>Ga0137401_10000444_pt1 | contig 16049 bp, 15 predicted proteins | sample CZOMad1_1_16fung_FD_108286 | JGI IMG/M metagenome (GOLD analysis project Ga0137401, IMG submission 108286) | Vadose zone soil fungal communities from Angelo Coast Range Reserve, California, USA - CZOMad1_1_16fungal (Illumina Assembly) | ecosystem: Environmental > Terrestrial > Soil > Vadose...
CGAACCGCCTCCAACGACCCATCAACAGAACAACTTCTAACCAGCACAGTGTTACCTAAATACTGAGACAAAGTGTTACCTTATTGCTGAGACAAAAGTGTCACCCAAATATGAGACCCCAGACTCTTCCAGCCCTTCGGGCCTGAGGACTTGCGAGCAATCCAAGCTAGCTAGCGCAAAAGCCTGGAGCGAAGCGGTATACTCGCGCTTGGTCAGACCGTTCGCTTCCGACGATCAACCGAGTTTCGCGTGGTCCCGCCAACTATGGTTCGGCTTATAGCCAAGAACCGCCCGCGCCTTATCGATCGAGAGCAAGGTTTCGTTTGGAGCGAATGACCGTTTGTGCGGGACATCTGGAAAAACCTTCTTAAGCAGTTCATGGCTGTCCCGTACCATTACGCTGTCGGCATTCGCGATGATGAACACCTCCGCACCCTTGATTTTCGACTCGAGCGCTAGACGGATGGCTTGTCCCGCATCGCGGGCATCAATGTAACCCCAACAATTCCATTTACGCTTGCGCGCGTCGTCCTGAAAGCCAGGGAATCTGGTGTAATCTTCCGGCTCCATAATATTTGAAAAACGGAGCCCAATAATTTTCAATTCTGGATCCCAGCGGCAAAATTGCTTGGCCATTTCCTCACCGACCAATTTCGAAAGCGAATAAGCGGATTCCGGCCGGCCGGGATATTCTTCGTCTATCGGCACATAAGGCGGCGGCGTTTCGAATGGCAGGCCGAGCACGGTTTCGCTCGATGCCCATACCACATTTTTTATCCCCAGCTGTCGCGCGGCTTCGAACACGTTGTAGGTGCTGATCGTATTCGTTGCAAAAGTAACCGCATTGGTTGCGAGTCCCGGCGCCGGTATGGCCGCCAGATGCACAACGGCAGTCACGTTGCGTACACGCTCATCGATACCCGATAAAGCTGCGACGGTCTGGCCGAAGTCCGTTAGATCAACCCGACTAAATGTCAAATTCGGATCAGCGGACCGAACCAGATCGACACTGGCGACTTCATAATGATGAGCCAACAGATCCTGGATACAAGCCCGCCCAGCCTTCCCGCTTCCACCGGTAACAACGATCATGGTTGCCAGTCAACATTTGAACCGAGTCGATGGCAAGTGGCTTCTCGGCGTGCGTGCGTTTGGCGTTCGGCGTTTGGCGTTTGGCGACAGTCGGATGGCTCAGCTTCGTAGGAATTCCACCACCTGAGCCAAGGCGCGGGCTCGATGGCTCAGGCTATTCTTTATCTCTGGAGGCAGTTCAGCGAACGTTTGCCAATAGCCTTTCGGAATAAACATGGCATCATAGCCAAAGCCGCCATGACCGCGTTCTGCTGGGATCACTTCGCCTTCGACCGCTCCGCGAAAAGAACCAAGCAATTCGCCTTGACTCGCTAATACCATTGCGCACCAGAATCTGGCTTGGAATTGAGTACCGGATGGAAAGTGTCGCAATAAGCTAATTAATTTGAATCGATTATCGCTATCCGAAGCCTGTGGACCAGCAAACCGGGCAGATCGAACCCCGGGCGCACCATTGAGCGCGTCTACCAGCAAACCGGAATCGTCGGCCAACACCAACCCAGTAACTATCCTAGAAATTGTGATAGCCTTAATTTGAGCATTGGCCTCGAAGGTTTGCCCGTCTTCCACGATGATTGGCGCATGCGGCAACGAGCTGAGATCGCGGACATCCCAATTCGATCCCAACATTTTCCCGATTTCCTGAGTTTTGTGTCTATTCGCGGTCGCAATGAAAAGTGTTTGCATCGTGACTAGAGCACCCCAAAGTTGCTCCGCCCGCGCCAGAAGACAATGAGTGACCGACGAAAACAATTTCCATTTCCGGAATTCGAACCGAAGTGGCAACAATACTGGCTGGAAGATCGAACTTTTCACGTGCCGAATCCCGGAGAGCCGTCGTTCGATGCCGAAAAGCCTAAGTTTTTCGTGATGGATATGTTCCCTTACCCGAGCGGGGAAGGCCTCCATGTTGGGCACCCAGAAGGGTATACGGCCACCGATATTCTCGCGCGATACAAACGGATGCGTGGCTTTAATGTATTGCACCCGATTGGCTGGGATGCTTTCGGATTGCCGGCCGAGCAGTTCGCTATCAACACCGGACAACACCCATCAGTCGCCACGGTCCAAAATGTCAGCCGTTTTAAAAAACAGCTGCAGCAGATCGGATTTAGTTACGACTGGGAACGCGAAATTAACACAACCGATCCGGAATATTATCGTTGGACTCAATGGATCTTTTTGCAGTTGTACAAAGCCTGGTTCGATCCGGAGGTAAAGGCAGCCAGACCGATCGCGGAGTTGGAAGCCGAGCGTAAAGCCTCTCATCCGAACGAGTCGGCGGATGAACTTCGTGCGTTTCTCGATGAACATCGGCTCGCCTATGTTTCCGAGGCTCCGGTCAACTGGTGTCCGGAGCTTGGTACAGTGCTAGCCAACGAAGAAGTCATTGACGGCAAGAGCGAGCGAGGCGGTTTCCCGGTAGTCCGCCGCCCGATGCGCCAATGGATGCTTCGCATCACGGCGTACGCTGATCGTTTAATCGACGAACTGGAGGGGCTCGATTGGCCGGAGTCGATTAAGGCGCTGCAGCGTAACTGGATTGGCCGAAGCGAAGGAGCCGAGGTTCATTTTTCGATCCCTGCACGCAAAGAGAAAGTGACTGTCTTTACCACTCGGCCAGACACGCTCTTCGGCGCTACCTACGTCGTTTTGTCGCCGGAGCATCCGCTGGTTGATATCTTCATGTCACCAGAGCAGAAGCCGGCAGTCCAGGCCTACCAAAAGGAAGTAGCCACCAAGTCGGATCTGGAACGGACCGATCTGGCCAAAGAAAAGACCGGTGTTTTTACCGGCGGCTTCGTAAGAAATCCGGTAAATAACGAGAAGATTCCCGTTTGGGTAGCTGACTATGTGTTGGCTAGCTATGGGACCGGAGCGATCATGGCCGTGCCGGCTCATGATGATCGTGATTTTGAGTTTGCTCAGAAATTAGGGCTCGAGATCCGGAAGGTGCTCGAGCCGCTGACGCCGGTCGAAGGCTGTTTCACTGGTGAAGGTACTTCCGTCAACTCCGATTTTCTGAACGACTTGGCCACGCGCGACGCGAAACGAAAAATTATCGATTGGTTAGAAGAAAAGGGCGCTGGTAAACGCTCAATTAATTTCAAACTGCGCGACTGGTTATTTTCTCGGCAGCGTTACTGGGGCGAACCGTTCCCCATCATTTGGCGGAACGGCCATCACGAAGCTCTGGACGAAAGTTCGCTTCCGGTCGTACCTCCGCCGCTGGCAGATTATCGCCCGACCGGAACGACCGATCCACCGCTCGCCAAAGCCGAAGAGTGGAAGAGACTCCCTGATGGTGCGATCCGAGAACTGAACACGATGCCGCAATGGGCTGGTTCGTGTTGGTACTATCTCCGTTATATCGCGCCACACACCAAGGATCGGTTCACTGATGCCGGTGCCGAACGCTACTGGATGGGGGGAGGTAAACCGGGCGGGGTCGATCTGTACGTGGGCGGCACCGAACATGCCGTACTGCATCTATTGTATGCTCGTTTCTGGCACAAGGTGCTCTACGATCTGGGGTACGTTTCCACGATCGAGCCTTTCCAGCGGCTCGTAAATCAAGGGATGATACTCGGTCAGGATAATCAGAAAATGTCGAAGAGCCGAGGTAATGTGGTCACCCCGGACGAAATCATCTCCGAGTACGGTGCCGACTCCTTACGCTTGTACGAGATGTTCATGGGTCCGCTGGAAGCAACCAAACCCTGGAGCATGAGCGGTGTCGAAGGTGTCTACCGGTTTCTCGCACGCTTCTGGCGGTTAGCCATGGAGGAGAATCAAGAAGGCAGGTGGCAGCCATCGTCGTCGCTTAGAGAGGTCGAACCTTCCCGGCAGCAGCTAAGAGTGGTCCATGCGACGATCAAGAAAGTAACCCAGGATATCGAGGCGCTCGCGTTCAATACTGCGATCTCACAAATGATGATTTGTGTAAACGCGTTTACCAACGTTGAACCGAGACCGGTGGAGGCCATTCGCACATTGTTGATCCTGCTCAGCCCGTTCGCTCCGCATCTGGCCGAGGAAATTTGGCATCAACTACGCAGCCGGTTTCCCGGCTTTGTGGGCTTGGTCTCAAAACAGCCATGGCCTTCCTGGAACGAGGAGTACCTGGCCGAAGATGAAGTTGAAGTGATCATTCAAGTGAACGGGAAACTGCGCGATAAGATGACGGTGGCGAAAGACCTGGATGAAGCAAGTTTGGAACGACTTGCTCAAACATCAGCAAAAGTTCAAGCCAGCCTGCGCGGCAAAAGCGTCGTTAAAGTTGTCGTTGTTCCGAATAGAATTGTGAATCTCGTGGCGCGGTAGGGACGCGTTCTCGCTGGTCCGTCTTCGGTCCGGATGCACTCTCTACTGGAGCGCAACCGACGCGCACGAAACCGTGCGGTTTCTTACTCGACTTTTCCAGAGCCAATGTATTCTGCACTGAAGGTCTCGAAGGTGTCGATGTCGCCCAACTCCGGTATCCCGCCAACGACGTAACAACCAGATCCAACGAATTCTTTTGAGACAGTGTCGAACACCATAACACACCGCAGTTTGGCCGGTTCGACCCAACGATCAGAAAGCTTTTCCTTGTTCCAATCCGCTTTCTGTTTCTCCGCGGCGACTTTTTTGAGGTAGGTTTCGGTTTGTTTTTTGTTTGGTCGCAGTGTGTCAACCGCGACATAACGGCTCTTTGCTGGCTGATGTTTTCGCGTTTGATAATCGCGGATGTTTGCTTCAGCTACCTTTTGCTGTTCCGGGCTAATTTTGCAGATAAGCAATACAATATTACGGGCGCCAACTGACCAACTGGGCGAAGTTGCACAGCCAGCAAACAGAAAGAAAGCCAAGAAGGCGCCGATCAGGGGAGATCTTTTCATAGTACAAATGCTATGAAAACGCCGGATCGACGGACAACGCTATTCTGTTTTCTGTCCAAAATCAGTTAGTCCAATGAGTACGAGAAATGACCATACCGACTATCATGTCCATACTCCGCTGTGCCATCATGCAGTCGGAACGCCGGCTGAATTTGCCGCAGCTGCTCTTCAGACTGGTTTATCGGAACTCGGATTTGCCGACCACAACCCGATGCCGGAAAAATTCGACGACTGGCGAATGGACTATTCGGAATTACCAAAATACTTCGAGTTCGTTGATGAGGTTCGATCGGCCGGAGTCACCGTTCGACTCGGGCTCGAGTGCGACTATCTTTCTGGATTCGAGTGGTGGATCGAAAAACTCGCCCGGGAAAAGGAATGGGACTACCTGATCGGCAGCGTCCACTATATCGGGCCCGGTTGGGATGTAGACAACCCTAAGCATATTTCCCGTTTCGAAAACCAATCCGTCGAAGAAATTTGGGATCTTTATTGGACGAACTACGTTCGCTGCATTGAATCCGAATTGTTTGATTTTGTCGCGCACCCAGACCTGCCAAAAAAATTTGGTCACCGTCCTTCCGGGGACCTGCGCCGCTACTATGAGCCGGCCATCGCGGCACTCCACCAGCACGGTATCGCATTTGAAATCAACACGGCTGGATTGCGAAAACCCGTAAACGAAATGTATCCGGCACGCGAATTCCTTGAGCTTGGGGCCCAGGCAGGCATACCTGTCGTGATCAATTCCGATGCACATTCTCCAGCGGAGTTGACAAAGGGTTTCGATTTCGCCCGCAAACTCGCAATCGAGGTTGGCTATCGCAGCGTTTTGAGATTTGAACGTCGTCAGCGATTCGAGGTACCACTGTAGAACACACGCCGAGAAGAAGGAGAGAAACTCAGGCAAAGACGCAAAGGAGGGATGCAGAATATAGAATTCAGAAATCAGGAGAAGGATCGCGAACAGACAACGCCCGGCATCTAACTGACTATGTCCGATCACCAACCCAAAAGGTAGGCGCTCAAACTAGCGGGACACAGCCCCTACCGTCTGCAGGCTTCCGACTTCTAAATTCCAAACTCTATATTCCTCCTCATGCTCCTTTGCGTCTTTGCGTGCGTTTCTCTTCTTCTTCTTCTTCGCGTCTTGGCGTGAGGTTCTTTCCGATGATTCTCCGTCTCAAACAGAGAGAGATCGTATTCCCTCGCCGGCCTTTGGTGATGGGAATTGTGAATCTGAACGATGACTCGTTTTCCCGAGACGGCATCCGGGATGTAAACGAGGCGATCCGCCATGCCCGCAGATTGATCAGCGAAGGAGCTGACTTAATTGATGTTGGCGGCGAAAGCGCCCGCACGGACCGGCTGGAAGTCACTGAACAGCAAGAAACCGATCGGGTAGCTCCATTTATAGTTCGGTTTCAGGAATGTTATGAAAGATTGCGGCCGGTCGATGATATACAGGTTTTCCCACCTCTTCTTTCCGTGAACACCTGGCGCTCACCGGTTGCCAGCGCGCTGCTGAACTCAGGCGGGGATTTACTAAACGATATGAGCGCCCTCTCAACTGACGAAAACGCACGCATCGCCGCTCGGCATCAGACCGCGTTGCTCATCATGCATTCGATCGGTTTGCCGAAACGGAAGCATACCGATGTTCAATACGAGGACATCATGGGAACGTTGGAACAGTTTTTTGGCGACAAACTGGCATTGGCCGAGAAAGCAGGCCTCAGCCGCGAAGCGGTCGTAATCGATCCTGGACTCGATTTCGCCAAGCAACGGAATGACAACCTAACGATTCTCCGGGAGCTGGAGCGTTTGTCTCAATTCAAGCGACCCATTCTCCTCCCCGTATCCCGTAAAACCGTAATCGGCGAAGTGCTGGGACTACCCGATCCGAAAGATCGCGATCCCGGTACAATCGCCTGTGTCGTCGCTGGCATTCGGGCGAGCGCTTCCATATTTCGTGTCCACAATGTCCGCGCCACCAGTCTAGCCGTCAGGACGGTCTGGAAAATCCTGGGCGAACAAGAGCAGGGACTCCTTTAGGACCCACGCAAAGAACAAAAAAGCCTCACGCCAAGACCTGCCCGCAACGCTTCGCGCAGCCGTGCCCACTTGTCACACGAAGTGTTTCGCGGAGCGATGCAGGCGGGCGCAAAGCGCCAAGGAAAAGAGAATAAAAAAATCGCAAAAAAGAGGAACGCTCTATTGACTATCTCCGTTTGTTTCCCAAAGAGATGCACATGGATGATCTCCATGTTGACCCCCGGCTCCAGCCTATTCCGAAGGGCGCTCTGGTGGACAAAATTGCCCTGGTCACCGGTGCTTCTCGAGGGATCGGAGCGGTCACAGCTCGAGTCTTGGCGCAAGCAGGGGCACAAGTCATCCTGAATTATCGCAGCAAAGGAGCTCGCGCCGAAAAAGTAGCGGCGGCGATCAAGGCTGCTGGGGGTAAGGCTTCGACGATTCAGTGCGATATTACGGTCTTGCAGGAGGTCGACTCAATGCTGGACCAAATCCACCGGGAATTTGGTTTTCTTGACTTTCTGATCCTCAACGCGAGCGGCGGCCTCGAGAAGGACAAAGGCGAAGATTATTCGATGCTTCTAAACTGTTGGGCCCAGCTCGATCTTCTGACGAAGGGATTACCACTGTTACAGCGCGAGGGCCGCGCGATCTTCGTCACTAGTCATCTGGCTCATTTTTATGGACAGAAGCCGGTCTATCCGGGTTACGAGCCGGTTGCCATCGGTAAGCTCGCTGGTGAGAGAGCACTTCGGGCGATGATCCGGGAGCTTGCCACCAGAAAGGTCACGCTCATCGTCGTAAGCGGAGACATGATCGAGGGTACAATCACTCCAAAGCTGTTAAATCGTACGAACCGCGGGTTGATCGAATTTCGCCGCGAGCAAGCAGGTCGATTGCCGACCGTCGAAGAGTTTGGTCAGGCGATCGCGGAAGCGGCCGCCGATCCAAATCTTCAGTCCGGTGCGACGGTTTACGTCGGAGCAACGGAATAGAACGATCTCACGCCAAGCAGACTTCGCCAAGGCTACGTCGGCCAAGGACGCAAAGACACAAAGGAGAAGAGAAACTGACCCCAAGACCTGCTTGCACTGCTTCGCGCAGCCCCCGCCAACGTTTTTACACAAAATGCTTCCCGTAGCGATGCAGACGGGCACAAAGATCGCAAGAAAGAACGAGGAAGAGTCCGTTACTTTATGCCACACTCAATGAGGGAATGACCGATGCGCGCCGGCATGATCGGAGGAGCATCCCTCAGATCCCTACTCCTCTTCTTCCTTTGCGTCCTTGCGTCTTGGCGTGAGTTTCTCTTCTTCTGTGCGTCTTGGCGTGAGTTGTTTCAATCGGGTTCGATTCTTCCAAGCGGGATGCTGTCGGATCAGCTCGAGCGCTCGTCGGGTAAGCGATTTTCCTGGTTCGATGCGATGCCAAGGAGAAGCGCCGGAGGGATGCGGCAGCGCGATAATATCAAAACGCTTTCCGGCCCGTTCAGTGGTTCGCATTTGACCGATCACTTCGCTCAAAGCAGGGACCGGTTGGATGAATTGAGCGATAGCCAGTTTGCCCACCGGAATCACCAGACCGGGAGTAAGGAGCGCGATCTCTGCGTCCAACCAGGAAGAACAATTCTCAATTTCGATCCGGGACGGAACTCGGTCACCGGCGGCCGTTTTACCCGGGAAACAACGACACACTGCGGCCATGTAGACTGTTGCACGAAAGCTGCTCTCATCCACGCCCGCTACATCGGAAAACCATTTGAATAGCGTCCTTCCCGCGGTCCAGGCGAAGGGCCGGCCGGCTTCCGGCTCTCGAACTCCGGGTGCTTGCCCGACCAGAATAACTCGACTGGAAACCGGTCCGCCACTGACTGGCGAAAAATGCATCTGCGGGCAACGGTCGCAGTGGCGGAGCGCTTCGACCAGCTTGCTCAAGGAGTGATAGCGACTAGCCATGCGACTAGCTAATAGCAAATAGCAGATCACGAATTTTAGCTACCTGTGATTTCGTCGTCATCCGCGAGTAACCATGATGGCTAAATCGCCTGAATAAACTCACTTGCGCGATCTCTCGACCGCAGCCTAACATGACGCTCCATCGAAAAGAGGAGAACCCATCTTGGATCTGGACGACATTAAAGCGATCATTGACTTGATGAAACAAAACGATCTCGCTGTTTTCAAGCTGGAGCGAGAGGGATTCAAACTTGAACTAGAAGCACAACGTCCAGTAGCTCCTGTCATTGCTGCAGCAATGCCGCCGGCCGCCATTGCCACCCAAACCGTTCCGGCCAACGTCACTGGATCGAGTGGGGTCGGAGAAGAGAAATCAAAGCTTAAGGAAATTGTCTCACCAATGGTTGGCACTTTTTATCGATCTCCTTCGCCGGATTCGGCGCCGTATGTTCAGCCGGGTCAAGAGATCAATGAGGAATCGGTGGTTTGCATCATCGAAGCAATGAAAGTGATGAACGAAATCAAAGCGGAAGTGCGTGGTGTCATTGTAGAAGTGTTGGTGGAGAACGGCACTCCGGTCCAGTTCGGTCAACCGCTTTTCCGAGTGAAATAGCGTGTTCAACAAAATTCTGATCGCTAACCGTGGCGAAATCGCATTACGGATTATCCGGGCCTGTAAGGAGCTCGGAATCGCTACGGTTGCAATTTATTCCGAGGCGGATGTTGACTCCTTGCACGCTCAACTTGCGGACGAGGCAGTTTGTGTCGGAAAAGCGCCCAGCGCCGAAAGCTATCTAAAGATCGACCGGATCATCAGCGCGGCGGAGATTACCGATGTTGACGCAATTCATCCCGGATATGGATTTCTAGCGGAGAATCCTCATTTCGCGGACGTGTGCGCCAGCTGCAATATCAAGTTTATTGGGCCTTCGGCCCGGTCCATCCGAGCTATGGGCGATAAGAACTCTGCGCGCGAACAAGCGCGGAAAGCGGGCGTGCCAGTTACACCGGGCAGCGATGGGACTGTGGATACTGAGCAACAGGCGCTCAGGATCGCCAAAAAAATCGGATACCCGGTGATGATTAAGGCGGTCGCAGGCGGTGGGGGCCGCGGAATGCGTCCCGCTCACAACGACGGCAGTCTCGTCCAGGGCTTTCACGCCGCCCGAACTGAGGCCGAGAACGCGTTCGGGAACAGCGGCGTCTATATCGAGAAGCTTATCGACCGCCCTCACCATATTGAGTTTCAAGTCGTCGGCGACAGCCACGGCCGAATCATCCACCTCGGAGAACGCGATTGCTCGATCCAGCGGCGCAACCAAAAGATCGTCGAGGAATGTCCTTCACCAATGGTTGACGATGATCTTCGGCAAAGAATGGGTGACTGTTCCGTGAAACTCGCGGCGTCCGTCGGTTATGAAAACGCAGGCACGATGGAATATCTCGTCGACCGGAACGGCAATTTCTACTTCATGGAAATGAATACGCGGATTCAGGTAGAACACCCCGTGACCGAAGAGGTGTACGGGTGCGACCTGGTGCGTGAACAAATTAAAGTCGCATCGGGCGAACCTCTGTCCGAACAAGTCGCGAATGCACGGCCGCGGAGTCACGCGATCGAATGCCGAATCAACGCAGAAGATCCTGATGCAAATTTTCAACCGTCACCGGGAACAATCGAGCTCTATTATGCACCTGGCGGGCGGGGCGTACGCATCGACTCACATGTTTACTCCGGATATACAATTCCTTCCTATTATGATTCGATGATTTCGAAGCTGATTTGTATAAGCTCCACTCGCCCCGGAGCGATTCGGCGGATGGCTCGAGCGCTGAGTGAGTATCTCATCACCGGCATTAAAACGACGATTCCATTTCAAGCAAAAATCATGGAGAACGCAGATTTTTTGCGCGGAAATTTCGACACCGGCTTTGTCGAAAAAATGATTCGGATGAAGCAGCTTGAGATGAAACGTTAGCACCCTGTGAACACGTTAGATCATTGTTTTCTGTATGGGATTGTCGATCTTGGCTATGTCCAACCGGAGGCAGCGCCGGACGTCACACAGAAGCTTGTGCGTGGTGGTATCGATCTCTTGCAATTACGGGCAAAAGACAAACCGCTCGAGTCAATTCTTCGGTTAGCGGAGAGCATCCTGCGAATCACGCAGCCGGCTAATGTGCCTTTGATCATTAACGATCACCCGCAGCTCCTGCGCGAAGTCAATGCCGAGGGTTGTCACGTTGGCCAAACCGATTATCCGGTGGCCCAAGCACGCGAGTTAGCCGGTCGGGCGGTAATTGTTGGAAAGTCGACCCACTCCCTCGAGCAAGCGCTTGCCGCCCAAGCCGAAGGCGCCGACTACATTGGTTACGGCCCGATTTTTCCGACGCCCACCAAGCCGGAAGCGGCCGCGATTGGCTTGGGCGACCTGAAGAACCTCCGGACTAAGGTCAAAATACCTGTATTCTGCATTGGCGGCATTAAGGAGACGAATTTTACCCAGGTCACCAACGCAGGAGGAGAGAGGGTCTGTATCGTATCGGACCTTCTCCTGGCCCCCGATATCAACGCCCGGACCCGAGCAATCAAGGCGTTTTTGTAACGCGGAAAGGGCGTCAGCAGAAAAACTCACGCCAAGGCGCAAAGTAGAAGAAAAAAGTTTCTCGTCTTCTTTGCGTCTTGGGCGGGAGATCACTCGTATTCGAAGCGCAAAAAAAAGCGCTGGCGGAGGCAGGTGGTTTGCTCAACTGTGAGCCCCAATGGCCGTGCTGATTGTGGGCTCCGTCGCGTTGGATAGCATCAAAACACAAACCGAAGAACATCCCGACCTGCTTGGCGGCTCCGCATCTTACGCCGCGGTAGGCGCCAGCTTTTTTCAGCCGGTCGATCTCGTCGGAATCGTCGGATCTGATTTCCCCCAACACCATCTTGATCTTTTCCGCGAGCGGCAGATCGATCTCACCGGGCTGCAGATTGTTGAGGGGAAAACATTCCGGTGGTCGGGCGAATACGAAGCTGACATGAACAAACGGCGGACGTTGCATACGGAGCTGAATGTTTTCGAGACCTTCAGCCCCAAGTTGCCGCCCACATATCGATCAGCTTCGGTTATTCTTCTTGGTAACATTGGCCCAGAACTGCAAAACCATGTACTCGATCAGAGCGAACAGCCGGATTTTGTGGTCGCAGATACAATGGATCTTTGGATCACTATTGCGCAGCCTGAACTGATCAAACTTCTGGGTCGGATCGACTTATTGGTATTGAACGACAGTGAAGCGCGCCAGCTCACGGAAGAAGAGAACCTGATCAAAGCCGCCAAAAGGATCTTGGATCTCGGTCCGAAATATGTGGCGATTAAAAAAGGTGAGCATGGCTGCTTGTTGTTATCGCGAACCGAATTTTTCAGCTGCGGAGCTTATCCTCTAGAGGAAGTGAAAGATCCAACTGGCGCTGGTGATACCTTTGCCGGGGGGTTCGCCGGCTATTTGGCGAGCCTGAATCGATCTGGCTTTGAATTCGCGGATCTAAAGAGAGCCGTCGTTCATGGAACAGTTCTCGCCAGTTTTTGCGTCGAATCCTTCAGTCTTTACCGACTGACCCAACTCACCAAGAGCGAGCTTCAAGATCGCTATAGCCGGTTTCGCGACATGAGCCACTACGACGGCGGAACGCAGGCCTAATGGAAATCAGAATTTCGTAATGCCCGGGTAGCGACCCGAGAATACGAACGTGAGCACCCTTGGCCACAATGGTTCATTTCTAGCCGCAAATCCCGTCGACAAACCGTTGTGGGTAACGACAAGAAACCTCAATTAATCAACGTAAAACAGCTTTTCAGCGGCACTTACGGGGTTCGTTGCGCTCGACGAGGCTGCTATCGCAAAGCAACCACCAATCAAGATGATAATAACCGCAATAATTAATAACAGGAATCCCCGGTTCGAATATTCGGCGCTCTCGGCAAGAGTGCGGTCGAGAGGATATTCCCCTTGTGACAGCGATTGGACCAAGTAGTGCGGCTCCCCCTCAAACGGAATTTGTTGAGCGATGGAATCGCCCAACGTCGATTTGTTTTGAGAAAACGGATCTTTCATAAATAGTTAGGTTGCCCCTCGCCTTCATTAGGACGCCGAGTCGGTGGAGGGTTGCGCAATTTGTGCGGCAAATCGATTGCGCTAAGTGAGTGATCTCGGATTCATACCAGTTGCATGTACGCAATCGAGACGACGGCATTGACACGGGCATTCCGCCGGAAGATTGCGGTAGAAGATCTGACTCTCAGGGTCCCAGGCTCCACTGTTTTCGGCTTTCTTGGACCGAATGGCGCCGGTAAGACCACGACCGTCCGTATGTTGGCGGGTCTACTGCCTCCCAGTTCCGGAACCGGAGTCGTGGCAGGTTGTCCGTTGAATGGCAACTTGGATCACCTGCGGCACCGGATCGGCTTCCTGACGGAATCGCCTGGCCTGTACGAGCAGCTTACTGCATGGCAAAACCTGCTTTTTTTTGCCCGGTTGTATGGTCTTTCCGAAAAGAATGCTCAATCTCAAGTCGCAAAATATCTGAAACTGCTTGGATGCTGGGAAGACCGACATAAACCGGTAGGCGCTCTTTCTAAGGGTATGCGCCAAAAGACGGCGATTGTGCGAGCCCTAGCCCATGAGCCCGAAATTTTATTCCTGGATGAACCCTCCTCCGGTCTTGACCCTTCGACTGCTCGTTTTTTCCGCGATTTCGTCAAATCGTTGCGCGCAAACGGCCGAACCATTTTTCTGACCACTCACAATTTGGCCGAAGCCGAAGATGTCTGCGACTATATCGCGATCATGAAGACGCGATTGATTCTGGAAGGCTCGCAATCGCAGATTCGCTCGGAATTGTCCGGCAATGTCGTAACGATTCGCTTCTCCACTTCCGCCGAGCCCTGGCTATCGATTGTTCAACAGCTTGAGTATGCAAAGGAAGCGACCGTGGTCGAATCGGCGCTGCGAGTAAACCTCGCAAACCCACCGACTGACACGCCTAGACTCGTCCGTGCTTTGGTTGAGGGCGGTGCAGAGCTCTACGCGGTCGAGCCTGCCCGCAAATCGCTGGAGGAGATTTATCTTGAACTTCTTGATTCCGTGGCGACGGCAGATCGAGAACAGCCCGCCAAGGTGTAGTGAATCCTCTTCTCACCATCGTACGCAAAGAGCTGTTGGAAATGCGGAGAACGCGCCGATTTCTACTTAGGTTCTTCATCGCGCCAAGTTTCGTCCTTCTCTACTCGTTCACAGCGCTCGGAAACCTCCCCCATCGCTCGCACAGCGAAGTCGGCGCCCTAACCGCATCCCGGCTGTCTTCCGAGGACATCGAAGCCGCGGAGTGGTTCAGCAGATCAAAAATCTTTCTACTGTTGATGCTGCCAATGCTTTTCTCGGCGGCACTGGTCATGCAGACAATGGTCGTTGAAAAAACGGCTAAAACCCTGGAGCCACTTCTCGCCACCCCCGTAAAGACCTTTGATCTGGTTTTAGGTAAGATCCTCGCGGCGTTAGTCTTCCCTCTCCTGGCCGGATACCTTTACCTGGCCATCTACGCCGGTGTTGTCTGCCTCATGGACAGACATTCGGAGATGCTCCGGTTCATGTTTTCGCCACGGCCGCTGATCGAAGCCTTCCTGGTGATGCCGGTATCAGCCTTTGCCAATGCCTCGCTCGCAATGATCGTGGCCGTTCGTTCACGCGACCCGAAGACCGGAAGTCTGCTCTCCAGCCTATTAACCCTGCCGGGAATCGTTCTTTATGGAACGCAGATCGCTCTTCTGGACTTTCTCAACCAGTACATTCTACTGGTCTGTGTTGGCGCCGTCTTGCTATTGGCTGGCGCGGGTATTTTTTTCGCGACCGAAGCATTCCAGCGCGAAAAAGTGTTCGAGCGCTGGGACAGCTGACCATTCGGCTGTCGCCGAATGGTATGACAAATAGCAGATGACAGATTGGCCCTGTGCGATTGGTCGTGTCCCATGACTCAGTGCCGAATTGCTTTCGGGTTGGTATTTGCCCAGAACGGTTCTTCGGTCGAGCACCCCATTTGTCATGTGTCAGTGGGCCTCGGCCCGTCGGCTGTCGCCGAATGGTCTGACAAATAGCGGATGACAGATGACAAATAGCAAATAGCAGATTTGCTATTAGCGTTAGAAATCAACCCGCAGAGCTCCAGCTCCGGGCTGACAAATGGTTTAGTTGTAAATCGGGCTTATGCAGATCCATCTTGATCCCATTGGAGGTGTTGCCGGCGACATGTTCGTCGCCGCAGTTCTTAATGCCAACCCTGAGCTAACACCTGGACTTTTAAAAACGATGTATGGCTTGGGGCTGCCTGAGTGGGTCAATTGCCGAATCGAAACCGCGAATGACGGAGTCCTGGCCGGATCCAGATTCGTTGTAGAGTGTGAAGCCCAACCTTCCATTCACCATCATCAGCACGCGCATGATTCGGACGGATCACATGACCATCACCACAGGCGCTGGTCAGATATTCGTAAGCTGATTGAGCAGGCGAACCTTTCATCGACGGCCAAGCAACATGCGCTCGGGATTTTCGGCCTCTTGGCCGGGGCTGAAGCCCGTGTCCATGGGATCCCGGTTGCGGATGTCGCGTTCCACGAAGTGGGCGCCATCGATTCGATCGTGGACATTGTCGGAGCAGCTTTTCTTATCGATGCACTTCAGGTGGATCGTTGGACGACTTCGCCGCTGCCTCTTGGCTCTGGACAGGTCGAAACCGCTCATGGCCGGTTGCCGATCCCTGCACCTGCCACCGCGTTATTGCTCGAAGGTTTCGCCGTATTTGACGATGGAATTCCAGGCGAACGCGTCACTCCAACCGGAGCTGCGATCGTCCGCTACCTCTGTCGACCAAACGAAGTCCAACGCCGAACTGGCGTTCTCGTGCGTTCCGGTGTTGGTCTGGGAACTAAACGTTTTCCCGGCATCAGCAATGTTCTTCGTGTGATCTGTTTCCAACAAAAGAGCCAAGCTTCGAGCGGGCATCGAGAACTCTTGATTGTTGAGTTTGAGGTCGATGATCAGTCCGCCG
>Ga0137401_10000448_pt1 | contig 15986 bp, 15 predicted proteins | sample CZOMad1_1_16fung_FD_108286 | JGI IMG/M metagenome (GOLD analysis project Ga0137401, IMG submission 108286) | Vadose zone soil fungal communities from Angelo Coast Range Reserve, California, USA - CZOMad1_1_16fungal (Illumina Assembly) | ecosystem: Environmental > Terrestrial > Soil > Vadose...
ACCAATTGCTTCGCTCCGCCCTTTTGGCCTGCCACGCCAGCGGCCTAAAGGGGGACAGTCGCCGCTACCAATCACCGATCGCCGCTCACATTATTCCTGGTGAGAGGAAGATCCTCGCAAGAAAACAAGACTCTCGTCCCCTGTAGTACAAAGGGAGAAAATCGCTCGAAGCCTCAATCACGATCGTCGTCGCGCTCGTTAGCAATCCGAAGGCCGGTTTAGCGGTCGCGGAGCGATACGCCCTCCCGGGGTTCTCAATGGAGATCAGAACGAGAATTGTTGCGGCAAGAAGCTCACGGTAACATTGAACTCCGCGGCCACGGGAGGATCATTCGACCCCTACTCTTTGAGATCTCTGCGATCTCTTTGTTCAAAAATCTGTCTTAGCGACCTCATGTCGGACTTCGTCTCGAGTTAGGCTGCGTGAAACCCGCCATCGATCTGCAGAGTAAGAGCGTTCAACATACTGGCGGCATCACTCAACAAAAAGCAGATCACTGAGGCGATGTCGTTACATTCGGCGAAACGATTGAGCGGTATGCGCTGTAACATAGGCCCCCCTTTGACTGGATCGCTCCACGCGCGTTTGCCCATTTCGGTCATTACTACTGTCGGGTTAACCGAATTAACGCGAATACCGTAGCCGCCTAACTCGACCGCCATTACCTTGGTTAACTGATCCAAACCGGCTTTGGAAGCGCAGTAGGCGGCATGATCGCGGAGCGCTTGAAATGCTGCCATGCTCGATACGTTCACGATTGAACCGGCAACACCGCGCCGGATCATTTGGGCGGCGATAACCTGACTTACGATTACAATAGCTCGCAGATTTACTCCCATCGTTGCGTCCCAGGCCTCTGGAGTCGTCCCCAAGAACGGCTGTAAAATCGCGATTGCAGCATTGTTCACCAGGAGATCAATGTCACCGGCTTGTTCAGCGGCTCGTTGGGCTGCCGCTGCGTCGCCCAGCTCTGCAATGATCGTCTCACAACCGATTTCATCCTGTAGGTTTTTTAGATCCGCTTCTGTACGGCTGAGGGCCACTACTTTCGCATGATAATGAGCTAACATTATCGCGGTGTCGCGACCGATTCCTTTCCCAGCTCCGGTCACCAGGACACGACGGTTTTTGAAATCGATATTTACGGAAGAGGGCTCGAGGGACATTTCTGACTCTAGCTTGAAAATCTCAAGAACAATCAAGGAAATTTCCTGGCACCAGACCAAGAAGAGAACAGAAATTCTCCTCTGAAAGCGTGACCGAAGAGTCGAGCATTCAGTGCGGCCTCCTTCGTTCTGACCGCTTGATGTCACGAAAAAGTAACAGTTCTCCATGCCGACATTTTATGATCGCAGTTTACCTTCCCGCGACACACGATCTTAAGGGGGACAACGAGGATCGCTATTCGCAGGTCCCCGGTTTGCGCAACGCTACGATCGGTTGTCGATGACCTTCTGGGATTGAGAAACACTACCCCAAAATACATACAATGAAGAACGGATTGATGCCCGCTAAGGATTATAAAAAACTGGCGATTGCTTCGGTGATCATCGCTTCTGCTTTATCCGCCCACGCTCAAGCAACCTTGGGACCGGTGGCAAAGCCGCCGTATACCGTAACTGTTTTTGCGCATGCGCCCGAAGGGCTCACTAACCCGGATTCGATCACAACTGCGAATCGAAAAATCTATGTGGTTTATGCAAACAATACGCCCGCGGACGGGAGCGGCGTTGGCATTAACAACCGTAGCATTATTGTCGAATACAGCCGGTCCGGTCAAATGGTTGGAACCTTCGAAGTGGTCGGGAAGGCCGACGGTCTGAAATATAATCCATTCGATCACAAACTCTGGGCGTTGCGTAACGAAGACGCCAAGCCAGGGTTGACGCTCATCGATCCCAGGTCCGGAGAAAAAACCGACTATACCTACGCTGAACCGCCGCTGCATGGCGGCGGCTACGACGACGTCGTATTTACGAAAGAAACAACTTTCATCAGCGCATCGAATCCCACAGTCGATACGAAAGGTCAAAATAACTTTCCTTCGATTGTCGAGGCGCGCCTCGTCGGTAATCAGGTTTTCCTTAAGCCGGTATTTTTGGGTAATGCTTCGCTCTTCGACATTGTTAGCGGACAAAAGGTAATTGTCCCACAAGCCGACCCGGACTCCTTAAAAGTTGATTCAGCCGGGGATTTGGTCCTCGACAGCCAAGCGGATGGCGACCTGATCTTTATCAACGCTGCTGACTCGGAAAACCAAGCGACTCTTCGTCTTCATCTGACGAACGGTACCGCCCGACAGATCACGGTGGATGATACGGTCTTCCCGACCACTCCGTCGGGCACCATTCTTGTGGTCGACACGAACGGCGACACCATTTACGCGGTGAAAAGCGATGCTTTCCAACCGGGCGGCGCCTACTCGGCGAGCGATAGCGATGGTATTCTCGGCAAAGTGGATCTCAGCACTGGAATGGTGACCCCGGTTGTCACCGGTATGATGACGCCGCACGGCGCGCTGTTCCTTCCGGCCAACTCGGAAGGCGACGAGCACGGTGATAAGTGATGGGAGAATCTCCGGTAGGGCATTGCAGGGGTACAAGGGTCGCCCAGGTCAAAACTGCCGCTGAACCGGAGCCACACCCTACTACCCCTCCAGCAACTCGGAAATCTCGTCTAACGTCAGCCCGGTCATCAGTGGCTCTTCGCTTTCGACCATAGCGTCAATGACTTCGCGTTTCTTGGCCTGCAAAGCGAGAATCTTCTCTTCCACGGTACCCCGGGTAATGAGCTTATACGAAGTGACCAGCCGATCTTGCCCGATCCGATGCGCACGATCGGTGGCCTGATCCTCGACCGCTGGATTCCACCACGGATCGAAATGAAATACGGTATCAGCCGCGGCCAAATTCAGACCGACGCCGCCCGCTTTCAGGCTGATCAAGAAAACTGGAATGTCTGATTGGTTTTGAAACCGATCGACCACTACGGCACGATCCTTAGTTGACCCGTCGAGATAGCAATAGGGAGTGTCCAGGCTATCAAGTTCCTGGCGGATCAAATTCAGCATGGTGACGAATTGACTAAATATCAATACCCGATGACCTCCGTCGATTGCTTCCTCCAATAGCTCTAACAAAAGATCGAGCTTGCCGGAACGAGCCACTGGTTCCTGGTGAAGCAAACGAACATCGCAGCATGCTTGCCGAAGTCGCAAGAGCGTGGTCAGCATGGTCATTCGAGCCCGATTGTTACCCTTCTCTTTGGCGAAGAGGTCCAATTTCTTTCGGCCTTCAGTCTGTAGCTTTGCGTACAGCTCCCGTTGCTCTTCGGAAAGATTGCAAAAAGCGGTCTGCTCCAGTTTTTCGGGAAGATCTCGGAGCACATCCTTTTTGAGCCTTCGGAGCATCACCGGGCGCAAGCGTTTGGCGAGTCGCTGTCGCTCCGGTTCCGAGCCGCGACCAATGGGAAGTTCGTAGCGTTCCCGGAATTCTTCTCGCGATCCCAGGTACCCAGGCAGCACGAAATTCATAATCGACCAAAGATCGCGCACGGAATTCTCCACCGGAGTTCCGGTGAGAACGAATCGCTGTTCGCCTCGCAATGATGTAGCGGCTTGCGCGTTTTGGGTATCCGGATTTTTGATGTGTGTCGCCTCGTCCAAAATGATCGCGCCAAAATGAAAAGGCCGATAGGAATCGATGTCGCGCCTGAGCAAAGGGTAGCTGGTCAAGACCACATCGTGCTGGGGAATCGAATTAAACCGAGAACCCCGATCCGATCCATCGATCGAAAGCACTTTCAGCTCCGGAGCAAAACGCTCGGCTTCCCGCCGCCAATTGAAAAGCAGCGAAGCTGGGCAGACGACCAGAGACGGAGCCTTGGCGGTCCGTAAGTAAGCCAAAATCTGCAGAGTCTTTCCGAGTCCCATCTCGTCGGCCAAGATTCCCCCTAGCCGGTTCTGATGAAGAAAATGGAGCCAATAAACGCCTTCCTTCTGATAGGGACGTAGAATATCTTCCAAATTTCCTAGAGACACCGCCGTCAACGGTTTCAGTTGTTTTTGCGCTGCTGCCCAATCTTTCCAGCCATGATCGCCCACTACCTGCGCCCCGGCTTCGCGAGCCGCAGCGTCAAGAAATCCCGCCTGGCTCCGAGCGATCCGGTAACGACCTGGCTGCGTTTGCTTCGGATCACAGTCTCGGAGCGCCGCCTCAATTTCCGCAATGCCATCGGAATTGAAAACGGCCAAAGCGCCATCGCCTAATCTGGTGGTGGTTTGACCCGATTGAAGCAAGCGTTGAATTTCTGCACTCGAGTAACGATCGCCGCGAGCCGACTCCAGCGAATACGAGAGTTCAAACCAATCTTGACCAGAGCTCACTATCTCAAACCGAGGCGAAACGCGTTCGACGTTGCCGGTTACGTTGGCAAAACGGCTCCCGATCGAAACCTTCCAATTCTTTTGTAAATCCGGCAGCAGTTGTGCAAAAAACCGAAGGATCGCGTTTTGTCCCTTCAAGGTGAAATCGCCGTTTGAATCGGGGCCTTGAAATCCAGCGCTATGAATGACATCGGCGCAATCTCTCTCAAAGCGCGGATTGCGAGATCTCTTACCCTCCGCCAATTCGTAAACGAAATTCTCGGATGCAGCAGATGCTCCGAGAGTGATAATCCGTTTGCCATATAAGAATTGGAGTTTCGCGTTGAGGTAATTCAATGAGCCTTCAAAAGTTGCGAATACTTCTGGCATACCGGCCGAAACCGGCGAGGGTCCGGCAACCGAGTCGATCGCAAAAAACGACTTCAATCCAGCTAGCTCGTGAACCAGAAAACTATTACTCTGATCCTTCGATAATGTGATCGGCTCACGCAAGATCGACAGGTAAGAGGGTGGCACTCCGGGCGAAATCGGCCGGAAATTTCTCTCCATCCAACACCAGGCAGACCGCGGTCCAATCAATATTTCGCCCTCAGTTGGCAAAACTGAGCTGAGCTTCCAGCGGCCGTCTGGCAATTCTTGCACGAGAAGTTTTGGTACGATCGGTTCGCCCTCGACGGCAACCGAATCTTTCTTGCCGAGACTAATGCGCGGATGGCCAACCAGCCATTCAAGACATTGGCAAAACTGTTCCTGGCTCAGCATTACCATCCCGGGCAACCCGCCCTGGTTGAACTCGCGCATCCTTTCTAATATTTGCTGGTCCGCAGAGGAACAAGTGAACGTTTTGCTCCGATCCAAGGCGCTGGCCAAGAGACGTCCACCAGCAGTCTCTACCTCGCAGCCAAGCATAATTTGACCGCGATCCCAGCCAGAGACGAACGTCGGCGGCAGAATAAAGAACGCGGCGACTACTGGTTGATCCTCGTCAACGATCAAGCGGGGGCCCTTTGGAGTTATCGACGCCGGCGCGGTTGATTTGATCACGACAGATTCACGGGGCTGCAGGAAGGCGAGTCCAAGCGCCAATGAGTGTGGACAGATTTTTCCCCACTCCCGCGATTCCCGACAGGAACAGAGGTTTTCAATGTCACTCTTGCTGCGAATCTTTAGTCCCGCGCGATATTCCGTGGTTCCTTCCCTGACCAAGCCTTTGAGGATCGGTGGCGTGTAGTTGAAGCTGATTACCCGGCCCATCTCAAGCAACGCTCGGGCATGCTTCATTGCCTGCCAACCGCCCGCATCCATTAGGAACCTTTCGTTGAGTTCAACCGGCGACATAGGGAGCGTAAAGAACAACAATAGGATCTGGACCGCAAGACCGGACAGCGGCGGCTCGGAGCGTTGTTTTGGTAGGGGTCCGGCCACTGCCCATACGCGTCAACTTAAGGAGACGGCATGGAAAATTGAAAACCGTAGTCGCCGCTACCGAGGAAAAGACGCTTCCCGACATTCTCGCCGTTTTTGGTAGCCGTGAAACCTACTCATAACCTTCAGCTTACCACACTTTATACTTTGCTTGTCGATCTATGCCCACCAAAGTAGCGCACGGATGAAGTTATTCGCCATAGCCAATCAGAAAGGAGGAGTCGGCAAAACCACGACTGCCGTCAATTTGTCGACCTGCCTCGCGGAAAAAGGCAAACGCGTCCTACTCATCGATCTTGATCCTCAGGCGAATGCGACGAGCGCGATCGGATACACCGAAGGCGAAGGAAACAGCTTATATCGCGCGCTGATCGGGCACGCACGTCCCGAAGAGAAAATCAAGCCGACTCGAATCACCGGGCTCTCGATCATTCCCGGAGATCTTGATTTGGCTGGAGCGGAGATTGAGGTGGCTCGTTTTGATGATCATCTGACGCGTCTACGTGATGTGATGAAGACGATTCCCGTCACTGCGCCATTTGACTACGCATTTTTGGATTGCCCGCCCTCACTCGGCATCCTCATGACTAACGCGTTAGCCGCAGCCGACGAACTGATCATCCCGTTGCAGTGCGAATATCTTGCTCTGGAGGGGCTGTCCAAAATCATTCAGCTGATTGAGCAGATTCGGATGGTAAATACCGGCCTGGCCATTCGAGGAATCGTAATGACCATGTTTGATGCTCGCACCAATCTCAGCCAGCAGGTGGTCGACGAGGTTCGAAAGCATTTTGAAAGCCTCACTTTCCGTACCATCATTCCCCGTTCGGTGCGCTTGGGAGAAGCGCCCAGTTTTGGTAAACCGATTATTGAATATGAGCCCCACGGTATCGGAGCGACCGCCTACCGGGCATTAGCGGACGAATTTTTGCGAAGAGATCGAGCGCCAGCTGCCATCGGAAACGGAGATGGGGTCACGTTCGGTCGGTAGGCCAAGAAATTCGACGCCGCACGCGTTTTGCGATTGCCCTACTGATCGAGTCGGGTATAGTTCGCCTAAAGGAGGCGCGTATGAAAACCAGTTCCCCCACGCTTAGCACCTTTAATGAGGAGCATCGCTCTACCGGATTTCGTTTGACCGTTGCCGGTCTGGTCAGCCGGACCCAGCAGTTTTCGGTTCAAGGTCTTCAGGATTATTTCTCTGAACACATTTTTGTCGTGCCCGGATCGCGCACCAATTCTTTAACTCAATCCGGTTCGAACTCATGGACCGGATGTACACTCAACGAGCTGCTCGAGTTTGTCGGCGTATCGCCTCAGGCCAAGCATGTGGAATTTGTCGGTCTTACGCGAGATCGTGACTCTGCAGCTCTCGATGCAAACGCCGTTTCGATTCCGATCGAAGAGCTTGAGAATGCCGAGATCGGTTTGGTGTGGGAAAATGCAGGAGAGCCGGTTAGCCCGGACAGCGGTGGGCCATTACTTGTTTTGTTACCCAGCGAAGGCAGTTTCAAAACGATTCGCGGATTGTCGCGAATTAACTTGATCATCGTACCCGCTGGGCGGACGGATGGATGAGGATTAGCAGGGCGATACACACCGGCGAGCGACAGCGAGATCAGGTGTGTGAGCTTTGACGCATGCGGGCGGCGATGGGCGATGCAACGCTCATAGTCCTGAGAGACTGTACCCGCCCTACCCGTCGACACCCCGCGATTTGACACTGCGGCTGGATTTTGCCGGCCTGTTCGCCTCACCCATCAAAGCCACCGCAGATTGCAAATTGAGTTCTCTACCATAATCTAAGCCCGTGATTCGCATTCGCGGGATACTTTCCGGGCTATCGTTGTTACTCTCACTGATTCAGTTCACCGCGGGAGCAGAGTTTCGAGGCGCTTGGGTCGCGACGGTCTATAATCTCAATTTTCCTTCGCATGCAGGTCTATCCGCCTCTGCGCAAAAGGAACAAATTCGACGATTGGTAGATGCAGCCGCAAACGCTGGGCTGAATGCTCTGATGATTCAGGTCCGTCCTGAAGGAGACGCGCTCTACGAATCGGACCTCGAGCCTTGGAGCCGCTTTCTAACTGGAACACAAGGGGCCTCTCCCGGTTACGATCCACTTGCGGCGTTTATTGAAGAAGGAAGACGCCACGATATAACAATCCATGCGTGGATTAATCCGTATCGCGCGGTGGCGAATGCGAGCAATGCGTGCGCGAGTAGCCACGAAATTTACCAGAACAAAAACGCGGTGCGCCGCGTAAGCTCCTCGCTTTGGATGGATCCGGGCGACGCCGCCGTTCGGCAACATGTGGCTCGCGTAATCAGGGATTTGGTGAGCCGTTACTCGGTCGCCGGCGTAGTGCTGGATGATTACTTTTATCCCTATCCGGAGCGAGGCCATCCGCGTGGGACGTTTCCAGATGGAACAACTTACGCACGGTATCGTGCGAACGGCGGTAAGCTTGGCATCGATGATTGGCGCCGCCACAATGTCGATCTGCTGATCGAGGATCTGCACGCAGTCGTTAAGGAAGCTCGGCCGCATGCACTCTTTGGAGTCAGTCCTTTCGGCATTTACACCATCGGAGCACCTGCGGGGGTGCACGTAGAACTGGATCAATATCGAGACCTCTACGCAGATCCGGTGAAATGGATGAAGGAGGGTTGGGTTGATTATCTGTCCCCTCAACTTTACTGGCGGGATGGTAGCGCGCAAAGCTACTCGGCGCTGCTCCAATGGTGGCGTAGTAGCGAGGCCAATCCACACCAAGTACCGATTTACCCGAGTATCGCTCTGGAACGGCTCGGCGCTGGTTACGGTTGGCCGGTAAGCGAGATTGCTCGCCAGCTTAGCTTGGAGCGCTCGATCAAACCGCGATCAGAAGGAGGTTTCATCCTGTGGAATATCGGGCCCCTGTCGGCGAATCAAAAAGGAATCGCTAAAGTAATCGCCGCAGCGAGGTAGCACGAGACTGCCGCACCGGGCCGCAGGCCGGATCGCTGCTGACCTAGCTGCAATACGTGTGGGTGCATCTAGTGTAGGAGATTTGCGAGCTAGTGCCATCTCGCCTATCCTCGTATCTCTCAGCCCTCGGTCGGAAAGATTGTGCGGTAAGTTATGGCGAGATCTGCCTGCTCTTCCCTTGAGAGCTGGGTTAATGGAGGCCGTACATTTGACCATCGGCCGTCCTGCTTGCAGTGGGCAAGGAGAGCTTTGACCGCTGGTGTCACCGGATATTTCAGTATCTTTGTCACAAGATCGGAAATCCGGAGATCCTCTTCCCCGCGCTCGATTAGGTGCACAAGAACTGCCGGACAAATATTGGCAAGCCCGGAAATAGAGCCTTTGGCTCCGAGGCGTATGCCGCCGCTAAGATGACGTTCGTCTCCGATAAGGATCGTGAGATCACGGTGATTGACCAAGAGCGTCTCGGTAAAGGCCCAATCGCCCCCGGAATCTTTCACACCGATCACAAGTTCAGGAAAAGCAGTTTTGAGCCGGTCGATGAGATCGATCGAGAGCGGTACTTCGGTTACGGACGGAATATGATAGAGGATTACGCCCAGTTCTCTATCCGCAATCCTTTCGCAGACTTGGGCAAACCATTCATAAAGTCCTTCATCTCTCACTCTTTTGAAATAGAAGGGCGGCACCAGCAAGATTCTTCGGCAACTGACATCGGTCAGAATCCGCGTTTGCTCCACGGCGTCGTCAATCGACGTCGCCGAGACACCGCCGACTATCTGGCGGCTCGGATCGATTCCAGCGGACGAAAGCGTATCGAGAATCTGCCGGCGCTCGGTAAGACTGACGGAGGCGCCTTCGCCGGTGGTACCGAAAACGGTTAGGCTGGAACAACCAGCATCCAAGCACCAGCGCGCGTGGGCAAGAAGGCGACTGTGGTCGATGGTTAAATCACTATCGATGGGTAAAGCCAAAGCACATGAGAGCCCAAATTGATCGCTGGCATTCATTGTTATTCGTTCTTGGCGTCTGAGTTAAGTGATCGGATTTTTCGGAGAATGGCCGGTCAATACCCGGACTATCTCCTCTATTGCGCTTCGGCGAAGTTGCTGGTTTGCTTCCTCCGAGTACCAAGCCACGTGGGGGCTCAGCACGATATTTTCCAACCCAAAATATTCGCGCGGTACCTTAGGCTCCTCCTCAAATACATCGATCCCGGCTCCGCTGATTTGGCCGGATCGAAGTCCCCTAATTAGAGCAGCGCTGTCAACCAGACCACCGCGGCTAACATTGATTAAGATCGGTTTCCGTTCCATTTGCGCAATTGCCGCATCGTTGATCAGGTGATGGTTTTCCTGGGAAAGTGGCAGGTGCAGGCTGATGATGTCACAGGTTTCAAAAATCTGTTGGGGAGTTGTAAAACCAACACCGGCAAATTGTGGTTCGGATAAAAATGGATCGAATGCGACGACTTCACGGACGAACGGCTGAAAGCGTTTTGCGAAAGCTGTTCCGATTCGGCCAAGACCAAAAACCCCGGCGCGCAGAGCACTCAGACGGGGAATTTGCCATGGCAACTCGTAACCCCATTCTCCGTTCCTGACTTTCCGGTCATACGAAAGGATGCGGCGGTGTACCGCCAAACAGAGAGCGATTGCGTGATTGGCCACTTCCTCAGTGCCATAGTCGGGTACGTTACAGACGAGAATACCGCGCTTCTGGCAATTCTCGACGTCGATGATGTCGAAGCCTACGCCTAAGCGGACAACTACTTTGCAATGGTCGAGCCTGGCCACCACGCTTGCGTTGACCGGTACATTCACCGTCAATAATGCGTCAGCAGCTTTGGCAACCCTGATAACGTCATCCTCATTCTTAACCGAACAGGGGACCAATTCAATGTTCGTACCAGCTAGAACCTCATTTTCGACAGAAAGATTCGGGTATTGCGGATCCAAATAGAAAATTTTCATGGTTTTTTCATCTCCCATAACCCGCTGTCGCCGGACTGCCAGCATTCCCCATTTCCTATCTCGTCGCTACATTTCTGAGACACAACTCTGGTGTTTTAATTGGGCCGATAGCTTGCAGATTCAGGTACGCACGCAGAGATTTTCACATTCATGGATTACCTTTCTTTAGGCAAGACCGGCTTGAAGGTCTCCCGCCTCTGCTTAGGCTGTATGAGCTATGGCTCTTCCCAACGACGGGCGTGGATATTGGACGAAGAGCAGTCGCTCCCATTCTTCAAACAGGCGATCGAAGCAGGAATTAATTTCTTCGATACCGCCGATATGTACTCCGGCGGGCTGAGCGAGAAGGTCACCGGCCGGTCGCTGAAGAAGCTGGGATTGCGCCGCGAAGAAACAGTTATTGCCACCAAGTTGTACTATCCGATGGGCAATACACCGAACGAATGCGGCACATCCAAAAGCATGTCCGTCATGCGATTGATGCCAGCCTGCGGCGTTTGGGTGTCGACTATGTCGATCTATATCAGGTCCATCGTTACGATCGGACGACTCCGATCGAAGAAACGTTGGAACCGTTGACCGAGGTCGTGAACCAAGGCAAAGCACTCCACATTGGCGCTTCCAGTATGTACGCGTGGGAATTCGCCAAATTTCTCTGTGCCGCGGAGGCGCACGGTTATGCGCGTTTTGTGGCGATGCAGAACCATTACAACCTGGTCTATCGGGAGGAGGAACGCGAGATGATTCCGCTCTGCCGCTTGAAGCATTGGAAGAACCGTACCAACCGCACCCGATCTTAGGGATTGAATAGGAAATGCGGAAGGCAGATTGCGGATTGCGGAATGTGTGAAATCCGAAGTCCGAAATTTGCTATTTGCTGTTTGCTATTTGTTATTTCCAGCCATGGACTACGTTTCCTTAGGTAATACTGGATTAAAGGTTTCTCGGCTCTGCCTTGGCTGCATGAGCTATGGCAATTCCAAATGGCGGGACTGGGTCCTGGATGAAGAGAATTCGTTCCCGTTCTTCAAACAGGCGGCCGAATCGGGAATTAATTTTTTTGACACCGCTGATATGTACTCCGATGGAGCGAGTGAAGAGGTGACGGGCCGGGCGCTCAAAAAACTTGGATTGCGCCGCGAAGAAACGGTCATTGCCACGAAGGTGTATAATCCGATGGGCAACACGCCAAACGAACGCGGCACATCAAAAAAACATGTTCGTCATGCCATCGATGCCAGCCTACGGCGCTTAGGCGTCGACTACGTCGATTTGTACCAGATTCATCGTTATGATAATACGACTCCGATCGAAGAAACGTTGGAAGCGTTGACCGAGGTCGTAAGCCAAGGCAAAGCGCTCTACATTGGCGCTTCCAGCATGTACGCATGGGAATTCGCCAAATTTCTCTGTGCCGCGGAGGCGCACGGTTATGCGCGTTTTGTGACGATGCAGAACCATTACAACTTGGTCTATCGAGAAGAGGAACGCGAAATGATTCCGCTCTGCCGCGCGGAAGGAATTGGGATCATTCCGTGGAGTCCCTTAGCCCGAGGCTTTCTGGCTGGAAATCGCAACGCTCAGGAGAAAGGGGAAACTACCCGAGCTAGATCAGATAGTTTCGCTCACCGTCTCTACTACCAAGACTCCGATTTTGAGATTGTCGATCGTGTCACTGCACTGGCCAAAAAAAGAGGCGTGTCCAACGCGCAGATCGCGCTCGCTTGGATGTTGCATAAGCCCGGCATCACCGCCCCCATCGTCGGCGCTACCAAAGCGCATCACTTGGATGACGCGATCAAGGCTTTGCAAATAGACTTGGACCCGGAGGAAATCAAAACACTGGAAGAACCGTATCAACCTCATCCGGTGTTAGGGATTAGTTGAGAAATGCGGATTACGGATCGCGGATTGCGGAATGTGAAAGCCGAAATCCCTATTTCGCAATCCGCATTCCGCACTTCAAAGTCCCAGTTCTGCGGCTTTGGCCTTCATCGCATCAAGGACGAATTGAATATGCTCGTCCAGAGGAATTCCGAGCTGGGAGGCGGCGTGCGCAATCTCATCGCGATTGACCGGTGCTGCGAATGCCTTGTCTTTCCATTTTTTCTTCAACGACTTCAGCTCGACGTCGGTCAGGAGTTTGGAGGGCCGCACTAGCGCTACCGCGACGATAAAACCAGTCAATTCATCAACGGCAAAAAGCGACTTTTCCAGCTTGGACTCAGGCTGGCGACCGGTCACCTCCGGCGCATGCGAAAGGATAGCCTGTACGATCTCTTCATCGACTCCTCGTTCTCGTAGGAGAGTAGCGCCCACCGAGGGATGTCCCTTGGTGGAAATGTCCGGATATCGTTCATAATCGAAATCGTGAAGCAATCCAACGACACCCCAGACCTCCGGGTCTTCCGCAAACCGATTCGCGTAGGCCCGCAGAGCTGCTTCGACGGCCAGCATATGCCGCCGGAGCGAATCACTCGCGGTGTATTCTGTAACCAATTTCCATGCCTCTTCACGTGTCGGGATCATATCGTTTCATTATATCGCGAGAATCCGACGGGGCGAAACCAGATCAGGCGCCCGATCTGGTTTCGCCCCGCCGGATTCTACTCTCTTTCCAGTTGACCATCGACCGATTGCTGTTCACGGTTCGCCGAGCCTGGCTTCTAGAATTCTACCTGGCGACTGAGGACACCGCCGGGGCGGAACCGCTGCCAAATTCTGGATGCGCCAGCCGCTCTTTTTTATGGAAAAAGAAAATCCGTTGAAGGTTGGAATCGTTGGCGCCGGAATTATTAGCGCTGCCTATTTAAAAACCAAATTTCCGCAATTCAAGATCACCTGCTGTTCAGATATTCAACAAACCCAAGCTGAATTGCGGGCCCGGGAATTTAGGATTGCCGCAGTCTCCACCGAAACCATCCTGACCGATCCCGCGATCGATATTGTTCTGAATCTAACCACTCCGCAGCATCACGCGGAGGTAACTGGAGCCGGCGTGCGAGCACGCAAACACGTCTATTCCGAGAAGCCGCTTAGTATCTCCACCGGCGAAGCCGAGCCGCTCCTCCAAACCGCAGCAGCCAACGACGTTCGGATCGGTTGTGCGCCCGACACCTTTCTTGGCGCAGCCCAGCAGACAGGTCGCAAACTGCTGGATGAAGGCGCCATTGGATCGCCGATCGGAGGAACCGCTTTTTTCATGAGCGGGGGTCCGGAAAGCTGGCATCCGAATCCCGAATTCTTCTACCAAAAGGGAGCTGGTCCAATTTTTGATATGGGACCATACTATCTTACCGCATTGGTAAACCTGCTCGGGCCGATCAAGCGGGTCTGGTCAGCAGGCAGGACTACTCTTCCGCAAAGGACGATCGGCAGTGGTCCACGCAAAGGCACTTCTTTTCCCGTCTCCGTTCTCAGCTATTTGTCGGCGATTCTTGAATTCCAGGGCGGGCCGATCGTCACTTTCGTCGCAAGCTTTGATGTCCCGGCATACAACCATCCGTACATTGAAATTTACGGGACCGGAGGCACTCTCCAATTGCCTGATCCGAATTATTTTGGAGGCGCCGTTCGATTAAACCAAGATGGACGCTGGGTCGATGTAAGTCATAGTCATGGCTATGGCGATGGAAACTATCGCGGCATCGGATTAGCCGACCTGGTTGCGGGACTGCGGTCGGGCACTCCTCATCGCGCCTCGGCAGAGCTGGCGTTTCACGTGCTTGAAGTCATGGAAGCGATTGTCGAAACGGCCGGGAGCGGAGAGGCATATGCTCTCCAGTCAAGTTGTGAACGGCCGCGGGCTTTGCGCTCGGTTTCTCATACTCCTGATTTTAGTTAGGGAGCTAGGGAGAAACGCGGAAGGCGGATTGCGGATTGTGGATTGTGGAATGAATTCGGCAATCGATCCATTGTTTCTCCATCGGTCCACGTTTATTGATATCATTAGTCCTAAAATTTTAGCGATGTTCTGACTGCGCCCCCGGACTCCTCAATCCGCATTTCTTATAGCGTATTTTTGGGATCGAGTGCACTAGATGTCATGAGACTTTCCAAGGTTGCCCTCCAGCTCTATACCCTTCGCGATTTCTGCAGCAGCGCGAAAGATTTGGCTACGACTCTGAAAAAGGTCAAAGCGATCGGGTATGATGCGGTTGAGTTTGTTCGGTCGGACTTCGCTTCTAATCGAGATTTACGGAAGTTGGCTGATGATCACGGGTTAGCGATCAGCGCGATCCACGAATCCGGGGAGCGGCTGCTCGACCATCCGCAAACCGCTGCCGAGGAGTTGACGGAATTAGGGACCGACCTCGCGGTTTATGCCTTTCCTGCAGGAGTCGATTTTCAAAAAGAAGCGGAGGTCGACCGCCTAGCTCATCAGCTCCGACACAGCTCTGAGGTGTTTACCGCCGCCGGCAAGCGTCTAGTCTACCACAATCATGCTCTCGAATTCACAAAACACGGCGAAAAACTGATTCTCGAATACATCTTTGCGAACGCCCCAAAGCTCTTTGCCGAGCTCGACACGTACTGGATTCAGTTCGGTGGCGGCGACCCGGTGCGCTGGATCTCCAAGCTTCAGGGCCGGGTACCTCTGATCCATTTGAAAGATTATAAATTCAACCCTCGAAAAAATATTCCGGAGATGGCGGAGATCGGTCGTGGTAATCTCGACTTCACAGCAATAGTCGAGCAGGGCCAAGCCGCCGGCTGCGAGTGGTTCATAGTTGAACAGGATTTTTGCGAAGGCGATCCCTTCACGGCGATCCAAGCCAGCCTGGAGTATTTGAAGGGAACAGAGGTGGCGTGATGTTGCAAACGGGGCCCGCGATCGGTAAAGCGAAACCCGACTCCGTCCAACCCGTCGCTCCGTAGGATTGGCGAAGGCGGAAGCCTACGTCGCGGCCAGCTTTATGGTATTCTTCAAACGCACGACTCCGGCGTGGGGTCGATATCATACGAACGCACTGATCACCGGACTGTTTCGCCCTACCCTCGTTGAGTGGGATATATCCTTCATTGCCGCTCTCGCTCGGTTTGATGGGCATTGAATTGCCCTTGCTTTCAGCTTAGAAAGAGCCGAATCAGTTTCCGTTTTTCCATACTTCTGTGGCAAGGAACGGCTGCAGAGAGGAAAACGAAGATAACCCCCCCACAATGATGAAAAAAAGAATTGTTTCCTGGTTTACATTATTCGCGGCTTTCACTGCGGCTGCGTCGGCCCAAACA
>Ga0137401_10000457_pt1 | contig 15880 bp, 15 predicted proteins | sample CZOMad1_1_16fung_FD_108286 | JGI IMG/M metagenome (GOLD analysis project Ga0137401, IMG submission 108286) | Vadose zone soil fungal communities from Angelo Coast Range Reserve, California, USA - CZOMad1_1_16fungal (Illumina Assembly) | ecosystem: Environmental > Terrestrial > Soil > Vadose...
CTACTTTAACATTATCTATTTTATTATTTGTTCTTAAACCATCAATTTTATTAAATAGTACAACAATACTTTCTTTATCTTTATTTAATTTTTAATGAATAATTTATTAATGTTATTTATTTTTGTTCCTATCTTAGCTTTTGTTTTATTATTTGTAAATTTCTTATTTTCAGCACATAGACCTGATGAATCTAAAATATCAGCTTATGAATGTGGATATTCAGCTATTAGAAAACAAAATAGAACTGATTTTCAAATTCAATTTTATGTAGTAGCTATGTTATTTTTAATTTTTGATTTAGAAATATTATTATTATTCCCAATTGCGGTTACTTTATATAAAGTAAGTACTTTTGGTTTTAGTATAGCTTTAATTTTTTTTGTAGTATTAACAATAGGATTTATCTTAGAAATTGGTTCAGGAGCTATATCTATAGCTAAAACTACTCCAAATAATAAATAATTATTTTATTATTTACTATTTAAAATACTAATTAATAAATTTATTTTATTAATATTATATATTATTTACCCCCTTTTAGATTATTTATTAAAGAAATATTTTATAATAAATAACTATTTAATAGAACTTAAATTCTCAATTTTTTATTCAGAAATAAATGATTTATCTTCTAAATTTTAAATTTAGTAATTAATTTTATTTTATAAAAAATATTTTAATATTTATCTTAAACAAAGAAAGTAAATGTTTAAATATTTTACAAATTTAAAAGAATATAAAATTAAGGGGGAATCTGATAATTGGTAATCAGTTGTATTTGCATTACAAATATGATAGTTCGAGTCTATCTTTCTCCATAAAACATTTTAATTTATTAAACTATTAATTTATTAAAGAAATATAAGCCTCGATTGCTTAGTGGTCAAAGCGCTATTCTGAAGATATAGAAATGTGAGTTCAATTCTCTCTCGGGGCAATTGTTATTATTTAAATAATTATTTAAGCCGAAATAGTTTAATTGGTAAAACGAATTCCTTGTAAGACTTTGATATTGGTTCGATTCCAGTTTTTGGCAATATTAATTATATAATAATTAAATTATATTTATTTTAATTTATGTTTTTATAACATAAAAATATATTTATAAAAAAATTTATATGAGTTGTAGTATTTATAAAAAAATTTATATGAGTTGTAGTTTAATTTGGAAAAACATCATTTTTTGGTAATGAATAATATCAGTTCGAATCTGGTCAACTCAGTTAGTTATTTAAATATATAATAGTATTTAAATATTATTAATATTTATAAGAAAGCAGAACTTGAGTGGTTGAGTGTCTCCCTTTTAAGGAGAAAGTCCTGGTTCAAGTCCAGGTGTTTTCATATTCTAAATTGATAATTTTAGTTTTTTATTTATCTAAATATTATATATTTAAGAATTCATAGTTTTTATTTATTATTAAAAATAAAAATCTGATTTATAAAAAATTAAATTCTTTCAAGGGCAGGTGATCCGATTGGTAATGGTGATTCTCTGTAAAAGAATTGGTTAACGCCGTAAAAGGTTCGATTCCTTTACTGCTCAATAAATGGTAGATGACAAATTGGTCCGTCGCTCCTTTTGGGTAGGAGACATACAGCATGTTCGATTCGTGCCTACCATAATTTAATTAAAGGGGATGTGAGCGATTAACACACACCCCCGTATTGAATACACGCAAGCTTAAACAAACCGAAAAATCAATCACATCAAATGTTAGACTTTTTAAATAATGTCGTTTTTTGACTAAATTTGTGTATTCCCACAATAAATCTCAGGATGAAAGGGGGGAATTAAAAAGTGAATTAAACATTTAAACAGTAAATCTAATTAATTCTTTTGTTTTTAGTTTTTTAATAATTGTAATTACACAATCAATAACAATTTAATTAATTAAATCAATAATATTTGTAATTATTGTAACGGTGGTCTGATTAATAATATTTTCTCCAAATATATTTTCAGTTATTTCAGATAAATTCACTATTGGTCTTATAACACTATTATTAGTTATATCATCTGAAATATTTATATTCATTAATTCATTTATGAATTTTTCTGTTTCTAAATGATTTTGATTATTTCGTAAAATAATTTCATCAATCTGATAATTTGATAAAATTTGTTCACCTTTGGATTGTTCTGCTAAAATTAATTTAGACTTTGTTTTCATTTTATATTAATAATTTCTGATTTCCATTTAACATCAGATCAGGAGCTATGCTTAGATGATTATTTCAGGAGAATTTTCCTACCTTGCTATGAAGGAATTTAGGGACAATATAAAAAGCTAAAAATTGATCATTTTCCAATTAATACCCTCTATTATTTATAACAACTTTTTTATACTTGAAAATTAAATAATAATAATTATTATCAATATCAAACCCAAAATCTTTTTCAGCTTTATCGAATTGATTATTAAGATAAGTAGAAATTAAATAAGGGTTACTTTGGTTAGAAACTAAAAATTGTCTAGATAAAGTTAAATAAGGATCACTATATTTGCTATTAATACTAATTAAAGGATTAACTAAATAAATTTCATTATCTATTAAATTATTAATGAAATTTGCTATAGCATCTGTATTAATTAGATAACATTTAAAATAATTAGTTTTTCCAGTCTTATCAATATTAATTGCTTTGTCGATATCAATTAAGAAAGTTATATCGATAGTAGTTAAATATTTTAAGTTAATCATTTTGTTTATTTTATATTATTGGTTGATGTCACAGTATAAATTTTAATTTATTTTATTTTGGTTTATTAATATTATTTAATATTATTTATAATATTATTAATAATCTAAATGGAACTATTTATGGTGAATATTTTTATTTTATTGTCTAAATAAAATTAGGATATCATCCTACCTCTTTGAATTAAGGATTTGTGTGAGTGCTAGCATTTAAACTAAATATTTTATTACTATGTTCAATATTTCATGTTGTTAGATTCTCTCTAACAACCTCAGTTTGTTTAATTTCAAAAACTGAAAGTAAACCTTCAGTTTTAATTGTTGAAATTCTTTCATTAAATTTTATTATTTCGTTTTGAATTTCATCTAAATTTTCACTTAATTTATCTCTATTTTCTAAATTAAATTGAGTACTCTCTACAAAGTTAACTTTATCAATAATATTACTTGGGATCATAGTTTTTCAAACTCTATTAACATGTTTTAATATTAGTTCTTGTGCAAATGAATCAGGAGTTATTGTTTCAGTTGAAGATGAACTTGAACCACTAGGTGATTTGCTTCCTTCACTTCATTTTGAAGATACTTTTTCATTTAAATCTTCTAAACTTTGTGAAGTTAATAATCTACCTTTACCTTTATCAATTAATTCTATATCATCTTCAATTTGTGAAGATGGCACAATAGAATCTAATCTATTCAATCTCGGAATATTCGGTGAAGTAGGTGTTGCACTACTATTTGAGCCACTCCCCGCGCTATCGCCGGTCCCTGCTCGAAAAGAATTAATTCAATCGATTAAACTCACAGCTCCAGTTCTAATTTCATCAGAATAATAATAACAAATTGAAGCCGTAATTACAATACCTGTGGCTATAATTAAATATTTAGAATAATTTGTTTCAACTTGATTATCTAGTTTATTAAGTTCATCATTAGTTAAAACTTCATTATTACCGATTATTTTTTCTTTAATATTTCTATTGATTGATCAATTATCTTTATCAATTGTTTTCTGTACTCCGTTTGCATCTTCAATACTTCGTTTAATCATGTTTTCTTGAAATTCCACAGGTCTATTTTCTTTAGGAGAATCAACTTTATAAAATAATTCTGCGTATCACTTAAAAATTGATGTATCTTTAATTCAAGTTATAACATCTCAATAATAAATATCAATTAAAGAAAAACCTAATAAAAAAGAACTAATTATATTAAAAATATGTCATATTTTTGCTATTAGTGAATATTTTTTAATTCATCTAATTATAAATGCAATTAATGTAATTTTAATTAATATACTCTTGAAATTAAATAAAGTTGTAATTATTAGTTTAGATAAAGTTTGATTATTAATAGATTCATTATTATTTCTAGTTTTAGCATTTTCATCTAAACCTTTAATTTTAGTGATTAATTCACTTTTTGTATATTTGTTTATGTTTTTCATTTTATTATTTTATATTTATATTAATCTTAACAAACTAAACCGATTTGATTTTTTAAACTTATCTATATAGATAGTTTTAATTAATTTTTATATTTAAAAGGAATAGACATATATTTTAAATGAAATATGTTTAATAAAAGAAATATACAAATATATTTAATTTTATTTATATATAAATAAATAAATTTTATATTTATATATAAATAAGAGTTGGTGTTCCTTTTAAACTTATGAAATCCTTTAGTTTAATGTTAAAACTAAGAGAATAGGAGGAGCTACCTTAATTAAACCATATAAGGATTTAATTAAGAGAAACTATGATTTAAAGGGGGTAAAGGCTTAATAATTTATATAATTTATATAATTAATCAAAAAAATTAATTATAATATTTATAATATCTAAAATTGTTTGATAATCTATACCTGAATTACTCATTGAGTTTAATATATCGTGAAGTTCTTTCATAGAATCATCTTCAATTTGTTTCAAATCTGGATTAAATTGACCATAAAGTTCATCACCCATGATAGTTTTAATATCTTCATCATGTTTAAGTGCTGTTTCTTGATCTAATACACCTCCTTGATCTAATAAATCATTCATTTCTTTGAAATAAATCAAAAATCATGGCATTAAATTTAATTAAAACTTGGTATAAAGAAACGCAATCTAATTCACAATATTTAATACTTTCAATTTTAAGATTTCAGTTGTTATTAAATTTAGATTTATATTCATTATAATTTTGTTGACTTAATTTAATAAAATATTTAATATCTGGAACATCGCCAATATAATTTAAATTGTCTTTATTTACGAAATTAAATGGAAATAAAGATTTAGGATTTAATACTCCAAATGATTTACTTAATTTCATTAACGAACTAAGCAATAATAAATAACTATCTTTAAATTGAATTTGATATTCATTATTATTACCATAATGAATTGTTAATGAAATAATTCTACCATTATGAATAACAGGCTTTAATGTAGCAACCTTAACAATATATTTCAATAAAAATATAATATCAAAGTTAGCCATATTATGAATATATACTTTATAACCGTTATATTTTCTAATAAAAATGGATTTTAAACAATCTAATATCATCATTTCAACTGTTTCGTAATTTCATAATCCAAATGAATAGATATTATTTCCATCATAGAAGCAAATTAAATATGGTACTAATATATTATTTTGAACAAAAGTTTCAATATCTAAAGTAATAAAATTATTTACTATTTTTTTAGTTTTTTCAGTTTTCGAGATAAATTTAGATTTTATTTCAGATGTAAATAAAACTTGAGCTCTGTTTTCAAATCAAAATTTTTTATTATCAATAATTCTCATAAACTTACTTTTATTAATTAAAATATCTTTAAATTTAATTAGAGAAATTCCTGATTTAAAGAATTCAACTTCATTATAATTATCAAATTGATTAAAATTAATTGTTAAATCTTTATATTGAATTATATAATTTATCACTGACTCAATTTTATTTTTCAGAATTAATCTTCCGTAATCAATTGGATTCATAGAAATTGGTAAATTATTGTTTTTATATTTTTGAAATGTTACATTATCATTTAAAGTATCTTTATTTTGAATTATCATATTTTTGAAACCATAGCTAAAAATAAACGATTCAATTTGTGTTTCGTTATAATATTCAGATTTAAATTTCATATTTTCTAATATAAAATCAATATATCAATTTTTATCAGATTTATTAATTCTTTGAATTTTTCCAATGGTTGAAAAATCACTATTTGTATATTTTACTTTAAATAAAATAAACATATGATTATTATCAGTGAATTGGAAAAATATACTATTTCAAAATTGGTTAAAGATTTTTTCAAATAATATTTTTGTAAAAACTTTATTATTTATATTAAATAGAACATCTGTTCAATTATACTTAGCTCTAACTTTTCTTAATTTAATTATAGTTCCAGATAATAATAAATCTGAACTATTTTCAGGAAATATAACAAAGAATATAATATAAAATATAAGAGTTATTAATATAATTTCTATTACTGCGAGTATTATAGATTTTTCTATTAATACATTATTCTTAAAGGTAAATTTTTTATCTTCTAAAGATCTAATAAATGTATTTTCATTAATTTTATGATCTTTATAATTAAAAATTAAATCGCCTTTTCTAAAGAACTTAACATCATTAAAATCTTTATATTGAGTTAGAATCGCAATAGTTCTAGTTCCGACAGAGATAATAAATATATTATTTATTTTTAACATTAATTTACCATATTCTAATGGATTTAGGGAAATAGGTAATTTATAGTGTTTATAATTTTGGAAAATGTTTGTCATTATTTTATTTAAAGTTTAAGATTTCCATTTCTACGTCAGATCTATAGCTGTGCTTAGACGGATATTTCAGGATATCGTTCCTACCTTACGTTACAAAGGGATTCGGGAGAGATTTACACAACGATCAGAGTGATTTTACTGATTTCGAATACATTTATTCACCTGGACTTTTTCCTGTAAGAGAGAGTCAGGTTCTGGTTTCTTTTATTTATATTTTTACTGATTATATAAATACAAATTAAATTTATAATAAGGAAAAAGGGGGGTAATTTTATAAGAATAGATGACACAGGATAATTATTTTCAATAAAGATTAAATTCTTTATTAAATATAAAGATATAATTCTTTATATTTAACAATTACTCCTGGTCTATTTTTGTTGTCATATTCTAATCGATAGGTTCAATTTGCTAATCGAATTCTTTCAACTAAATACTTTGTTATTAATCAAGGATTACTTTTTTTAGTTATTACTATTGGACTACCTAATATTAAAGAAGGATTACCTAATTCAAAAGCAGATTTATCAGTGATTAGATCAAATGTTACAACATATGTTTTATTATGATCTAAAATATCTAATAAATCTTGAACATCTTGGAAATCACAAAAATGAAATCAAGTAAAATTAGTATTTGAAATATAGAATATTGAACTTGGATTACCTTCCACATCCTTTGAAATTTCTAATTCGTCTAAAAATGTAATTTTATTAATAGAAAATGGGAAAATTAAAGATGTTATTATAGGTAGTTGTACTGAGTTATAATATAATATAAATACAATAACTAAAATTGATAATATTCTAATTATTTTCATTTCTCTTGATGGATTAATTCCTACTAAGAAATTAGATAAGAAAAATACTATTGATCAAATTAGAATTGATATTAATGCATACAAACCTAAATTGATGTATATAATAAATAAGCCTGTAAAAATAAACATTAAAATAAACATTAAAATTTAAAAATAAAGATTATATATTAAATTCATAAGTTTAAAACTTAAAAATTAATAATTTCTCTTTGAAAATCAAGTTTAATATCTTGATATATATATATTAATCAAGATAATTTCTGGATATAAAATGAGGACCTCTTTAAAAATTTATAACTTTTGACTAAGTTATATTTATATATAAATATAAAATAAACATTCTGACAATTTGATTTTATGAGGTAAATTAATCAATAATAAAATTGATTTTAATAAGATTCTCTTTCGGACTCTAACCAAAATTAACATTTAAATAAAATGTAGTTTTAACATTAAACTAAGAGAATTTTTATTTATTTATTAGCTAATATATATAATTTTAAATGGGGTAAAGGCTTAATAATTTATATAATATTATAAAATTAATTGAAAAAATTAATTATGAAATTTATAATATCTAGAATTGTTTGATAATCTAAACCAGAAATTTCTGAGTTTAATATATCCGCTAATTCTTTCGCAAAATCATCTTCAATTTGTTTCGTATCTTGAAGAAATTGAGCATAAAGTTCATCACCCATGATAGTTTTAATATCTTGATCATGTTTAAGTGCTGTTTCTTCATTTAATACACCTCCTTGATCTAAGAAATCGTTGATTTCTTTGATTTGATCATGAGTAAAATTAAATGTTGGAGGAGTATTAGGAGATTCAATTATTGATGATTTTAAAAATTTAGATTTTATAAAATATCCTGTTGTGATTGACACAGCAGCAAGTATTAAGTATGTACTATTAATTTGTTTTAAAGTTTTAGATTTGCATTTAACGTCAGATCTATAGCTTTGCCTAGACGGATAGTTCAATAAGATATCGTCTCACCATTCAGGGTTTGTGGAAAAGGTCCTTTTTGGATTCTAACCAAAATTAACATTAATTTATATATATAAATAAAATGTAGTTTAGTTTCTCCCAGATAATTAGTTCTAAAAAATTTTAAAGATATTGCAGAATTAGTAGATAATTTAGTTATATCTATATTTTCTACATTGAAAATATCTTTAATAAATATATTTAATACTTCATGTAATGATTTTAAATCCAGAGTGAAATAATGGATTAATTCACCTCTTAAATTTCAATAATTTGAGATTACTCCTTCATATTCTTGTATAGAAATATCGTTAAAGAAATTAATGTCCAGAGTGATTCCTTCATAGTTTAAGTTATTCTCGTTAACAAAATTGTGAGGGAAATAGCCTTTTAAATTATTTACTTTATATTTTAAAGCTAATGTCCTTAAAGAAGATGGTAAAATTAAATAACTATCAAAAATTGAAATTTTTGTTTTATTATTTTCTTTGTTTTGATATATTAAACTTATCACTTTTCCATCTTTAAAGAAAGGTTTAACTTTCAAATTTTCAAATAAAATTTTCATTAAAAATAAGTAATCAAAATGACTAAAAATATGAATATATACTTTAGCATTAGGATTAAAATAATCATTTCGGTTAGAGCTTCTAATAACATTTCATAAGAAGATTTATAATCAGTTGAATAATATGTTCTTGCAAAAGAACCATCAAATCAACCGCAAGCATAAGGAATAAATTGTCCATCTTTTACAAATGTTTCAATATGAAATGTTACAAATTTTGTATTTAATTTTGTATTAGCTTTTGAAGATGTAATGTAAACATTATTAATTAATTTATCAAAATGAGATATTTTAAAAATTTCAATATGAATTATATATTTTTCAGTGATTCTTATGAAGTTGTTACCTTCTATTAAATTATCTTCAAATTTAAAAAGTATTTCTTTATTTTTAAATAAAATACCTTCATGGATTGTCCCATTTTTTTTATTTAAATTACAAAATCATCTTTAAAGAAAAATGATCCCTTAGAGTCCAGATCAAATTTTAATATAAAAAATGTAGATAAAACTAAGTTTAATTTAGCTCCATATAAATTTAAATTCCTAGATAATGGGATAATAGATCCGTTATAATATTTAGAATTCATCATAGTTATATTTCTTTTTATAATTTTTTCTTGATTATTATATTGGATTTTTGAGACTGGTTGTACTACTTCTTCTTTAAGTGAGATAGGTCTAAATTTAAAGACAACGTTAAAATTTAATGAGTTATCTATACCGTAATTCATGAAAGCTTCTTCAACTTGTTTTAATAAAAAACAAAAATTATAGATTATTATGGGGTCACTATCTCTAGTGACTAGTATTTGTTTACTTAAACTTAATATAGGTCCTGTTAAATTTGATTCTTCTACAGTTAATAAAGGAAGAATTATGAATTTTAATATAACTTTCTAAATTTTCTGTTATATCATTAATTGCAAATATTTGAGTATAAATACCAAATACTAAAGCAAATAAATTTATTAATATAAATATTTTATTAGTTTGTTTATTTAAATATATAATTTTGTTAATTATATTTTAAAATTTATTATTCATTTTAGGAAATAAAATGAAAGATAAATTTAATTTTATACTTTGAACAATAAAAAATTTAAATAATATTTGGATAATTAATATAAATAACATACTTAGAAAAACATAATTAGTCAGTTGGATGTTTTCTAACATATCAACTAAGGGACTATTTGTATATAAAAGAATACTATTATAGTATATAAAAGAATACTAATGCAGTATATTTAACCTATTTCATCTTAAAAGAGGAAAATGAAATCAAACATTAAAATTCTTTTTCAGAAATTGATTATTTACTACACTGTAACTTTTTCAGATTAATTACTAAATAAAAAAATATTAAAAATTTAAAGTAACAAACTTTAAAGCCTAAATTTAAGGGGGGTAATTTTTTTTATGAATTTATTAAACTTTAACTATTTATTACTAGAATAAATTAGAAATATATGTGATTATCCCTATATCTGTGGAATTAAATATATTATCAGTTAATTCTGAGAAATTTACAACTGATTTATTCTTAACTATATTTGAGTTTATTTCAATATCAATGTTCATTAATTCATTTATGAATTTTTCTGTTTCTAAATGATTTTGATGTTTTTGATTATTTTGTAAAATTAATTGATCAATTTGATCATTTGTTAATATTTTTTGCATTATGTGCTTATTGTTTAATTATTAGGATGATGTGACAAGTTAATATAAAGCTACCTAAATTAATAGGATATTATTTAAGTATTTATTGGATTGATTAAAGTGGGGTAAATTTTTATAAATTAAAATGAATTAACTAGGCATAATAACCTACATATAAAATACGAAAATGTATTTATTTTTTATAATTTAAGGTATTGATGATAATACTTAAAATAAAATAATTTACCACCCACCCACTTACCACAAATTAAGTAATACAGCGCTGTATTACTTAATTTGTGTCGTATTTATTAAGAAATAAATCGGAGCCAAATTTAGAAAGGTATAAACACATCTAAATAATAATAATAATCATAATATTCTTTATTTATATATAAATATAATGGGGGTAATTTTTATTAAATGTAATTTTATTTAAATTTAATTTTTCATTAAATTAATTAGGTTAGGCTTTGATTAATCCGTCATTAAATTAATTTAAATTATGTAATCAAATTAATAACATCTGAAATTCAATTAACTGTGGAATTGTCAACCCCAATTCCGAAAATATAATCGGTTAATTCTGATAAATTAACCTTTGAAGTTGGTATAACTGAAGATGTCGGTTGAGAAATATTCGTAGTTAAGTCTCCATCAGAAATATCTATACTCATTAATTCATTAATAAAGTTTTCACAATCTAAGTGTTTTTGATTGTTATCTGCAATTAATTGATCAATTTGATCTAAAGTTAAAATTTTCATTTTGATTCAAAAAAAAATGTATAAAATAAATCTTATTAAACAAACAGGCAAAAAACATAGTTTGGATTTTACCACCCACCCACTTACCACAAATTAACTAGGTCTAATATCTTTACCTTTCAAAAATCCAGGTTTAAATGTAGAACCTTTAACTGTATCATCAGAAGCAGGACTAGAACTAGAAGAAGAATCACTTCAACTTCTTTCAATTTTAGTATTTAAATTTTCTACTTCAATAGACCCTAAAAGTGTGTGCAAATCTGCTAAGAATGGTCAAATAAATATAACTAAAATGTTGGGATTTAACAAGAATTTAATTAAATTTTATAAAATTCTTGTTTGTTACAAGAATAGACCATAAATAAAATTTAATTTATTATTATTTATAATATAAATAATACGGTTAGAAAATGGGGTAAAGTTTATATATAAATAAAATTTAATTTCTCATTAAATTTATTAGGTTAGAAAAATGGGGTTTTAAAATAGAGTTTTTAAATAATTAAAATTTACTTTTTAAAGTTTTCATTAATTCTATTATTGAATTAAAACTAATTTTCAATAAATTGTTTAAATTTATTAAGTAAAATTTTAATTCTAGATAAGATTAATCTTTCATAAAAACTAAATTTATTTCTTAATGAAACATTTACCTTAATTGGTTGATAAACATTATTTTTAAATATTTTTAATGTATAAAATTTAATTAAATTCTTGTTAAATCCCAACATTTTAGTTATATTTATTTGACCATTCTTAGCAGATTTGCACACACTTTTAGGGTCTACTTCAGCAGCTGATTCAACTAATATAGGAGAAACTGATCTTTCTAATATATTATTTAATTTAATTTTATGAATATCTGATAGATTTACCATGTTTTCTGGTATTAAATCAGAATATTTAAATAAAACATCTTTAATTGCGTCTATATTTCCTAATAATCTGGTTTGATCTCCATAACTTAATTTATCATTTAAACCATTAAATAAATCAACATATTCATTTTGTTTTAATTTAAGTTGTTCATATAAACCAATCAATTTAGATATTTTTGCAGTTTGTTGTTCAGGAGATAAATCTTTAATTAATAATAAATAATCTCTTGTTCTTTTTATTATTTTTACAATATCTTCTGTACTGTTATTAAGTCTACTACAATATTGTTCAAAAGAATCAGGAAAATTTTCAATAACGGTTTCCAGATTAGTATTATCAATTAATTGAATTTCAGATGTAGATGAACTGGGATCAATATCAGGTTTAGTATTTTTAAATAAATTAGAAGTTAAATCACTGATTGAATCTCAATAATAATAAATTAAAGATAATGAAATAATTGAAATTGCTATTAAAAAATAATTAGCTTTATTAGAATTTACTTCTTCAGAATTTCATCTATCATTTTCAAAATATTTAGGTTTATTAGGATCTATTTCCTCAGAATTTCTAATATTTCATTTATCGTTTTCAAAATAATTAATCTTAAATAAGAAAGGAGATTTAAAAGAATGCAATAGAAAATAAATTTATTATAAAAATTTATAAAAAAGCAAAACAAAACAAAAATTTAATTTAATTATTAAAGTAAATATTTTAATAATTTTATAAAATTAAAATTTCTAAATATAATTTTGGTGTTATGGCAGAGAGGTTAATGCGGAGTACTGTTAATACTTTTTTTCATAGGTTCGATCCCTATTAACACCTCACACCTTTAATTTATTAATTATTTATATAAACTATATTAATAATAATTTTTAATATTTACATTAAAATTAATATTACTTATTATAAAAATATAAATTATTGAATATTAAAAAAAAATAAAAGAGTAATAAATAAGCGAACATGTTGAAATTGGTAAACAATCTCTTTTTAAGCAGGAGTGGAAGTAATTCCTTAAGAGTTCAAGTCTCTTTGTTCGTATAATATTAATAAATTAGATTTAATAAAATAAATAAATTATATTTAGACAGTTTAGTGTAACGGTTTGCACGCTAATCTCATTAGTTAGTAGAAGGGTTCGATTCCCATTCTGTCTTTGTTAATTGTAACTTATTTAGATTTTTCCAAAAAATTTACAAATTTTTGTAACTTTATTTAAAGAATAAATTCTATAAAAATAATTATTAAACTTTGTTATTGAATAAAATTTAGTTTATTGAATTAAAATTAAAATTGTTTCAGGATTGAGAAATAATCTTTAAATAAGTATAAGTAATTTTTATTATCAAATAATTTATGTAATTTATGTAAAATTCTTTTGAAAATTATTATAAATTAATATTAATACATTTAATTAAATAAGGTCTTTTAGTATAATGGTTGTACAACTACCCTTCAAGTTGTTAGTGTCAGTTCGAATCTGGTAAAGGCTATGTTTATATATTATATTATTACTTTATCTTTTAATTATTAAATTTAAAGTTAAAATAAAATATATAATAAATTAATATATAAAATAATATATTAATAAAAAATTCTCATAACTTAAATTTGTAATTTAAAAAATTATTTTATTAAAAAATTAATAAATTATAATATATTTTAATTATTGTTAATCGTTATTAAATTTAAATAAATTTAGTACTAATTTTAGATACCCAAATAAAAATGTAAAATGTTACAAAATTTAAATTTAATTATAAATTCTCCATTAGAACAATTTGAAGTAAGTAGTTTAATAAGTGTAATAGCACCTATATTTGGTTATATTAATATAACTTTAAGTAATTTAGGATTATATTCTATATTAATATTATTTATAATATTAAGTTTACATATAATAAGTAATAATGAAAATAAAATTTTACCTTCAAAATGAAGTATAGCAATAGAAAGTATATTTTCAACAATTAATACAATGGTAAGAGAACAATTAGGTAAAGAAATTTATTTACCTTTCATTTATTCATTATTTTTTTTTATATTAATTAGTAATTTAATAGGTAATATACCATATTCATATACAATTACAACATCAGTAATAGTAACAATAGGATTATCATTTACTATATTAACAGGTGTAACTATACTTGGATTATATATTCATAAATTACATTTTTTATCATATTTTGTACCATCTGGAACTCCTTTAGCTTTAGTACCATTATTAGTTTTAATTGAAACTGTATCTTATTTAGCTAGAGCTTTATCATTAGGTATAAGATTATTTGCTAATATGGTAGCAGGACATTCTTTATTAAAAATATTATCTACTTTCTTATATCAAATGTTTAGTAGTAGTTTTATTATAGCTATATTTACTTTAATACCATTTGCATTCTTTTTAGCATTATGTGGATTAGAAATAGCTGTATCTATTATTCAAGCTTATGTATTTGTATTATTAGTAATATCTTATATTAAAGATGCTATTTATTTACACTAGTTATTATTTTTAATAGATTAATTTTTATAAGAAAATTTTGAAAATATAAAATTATTATAAAATAATTATTTATTAAATATTAAAAAATTTAAATAAACTTTACCCCCCTTTAAATTATTAATGGAAATAAATTTAATTATATAATTAAGGAATAGTTTACATTGGAAAGTTAAAACGATTGCTAATTGTTCGGGTTAAACCCTTAGGTGTTCGAATCACCTCTATTCCGTGAAATAATAAAATTTGTTTTATTTTATTATAAGAAAAATAAAACTTAAATTGTTAAAAGAGATATAATTTTGTTTTATAAAATAACTTTTTAAAGAAGAAAAAGTAAACACAGATATTATAATATTTTCAATAAAATTTGTTTTATTTTATTTTGTTTAATTAAATCAAAATATCGAGGAGTAAATAAGAAAAGTGAGGATTATTTTTATGGATTGACGACTTTATTCCACTAATGCTAAAGAAATTGGAACCCTTTACTTATTTTTTGCAATATTTGCAGGTCTAATAGCTACAGGATTTTCAGTTTTAATTAGATTAGAATTATCTTCACCTGGTGTACAATTTCTTAAAGGAGATCATCAATTATTTAATGTAATAATAACTGCTCATGGGTTATTAATGTTATTTTTTATGGTTATGCCTGCATTAATTGGAGGTTTCGGTAATTATTTTTTACCTATCCATATTGGAGCTCCTGATATGGCATTTCCAAGATTAAATAATATAAGCTTTTGATTATTACCTCCTTCATTAATTTTATTATTACTTAGTGCATTAGTAGAAAATGGAGCAGGTACAGGATGAACAATTAAGGATAAGTTGTTCTATTACAGTAATGTAATATTAAATAAACTCTACTTGATGCGAGAAACTCCTCAAATCGGAAGTAATTACCTATTCCATATTTGTATTGGAATGGTAAAAATATTACTAACATGGGGACAATTTGCCTGGGTAAAATTTTCTACCCATCAGAGACTAAACGTAGAGCATCCTTCTAAAATTAATAATAATATAACCACACAATCATTAAATAAAGAATTATTCTATCAATGATTAGTGGGATTTACTGATGGAGATGGTACCTTTTCTATTTCTAATAGTAATGGAAAATGATCTTTAATATATAAATTATCTCAACATGAATACAATGC
>Ga0137401_10000458_pt1 | contig 15867 bp, 10 predicted proteins | sample CZOMad1_1_16fung_FD_108286 | JGI IMG/M metagenome (GOLD analysis project Ga0137401, IMG submission 108286) | Vadose zone soil fungal communities from Angelo Coast Range Reserve, California, USA - CZOMad1_1_16fungal (Illumina Assembly) | ecosystem: Environmental > Terrestrial > Soil > Vadose...
CCAATCGTCAATCCCAGCACTGGGGCGCGCCTTTTCCCGAACTTTGGAATTCGCAGGTATCGGAGCAGCGGCGCGAATTCAAATTATCATTCAATGCAGCTTCGGGTAGACAAACGACTCTCACGTGGTTTCCAGATCAATACCTCGTATACGTGGTCACATCTGTTGGATCAAATCAGTGAAGTCTTCGCGACGGATCAAACGAATTCTTCGTTGGCATCGGTTCCACCGGCCCAGGGCCCGGGCCTAAAGATGGATTATGCGAATTCCGACTATGATCGCAGACACCGCGTGGCTATTAATTACATCTGGGAAATTCCCGGTCCGCGACAGGGATGGTTGAGCCAGATCGCCGGCGGATGGCGAGTTGCCGGCATTACCGTGATTCAATCCGGCGCGCCGTTTACTTTGATAAACGGTCTGGATCGAAATGGCGACGGCCAAACCGGCCCCGATCGTCCGGACATCGGAAATGCCAGCAAGCCCCACAACACGCGCGGAGTAATCGATACTTTGTGCGCCAGCGGACTTCGCAGCCCTGAACTCTCGGCCACTGCCGGCAGTGGCTGTGTTACCCGCAACGACGTGTTTGCGGTTCAGGTTGCTACCAATACCGGAACGTCCTTGATTATGCCCGGCCTGGCCACGATTGGACGTAACACTGAACATGCTCAGCGGACCATGAACTTTGATATGAGCTTCTTCAAAGCGTTCCGCATTAGCGAGAGCGTCAGACTTGAAGCTCGCCTTGACGCTTTCAATGTTTTCAACCACAAGCAGTTCACTGCCATCCCTGCCGCCAGTCTTAATTCGGGGGCAGGATCTTTCTACAACTTCGCCCAAACCAATGGTGGCAACCGGAACATGCGGGCGGGTTTGAAGCTGACGTTCTAAGATTTCAACCTGAACATTAAACAAGAGGCGGAACCGCAGTTTGCGGCTCCGCCTTTTTCTTACCTCTGAGGCTACGGGGATAAACTTGAATTTGTCGCCGACAGCGACCTGGCGTCAGATCTCTTCGGCTGCTTGCTTGGCGTCGCGCTCTCGCGTTCCCAGGCCGAGCGCGGATTCGATCTGACGCAGTTGTCTCACCATGCGCAGCGATTCTTTCGCGTTTGTCGGCGCTCCGTTAATGGCCTCTTCACAATTTCGCATTAGCGTTTCCAGCTTCTGCTGGTTGATCCCTGAGCGGACCGCTACCCGCGCCGCGATTTCCGCGCGCGGGCTGTTGTAGTTCACGCCGCCATGGCGCGCCAGCACGCGACGCACCCTCCCGTAAATATTTTCCAGGGCCAGATCGTGCGCGCGAGCGCGCTGTTGCAACTCGGCCATCGAGGCGACAAATTCCAAACTCGACCGGCGATCCACCTGAGGTAAAGGCAAAGGACGCGCGAAGCGAGTTCCGCGAGACCAAATTACCATCAACCCGATCAAAACAATTTGCCCGCAAATTGCCAGGACGGGAGTGCCTTCGAAGTATTGAATCAACGCATTATGCGTGGCTGAGCGGCCCTGATGAAACTCGTCGAACGCGACCAGCCCGCCATGGCCGGTGACGACGTTAACAGCTAACTGGAGATTGTCTGCGCGGCTGATCCCATTGTTGGCGACAATGAACGGATCAGAAAGCAGCACGATGCTCCCCTGGCCGTGCGGATACTCAAGGAGCAGGGCGCCGCTCGTTCGGGCAAAACTCACGACCGGCGCGGGCGAGACTCCCGATGGTTGAACCTTTGCAGGCGCAGGCCCGTAGCCGCCAGTTCCCGGCGCCGGCGTTTCCGATGGTTCGGATTTATCTGAAGGTTCGTCAGTCTCTCCGCCTGTGGACTTATCATTGGGGTTGGTTTTCTTGTCGCTCTTCCTGGCGGCGGCAACGATAGTTCCAGCGAAACGCGACGGCAGGATCTCGGCAACGTTACGCGCCAGCAACGTTGGTTGCGAAGGGGGCACCGGCTGTACACCCGTAGTCATCTGTTCAAAATTGCTCGGGTCGATATCAGTCCATGGGAAGGTCGTCATATGCGTCGCGATTGTCCACTCACCGGAAGAAGGCAGAAGAAGGTGATCTGGGTTGCGATCGATAATCACCAGACGGCCTCCGTGCTCGACCCAGTGCAGGAGTTCTTTGCTCTCGGACTCTGAAAACGGAACGAGGGTTCGGCCGATGACAACGATCGTTGCCGGCTTTGGCCCGCTCAGACCGAGCAGCGAATCCGTCGATTCGCGCCAGCGCGCGACCTGATAACCGGATTCATGCAGAAAATCATAAAGCGCCCTGGTGCCGGTCGCGCCGGCATTCAAAGTCGACCGGTCCGGTGACGTTTCCGAGTCAGGGGTCTGCTCTACCTTTACGTACGACGCGGCGTTGATCAGGATCAGGACGCCGACGACAACGAAGAGCGTGATAATAATGACGAGACGTTGACGCATAGAAAACTTGACTTGCCTGGGTTCTTATTTTCTTTAGCCCGGGCGTTTAGAGGTTGTGTCAAAAGTCAGCTTCGCAGCGCCAAGGGCGCGAAATGTAATAGCCTGGGCCATCGGCCCAGGTACAAGTTCAATCAAGTTCCCGAGCGCTGAAGCGCGTAATGATTACCCGCCGCCTGCTTTTAGAGCCTGTTGATAACCATTGCGAAACTCAATCCAATCGTTTTCCGCGGCCGGCTGGAAGCCATACCAATGAAGTTCAAAACTGCTCGTCAGCTTCCGCATAGAATTGTACAGAGGCGTGCTTTCGCGCACTGAATTCAGATAGTCCCTATTTGTTTTGTGCTGAGCCAGACTTACGACTTTGCGATCTCCCAGCTCGCACAAAAGGCCGATATAGGCCTTGCGAATAGCTGCTCGCAGATCTCCATTCCGAGCCAGTGCCTCGGCCTGGGCCAGCAAATCTGCCGCTGTCTGATCCGGCTCAAGCCGCTCGCCCAGAACAATGCGCGCTTCGCGCTTTGGCCTCTTCTTGCTGCGGCGGTTGGCTAGATAGCGCGGCCCAAACTTCCAGATCAGAAACGCAATGGCGCCCACGCAAGCCAGGACAATGACGACTTGAGCGACCCCCGAGAAGAAAGGAGAACCGCCCGGCGTGATGGGTTTCGTGTTGGGAAACAAACTGAAAAGCCAGCGCAGAAATCTGTTCCAGAGGCGACCGAGCGCGCTGTCTTCAGAAGTCGGTGGTTTGTTGTATTCCGGCCGGCGCAGAATTTCCGAGAGCCGTCCTTTGTCGCCGTCCGTGTCGTTCGCGACCGGCTTTGCGCGCTGCACTTCGTCCAGTCGTTCGTTGAGAGCACCCAAACGTTCTGCAATCCGCGACAGCGTGTCAGCGCGTTGTGACTTGCTGTTGTTGGTCTTCTCGTAATCCTGCAGCGCATCGTGCAACCAGGTGTTGTCGACGACCACGCTTTGGGCGCCGAGGGTTACGGTTTCTTTGGGCGGCAACTCTCCACGAATACGGGCGGCGCCGGTGTCGACGCGTGGTTGCGATGACGGGTCCTCGTCATCATAGGCGGCCTGTAACTGTTCGACGATCGCGATGGCTTGCGAGACTCTATGGTGGTAGTCAGCAAACGTGGCGGCGCCGGCGCGCGCAAAGCAGAAGAGAGACACGAACACCACCAGGCAAAGGGTGCCTGCCCTGTTTCTCGGTTCAGAAATAGGATGAATGCTCAATCGGCTAACTCAGCCCCAGCACAGATCCGGGAGGTCCCGGAGCGGGCGGCGGCGGTACAAACCTCGGCGCTCGGCCGGTGACCAGCGCCGGTGCGAATGGAGAGACGACGCCCGCTAACTCTGGCATTTCCGGAAGCTGGCGCGCCGCCATCAGTTCAATATCGTAGCCCTCGTGCCGGACGCGCTCGTCAACGTAAAGCAGCGAGAATCCCAGCATCCAAATAGGCGCGAGCAGGATGTGACTACACTGCAGAATCACCTGGTATCCGATTGAATACCACGTGGGCCAGGTGCTGCCGAATGGCGAAAGATCGACACCATTCAGATAGCCATACCACCCCAGCGGAATCATTAAAAGCATAAGAGCAGAGTAGGTACCGAAGAACGTGAAGAGGGTCATGGCCATCAAGCGGCGGACATTGCCACTGGCGAGCGAGAAGCTGCGGCCAATCGCCGCAAAGACGGTTTTGCCCTCGACCAGCATCGCCTGCGGCACGTAAGCCATGCGGCCGGCCAGAAAGAAAAACAAAATCGACGCGGAAACGACCGCGACCAGTGTCCCTATTCCCCAGAGTATTCCCGCCAGCCATCCCGATAACATCGAAGCAAACGCCAAACCGAAGGCGAGAATCATGAAGATTACCGAGGACGCCGAAAGGGCTACCAGCGTCGCAAAGGCGAGCCATAACGCCACCAGCAAGCTGGCTCCCAGCAGGCCCCAGAAGCGGGACTTCACCGCCCGATAAGTCGCGCGCGCAGTCACTCGTTCGTTCCACAGAAGGTGGGCCACCAGCGTACGCGTCGCCCCGCCCATCACAATTATGCTAAACAGCGAACCGGAAATTATGATTACGATCCCAGCCATTAACATGAGCACGTAAAGAGCCATGTTAAGGTCGCTTGAGGTGGCGGTAATCTCGCGCCAGGAAATGGTAGTAATGGTCGAACCCAAAGCCGAGAGAACCACCGGCGGCGCGGCGATGCCAATCAGGGTCAGGAAATGACGGCGATAAAGTCGCACCGCGCGATCAATTAGATCGCCCGCACCGAGGGGAGCCAAAGCCAGTTCAGTGTTGAGTGAGTTCATTCGCGGGGGAATGATCCTTGTTTTATGAAAGTGAATCAAGTTTCAGAGCAACGGAGGCGCCTGAACGCTTGAATAAAGGTTGGACTCGTCGAGCTTCGAGCGCGGATTTTTTCGGTTTGCCAGTTCGCTTTCCATCTCAGATCAGGAAGCCGAAATGCGAACGAGACCGGATCGTAATGGTAAACCCTAAGTAACTAAAAGAGGGTCGAAACGGCAACATAGCCCGCAGTTTCGACCCTCTTCACAGTACGCACTACCTCTAACAGAAAGAGATAACTGCTAATTCTTCTTGTTCGCCGCGATATATTCCTCCAGCTTTTTCCGCTCAGCATAGTCCGGCTTCTTCTTCAGGAACTCTTCATACTCGATGGCGGCTTTGTCCTTCATGCCCGCAGCATTGTAGAGCCAGCCAAGGCGCAGATGCGCATCAGGTCGGCCCAGTTTCGCAGCCTCGTTAAGGTATGGTATGGCCTTGGATCCTTTTCTGGTCTGGATATAAGCTTCGCCGAGAAGATAATTTGCATCCCCGGACGAGGGCTGAGCTTCGACGGCGCGCGTCAGCGGCTCAATTGCCTCGTCAAACTTCTTTTGCGAGGAACGCAGCTTGCCGAGGTCAAGCAAGGCAAGCGTGAATGTCGGTTTCGCCTCGATCGCGCTCAGATAGGCTTTTTCGGCATCCGCGGCCTTGTCCTGCACCAGGAAAACCGTTCCCAATAACGTCCACGCCTGATAATCAAGTTTGTCGCTCTCAACAATTTCCTTGAGGAACGCGACCGCCTGATCGTATTTTTTCTTATCGGCGGCCTCCTGGGCTTTTTGAAAAAGAGACTTGTTGGAGGCCGAACGATTATAGACATCCGCCGAGACGACGCCTGGCTTTGCGCCTCCCTTGGATTTTATGGCAAAGTCCAGATCTTGCCGGAACCCGTGCGGATCGTTACTCAGTCCCTGGATCGCTACCCGCACGCGTCCGATTTCTTCGTTATTCACCTCGATGGCGAGTTGATAATCGCCTTCCTGCAGATTGCTAAAGCGATACTGGCTGCCGTTTGCGATTGCCTGGCGTCCCATCTCTCCGCCGACGTCTTTGTAGAGAATAATAAAAACTTTGGGGGCCGGCCCTTCCGTGGGGTCCTGAATCTTGATGTCGCCAAAGAGAGACTGGCTTCCTCTCTGTGCCGCCACTCGCTGGCTTACAACAGCTGAGAAGCCAAGCAGGATTAGCAGCAGGGAACTGTACCTGAAAATTCTTCTCAGGGATGAATCCATAGCGGGAGAGTTAATGTTCGCGCGCAAATGTTTGGTCATGGGGTGCTCCAATGAAAAAAAGTAGGTTGGCATTATGCGGCAGTTGCTGGTGTAAATGAAAGCTGAGCAGACCGCAGATCAGATTTAAGAATTAAGGCAGACATCCGACCGCCTTCATCCGTTTCGGTATGCGAGGCAGGCGTCTCTGAAAAGAAAGAAAAGGGCTCCCGGAAGGCCGGGAGCCCGATAGTTACTACGTCCAGGACTCTAACCATCTCGAATTGTTTGCTAGAAGTCCCAGCGAATAGCAAACTGCATTTCACGCGCCGTGGACGCCGACGTGGTAATCAACCCAAATGAAGTTGAGGTGACTGACGCGTTAGGCGTTGAAAGCGAGTTGTGGTTGAACAGATTGTAAGCTTCCCAGCGCAACTGAATCTTGCCCCACTTCTCTGAGATCCTGATGTTCTTCAGAAGAGCGGTGTCAAGGTTCCAGAATTTCGGTCCGCGGAGAATGTTCCGATTGCCGATTTCCCCATGGAGCGGGAAGCGCACGGCAGCCAATGCGGCCGTGGGGTCCGTGAAGAACTGAATATTCGCGCCGGCATCGTGAACTCCATTTAGCAATGCCGAACCGTTGCCATTCAGAACCGCGGGACTGTTAAAGAGAAAACCTACCGGGAATGCGCCGGTGGTCGTGCTGAAAGGTAATCCACTCCGACCGGCGAACACGCCCGTCATTTCCCAGCCGCCAATAATTCGATCCACCAAACCAGACGAACCGCCGCCGAAAGTGCGGCCCTTGCCGAATGGCAGTTCGTAGATGAAATTGGCGTTGAACAGATGGCGGATGTCGAAGTCAGATGGTCCGCGACAAACGCGTAGATTGCGCAGATCGCAAACCAAGCCGCCTGTGACTGTGTTTGCTATGCTCGACCCGTTGTCCATCGAATGGGACCAGGTGTAGTTAAAGTCGAATTGCAGACCGTGCGAAAGGCGCTTACGCAAGCTTAACAGCATGCCATGATAGGTAGACGCCCCCTGATTCGAGATATACATGTTACCACCAAATTGGCCACTCATTCCCACGTTGTCATTGAGCAGTCCGTTGGCATACAGAAAGAATACCGCGTCGGATGTGTCCCCACGGAGGACCTGAGTAGCGTCGTTGGCGGCGAGCACGCGAGTGCAGTTAGTGCCGAAAACGGCCAGGCAGGTTCCACCATAGTTAGCAATCGAAGCCGAGTTCATCTGGTTCTCGAACCACGGTTGCGACGTGAGCGCGGCCCCGGTTACTCCAGCCGCAATCTGCGCTTGCAGATTGTTGAAGGCAGCAATCATGAACTGACCTGAGGTCTGATCCTTGAAATCCAGGACCTGGCCGGCATCCGCTTGCGAGAACTCTTTCCTTGCCTGTCTTCCCACATAAGACGCATCAAGGATGAAGTTACCCGGCAGTTCGCGTTGCACACCAAAACTCCACTCTATCGAGTAAGGAGTCCTGAAGTGCTGATCGATCGCGTAATTGAGCTGTCCAGCCCTGGTAGGCACCCCATTTTTTACGTAGGGAGTGAACGGATGGGTTATGGTCGGCGCAACGTTGTTCACAGGCAAATTAAGGATTCCCGTGAAACGAGGATCATTTAACAGGGCTGCGGTCGCAGTGGCAGCACCAAAGTTGGTAACGGCGGTATTGTCGAACAGGTACGAGACCTGATCCTGAATAAACGTGATGCCGCCACCGACGCGGTCATACACGACTGAACCACCGCCGCGCACTACTGTCTTGCGGTCACCGAATACTTTGCCAAGCAAGCCTTCCTTGAAGGACGGATTATAGGCGAAGCTGAATCTCGGTCCCAGGTTGTTTAGATCCGGCTCAGAGTATCCGCGAGCACCGTTACCCTTGCCGCACGCGTCATAGCGGAGGAAGGGCTCGGCTGCGGCGCCGGAAACTCCCGCGGCCGCATTCTTGATGCGAAGTGAAATCAGGTTGTTAAGATCCACATCGTTGCACGCCTGGAATCCGTTAACCTCGTAGGGCACCGAGTAGTAGCTGTACCGCAGACCGTAAGTCACCGTCAGATCGTTGCGGACCTTCCAGTTGTCCTGAAAGTACACCTCGGTTTCGTTGTACTTGAAGTCACGCTTCTTTCCAGTCCCTGGAGCAAAAGGAGTGCCGGTGGCACTGTAATTGAACCCGGTTTGTACTGATGCGATTCGACCCAGAAGGAAAGCAAAGGCCGCATCATAATTGCCGCTGCGCGTGGTACCAGTTCCAAGGCAAGCAGGGTTCCCGACGCAAGCGGGGGTACCTGATGCAGGCCGCAGCGCGGCACTAAGAGTTCCGTTGAGACCACCCAGACCAACAGCCGCAAAGTTGAAGTCATTGATCAGACTTGATCGTTGGTGAATAGGCTTAAACTGGCCACCGAACGCCAACGTATGCGTGCCTTTGATCAACGTGACATCGTCGCGAATTGTTGGTACCGGTACAAATCGTGTCTGCTCACTGATGCTGGCATAAGGAGCCGTCAAAGGACCGAAGGTCCAGACTTCCGGAAACGCGGGCTTGAAGGGGCGTGGGAACCGCAATCCTGAACGACTGACGCCGACGGTCGCTTGATTGGTGAGGTTCGGGCTAAGGGTCCAGGTATCGCCGACCACCCAGGCATAATCTCTCACCGCAATCTGTCCGCTCTCGGGATCGCCCTGGAACTGGGCGGCTACTGTATTTACGGTATCCGTCTGTAAGCGGCGGGCAAAGTTAAAGCGCCCAAACACTTTGTGACTGTCCTTGGCATTCCAGTCGATGCGCGTTGTATAGGTGTTGTCCACGCGATGTGACGGAGCGTTGAATCGAAATCCGCCAGTGTTGATTCCATCACCAAGAGTAAGATCATTGGCGTGGGGATAGCGGCTGGCAATGAACGACAAAAGAGCTGCGTCAGCGCCGATTCCCTTGGGATCGATGGCCGCAACCTGTGCTGGAGTCAGGTATGTGATGCACTGAGGCGACGACGCCGCACGGGCGTTCGTTGCACAGCCAGCGGTAGCATTCAGAAAGCCGAGGCTTCCGTTCCGGAAAGAATCAAGAGGTACCGTGCGCGTATAAGTTACGCCCTGGGCGTCGCGCCGTCCTTCGTAATCCTGGAAAAAGAACAGGTGATTCTTGACTACCGGCCCGCCGAGGCTGCCGCCGAATTGATTGCGGGTCAGTTGGGGCCGTGGAGAAATCAGAGTGCCATCGGCTCTGCGTCCCGCTCGGTTATTGAAAAAACTATTCGCGGCCGTCTTTGCAGTGCGATTAAATTCGCGCACTGAGCCATGAAATCCATTGGAGCCGCTCTTGGTTACCAATTCGATCTGGCCACCACTGCTCCGGCCTTCGGACGCGCCGGGGTTAGTTGTTACGGCTCGGAATTCCTGAATCGCGTCGATGGGCGCATTACCGACGGTGGCAAATGCCTGTCCGGTAGCCTGGTCATTGGCATCGATTCCGTCGATTGTGATGTTTCCCTGGTCAGCCCGTGAACCGGTAACCGATCCTACGCGAGTGGCAGTCCCCGTGCCGAGGTTATTTCCAACTACTCCGGCGCTCAAGCCAAGAAGTGCCGCCGGCGAGTTGCGAAGTTGAATTGGAAGATCGGCCAATCGACGCTGATCGATGACGTTGGCTATACTGGCGTCGGTCGTATTCAGTGTCGCTTCGCCCGTACTCGTAACTGTCACTGTGTTATTGACAGCTCCGACCGGCAGTTCCACGTTATGAGTCTCAGTGATTCCGACTCCCAGAGCGACGTCAGTGATTACGTAGGTTTGAAAACCCGGCGCCGTGACAGTTATTGAGTATCCAGCTCCGGGCGCGATTTTGACGAAGGTATAACCTCCCTGGTCATTGGTCGTGGTGGACTGGTCAAACCCTGTCTTCGTGTTAGTTAGCTTAACAGTTGCCCCGGCGACAACGGCGCCATTGGGGTCTGTTACGACTCCAGTCACGTTAGACACGCTTTGTCCAAACGCGATCGCTGACAAAAAGCAGATCGTCAGCGAGGCAAAAATCAATCTCTTCATATTTTGGGCTCCTTAATTAGATTTAGGGGTTGCAGGTGCTGCTTCCGATGCGGTTGCAAGAGACCTGTGTCATTCGCACTTAAAAGATTCGTTCTGTCTCGAGCGCATCGAATGCGAGCCAATGCGCGATTTGTTTAGGTCACGGCTCGGAATCTGCAAGCGGCATGCCGCGAAGGGATGAGGGTTGCGTTCGTTAGATGACCGCCGGATTTTCAAGCTTTGCCGGTTCGACTCCGTATCCGACGTTTTGAAATCTTGACGAATTTGGATTGTGGTACGAATTGCTGGACGGCGTTGAAGATGATCTCATGTGGCTGTTTACTGGCTTTTGAGTAACATTCCGCCCTTACGGAGCCATCAAGACGAGGCCTCGTTGCGGTTGCGACTTAAGAGCAAATGGCGACCGAGACAAGACCCGATCTTCGCTTGCAAAGCAAGAACAATTCTCTTCGTCATGACTGCCCGAATATTTTAGCTGGCGTCTAAAACTTCGAATTCAAACTGTAATTCCTTACCGCGAAAAATATAGCTGAGATAGAACTCCCAAAATTTGCGCGTGAAGCGAAACGCCGGCCACTTCTGGTCCAGGTTCACTACAAACTCAAGTCCCAGCGCGCGCCAAAGATTAGCCAAAGACACGTAGATTCGAATTGGTTTTAGCTTTACCTGGGTGTAGAACGGGAAGACCTGGCGGACCTCGATAAAACAATTGAAAGAATAGCTGTTGAAGTGATTGCGATGCGTTGGATCAGTCGGCCAGTCCGGATTCGAGTAATGCGGAGTGGTGATTTTGATTCGTCCCCCGGGCTTGGTGATCCGAAAGAGCTCGGTGACAAAGGCCATCACATCCGGCACGTGCTCGGCGACATGGCGACAGACGACTTCGTCGAACTCATCATTTGCAAAGGGGTAGGGAAGAACGCCCAGATCGTGAATCACATCAGCGTGGGCCCTGGGATTTGCGTCGATGCCAATGGCGCCCGGCGTCTTGTTCCACCCGCAACCGACGTCAAGAACTCGTTTCCCAACCGTCGGCCCAACAGTGGACGAAGACGCGCTTTCATTATGGCCTGGCCCGTTCATTGGTCAAAAAGAAAAAGGCATTGTCAGAAGGAGGAAGGTGCGGCGAGGTGATGACCCCGGACTGGACGGGCTGAGCTTAATCCCCATGCCCCTCGGTCTGCATCCATAAAATCAGATTCAAGCGCGACTGCGAGCGACGAAAGATCGAAGGCGTGGAGTGGCACGCTAAACTGCTTCTGCATTTCCTCGAAACGCACGCCATCAAGCATTACCGGCTCGTCGCTCTTCAGCGCCACACGCGGAATGATCGCAAACTCTCCGCAGACTTGATCGCGCGCGGCGATAAAATCTCCGCCGGTTAATAACCCGGCCACGCAGACGTCGCCGCCAAAGTATTCATTCTCGACCGCCACAACCTGAAGCCGAGTTCCGAAGCGCCGGTTCATTCGCTCCACCTGCTGGCGCAGGACAGGAGCGAAAATCGTACCAGTCATGATGGTGCCATGAAGTCTCTCCGGATTCCGCAAAGGTTTGCGTTCCAGCCGGCGCAGCAGCGATTCGAACTCGGTGGCAAAGCTGCGCACCATGCCGATGCCATCCTCAATCTGCGGATAGTCCCCATAATGTTTTCGCGAGGGAACGGAGCGGCCGGCCCGCAGGTAGATCTCGTCGCCCAGGAACGCGAACGTCGTGCCCATGCGCTCGCGCAAATCAGTTTGGATAATTGAAACTTCCTTAATCGTGCGGCGGCAGAATTCCGGAGTCACGGGTGTCAAGCGCTCATCATTCAAATAACGAGTCAGCCCCAACGGCACAATGGCGACACTAGGCACGCGCGGATGAAGTTTGGCGAGATCGTAAATTGTGCGCCCCAGAATTTCACCGTCATTGATCTCCGGACAAAGCACTACCTGCGCGTGAATCTCGATTCCGGCGTCAAGCATTCGCTGCATCTTCTGCGTAATGTCAGCGCGTTGCTGGTCAACGCCCAGCAGGTAAGCCCGCACCTCGAGATCGGTCGCGTGAACCGAGACGTATTGTGGCGACAGCCTTTGTTCAATCACTCGCTGCATCTCGTCTTCGGTTATCGATGTGAGCGTGGTGTAGTTGCCGTAAAGAAATGAAAGACGCACGTCTTCATCGCGCACGAACAGTGAAGGACGCGCCGTCTCAGGATTGCCTTTGCAAAAACAGAAGAGACATTCGTTCGCACACTGGCGCGGAACGATCTGTTCGAAGCTCAGCCCAAAGGCTTCTGCCTCATCGCATTCAATATTCAGCTCCCAGTCTTCACCGGTGCGCTTGCGGATATCGACAACCAGGTCCGTTTCGCCCGAAGCCTGAAAACGAAAATCAAGATAGTCACGAACCGGACGGCCGTTGACTCGCATGACACGGTCGCCGGGCTCGAGTTCGAGTTCGGCGCCCAGGCTGCCAGCCGTCACTTCTGAGATCTCGACGCCGCGGCGGCGAATCTGGGTTACTGCTGATGTGACTGCAAATTCGTACATTTGAATACTTCCGGAGTACAGGCGGCCGGCAATTTCCGGCCCGGGCGAAAACGAGAGTATAGCAAAGCCCGGGGTCTTTTGCCGGGGACCCGGTGTTGTTGACAAGAAATGATGCTCGGCTTAATCTCGTTTATCCGAAGTGGAATTTCGTGTCTGATGTGCAACGATCGTTCGTCCTCATCCTGCTCACCATCCACCTTTGCGAGCCATTTAATGAGCCGGGAACAAACATCATCATCGGCCTCACCGAACCAGAATGAGGCCTCGGAACTAGCCAAGCCAACACAACAGCCATGTGTGCTTTTGGTCGAAGACGATCGCTCTGTGCGTCGTTATCTGGAGGTCACTTTACAGCGATCCGGCTATCAGGTCGTGACCGCGGCCGACGGGCTGGAAGCGATGAAGCGGGCTCTGTCTTCACCAATTGATGTGATCGGCACTGATGCGATCATGCCTAATCTGAGTGGTCACGAACTGGCGCGCTTCCTGCGCAGCAATCCGAAGCTGTCGCATTTGCCTATTGTGATGTTGACCGGACAGGAAAATTATGAGGCCGCAACCGCGGGAGAGAATCTGATCGACGCTTTCCTGATTAAGCCGGTGAGAGCGGAAGAATTGAAGAGTTGTCTAACCGGCCTGCTGCATAGGAATCCGCGTGCCCCTGCTTTGCCCAAGAAGTAGGAGAGTAGTCCAACGATTTATCGCTCGGGTTCGGTAGGGTGATCGAATCAGTCCGAGAAACGGATGGGCTCAAATGTTACAGAACCGCGAGCGGTAGCGAGCGGGATAAAGACTCAAGCTCAAAAAGCAAATAATCTTCAGAGCAGTTCGCGCAAGTTGAATCCTGATCCCTCTCGCTCGCGGTTCCGTACCGATCCTTCGTTTCACGGACTCACTTGTAAATCTTAATTTTGTCCCAGTGCTAAAGTGCTGAGCTATTCTCATCTCGTCTGCTCAGCGGGCGAAACTAATTCCGCCTTTTTGGGCAAGGCCGCAGCCCCAGCAAATCTAATTTCGAGAAATCGTCAGGTCCGGCTGGTCTTACGCGGCGCCGACCTGCTCGAGCGGCGTGTATTCCCGGCCTTGTGACACAGCCACCGCCTGATAAGTTAATTTGCCCGCGTGTGTATTCACGCCTGCCTTCAAATCCGGATCGCTTAGCACCGCGGTTTTGAAACCGAGGTTTGCCAGCTTCAGAGCATAAGGCAGAGTTGCGTTAGTCAGCGCAAAAGTTGAAGTGCGGGGCACCGCGCCGGGCATGTTGGCGACACAGTAATGCAGTACGCCTTCGACATAATAGGTCGGGTCGGAGTGCGTGGTCGGATGCGTGGTCTCGACGCAACCACCCTGATCGACGGCCACGTCAACAATGACCGCACCATCGGTTACGTCTTTGAGCATATTTCGGGTGACCAATTTCGGAGCGGCTGCCCCGTGCACCAGCACCGCGCCGATAATTAGATCGGCCTGAGAGACAGCGTCGTGAATCATATAGGCACTCGACGCGAGGGTGGAGATCTTTGACAGAAATATATCGTCCAGCTCACGCAGCCGGTCGAGATTGTTATCGATGATGGTCACGTGCGCACCCATCCCGACCGCGATCTTGGCGGCATTCGTTCCAACTACGCCGCCGCCAATTATTACGACGCGCGCAGCGGGCACCCCCGGCACGCCGCCCAGGAGGATGCCGCGTCCGCCACTCATTTTTTCCAGATAATGTGCACCAACCTGGATGGCCATGCGTCCGGCGACCTCCGACATCGGTGTCAGCAGCGGCAGCGTCCCTTTGCGATCAGTGATCGTTTCATAAGCGACGCCGGTCACCTTTCGCTGCAGCAACTGTTCCGTCAATTCGTGGTCCGGGGCCAGATGGAGATAAGTAAACAGCATCTGCCCTTCGCGCATGCGTGGATACTCTGGCGCGATCGGTTCCTTTACTTTGACGATCATCTCGGCCTCAGCCCAGACGTCGTCGGCTGATTCAACGATGGTCGCGCCGGCGCGGGTGTATAAAGAATCTTCGAACCCCGATCCCTCGCCCGCATCTTTTTCCACCAGTACGCGATGGCTGGCGTCCGTTAACGCGCGCACGCCCGCCGGGGTCAGCCCGACGCGGTATTCGTTGTCCTTAATTTCTTTTGGCAGTCCAATGATCACTTTTTCTGCTCCAGGTGTTTCGGTTTGAGATTGCTTTCGGTTCGTCAATCGATAATGCGCCCAAAATATGATCGCCTTCCGGCGCGCGAACTCTGCGAAGGCCGCAAGGTCGCGGTGGTTTCTGCGCTCGCCTCGATTTTCAGACTGCGGCGAATAGCGAGCCAGGCGGGAGCGCTGGCGGCAATTTCCCTGTCATTGCCAATCAAAGAAAGCAGTACCAACCGCGAGCCCAACTGTAGCGAGTAAATCTCTGCGTTGCCGGGCTGGTTATCGAGAACCGCGCGCAGTCTTACTCCGAGCGCCTGCATACCCGCTACTTCGATCTGGGCGGCACTGCGCGACACATTCGGATCCTGATCGTGAACCTCTTTCCACATCGTTTCAATAAAGCTGTCGACGACTTCATGCCTGGCGGCCGCCAATTCTTCGGCCGTGTTGATTTGGGCATAACGAGAAACGATCATTATTTGAGCTTTGCCCGTGCTCTGGATTACCAGATGCTGGCCGCTCGGAGTGCTGTGGTCTTCCAGTTCAATTGCGGCGGGATAATCGAACGACAGACCCTTAACCGCGAAGTGTTTTAGAGCCTCAATAGCCGGAGCCTGAGCAAAGGCACTCTGACCAAACGCCACCGCCAGGATCATCACGACGACAGTGGATAATTTTCTAATCATGATCTATTTTCCCAAAAACCGACGGGCTTCTTCATGCACGCCATCAGGCTTTTCCCCAAAAACACTTTGGCAAGGGTCGGTCGTCAAACCTGTGTTCCTAACAAACTCGTTTCTGCTGCGAAATCGGTGGAGCATATTAGCGCGTTTTCATCCATTCAATACAGCGCTCAAGATGTGCGCGCATGTTTGCGGGGTTATCATGGTGAATCCGGCCGTGGCCCGGTAAGACCCATTCAAAATTCCATTCCGAATAGTTGTCCAGCAGTCTTTGCATTGACCGCGTCTGCTCTTCCCAGGAGTACCAACAGGCGCTGCGAAAGGCAGTCAGCGTCTCTCGATTCGGCGACCATGCCAGGTGATCGCCAGTGAACAGGAATTTTCGACGATAAAGCAATACCATGTGCCCCCGGGTGTGGCCGGGAAC
>Ga0137401_10000460_pt1 | contig 15838 bp, 12 predicted proteins | sample CZOMad1_1_16fung_FD_108286 | JGI IMG/M metagenome (GOLD analysis project Ga0137401, IMG submission 108286) | Vadose zone soil fungal communities from Angelo Coast Range Reserve, California, USA - CZOMad1_1_16fungal (Illumina Assembly) | ecosystem: Environmental > Terrestrial > Soil > Vadose...
ATCTGCTTCCATCTCACATTTTCGAGCTGACACATTTGCCGGATGTGTTTCACTAACGCAGCTGTTGCGCAACAATATGGCTGAGTTCTTCGATGTGGTCATCGTGGGTGGCGGGCCGGCCGGCAGTACTGCCGGGACTTTGCTGGCCAAGCACGGATGGAATGTCGCGATTTTCGAGAAGGAGAAATTTCCTCGTTTCAAAATCGGAGAATCCCTCTTACCCGGCAGCCTTCGGACCTTTGAACGCATGGGGGTGAAGGAGAAAATTGATCGAGCCGATGTGATTGTGAAGTATGGCGGAAAGATCATTTCGGCCTGCGGCACCCGGAGCAACCGGTTTCTCTTTTGCGACGCTTTTCGATGCAAATATCCGACTTCATACCAAGTGGAACGCTCGATGTTCGATCAGCTTTTGCTGGACCATGCCGCCGAAAATGGCTGTTCCGTATCACAGGGTATCAATGTAACCGACGTGGCGTTTGACGGAGATGGCGTCACCATCCAGACGATCGACCGAGAGATCCGCGCGAAATATTTGATCGACTGTTCCGGCCGGAACAGTCTGGTGGGTTCACGCTTTAAGTTGCGTCGGAATTATTCGCATCTGCGGAAGTTCTCGCTTTTTGCTCATTTTGAAGGTGTCGACCGTGAACCGGGAATTGACGGTACCCTGACCCAAATGGTCCGAGGTAAGGACCGATGGATTTGGATCATTCCGATCACTGCGAAAAAAACCAGCATCGGAGTTGTGCTCGACGCGCAAACATTCAAACGAATGAGGCTGGAACCGGAGGAGGCTTTCATCCGAATTCTTGAGGAGAACCCCAAGGTAACCGAGCAGATGTCACGAGCTCGACGGATTACCGATGTGCACGCCACCGGAGATTTCTCTTTTCGGAACAAACGCTTCACCGGAGAGCGTTGGGTGCTCGCGGGCGATGCGGCTGGTTTTATTGACCCGGTCTGGAGTAGTGGTGTTTTCATTGCCATTCTTTCCGGCGAAAAGGCGGCCGATACGCTCGATCGAGTCTTACGCCAACCAGAGCGGCGGGCAGCGGAATTCGCGCGCTACGAGCACCAAGTTGGTCGCGTAATGGACTTATATCTCAAGTTCGTAACCTCGTGGTATACTCAAGAGTTTGCCGAGGTATTCTTTCATCCCCAGCGATTTTTCCAGCTGGTTCCCGCTGTGAATACGGTATTGGCCGGCAGCGAGAAGCAGTTGCCAGGGGTCCGTTGGCGCCTCTGGATTTTCCATTTCCTGGTCTTTTTACAAAAGCGGTTTGCCCTGATCGCACCACGCATAAGCCTAGAGCCAAGCAACCAGGGATTGATAGTCGATAACCGATAGCCAATAACCGAAGATGCATTCATGAGTAAAGCCGCTGGCCAAGGCCTCCCGGCTTATGATGTTGTTGTCATTGGCGATTTGCTCTCTGGTGCGTCGCGTTTCGCCCAAATCGCCTGCCTCCGTGCCTTGTCAGCCGCGACGAACGAATCGTGACCAAGGTTGCCTAGCCAACGGTTTCGCGTTGAGCAAGTCGGATATCCGACTCACTTGCAAAGTCCTTTTCCAGTCGTGCTGCCTCGAAGTTATTGAAGGGTGCCGCAGTGGGAGTAGCACAGCGGTTCGGCAACCTTGATCGATCGACAACCTGACCGGCTCAGTTACTGCCCTACCAATCGTGGTTGCACAATGCCGCTATCTTAGCGTTTATCGGCTCCGGCCCTAAGCTACCCTGAAACCCACCCGGTATTAACTCATCATCCCAAATCAGCAACCCGTCGTCTCAGCAGATCGGCATTGCGCCGTTGAATGACTTCTTGTGCTCGCTCAGGCGGCCACCGATAGAAGCCTTCGCCCGAACGTAACCCATCGTGTCCGGCCTCCACTCGCACACGCATAAGCTCCAATACGTCTTCATCTTTGGCCAACTCGGGCATCAGGTGTGAAGCGATGGTCAGAAAGGTGTCCAGCCCGCCAAGATCCGCCGTTTCTAGGGGTCCCACTGTCGCGTACCTGCGACCAAGGGACGCCTTCATTACCGTGTCCACGGCCTCGGGCGAAGCCGTTCCGGAACGAACAATAGCTAGTGCTTCTCGCAAAATCGCGTACTGGAGCCGATTGCCGATAAATCCAGGAATCTCTTTCTCCACCAACACGGGCTCCGCTTGAGACTCTCGCAACAGCGCGATTGTCCGCTCTACCACCGAAGGCAATGTGTGCTGTGATGGAACTACCTCCACCAACGGGATCGCGTGAGGCGGATTCCAAAAGTGCGCAACAATGAACCGATTGGGATGAGCGAGAAACTCAGAAAGCTTGGAAGGCATGAATCCGGAAGTGTTACTCGCAAGAATCACTCTCTCCTCCACCACCGTTTCCAATTCTCGATACAAATCGTGTTTGATCTCGAGAACCTCGGGCACGGCTTCGATGATAAAATCTACCGCCTTCAGATCAGCTAACTCAGAAACCGGTTTGATATGCGCCAATATCTCTGCTTGCGAAAGGGAGGTCAGCCCGACCCCATGCATTTCTTGGTAGATGTCGACGATTTTCTTGGTGGCCTCATCCAGGCGCTTCGGATCTTTGTCGAACAGAAACACCGCGCGTCCAGCCGAAGCAAATACGGCGGCAATTCCCGAGCCCATCAGACCGGTGCCAACCACGCCGACACGAAAGATTTGTGAAGAATTTTCCATGAGAGAAGGAACAAAGTTCCGCGAATCGACCTGCCGCCGCGCAAGGCGATGGCGGGCAGGCTGCTAATGGATCTTCCTTCGCTCCGCCTCCAGCGCGGCGCAACCGAAGAAATGTTTGCCGGCTAACCGGCTGCTATTAATCGATTTCGTTCGCAGCCGGTCCCGCAATCTTTGTCCGAACACGGTTAATCCTCACTCTACTTTCTATGATGAGGTCGCCGGCTAACGCGAAGTTTGCCGACCGGTTCGCGCTCAACCCATCGTCTGATTCGGATCCGGTACCGATTCATCACCGCGGGCAGCACCTGTCATGATCGCGACGACTTCGGGCATCGTATGCCTTTGCGGTGTAGTGAGAGCAGCACGCCGGCCGAGGCGCATGATCTGAATTCGGTCCGCGACCTCGAATACATGCGGCATATCGTGGCTGATGAGGATCACCGGAAGTCCACGGTCGCGGATCGTGCGGATCAGATTGAGCACCTGACCGGACTCACGGACGCCCAGCGCGGCCGTCGGTTCATCCATGATCACCAATCGGCGAGCGAAAATAGCAGCACGGGCAACAGCCACCCCTTGGCGTTGTCCGCCAGAGAGTTTCTCGACCGCACTATCAATCGACGGGAGATGGAACTTCAGTTCGTCCATTTCCCGCTGCGCTTCGCGCCTCATTCTTCCTTTGTCCAGGAGGCGAAACCAAGACCCGAGCGGGCCGCTACGGCGCACTTCGCGACCCAAGAAGAGGTTCGTCGCGATATCGAGAGCCGGAGCGACGGCGAGATCCTGGTACACTGTCTCGATACCTAGCCGGCGCGCATCCAGCGGACTGCGAAAATGAACCGGCTTGCCGTCGAGTAGGACTTTTCCGGCATCAGGAACAACCGCACCACATAGTACTTTAATCAGTGTGCTCTTGCCGGCGCCGTTGTCGCCCACGATCGCGAGCACCTCTCCTGCCCGTAACTCTAAATCGGTGCCGGCGAGTGCGGTGACGTGTCCGTAACGTTTAACGATACCGTGCGCCTCCAAGACCACCGTTCCTCGCGGTGGGAGCGAAGGCTTAGTTTTGACCTCTGTGCTCATCGCTGTCTCCTTCTTGACATTTGATCCAACGCGACCGCACTGATCACGAGAATACCAGTTACCAAGTCCTGCCAAAGAGGGTCGATTCCGGTGAGGGTCAATCCATTGCGTAAGACGGCCACGATCAATGTTCCGATCAGAGTCCCCCAAAGACTTCCGCGTCCGCCAAACAGACTGGTTCCGCCAATCACGACCGCGGTGATGCTGTCGAGATTACCATTCTGCAAGGCGTTCGGATCAGCATTCGGGATGCGGCCCAGTGCCAGCCACGCCGCAATCCCGTAAAGAAGACCAGCGAAAGTATAGACCGAGAGCAGCCTGGTTTGAACGGGGATACCAACGAGCCGGGCGGCTTCACGATTATTTCCGATCGCGTAGACATGGCGACCCCAAGCGGTCTGCGTGAGCAGGTACCAGACAAGCAGGTATAAGCAAAACATGATGATCATGCCATAGGTGATCGAAGTGTCGCCGACTGCGAATGCGTTTCCGGTCCACGAAAGCAAGTCATCGGTAACCGGAAAAGCGCCGCCCTGCGCCACCAATCGGGTGATCGCCGTGATGATCCCAAGCAAACCAAGAGTCACAATGAATGGCGGCAACATCAAGCGGCTGACGAGCAATCCGGCGGTTAACCCGAAGCAGGTGCAAAGCACGAGCGCAAAGAGGAGGGATAACGCTGGATTTTGCTCCTGAGCAACCAATCGGCCGGCAATGATCGTTCCGAGGACGGCGATACCACCGTTGGCTAGATCGATCCCCGCAGTAAGGATGATCATCGTTTGACCGATGGCCAATGTACCCACGATCACGCTCTGTTGGACTACGAGAGAGAGATTGCCCGCAGCCCAGAACGTGCGCGTGGTCAGTGAGAACACCGCGCAGAACGCTATCAAAACGATCAGCGGGCCAAATGTCGAGGTTGTGAAAAGCCGTCCGAACCCACCGATCATGCGATTCGGCTTGGCTGCGCTAATTACGCTCATCGATCCGTTTTCTTTTTGGTACTCTATCGCCTCCCTAGCCCGCAATAAACCTGTAGATACACATGGTGTTTGATATTTGCGGGCTAGCGGGCACAGAACTACGGACGGGAACTCGAAGGTTTAGTCGATCCACGCAAAACTCTTATCCGGAGCTACTGGTGGTGTGACCAATCCCCAGCAATTCTCTAAACCCCATTTCGTATCCTTTGACGGTAGATCCGAGAAAGACTTATCGGTGATTAACTTCGCACCGGTGTTTATGAATCCGTTCGGTTTCTTTCCGGACTTCACATAATCGACAACGTAGTCAACTCCCCTGGTAGCCATGATCTTCGGGAATTGCATGACCGTCGCGGCAATCTTTCCGTCCTTCACGTATTGAACACCGAGACGACCGCCATCGATCGAGGTTAAAACGATGTCTTTCAATTTGCCACGCGCCTTGATTGCAGCGTAGGCACCTTCCGCGGCCGGCTCATTGATCGTGTAGACCACATTAATGTCAGGGTGCGCGGTAAGGAGGTTTTCCATTGCGGTCTGACCTTCGTCTTGAGCGCCGTGTGTAATCTGTTTACCAACGATTGCCGGATCACCTTCCTTCAAGCCAAACCCTTTCAGGAAGCCGTCATGCCGCTGTACGTCGACGCTTCCACCAGGCGTACCATCAAGCATCGCAAGCTTGGGGGCCTTGCTGCCAAGCGCTTTTTTAGCGTATTGCCCCTGTAGTACTCCTGCCTCAAAATTGTCCGTGGCTAGGGTTGCATCGACGGCATCGGCCGGATCCGTCGCGGTATCAAGAGCGATCACGAGAACACCTTTGTCACGGGCTTTCTTAATGATTCCAAGCATGCCGGTCGAATTGTTGGGCGTAATCAAGATGCCCTTCACGCCGGCGCTCATCAGGGACTCTACTGCGGCCACCTGACCTTCGTTATCGCCGTCGAACTTACCGAATCGAGCGATCAGCTTCGCCCCCTGCTTCTCGGCTTCAGCAGTCGCCGCTTGCCGCAGTTTGACAAAGTACGGGTTCACTTCCGTTTTCGTGACCAATCCGATGGTTATTTGATCACCAGTTGCGGCATTTGCCGATGGCGTCGCGCTACCAAAGACTCCGGCCATTGACACGGCAACAGCAGCAAAAGCAATTGGTAGACTCGCCCGCATGCCTTGCGTGCGGCTAGAGCCGGTCCGAATTGGTGGTTCGTTTCCAAAGTGGGCTCGATCGTTATGAAATCTGGCGGCGCGAAGCGCTGCAGCGCGATTAGTGTGCATGTAGTTTAGCTTTGCTCGGGGGTTAGCGTTGATATCGAAGGAAGCTTCGTGCTCCTTGAAGGAAGTAAGCTTGATCAAAGATCTTGGGTTTAGAAAAGAGGGCGATTTTGGGGGATTAGGATGCCGGTTCAGGGGAAGCCTAAATTCGAATGCATTGTGGAATTGGAGTGCAGAGGTGTCAATTTAAATAAATCGGGATGATTTATTATTGACCGAGCACTCGGCCACTTCTACCTTTTCATCCGCCGGCAAGATCAACCCCGTTCCGGCCGCTGGCAGTCGGTTGAAGTCTGCCCCCAGCCACATCCAAACCACCAGCCAGTAGAGCTGAACCGAAGAAGATGCGTGATCCCCCAGCGCCGCTGATCTTTCCGAGAACCGTAGATGCGAGCCGCGGTACAAACCAATCCGGTGTCAAACTTTACAATAAGAGTTTGGTTCTTTCGCTGATCCGCAGGTATGGAAGCCTCTCCAAAACCGAGATCGCGCGACGCACCGGACTGTCGACGCAGACCGGCTCGGTAATCATGAAACAACTCGAAGATGACGGGTTGTTGATACGCAAGGAGCCGATGCGCGGCAAGGTCGGCCAGCCCTCAATTCCGATGGCCTTGAACCCGGAAGGCGCATTCTCAATCGGCTGCAAGTTTGGACGGCGGAGCGCGGAGCTGGTTCTCATGGATTTCGTCGGTAGGGCTCGTCGAATGGTGCGGACGACTTACGCCTTTCCGGCACCGAACGCGCTGGAACAATTCATCCGATCAGGTGTTTCTGAGATCACAACTGATCTAAGCAAACAGCAACTTGGAAGAATCTGCGGACTCGGCGTAGCGGCACCGTTTGAAATGTGGGGCTGGGAGGCGGAAGTCGGCGCGCCGCACGAGGTGTTGGAGGCTTGGCGTGCCTATGATATTAGAGCGAGCGTCGAAAAGCTCGTTCCCTGGCCCGTCCACTTCTGCAACGACGCGACGGCAGCTGGTGGAGCGGAACTCGCGTTTGGCAGCGGCGCACGGTACGCAAATTTTCTTTATATCTTTATCGCGACTTTGATTGGAGGGGGCGTCGTTCTGAACGGCAGTCTCTATCCCGGACGTGCCGGGTATGCCGGCGCTTTCGGCTCGATTCTCGTGCCTAATGCCTCAGGCAGCCGCCCATTCCAAAGCCTGATTCGTTGCGCTTCCCTCTATATTCTTGAGAACATGATGCGGAGTGAAGGCAAGGATCCTTCGGTCTTGTGGCGCTCACCGGACGATTGGAGTGAAGCCGGCTCGACTTTGGGCGGATGGATCGGGCAGGCGACGGATAGTCTCAGTGTGGCGATCGTTTCGGCTATTTCGGTGATCGATTTCGATGCGATTGTGATCGACGGAGCTTTTCCGAAATCGATACGCTCCGCCATCGTTGAACAAACTCGCGAAAAGTTTGGACGCATGGAGACCCTGGGCGTCGCTCCAGTGGATATTGTTGAAGGTATGATCGGCAGCGACGCTCGCGTGCTGGGGGCAGCTAGCCTGCCTTTTCTCGCTGATTTTTCGCAGGACCGGGAGCTTCTGTTTCGAATCAATGGTTAACCTGTGAGAATTCTGCCGGCATCAGCATTCGGTTTCAGACGAAAATAATCTGCGAGCACCTATGTTCATTGGTATCGACTGGGGTGGCACCAAGATCGAAGGCGTCGCCCTTACGCATGAAGGCAAAGAAGTAATCCGCTTGCGAGAAGACACCCCTCGCCACGATTATCACGGTTGCATCCGAGTGATCGCTCAGTTGGTCGAACGCATCGAGCGGGAGACAGGAAAGACCGGTAGCGTTGGTATCGGTATACCTGGATCACTTGAACCAAAGTCACGGCTGGGGAAAGGAGCGAGTTCCACTTGGCTAATTGGCCGGCCAGTTGAAAAAGACCTTCGCGCCGCGCTGGCACGCGAGACCCGGGTTGAAAACGACGCAGATTGTCTGGCCGCCTCTGAGGCGGTTGATGGAGCAGGGGCGGGCTACCATGTCGTCTATGCGGTCGTCCTTGGCAGCAGTGCGGGCGCCGGCATTGCCGTCGGCGGTCGGGCACATCATGGACCAAACAATAACGCGGGTGAATGGGGTCACAATCCGTTGCCAATCCCTGATGTCACCGAGATCCCAGGACCGCCTTGCTTCTGCGGCAAGCATGGTTGTCTGGCGAGCTGGATCTCGGGGCCCGGTTTCCAGGCCGATTATGCGCGCCACGTTGATACCGAACTGACGGCGGACGGCATTATTGTGAAAATGCGTAACGGGGATCGGCTCGCTCGGTTGGTCTGGCGGCGCTATATCAATCGGCTGGCGCGTGGTCTGTCACTGGTCGTCAACGCACTCGACCCGGACATTCTTGTAATCGGTGGTGGAATGTCCAACGTAGACGAACTTTATAAGGATCTTCCGCCAGAACTGGCGCAATACACCTTTTCGCCGATATTCCAAACGCCGATTCGCAAAGCCATGCATGGCGATTCCAGCGGCGTACGCGGCGCCGCTTGGCTTTGGAAGGAAAACTGACTCCCCGCCTTCGCTTTTCTATCCTGCTGATAAAAGGTTTATGAACAGTTCTTCGTTCCAAGAGCGCTTCGATTTTGCATCCAATCTCATCCGCGAGGCCGGCGAATTCGCTTTTAGTTATTTTCAGCGCTTTGACACCCTGGTTGTGCGGAGCAAAGGCCAACAGGATATGGCCAGCGAGGCCGACCTCAATACAGAGTTGCTTATTCGCGACCGAATTAAGAGTCGATTTCCCGAAGATGCTTTTCTCGGTGAAGAGACGGGGCGTACTGAGTTCTCTTCCGCTCAAGGTATCTGGGTGGTTGATCCGATCGACGGGACGCAACCGTTTATCAGTGGTTTGAGCGGTTGGTGCGTGTCCATCGCCTTCGTACTCGGCGGCAGTTTGGAATTAGGCTTCGTCTACAGTCCTGCGCGTGCGGAATTGTTCGCTGGCGGACGCGGTAGAGCAGCAACTCTCAACGGGCGGCCAATTCGCGTAAGCACAGCGGCTCGCTTGACCGATGGGATCGTTGGAGTGGGATACTCGCCGCGGGTTCAACCGGACGAATTTCTGCCCGTTTTTTCCCGGCTTCTCCACGGTGGGGCGATGTTCCATCGTGAGGGTTCCGGCGCATTGACACTTTGCTATGTCGCGTGCGGGCGTCTAATCGGATATGTCGAACCGCATATCAATTCCTGGGATTGTCTCGGCGCTCTTGCCGTCGTCCAGGCTGCGGGGGGCACGATCAACAACTTCCTTTCGGATGACGGACTTTGGCAAGGAAATCGGGTGATCGCTGGTCCAGCGACTTTGTATCCTACGTTGGCGTCCTTGTTTGAACCAGAATCTTTCTGAGAGCAACTAACAAAGAAAACGGTAGAAGCAGTCTGTTTCAATCAAGCCATTGGAAAAGCTTGTAAGTCGTACGGCTGCTGTATATAAGGCGCTCCGATTGGTAACTCCACGTGCGGCAAGGTCGAATAAGGGTATACGAAAACCTCGGCGCTTTGGGTAAACTCGCTCTTTCGTTTTTGCTTCCCCCTGCGCGAGATTTGAGCCATCCCGTTAATGTGTGAGCTTCGCTGGCTAGTTGCGACTGTCTCCGCCACCGGGAGAATTCTGCTGGGCTAGCATGTACAACCGATGATTGACTGACCGAAGCTGGGAGAAGAGCTCGCGATAAATTTCGTACCGTGACTGGAGCCGCTTGGCTTGCTCTGGCTTCGGTTCAAGATTGATCTCTTCGCGACGAGCCAAGGATGCTGCCGCTGATCCGTTGGGAAAGTGGCCGGAGCCGATTCCGGCCAATAATGCCACACCAAGGCTGACGGCCTCACGAATCGGACTGATCTTTAAAGTAGAACCGTAAATGTCCGCCTTGATCTGAGCGAGAAGCCGGTTTTGCATCGGGACACCGATCGTAACTATTTCCGCGGGGCGGGGTTGACCCCCGACCGATACGATCGCGTCGACGATAGCCTGGGCCTCGAAAGCGAGCCCTTCTAAGACAGCTCTGAACATAGCCGCACGTGTCGTCGTCGAACGCAACCCGACAAACGTCCCAGCGGCTTTCGCGTCAGGATACGGTGTCAGGCTGCGTACCAGATGGGGCAGGAAAATGGGTACCGCATCCTCAATCGCTTCCGCTTCTGCGGTCAATTGGGTAAAATCAGCCTTTCCTCCGAGCTCTCGTTGGAACCATTCGATAGCGGATCCCGCGGTGAACAATCCTCCGGTCAAGTAGTTGACGGGTTGATCGACCCAGACCGCACCTTGAGCTAGGCCATGTTCCGGCAAGCTCCGGTTGAGATCAGGTTGACCGGAGATCGCCAGCAGGGTCTCCGAGGTACCGATGCTGTCGGTGAGTACCCCTTTTGCCAAGCCGCTTGCGGCGAAAGTACCACTAAGTTGATCGTGGGCTCCTACTGTGATGACCGTAGCTGATGACAACCCCGTTTCTTTTGCGGCGCGTGCGGTGACCGTACCAAGCGGCGTTCCACTCTTCAGAATCGGAGGAAAAGTTGAAGGCTCGATGCCAACCTCTTCAAGGAGGCTCGTTTCCCAGCTTCCTTTACTTATGTTGTAAGCGAGTGTGCGGCAGGCCAAGCTAGGATCAGTCGCAGCCACTCCCGAAAGACGGAAAGCGACGTAGTCGGCCAGATGAAGCCAATACTTTGCCCGCGCAAAAGCTTTGGGACTATGGTTCCTTAGCCAAAGTATCTTACAAATACCGAACATCGGATCAGGGTTTAAGCCTGACACCTGAAACAATCGGTCGTAGCCGATCCGGTCACAGAGCCACTCATATTCCGAGGTTGTGCGGAGATCGAACCATGCGATCGCTGGTGCGACCGGATTACCATCGCTGTCAATCGGTATGAGAGATTCGGCCACGCTGGCAACGGCGATACCTCTTACTGCCTCAGGCGAGTCTAGCTGAGAGATTACCGCGCGGACGGTGCGACATGCTGCTGCCCAAATTTGCTCCGGATCAAAATCAGTCCATCCCGGTTGCGGATGGGAAAGAATCGTCCGCTCGTCCGCCTGAGCTACAATGTTTGCGGATCCATCTATTGCTAAACATTTGATGTTGGTCGTTCCAACATCGAGGCCCAATAATAGTTCGCTATACGCCATGGCTCGGAGATGCTAGCTAGTTTTGACTACCGAAACGTTGTCCTAAAAATGTGATCTACGCACTAGGAGTTAATCGGGCGCAAGGGAGCGTCCGCGTTCTTCTTCTGCCGGCTCACAGATCCTGCCTTCGGAGGATCTGTTTCGACGTGCCATCACGCCTGGATTCGCGGCCAAGCGCAGAATCAGGGCCGGCCGTATGGACGAGATAGAAATTCTGATGATCCCGCGCCACTTTCGCGGCCATCTCGCTGTCGCCGGTTGCGATGGCATCAACGATCGCTTGGTGGGAGGGACCAACCGACGCCAGATCGAGCCGCGCTTGCAGCAGCGTAACCAACGTGTGGGTCTCGATATGCAAAGACAGCCAAGTGTCGAAGAGTACCCGACTGCCAGCGGCTTCGACAATCAAACGGTGGAAGCGGATACTTCCCTCCACTACTTTCTTTAAATCCTTTTGCCTGGCGGCTAAGGCCATCTCTTTGACAGCAGCCTTTAATGGCGCCAAAGCCGTTTTCAGCTTAGGCGTAGCTAATCGGGTTGCACATTCTTCCAGTGCGCCTCGAACCAAAAAAGTTTCCAGCAATTCCTGCTTTCCCAGGCTCCGGACTTTCGTCCCTTTGTGAGGGACATTTTCAACCAACCGCAGACTAGCGAGTTCGCGAAGCGCCTCGCGAACTGGCGCCTGACTCGTTCCCATCTCTCGTGCGATCTTGAGCTCAACCAATCGATCACCACTCCGGTACGCTCCTTCAAGAATCCGTTTAATCAGGAGTGTTTTGATCTGATCCTTCAGGGTCGATCTTTTAACCATATGTGCTGGAATACAGCCTAGTTCCCGGCCTGCGACCAGAGACTATGGCAGTCAGCTCGCAAAGCACAAGACGGGAGGGATTGGGTCCCGGCGATCTGGGGCGCGCGCCCTTCCTGGAACTTTCAACTCTCAAGCTGGACGATAGATTCGTTTCGCGGTGCCACCCAACACCGCTGCTTTCTCGTTGGCATTCAGCTCGTCCAGAATCGAGGCGGTGCCATGAAAGAGTGTCTGGTAATCGGTCCAAATCTTTTCGATTGGAAAGTTGCTTCCAAACAGGCAACGATCTGCGCCGAAAATTTCAATCGTTTCCAGAACCACTGGCCGTATCGCATCGCGATCGAATCGATGTAGAAAAGTGCCTAGACCGGAGATTTTCGTGCACACATTGGGGTTATTGGCCAGAAGCCGCATGCCGGCCCGCCAACGGTTCCAACCATCGGGAGAGCGATCTTCCAACATCCCCGCATGTTCGAGGATGATGGTCGTTTCTGGAAAATCGGCAGCAAGCCTCGCTCCATCTGCCATTTGCGAGGTAAAAACTTGGAGTTCAAAAACCAATCCGAGCTTTTGCAGCAGCGCAAATCCACGCCTCCAATGGCCGTCATTCATCAGATCGGGCCGGCTGGCAAATCGATATTGCGGATTGGCGTGCCAATGCAACTGCTGCCGGACTCCGCGAAATAACGGGCTTACCCGATGAGCCGCCAACGTTGCTGCAATGTTCGGTTCGGTCAGGTCGGCAAAACCAACAATTGCATTTGGGCAACCGAACTTATTCGCGACGCTTTGTACCCAGCGCGTTTCGTCTACTTCCTGATGGGGAATCCAGTTCACCTGGACATAGACAGTCTGGCCCACCCGACAGTCTCGGATATCCGCTAGATATTCCTCAATCGGGTAATCGCGCCGGATCGAGTGGTATGGGCCGAAGATCCTTGGGACTGGTTCGCCCACGAGCCAGGGCAAATTTTTCATCTGCCAGATGTGATGATGGGCATCAATGATCTCCATAGGGTGACTTCCTCCGCGGCTTAGTTATCGGTGAAAAGATTCGGAACAATGGCAGCAACGTCAGACAGGTCCTGACAGCCGTAGACCTTGTCCACGAAAGGCAGAATTGCTTGAATTGCGGCAGCTCTGGGTTCAAATAGCGGATCAACGCATAGTGGGTTGATCCAGATAAGCCGGTGCGCCAAACGGGAAAGACGGGCCACGTTTTTTGCCATCATCTCGCAGGAGCCTCTATCCAGCCCATCCGACAAAAGAATTACGATAGCTCCTCGAACCGATCGCGTCTGGCGCGGTGATCGGAAAAGCTCTTCCAGAGCGTCGCTCAATCGCGTTCCACCGTCCCAATCTTGTACTGCTGCGGAGATCCGCTCTAGCGCAGCAGCCGCATCACCGGGTCTCAGTAATTTGGTTACAGCAGTTAGTTGAGTCCCAAAACATAATACCTCGGTTTTACCTTTTCGGTGGGAAGCGGCCCGCGCGAACTGAACGAAAGCGCGCGAGTGTGCAGCCATTGATTTTGAGACATCGACGAGAAGCATGATTGGCCGGACTCTGGTCAGACGCCGCGAACGGATCAGCCGAAAAAAATCTCCGCCGGTGCGGTATGATGTCCGAAGAATCCGCCGAAGATGAAGCGGCCCGCTTCTACCTCCTGCTCGGAATCGGCGACTGCGGCGGACCGGCGGACACGAATTGAGAGAATTGGTAATAAGCTGCATAGTCGACAATTCGTCCGCATCGGGCGGGTGGATCCGCTTCAATCCCAGACGCTCACCCCAAGCGGCGGCTCGCCCGGAAGTACGGCTTGTCGGAACTTCGATGGTGGCGGTCCGCAGTTTGGAAATACTCGGACATGATTCCTCTTGATGAAGGGCCAGCGCTGCGGGAAAAGTGGCGTCTCCCATGTTTTGGAACCATTGTTGAAAGACGCGGTCGTAAACCGGAATCTGCTCAGGTGAAGCAGTCAAGCAAACCCGGCCGACCCAATAGATGTCCCGCAGACTCTTCACTTCTGCTTTCGCCAACGCCTTCATAAGGAGTTCGATCTCGGCCGATCCGATCTGTAACCCCTCGGCTCGGAGAGCCCGTCCAAAACCCAGAAAGAACCCAATATTGTCGCCGGAAGCCATTTTGATTCAGAGCCAGAGCGGGCATTAGCCGCCGCCAAGCACTTTCTGCTCCAGGACATGCACGAGATCGTCGCGCTCTTTGAGTACCAGGCCAAGCGTCTGGTGAATGGTGCTGTCTTCCAGATCGCGCATCTGCAGTCGCTGCAACCCATTCGCCCAATCAATCGATTCCGCGATTCCCGGCTTTTTGAGTAGAGCCAACTCACGCATCCGGGCCACTGCCGCCACCACCTTTTCCGCCAGTAGGGCCTCTACCTCTGGCGCGCGCAACAGAATAATCTCCTTTTCCCGAGACTGTGTTGGATAGTCGATCCAATGATAGAAGCAGCGTCGTTTCAATGCGTCGTGCATCTCGCGGGTACGATTTGAGGTCAGGATCACTACGGGTGGAGTCTCGGCCGAGACAGTTCCCAATTCGGGAATTGTGATCTGAAATTCGGCTAAGAACTCGAGCAGGAACGCCTCGAACTCATCGTCGGCGCGATCGATTTCATCAATGAGCAGCACAGCCGAAGAACCGGCCTGCAATGCCGCTAGCAGTGGACGTTCGAGCAGAAAGCGACGCGAGAATAATTGTTCTGAGATGGAAAACGGTCCGCTAGCACTAACCTCTTCAGCGCGGATTGCCACCATTTGGCGAGCAAAATCCCACTCGTATAAAGCCTGCGAAACATCGATTCCCTCATAACACTGCAGTCGAATCAACCGCTTTCCAAATGCGCCGGCGACCGCCTTGGCAACTTCAGTCTTGCCCACTCCGGGTGACCCCTCCAACAAAAGCGGTCTTCCCATCTGCAACGCCAGAAATAGAGCTGTGGCCAGTCCTTGATCGGCCAGATACTTCTGACTTGCCAGCAGCTCACTAAGGTCTGGAATCGAACGCGGTAGAGACATCGAATGGAAGATAGAAGTTGCGGCCGAAGCGGTGACCAAACACCGAACGATATAATTCAAAAATTACTCACCTGGATGGCGACCGATGGAGATTTACTGGTAGCGCTTCAATACCCCGAAGAACACGCTCCGGCGTGATCGGTAAGTGATTGATACGCACTCCGGTGGCGTTAAAGATCGCATTAGCTATCGCTCCGATGGGAGGATTCGCTGTCATTTCGCCCAAGCCTTTGGCCCCAAACGGACCTGTGCTTGAGGGCCTTTGGAGAATGGCGCCATCGATCTCGGTGAGTTCGCCGAACGCAGGCATGAGATATTCATTGAAATCTCCGGGGGCATACTCCTGGCTGGGATAATACGGCGCGGTGGTCTCAAAGAGCGTATGCGAGATTCCCATCCAGGCACCTCCCATGATCTGTTGTCGCGCCAGGTTGGGATTGATGGCGCGTCCGATTTCGTAGGCACTGATCAGCCGGACGACGCGTACTTCGCCGGTCTCGGTATCAACCTCTACATCGGCTACGGTGCAGGCATGGGCCTGGCCCGAATCCGGGTCCATCTCTCCGGTTTCCGGGACGACTTCGCTCTTCGGTTTCATGTAGATGCCGCGACCGGAAATGGTTCTTCCCTGTTTGAAATGGGCCGCCAACGCAACATCCATCACGGAAATGGATCGAGACGGCGCTCCAACCACGTGAATGTTTCCGCGTCCGTCGGTTTCAAGATCGGTCGCGTTAACTTCCAGTTCCTCCGCTGCCACCTCGAGCATGGTTTGTCGCGCCTCCTTTGC
>Ga0137401_10000462_pt1 | contig 15811 bp, 12 predicted proteins | sample CZOMad1_1_16fung_FD_108286 | JGI IMG/M metagenome (GOLD analysis project Ga0137401, IMG submission 108286) | Vadose zone soil fungal communities from Angelo Coast Range Reserve, California, USA - CZOMad1_1_16fungal (Illumina Assembly) | ecosystem: Environmental > Terrestrial > Soil > Vadose...
AGCCGATAAACTGCAACGCCGGTTTTTAAGGAGAGCAGGATAAGTCCTCAGGGAAAGCTGTCCCAATGCGCCCCTTGGAGAACCTACCGGTTTCATTATGGAGCAGCGGAACGCGCGAGGCGGAGCCCTTCCCGATGTTGTCCGCGCCCGGTTTGGTAGCGGCGACGGTCCCGGAGATTTTGGCAATCTGGGAAGATCGCACGAAGCAACTGATTGACCCCAACCACAAAACGCTGTCGCCATTCTCATCATCCCGTCCTAGACCGGTCAAACCCCGGGACGCTAACTCGCTGGCGACTGCGGTTTTCAGCTGCGCAAAGCGAGCAGCTCCGCGCCAATTTCAAGCTGGTGTCAAAACCAGAGGCGCACGGCGGATCCGACGTCGTCTCGGCCTCACAGACCGGCCATCTCGAAGCCACAGACTATGTCGGACAAGCTAGTCGCCGCTACCGAAGAAACGCTACGCCGCTGCCTGCTCCCGCTCCGCCACACCCGTCTGCCCTTCAAGGTCTTCGCCTACTGCATAACGGCTAAAGCGGCGTATGAGAATATTCTCGCCCAACTCCGCGATTTTCGCGGAAACCAGGTCGCGAATGGATTGATCGGGATTCTTGATAAATGCTTGGTCAAGCAAACAGACACTACCGAAAAACTTGTCTAGTTTTCCCTCTACGATCTTGTCGACCACATTGGCCGGTTTGCCTTGAACCTGTGCTCGATAAATTTCTCGTTCGCGCTCGATAACATCGGAAGACACTTGATCACGGCTCACGTATATCGGATGAGCCGCCGCGATGTGCAGAGTAATATCCTTTACGAACTCTCGGAAAATTTCGTTCTTAGCGACAAAATCAGTCTCGCAGTTGACCTCTACCAACACTCCCACCTTTCCCTGCAGATGGATGTAGGAAGCCACGACTCCTTCTTTCGCAGAACGAGACGCCTTTTTCGAGGCACTGGCGATTCCTTTTTTTCGTAACAGATCTTCCGCCTTTTCCAGGTCACCGTCGGTCTCGACCAGTGCCTTCTTACAGTCCATCATGCCGGCGTTGGTTTTTTCGCGTAGCTGTTTGACAAGCGCAGGATTTACGTCAGCCATAGATCAAAAAGAAGGCGTTTCCGACCTGATTAGCCAGAAACGAGAGGTTGAATTTATTCAGCGACTGCGGCTAACCCAACGGTGGTTTCTTTGTTCGCTTCGTGGGTAGCCGTGTAAATAGCGTCGACAAGCTTTTGCAGAATCACGCGGATCGCCCGAATCGCATCATCGTTGCCAGCGATCGGATAAGTTACCAAATCAGGATCCGCATTGGTATCAACAATAGCTACAGTGGGAATATTTAATCGCCGAGCCTCGGCCACAGCGATCGACTCGCGCGTCGTATCAATCACTACCAGAGCGTCTGGAAGCCGCTCCATGGTTCGGATGCCTTCCAGGTTACGCCGAAGTTTCTCGGCCTCCCGGCGAAGCGCGGAGAGTTCTTGCTTTCCCATCTGAGAATATTCGGGCGACTTCTCGATCTGTTCGAGATAGCTCAGTCGACCGACGCTCTTTCGAATCGTCGTTAAATTCGTCAAAGTCCCGCCCAGCCATCGCTGGTTCACATAGAGTTGTCCACAGGCTTGCGCAGCTTCTTTTACCGCTTCTTGCGCCTGCTTTTTGCATCCAATGAAAAGGACCTTCCCGCCGTTGCGCGCCACATTGGCCAGAAAATCCGTTGCCGCCTGCAGTTGCTTTACGGTCTCCGACAAATTGATGATATAGATGGAATTACGTTGCTCGAAAATGAAGGGTTTCATTTTCGGATTCCACCGTTTTGTTTGGTGCCCAAAATGAACTCCTGCTTCCAGGAGTTCGGTCATTAATTCTATCGAAGACATATCTATTATTTAGACAACCCTTTTTGCGTTCCGGCTAGAGTCGGTGACTATGCTGCAGCCTCCCCGGATGCGCAAGCGAAGAATTTTCCGTTCCGCCCACCTAATTTGAGTGTCCATGCCGCCTCTAAACCTACATTCATCGTGCCCGAAATTCGATGCTAATGAGTATCTTCCTTGGCGTTCTCTGCGTACCGCGCAAACAACCAGAGAACGTCGGAAAGCCTGTTCAAATACCGGATGCTTTCCGGGTTAACATATTCTGCACTATCGGCCAGGGCCACCACTCTGCGTTCCGCTCGACGACAGATCGTACGAGCAACATCCAATGAAGCCGATTCCAAGTTTTGACCGGGAGTTGCCCAATGCTTGTAGGAGACATGGTGATTTCTCTCAAGATCTTCGACGATCGCAGTCAGCCGATCAACCATAGCTGAATCCACGAGCTCAAATCCATCTTTCTGATATCGCTCACGGTCTTCGTCCGCCACTGCCAACTCACCCATCAAAACAACCAATTCCTTCTGAACCGCATAAACCTTCTCCTGAATGATAGCGTGGTCTGCGGTCGCGCGAAATAACCCCAGCGCGGCGTTTAACTCGTCGACCGCGCCGTAAGCCTCCACTCGACGATGCATCTTAGGCACCCGTCGCCCGTACATCAGCGCCGTCTCACCGGCGTCTCCAGTTTTGGTGGCAATCGACATTCGAGTTACAGATTCACAGCTTTGGATTCACTGTTAACTGTTCTCTGCTTACGGTTTCTTGGCGGACGCGCAGGAGCGCGTCCCTACCAAAAATCAACCGACCGCTGGCTCCGTCTCTTCAGCCAACGGCTCAACTTGAGGCTCCGCCGTTTCTATCGTGCGGATGCTCCGATGACCTAAGAATCCGGTTCCCGCCGGGATCAGATGTCCCATGATCACGTTCTCCTTGAATCCACGGAGAAAATCGATCTTGCCGAGCGTTGCCGCTTCCGTGAGCACCCGGGTAGTATCTTGGAAGGAAGCCGCCGAGATGAAGCTATCTGTCTCAAGCGACGCCTTGGTAATACCAAGAAGCACTGGGACGGCCTCCGCCGGTTTGCCACCCTGTTCGGTGACTCGGCGATTTTCTTTGTCGAATTCAAGTCGGTCAACCTGATCACCCCAGAGCAGCTCGGTATCACCCGGTTCGGTGATTTTCACCTTCCGCAGCATCTGGCGAACAATGATCTCGACATGCTTATCATTAATCTCAACACCCTGGAGCCGGTACACCTCCTGCACCTCGTTTACCAAGTGCTCCTGCAGGTCCTGCGGTCCGCAGACATCCAGGATTTCATGCGGTACAATGGGACCTTCGGTGAGTTGAGAGCCTTTCTTCACGAAATCGCCCTTGAATACGATGATGTGTTTATTGAGCGGGATAAGGTGCTCTTCTTCCTGGCCGCTGGCTGCGTCGCGCAGGATAAGCCGCCGCTTCCCGCGAACAGTACCGCCAAACTCGACAATTCCATCGATCTTTGCGATTTCGGCTGCATCTTTCGGGCGACGAGCCTCGAAGAGTTCCGCAACCCGTGGCAAACCGCCAGTAATATCCTTGGTCTTTGCGATCTTTCGCGGCGTCTTGGCCAGAAGCGTACCGGCCGGAATCTTGCTTCCGTCCTGAACCACAATGTGTGCACCTGCCGGAATCGCGTAGCTCGCGATTTCTTTCTTGCTTTCATCCAAGATCACGATCTGAGGATGCAGATCTTCCTTGTGCTCGATAACAACCGTACCCATGACTCCGGTCGCTTCATCGATCTCTCGCTTGACGGTTACACCCGCAATCATATCGCGAAATTCGACCCGACCGGTTTTCTCGGTCAGGATCGGAACATTGTAAGGATCCCACTGGACAAACGTCTCGGCCTTCTTCACCTGCCCGCCGTCGCCGACCGAGATGACTGATCCGACTACGACGTTATAACGCTCCAGCTCGCGTCCATCTTTGGCATGGATCGAAACTGAACCGTTCTTGTTAAGCGCGATGTAGTTGCCGTCGACAGACTGTACCACTCGAAGGTCGTTGAACCGCGCTTCTCCATCGTTCTTCGCTTTGATGATCGGTTGTTTGAAGAGCTGGGTCGCCGTACCACCAATATGGAAAGTACGCATCGTCAACTGCGTGCCCGGTTCGCCAATACTTTGCGCCGCAATGATTCCTACGGCTTCGCCCAGCTTCACCATTCGCCCAGTCGCGAGATTACGCCCGTAGCAGTGGGCACAAACACCTCGCTTCGACTCACAGGTCAACACCGAACGGATCTTGAGATATTCAACTCCGATAGACATAAGAGCCTGGGCCTGCGGCTCTTCAATCAATTGATTACTCTTGATGATCGTGTCTTTGGTAACCGGATTATTGATCGTTTCGCAGCTTACCCGGCCGACGATGCGCGTCGCCAGATCGACCACTTCGTCATCTCCTTCGTAGATCGGGCGCACGACGATACCATTTGCGGTGCCGCAATCTGGCTCGACGATGATCACATCCTGGGCTGCATCGACCAGCTTCCGGGTTAGATACCCCGAGTCCGCTGTTTTTAGCGCGGTGTCGGCCAAACCCTTACGAGCACCGTGGGTCGAGATAAAATACTCGAGTACGCTCAACCCTTCGCGGAAGTTGGAAGTAATTGGTCGCTCGATGATTTCGCCAGACGGTTTGGCCATCAGGCCGCGCATCCCGGCGAGTTGCTTTATCTGTTGGCGGTTGCCACGGGCACCGGAATCCTGCATCAGGAATACTGGGTTAAGCTCCTTACGACCCTCGTTGTACTCAAGAGTCCGGAACATCACGTTCGAAATTTCTTCACCGGCTTGAGTCCAGATGTCGATGATCTTGTTGTAGCGCTCGCCGTCGGTAATGATACCGCTGCGATACTGTTTTTCGACCAATGCGATCTGTTTGTAAGCCTTGTCGAGCTCCGTCCTCTTCTCGTCCGGGATAATCATATCGGTGATTCCGATTGATACGCCGGCCTTGGTTGCCCAATAGAAACCGAGTTCCTTCAACCGATCCAAAGTTTCGACGGTCTTTTGTTGAGCGGAAACCTGGTAAGTGCGCCAGATGATATCACTCAGCTGCTTTTTCGCCGCGACGCGATTAAAGAATCCGAGTTCACGCGGCCAGATCCCGTTGAAAATCACCCGCCCTGCCGTGGTCTCGATCACCTTCAGGTCAGAATTCCCAAAGATGGTCTTCTGCCCGAAATCAGGATTTTTGAACCGGATCTTCTCGTGAATTTTCACGGCACTTTCACTGAGGGCGTACTCGATCTCGGACGAATCAGAGAACAGGCGCAAGCGCTCATTCTGCTGCGCGTTCTTCCGCGGATTCTGAGTGAGATAGTAGCAGCCCAACACGATGTCTTGCGACGGGGTCGTGATCGGTTTGCCGCTGGAAGGCGAAAAGATGTTGTTCGGCGCCAGCATGAGCAGCCGTGCTTCCATTTGGGCCTCGACTGAGAGCGGCACGTGCACCGCCATTTGGTCCCCGTCGAAGTCCGCGTTGTAGGCGGTACAAACCAACGGGTGAATCCGGATGGCTTCTCCTTCTACCAGCAAGGGCTCGAAAGCCTGAATCGATAGCCGGTGCAACGTCGGAGCACGGTTCAACAGTACCGGATGCCCCTTAGTAACTTCTTCCAGGATATCCCAGACCTCCGGCGTCTGGCGCTCGATCATTTTCTTGGCGCTACGGACCGTGTGGACGTAGCCAAGCTCTTTCAGCCGGCGAATGATAAACGGTTCAAAGAGAACCAGCGCCATCTTCTTCGGTAATCCGCACTGATGTAGTTTGAGCTCGGGGCCGATAACGATAACCGAACGCCCGGAGTAATCGACTCGTTTACCCAAAAGGTTTTGCCGGAAGCGACCACCTTTGCCCTTGAGCATATCGCTCAACGACTTTAGCGGACGGTTGCCGGCACCGGTTACTGCGCGACCGTGTCGGCCGTTGTCAAACAGCGCGTCTACCGCCTCTTGGAGCATCCGCTTTTCGTTCCGAATAATGACATCCGGTGTCTTGAGCTGAAGCAGGTTCTTCAACCGGTTATTGCGGTTAATGACCCGGCGATACAGATCGTTCAGGTCCGACGTAGCAAAACGTCCACCTTCCAATGGAACCAACGGACGAAGATCCGGCGGGATCACCGGAAGTACATCGAGGATCATCCATTCCGGTCGAGAATGCGAATTCATGAAGCCCTGTACGAGCTTCAACCGCTTGGCAAGCTTCTTACGGATCTGCTTGCTCTTGGTGTTGTTCATCGCCTCCTCGAGCTCAACGTTGAGGTGGCTAAGCTCAATCTGGGACAAGAGAATCTTGATCGCCTCTGCACCCATTCCAGCCACAAAAGTATCGCGATATTGCTCTTGAGCTTCCCGGTATTCCTGTTCGTTTAAGAGCTGGCACTTCTGCAACTGGGTCTGACCTGGGTCGATAACGATGTAATCCTCGTAATAGATTACCCGCTCCAATTGCCGTGAACTCATGTCGAGCATCAATCCGATGCGCGAAGGCATACACTTATAGAACCAGATGTGAGAGACCGGAACCGCCAGCTCGATGTGTCCCATTCGTTCACGGCGAACCCGGGAAAGAGTGACCTCCACGCCGCATCGATCGCAGATGACCCCTTTGTGTTTGATCCGCTTGTATTTACCGCAGGAGCATTCCCAATCGCGCGTCGGACCAAAGATGCGTTCGCAAAACAAACCACCTTTCTCCGGCTTGAATGTCCGGTAGTTAATCGTTTCCGGGTTCTTTACTTCGCCCTTGCTCCAGGAACGGATGGCATCATGGGATGCCACACTGATTCCCACTTGGTCGAATCCGACCGAGCGCTCTTCTCCAAAAATTTCGCGAAGATTCGTTTCGTTCATATTTTACCGCGGTAGAGTTACTGAAAAAGCGAACACGCTCGGGGACCGCTAACCTCGAGGCTTTCTGTTAGTTTTCTTTAAATTAGAGTCTTTCGGCAGCGCTTCGGACAATTCACCCGGCATTTGCCGGAAGGCATTCGGAGCCGTCTTTACCACTTCTGGTCGCAAGATAATTCCTTGATAAGGCTGCATTATCCTGCGGCTACTTCCAAAGGGGTATCAATGAACGTCTGTGGTCGGCCACCCACCTTCACGTCTAATCCAAGGCTCTGCATTTCTTTGATTAAAACGTTGAAAGATTCCGGAGTTCCCGCCTCCAGCGAATTGTCACCTTTGACGATGGATTCGTAGATGCGGGTCCTACCCTGGACATCATCCGATTTCACCGTTAACAACTCCTGCAGCGTGTAAGCCGCGCCGTAAGCTTCGAGCGCCCAAACTTCCATCTCGCCGAAACGCTGACCACCATACTGAGCTTTTCCGCCCAGAGGTTGCTGGGTCACCAGGGAATACGGTCCAACCGCTCGCGCATGGATCTTGTCGGCAACCAGATGCCCGAGTTTGAGCATATAGATATAGCCAACCACAACCTGTTGATCGAACTGCTCGCCAGTGCGTCCATCAAAGAGGATCGATTTCCCATTTTCATTTACCCAGGTGAAACCGTCCACCTTACGGGCCTCGGTTAAATATTTTCTAACCTCAGGCTCCTCGATTCCATCGAATACCGGCGTAGCCACCGTAAATCCGAGCGCCTTCGCCGCGACACCAAGATGAGTCTCAAGCACCTGACCCACGTTCATACGGCTCGGCACACCTAATGGATTCAGAACAATCTCGACCGGGGTACCGTCACTCAAAAACGGCATATCCTCTTCCGGAACGATCTTCGCCACGACGCCCTTATTCCCATGTCTTCCGGCCATCTTATCGCCAACACTCAGCTTCCGCTTACTAGCAATGTAAACCTTGACCTGCTTGATGATTCCCGGATCGATATCATCGCCGCTCTCGATCCGATCAAGCGAACGATCTTTCTCCAGGTCGAGCTCGGCAAACTTGTGTTCGAAGGAGCTGATGATCTCGCGAATCTTGTTGCGGATCGGGCTGGGGTCGATGTCGATGTGGTCGTAAACTCCCGCCAATTTGCGCAGCAGCGTCTTGGTAATCTTGCGATTTGCCGGAATGATGATTTCGCCGGTCTCAGCGTTCACCACATCCAACGGAATCTTTTCGCCAAGAAGGATGTTGGAGAGCGCTTCAGTCAATTCTTCGTGGAGCTCTTCTTTCTTCTTTCGATAATCTTCCCCAATCTGTTTGGCCTGACGTTTAGTCTCCGCCGGAGTCAACTTTTGCTTCGCTACTTCTTTTCGCGAGGAGACTTTCACATCCATGACGATGCCATAAGTCCCAGATGGGACAGTGAGCGACGTGTCTTTAACGTCAGCCGCTTTCTCACCGAAGATCGCACGGAGCAAGCGTTCTTCCGGAGCCAACTCCGTTTCACTCTTGGGAGTAATTTTTCCTACCAGAATATCACCCGGCTTCACTTCGGCGCCGACGCGGATCACTCCATCCGAACCAAGGTTGCGCAATGCCTCCTCGCTGACATTCGGAATGTCCCGCGTAATCTCTTCCGGTCCAAGCTTGGTGTCCCTAGCGCCAATCTCAAACTCATCAATGTGAATTGAGGTGTAGATGTCCTCCTTCACCACTTTCTCGGAAATCAGAATGGCGTCCTCAAAGTTATATCCATTCCATGGCATGAAGGCCACCAGGACATTGCGCCCAAGCGCCAGCTCACCCGCCTCGGTGTTAGGACCGTCGGCAATGACGCGCCCCTTCTTTATTTTCTGGCCTTTGACGACAATTGGCTTCTGATTGATACAGGTTCCAGCGTTAGAGCGCATGAACTTTCGCAGTTCGTAGATGTGGATGCCCTCATCCGGACGGCTCACCGCCTTTTTCTTCATCTCCGGCAATTTGCCATCGCGGGTCGTTACGATCTGTTCAGCGTTCACCGAAGCCACAATGCCGTCGCCCTCCGCGACGATCACCGCTTTCGAGTCACGCGCGACTTTGCCTTCCAGGCCGGTACCCACCAGCGGCGATTCCGAGCGAATCAGAGGCACACCTTGGCGCTGCATATTAGAGCCCATCAAAGCTCGGTTGGCATCGTCATGTTCCAAAAAGGGAATCAATCCAGCGGCGACCGAAACCAGCTGTTTCGGCGAGATGTCCATGTAGTGAATCTTTGAGGGTTCCACTTCCAAAAAATCGCCACGGTAGCGACAGGAGACTTTCTCATCCAAGAAATTACCTTTGGCGTCGATGGGAGCGTTCGCTTGAGCAACCAAGTAATTCTCTTCCCGATCCGCCGTCAGGTAGTCAATTTGGTCGGTGACCCGCCCATCTTGGACGCGCCGATAAGGTGTTTCAATAAAGCCAAACTCGTTGATGCGCGCGAAGGTACTCATCGAGCTGATTAGGCCGATGTTCGGGCCTTCCGGCGTCTCGATCGGACATATTCTTCCGTAATGGGACGGATGCACGTCACGCACTTCAAATCCCGCCCGATCGCGGCTCAGACCACCTGGTCCAAGTGCGGACAAGCGGCGCTTGTGCGTCAATTCCGCCAGCGGATTGGTCTGATCCATGAACTGGCTGAGCTGGGAACGTCCAAAGAAATCGCGAATGACCGCGCTCAGTGCCTTTGGATTAATCAGCTTTTGCGGAGTCATCCCATCGATATTGACGTCGAAGAGAGTCATCCGCTCTTTCACCAGACGCTCAGTCCGCGCGAGTCCGACACGACACTGGTTAGCCAACAGTTCTCCCACGGTTCGGACCCGCCGGCTACCAAGATGATCAATATCGTCCAGGATCCCTTCCCCCTTACGCAGTGTGACCAGATACTTCATCGCTCCGATGAAATCTTCTTTGGTCAGCGTCCGCTCGACCAGATCAACGTCGATGCCGAGCTTCTGGTTAATCTTGTAGCGTCCAACCCGACCCAAATCGTATTTCTTGGGATCGAAGAACAAACGACGCAACAAACCGCGAGCATTGGCCACGGTAGGTGGATCACCAGGTCGCAAACGACGATAGATATCCTTTAATGCCTCTTCTTCATCGTGGGCCGGATCTTTTTTGACCGACTTGATGATCGTGTCATCGTCTTTGATGTCGACGACAGAGACTTCATTAACCCCGAGGGTCAGAATCTGCTGAATCGTCGCTTTGGTTAGAGGTTCAAACGCGCGAGCAACCGTGATTTCTCCGTCGCGTATATCCTGAATGAGAATCTTCGTATTGAGCTGCTCTTCCTCGAGATCATTCTTCAAGGGAAGCTTTTCGATGTGATAGAAAACCTTGATGATCTCTTCATCACTTCCGTGGCCAATCGCGCGCAGGAAGGTTGTCGCCAAAAATTTCCGACGGCGTTTGCGACGATCCAGATAGATGTAAAGGAGATCATTAGTATCAAACTGTACTTCCAGCCAGGAACCGCGATCCGGAATGATGCGGAAACTATAGAGGACTTTCCCGTTAAGATGGATCGACGATTCAAAGGCGATGCCCGGCGAACGATGCAGTTGACTCACCACCACTCGCTCGGCTCCATTGATTACGAAGGTGCCTTGCGGGGTCATGAGCGGGATCTCGCCCATATAGACTTTCTCCTCTTTCGTGCCCTTTTCATCGCGCAGCTGAAAGGTGACGTGTAACGGCGCGCTAAACGTCTGCCCTTCCCGTTGACAATCCAACGCTGACATTTTCGGCTCACCGATGTCGTAGCTTACGAAGTCGAGAACGACTTTATCGTCGTAACTTTGGATCGGGAAAACCTCCCGAAATACGGCCTGGAGGCCTACATTTTTGCGCTTGCTGGGCGGCAAATCCTTCTGCAAAAACTCAACATAAGAATCGAGTTGAACCTCGATTAGGTTTGGTGGCTCTACCGCCTCTTTAATCTTCCCGAAATAAATGCGCTCTGACATACGGATGGTTATTCTGACCGGACCGGTACCGCTTTCTGTAAGGCACCGAGATTAACGTTCCCTCGAGGGTAAAAATAACAAAGGGGAACAGAAATAGCCCCACACGCGAGGCTTGTCAAATCGGCCACGCAAATGGAGCTGACTATGAAATTTAATGTTAAACGTGCGAGCGATATCTCGAGTTCCCCGCGGTTAACGAGTCACTACTATATTGCCCTACCTGCATTTCGCAAGTGAAAACAGAAAAAGGGCGTGCTGCTTCAGCGCAACACGCCCCTTTCGCAAGACTTCGAGGCTTATTTGATTTCGACTTTCGCTCCAGCGGCTTCGACCTTCTTCTTGATCTCTTCCGCTTCTTCTTTGGTGACCCCTTCCTTGATCGCCTTCGGAGCACCTTCGACCAAAGCCTTCGCTTCGGCGAGTCCTAAACCGGACACAGCCGCACGAACCTCCTTGATGACGGCGATCTTGTTGCTACCAATTTCCTGGAGGATCACATCAAAGGTGGTCTTTTCCTCGACTGCCGGTGCACCGGCGGCTGCGCCACCGCCTGCTACCGGACCAGCCGCGACCGCTACTGGAGCTGCCGCACTGACTCCCCATTTTTCTTCTAGTTTTTTAACCAGATCAGCGATCTCCAAAACGGTCAGACCGCTAAGCTGTTCAACGAGTTGTTCTGTGTTTGCCATTTTATTTTATCGGTATCGTCGCGCTCCGAAGCCTCGAGAGCATTTAAGATCCGGCAGCTGCCTGACCCGACGAGGAACCAGTTTGTGTTTTCATCGTGGCGTGCGGCTTCAATTCACGCCCCGCAAATTTAATCGCCATCATTGCCAGTAACGCCGTCAGCTGAGCCCAGTTTTCGGAGTTATCGGTGATGACGGTCCGGCGGCTGTCGGACGGCGTTCAGCCTTCGGCGCCTCCTTCTTTGTCTACTTTTGCCTTCAACAAGCGAGCGAGCGAAGCGCCCGGCTCATTCAATACGGTTACCAGTTTCTGGAGCGGCGATTTCAGAACGCCGAGCAACTGTGCCTGTAGAACCGGTTTGGCCGGAAGATCCGCCAGCGCTTGGATCTGCTCTTTTGAAATTACGGCATGATCCAGTACGCCGACTTTCACCGAGGGACGCTGAAACTCGGTCGAAAAAGTTTTCAGGACTTTTGCCGCAGCACAGACATCGGTCTCTCCGGTAACAATCGCGGTTTGCCCAGCCAGCGACTCACCCAGATCGGGGAAGCCTATTTCTGCTGCTGCCTTCCGCAAAAAAGTGTTCTTCACCACTTTGCATTCTGCTCCAGCGCGAGCCAACCGGTGGCGTAGCTCGGCGAACTCACTCACATTCATGCCAGCGTATTCCGTTACGATCAAAAACGGCGAGGCGTTTAGTCGCGCGGAAAGATCCTCAACAATCGTCGTCTTTTCGGGTCTCATGGGTTTCTCCTCTACTTCAGATAGACCGACGGATCGACCGACAGACCCGGAGTCATTGTTGCGCTGACGGTAATCGTATGAACGAATTTACCCTTCGCATGAGCCGGTCGGGCTTTCACGACCGCGTCGATCACCGCCGTGCCATTCTCGACTAACGCTTGTGGGGCAAAAGAAAATTTGCCCATCGGAACAGCCACGTTGCCATTCTTGTCCAGTTTAAACTCAACTCTTCCGGCCTTCACCTCTCTTACTGCTTTGGCGGTGTCATCGGTGACAGTTCCCGTTTTGGGATTTGGCATAAGACCTCGCGGCCCAAGTACTCTGCCTAATTTACGCACCTCCGCCATGGCAGCGGGGGTCGCGACCGCAACATCAAAATTCTGGAAGCCCTCCTGACATTTCTTAATCAGATCCTCGAATCCAACGTACTCGGCGCCGGCCTCTTTAGCAGCTTCAGCTGCTTGGCCCTGCGCAAATACCAGAACTCGTACTTGTTTTCCGCTACCATGGGGCAATGGACAGGTGCCACGGACCATTTGGTCGGATTGTTTAGGATCTACCCCCAACTTAAAAGAGAGGGTAACAGTTTGATCGAACTTAGTCGGAGGCAGCTTTTTGAGTGTCTCAACTGCGTCCGGTAGTGAGTACGCCTTGTCTGGCTGGATTAGCTCAAGACAGGCTCGATAGCGCTTACTGCGATGCGTTGTTTTCATTTTTTTGCAGTGCCGACGGTCTCCTTAATGGAAACCTCCTGCATCGTTTGCGGTAGGGACCGGCTCCCGCCGGTTCAATCGGACGCGCGGGAGCGCGTCCCTACCATCATTCTACTACGTCGATCCCCATCTGTCGCGCGGTGCCGACCAGCGTGCGGTATGCCGCTTCTTCGGAGTTCGCGTTCATATCCTTCATCTTCACCTTTACGATATCCATGACCTCTTTCTTGGTCAGTTTGCCAACCTTTATCTTGTTCGGCTCCTTCGAACCGGCTGCGATATTGGCTGCTTTTTTCAGAAGGATCGCCGCTGGCGGCGCCTTGGTAATAAACGTGAAGGTCTTGTCTTTATAGACAGTGATCACTACCGGCAGGATATCGCCAGCCTGTTTCTGTGTAGCGGCGTTAAATTCCTTGCAGAAAGCCATAATGTTCACGCCATTCTGACCGAGCGCAGGACCGACCGGCGGCGCCGGATTGGCCTGACCAGCCGGAATCTGCAGCTTGATCGTTGCAACAACTTCTTTTGCCATATCTTATCGTTGAACCGCCCTTAAAACACGGTCCAGGTTAGCTTCTTTCTACCTGCCAATACTCCAGTTCGACCGGTGTGGAACGTCCGAAAATACTGACGGAGACGCGCAACTTGCCCCGGTCTGGATCAATTTCTTCAACGACTCCACTTTGATTCTGGAACGGCCCATCGGCCACTTTGACCGTCTCGCCGACTTCAAAACTCACCTTTGGTTTAACCTTGTCTTCCCGCTCGCGAATCTGTGCCAGCATGCTTTCCACTTCTTGTGGCCGCATCGGTACTGGACGATCCTTGGTTCCAGCAAAACCCAATACTCCGGGAGTTTCGCGGATAAAATACCAAGTGCGGTCTACCAGCTGATTCTGCTTGTCGAGCAGATACATATTCACGATCAAGTATCCCGGGAAAAATTTACGGGTGGTCTCGGTGCGCTTTCCTCGCTTTATTTCCGAGACGCGTTCGGTCGGAATCAAAACTTCGTAAACCAAATCGCCCATTTCCTCTTTCTTGATCCGGCGCGTCAGATTTTCATAAACCTTCTGTTCCTGCCCGGAAAGAACATGCACAACAAACCATTGGTCCTTGTCTCGCTCACTCATAACGTCACAACCTCGCTCATGGCACCAGCCAGCCTACGATGTTAACCATCACAAAGTCCCAAAATGTGATGTAGCCACTCAAAATCACCATCGCGATCAGCACGACCGTGGTCGAATCGATCAGTTCCCGATACCGTTTGGCGCCTTTCTCTTTGGGATCCCAGGGCCAGCTTGCTTTTGCCAGCTCGGCCCGAGACTCGCTAAGGAAGCGAATGATATAGCGGAAAAATCCAAACATCGGAGTAAGAGGAACAGGTCAGGAGGGACTCGAACCCCCAACCAGCGGTTTTGGAGACCGCTGCTCTACCAATTGAGCTACTGACCTATCGTTCATGGCTTAAAAAGAAAGCGGTCCCGCCTAGGCGGGACCCCCTGGTTAAATTGTTCCTATTGTTCCTCGACAACAGCCTCTTAGTCAAGAATGTCGCCGACGCGGCCAGCACCTACGGTGCGACCACCTTCGCGGATTGCGAATCGAATTGTCTTTTCCATCGCAATCGGCGTGATCAGCTCCACTTCAATCGAAACGTTATCGCCCGGCATCACCATTTCGACACCTTCAGGAAGCTTGACGGTTCCGGTAACATCGGTCGTTCGGAAGTAAAATTGAGGACGGTAGTTCGAGAAGAACGGCGTATGCCGACCACCCTCTTCCTTACTTAATACATAGACTTCCGCTTTGAACTTTTTGTGCGGCTTAATGGAGCCCGGTTTAGCTACCACCTGTCCACGCTCGACATCCTCTTTCTTCACACCTCGCAAAAGGACTCCCACGTTGTCGCCCGCTCGCGCCTCGTCAAGCAGCTTACGGAACATTTCAATATCGGTAACGGTTGTCTTTTGCGTCGGACGAATTCCGACAATTTCGACTTCCTCCATTTTCTTGAGGATTCCCCGCTCGACTCGTCCGGTGACCACGGTACCACGACCTTCAATGTTGAAGACGTCCTCGATCGGCATCAGGAATGGTTGGTCGATTGGCCGCTCCGGCAGCGGGATGTACTCATCAACCGCGGCCATGAGTTGGAAGATGTTCTCCTTGTATTTCGGATCGCCTTCCAACGCCTTGAGCGCGCTGCCTTTGACGATTGGGATCGTGTCACCCGGGAATTCGTATTGCGACAACAGATCGCGTACTTCCATTTCGACCAGATCGAGCAATTCCGGATCATCGACCATGTCGCACTTGTTCAGGAACACAACGATCGACGGCACACCAACCTGACGAGCCAGAAGGATGTGTTCACGGGTTTGCGGCATCGGGCCGTCAGCAGCGGAGACCACAAGGATCGCGCCGTCCATCTGCGCGGCACCAGTGATCATGTTTTTGACGTAATCGGCATGGCCCGGACAATCCACATGCGCATAGTGCCGGTTATCGGTCGAGTACTCGACATGCGCCGTATTAATCGTAATACCGCGCTCCTTTTCCTCGGGAGCGTTATCAATTTGATCGTACCGCGTTGCTTGTGCCATGCCCTTCTCAGCTAGCACCGTCGTGATCGCCGCAGTGAGCGTCGTCTTACCATGGTCAACGTGGCCGATGGTGCCGATGTTCACGTGTGGTTTGGATCTTTCGAATTTATCCTTCGCCATTTAAGGTCTCCTTCTCTGCTACTTTCTTTAAATTGTCTACGTGCTAAGTACTTCGTTTGGTCAGGACATGGAGCCCATGACCGGGATTGAACCGGTGACCTCGTCCTTACCAAGGACGTGCTCTACCAACTGAGCTACATGGGCATCTG
>Ga0137401_10000463_pt1 | contig 15795 bp, 11 predicted proteins | sample CZOMad1_1_16fung_FD_108286 | JGI IMG/M metagenome (GOLD analysis project Ga0137401, IMG submission 108286) | Vadose zone soil fungal communities from Angelo Coast Range Reserve, California, USA - CZOMad1_1_16fungal (Illumina Assembly) | ecosystem: Environmental > Terrestrial > Soil > Vadose...
GGCCGCGTAATACGTAAAGCTCGACGTGCGCGTATAGCTGAAATAGTTCCCCGGCGACTGCGCCAGGCTGCTGCCCGGCGCAAAACCACCTACCCCACCGAGCAAAACGACGACGGCCGCAACCCGAAGTGACTCAGTCACGTTGGCCCCCTCAAAAAACTCCTATCACCTCGTCGCCACTATCTGCATCCAAGTTGCATAGCGAGCCGTCTCCATCGCTCTCATCTCCACCCGACGGGACTGCTTCACTTTGCACCCATGGACCAGGCGCTGCTCAAGCTCATTCAGCTTAGATGCTTGAGCAACTCATCCTTGAAGCGTTCTACGCACAACTTCCCGACGATATCCGGTATACGTTCCCGGTATATCTTGCTGAGAAACCGCCGACGGTAACCGTTATGTCGAACGGATAGTAGACACCCGCCGTTCCCGTATTGTTGTCCCAGATCTTTAGCCACCCTGCACCAGAATAGGTCCCGCTGCCAGATTGGCTCATGGACATATTCGAACCTCCGGAGTTGATTGTGGTGCTTAGGGCTCCAGAACCACCTGACACCGTAAAGTTGATTACAAGGGGGTAGCTAGCATCGGGACAGCACACTGTGCACGTTCCCTTGAAGTCGTATTCCGCCGTCCCCAGATTCGTGCCGCTGGGCGGACTGAAGGTGACCGAGAAAGGAGGGTTCACCGTCAGGTTGGCGCTGCCCGTGGCCTGCAGGCCGGCCGCGTCAGTGGCCGTCACCGTGCAGGTGCCGGTTCCAGTCCCCGAGGTGGACACGGAAATGCTCCCCGAGAGGCCGCTGCCGGAGCCGGACGCCGGAGCGGTGCACGTCACCGTGGCCGAGGTGGCGTTGGCCGTTGCCCACGTGAAGGTCGAAGCGCTACCCGAGTTGACCGTGGTGGGGTTGAACGAAGCCGACGTAACCGACGGCGCCGCACCGGTACCTGACAACGCGACAGCGGCAAGCGTCTGCGTGGTCGGGTAGTAGTTGTTCTTCCCAGCACTTGTGTATCGGCTGTACTGCCCTGTCACGCCGAGCGATCCGGAGTAAGCCGCTGCCGCAGTGGGTTTGAACGTGACCGTGATCGCGCAGGAGCCGTTCGACGCAATCGAGGTTCCACAGTTGTTGGTAAAGGCGAAATTCCCCGGATTGCTCCCACCCAGCGTAACTGCCAGATTGTCGAACGGTTCGCCCGCGGAGTTCGTCAACGTGATCGTTTGGGCCCCACTCGTCGATCCGGCCGCTACCGTGCCGAACGCCAGTGCCGATGGGGCATCCGAGCTCGTTGCGATGCTAAAGCTGTAGGTCTGCCGGACCGTGAACGTGGAGCTTGTCACCCCTTGGGCTTGATAGCTAACCTGGTCGGTCGCCGTATAAGTGCCCGGTGTCGCAATAGCTCCCATCCCGAAGAACGTCGTGCAGGAAGCTCCGGGCGCCAGCACCGTCGTGCCGAAATTACAGTAGCCGGCTGCAGAAACACTGTAAGACCACATTCCCGTCGGCCCGCTGACCGGAGCATGCGCCGTCAACAGGGCCGAGACCGACCCATTGTTGGTGACCGTGGAGAAGTCCCCCGAATCCGAACCCGCCCCGACCGTGCCCCAGTTGGTCCACCCCGGCACGATGATCACCGAGGGCTGAACTCCCGACAGCGACGCGGTGACGTTTACCGATCCCGTGCGCCCCACTGCGTCGGTCACCGTGATCTGAAACGTCTCGGTCGCCGTCTGCGCCGTCAGATTGGCGGCGTTCGCAGAGAACGTCACCGTCGGCCCCCCGCTGGCCGTGATCTGCTGCGTATTGGTCGACGAGGAGACGCGCGTGAACGCATAGGCCAAGGGCGGGGTCGGATAGCCTCCGTTGGTCAAGGCCGTGCTCGCACTGACCGTCCCGCTCGGTGACGTTGCCGTGGCCGCAACCGAGGCCGGCGACGCCGATACCGTCAGCGGCGTCGCGCTGCCGCTGGTGGCCGCCGCCTGCGCCCCCGATCCCGCGCTGGCCCCGATCAGGCCGGTCGGATTGGGCGACACCGTGTTCGTCACGGTCGCACTGGACAGCCGCCCCAGCACCCAGTTGTTGCCGCTCGTATCGGCCGCCAGGTAACTGTTCGTCACCGTCTTGGTGTACGTCTCCGCCACCCCCGCCGCCGTTCCCGTCGTGGTCACCGTCACGCTGGTCGGATCGCCCGTCCCATTGATCACGTTCGTCGTCGTGACCGTGGGCAACGCCGTATTCGCCGCGTCCAGGTCCCAGCCCCACTCCACCGTCTGCTGCAGGTACGGCCGCTGCACCAGCGAGGCCAGCGGACACGGATAGCTCGTCTGGTTCGTTGCCGTCGTGTCGCAGTACCGGTTGGTCGTGGAGCTGATCGGCAGTCCATCGGAAGTACGTGTCGTCTGCGTGGCAGCGGCCAACCCCAGGTACGGCTGCATCTGCAGATACTGCGTCGATACCGTCAGCAGCGTGCCGTCGGCTCCCGGCGCTTGCCGATTCACCTGCCGGAACCCGAGCGACCCGCGCCCCCGCATATCCGCCTTCAGGCCCCAATAGGAATAGTCGGTCGACACCGTCGAACTGCCCACCCCGCTGTCCTTGGTCTCGGTCGCCACCACCCACATCGGCGCCGAAATGTCCATGGTCGGATAGGCCGCCGCATTGGCCTTTCCCCGGTCGCTCGTGTAGCGCGCCTTGCCGGCCGCATCCGCCGAGTTCGACAGCGGCACCATCGTCACCGTCGTCACCGACCCGCTCGGCGAGATCACCGACACCAGCTGATCCGACGGCGTCGCATCCGCCTTCACCAGCAGCGAACTGCCGAAGCTGGTCGAGCTCGGTGCATTCAGCAGCAATATTTCCGCGCTTCCGTGGCCCGTAAAATCCGCCACCACGAAGTCGTTCACGTTCGTGCTGTTCTTCAGCTGATACGCACTGAGATTCGTCGTGGTCGACTTCCTGAACGTGCCGTCCCCGTTCGACAGGAACACAGCGTTGTTCGCCATGCTGTCTTCCCAGCGAATGATGTCCCCTCGACCGTCACCGTTCACATCGACAATCTGGATGCCGACATTGCTTGGCAATCCAGAAGATGCCGTCTCATTGCCAGCGCCGTTCAAATTGAAGCTTGGGGTAACCTGGAATTGACTACCGTCCGAAACCATCAACTGCGCACCGCTTCCGGTGCCCGGGATCAGCCCATCGAGTTTCCCGTCGCCGTTAGCGTCGACAACCGTAGACAATGTAAGGCGACCCGGCGTCATCCCGACGTAGGAAAAATTCCCATCGCCATTCGAAAACCAAACCCCCAGTTGTGAGCCGCTGATTGATCTGTGTTGAATTCCTGTCCTGGGATCCGTGTAGGTATAAAACGTGCGGCTCTGATCGCTCAAAACACTGCCTGCCCCAACGAGGTCCGCATAACCGTCGTAGTTCACGTCGAAGTACGTAGGCCACGGAGTCTGGGCGGCCCCTACGGGATCCGTGTAAATATCGACATTGGCAAGATTTGTTGCAGTTGCCGTCAACTTGAAGTTTCCGGGTGAGGGCACGGAACCCACGTACAGAGTCGTACAAGTGGTCGACGCGCACGGTCCATTAAGCGGCATCGGATCTTCCGGTGGGTAATCGGTTACGCTACCGGCCGGGATTGCAACGCTCAAAAGATCCAGTATCCCGTCCCCGTTGACGTCAAGAAAATAGAAATTCGCTCCGGCAGTCCATGTACCGGTATATTGCTCGCAAGGATTTTGTCCCGTAATCGAGCACTTGCTCGTATATTGAAGTTGAGTTCGATTGACGTCCGGGGCGTTTATTGGAGGATTGAAATTTCCGTTACCCGCATTTATCAAAATCAGATTTCGACTTTGCCCGGAAGGTGGAGTCGGACAGGCGGTACCAAAAACGCTGGTCGCGTTCTCGTACCTGAAGATGTCGACCAATCCATCACCGTTGAAATCGGCGACGAATGAGACATAGCATCCGTCGTAGCTGAACAAGCGTTGCGAAGTCAGATTGGTGGGAGTGCTGGTAAATGATCCATCTCCTTTACTCAGCAGCAACTGATTGTTGGCGGGGCTGTCACCCCAGCGCAGGATGTCGGTCCGGCCGTCGCCGTCGAAGTCGCCCAGCAGGATCCCATACTTCCCGTTCGTCGGATCCATCATCTGGGTCGATGACAGGTTGTATTTGCCGTTGCCGGTGTAGACGTCGGGAGCCGTGGTCGCGCTGCTGTCGTGGTAGGTGAACTTGGTCGGCGGCAGGCACTTGCCGGCCGTCTGCAGGCTGCACTGGGCAATCTGCGTGACCCGGCTGCGCCCCGACCAGCCGCTTCCGTACGTCAGCTGCAGGCTCTTGACCCCGAGCCCCGTGCTGCCCAGCGTCGCCGGCGCGTTCACATACGTCTTGATCGTCTGCAGCAGCTGCGTGCTGACGTTCTTCGATCCCGCGTGGTACGCCTCCGCATTGTCGGTGCGGGCTCCGTACGTGAACACCACCTTGTTGGTCGGCGCCTGGCTGGCCGTGCCCGTGTACCAGACCTCCGCCAGGTTCCACTCCGTGCCCGGCCGCGGATTGGCGGCACTGGTGCCGCTGCCCCACGCGGTGCTCTGGCTCACCGTGTACTTGAACGCCACGTAATTGCCCAGCGTGTCGCTGATCTTGTCCAGCGCCCACACCATCACCGCGGACTTGCCCTGCGCCACAATCTGCGAATCGGTCGTGTTGCCGTACTCGTAGATCTGGCCAGACTTGGTCCACACCACGAAGTACGCCGGGCCGTTGGCCGCGCTGCCCCCCGCGCTCCCGTACGCCCGGATCCGCGCGTACTGGTCCTTCTCGGTGCGGTATTCGGTATACGCCCCGGCAGCCAGTCCGGCGGCGTCGTTGACCTGATTGGCCAGCGCCAGCGGCGTTCCCGTCCCATCGACCTGGATCAACCGGTTGCCATCCAGGCACAGCTTGTCGGCCGCTACATAGCCGACCGCGCTGCGCTTGCCATCGATCGCCGGAATCGCGCCGCAGCGCGTGATCACCGAAAAACCCTGAATCGACCAGCCCGCTCCCACCGGTCCGTTATAGGTCGAGCCGCTGTAGCTCAACGACAGCTTCGGCTCCATCCCGGCAATCCCGGGCGGCACCCCAATCGGATAACTGTAGGTCGGCTGTCCAAAATCGCTGACCGAAAACTCGGCCCCGCCCTTCTGCGCCCACGCAGCCGACACCCCCGACAGCGCCACAGCGACCAGAGCCACCCAGCGTGCCGCACGTCGCGGTCGATCCATCGCCCCCTCGGTTCCAAATGTCGGTCGGCTTGGCGCCGCTCCGACTTCGCTCCTCCGAACCTTCGCTGGATTCTGCTCAAGCTCAACAATTGCATCTTATTCTGGGCATACTCGGTGCATGATGGCTATGACCTCAAGTTGCTATACGCGAGGACCCAAACAACGCGGGCTCGGCGGAATCTTTAAAGATGACGCCGAAGTGACGCTACGGACATTGAGGACTAAGAGCCGCCGGCGTAGAAAATCGGCTTGACAGCTGCTGCACGTCCTGATCGATGTTCATTGCGATTCTTGTTTATGCTGACAGCGCAAATCGCGAGTAAGAGACTGATCCGATAGGACAACGAAAAGAGAAAAGCAACCGACCGCCGGGGTCTGTCTATGACACACTGGATTTCGACATGGACCAAGCGCATTGCCTTATCACTGCGCCGACACGTTTTGGGGTTTGTCAGCGGCGTGCTCGCGCTGTCCGGTGTCGGGTTGCTGCTGCTTAGCCCGCGCGCGCCTCCACCGGCACCGGTCGTCTCGTTGGATCCCGTGAACTTGCGCCCGCGCACGGCGCCGTCGCTCCTTCAGACTGATGACGAGCGTGTTGTCGAGCGGGTCGTCGCATCGATGTATCGCGAGGCGGACAGCCAGCGCTGGGAGGTGGCGCAGGTCACTGCGCATTCGGCGACGGCGTCGCATTCCATTCAACGGGTCGGCCTGACCGGAAAAGGTGCCTACCTCGCAATAAGACAGGCGCTTGCCAACGTCTTATCGCACAATCTCGACGTGGCCATGGATCGGCTCGTGATTGCGCGGCGCAGCGAAGAGCCCGGGCGCGTCGACGTCGAGGCCGATTGGTCGATACTGCGTCCGTTGGATCCGTGAACCTAGCGCCTTTGATCGGTTTGCTTCCCTCCTTCCTGGCACTGGGGGTCGACGCTCGGGCGAACAATGCGGGGCGAACCGCATGGCCGCCTGCAAGGACCGATCCGTTTTGGCCCGCACCGCCACCGGCACCCAAGCCCGTACTTGCACCGCCCGCGCCGGTCATCGCGGCGCCCACCGTGCCCGCCAGATCCGCCGCGCCGCCGTTCGACTACCGCTATCTGGGTTCGTTTGCGCACGCGGACGGCTCGCGCGTGGTTTTCCTGCTGAAGGGCGACCGCGTGATATCGGCTCGAGCCGGTCAGACCCTTGACGGAAATTACGTGATTGACACAATCGACGAAACGCGAATTACCGTACGCCATCCGGAGCTGGATCAACCCGTGGTGCTGCGTACGGACCGTTCGGCGAACGCGCCGTGATGCGCTCCACGATGACTGCCTTGTTGGTTCGGCGCGCGCTGTTGGTCGGCATGCTGGTCGCGCTGGGAGCCTGCTCGACTCAGCAGATACGCAAAGACGCAATGTCGCAGTTGCAGGCAGGGCACTACGAAGAGTCGATCGCGACCATCCGGGACGGCTTGCACCGGCACCCGGACAGCTCGGAGCTGCTAGCCACATTGCGCCGGGTGCAGGACCAGGCCGTCTCGAGTCTGCTGGCGTCAGCCAGCGACAAGCGCGCCGCCAAAAACTGGGAAGGAGCGCAGGCGGACGTCGATCGAGCCGCCTCCCTGGCGCCGACGGACCAGCGCGTCAGGCTGGCCAGAGCCACGTTGGACCTGGACCGCCGCAGCGCAACAGCACTGGCGGGCGCCGGCGAGATGATCGAAAAGGGCAAGAGCGACGAGGCCGCCACCATTCTGAGGCGTGTTGCCGAGGAGGATCCGCAAAACCCGGATTTAAGAGCCCTTCAACGTCGCATGGCCGACGCACGCCACCAGACGATTGCCACGTCGCCACATCTGCCCGAAACGAAACCGATCTCGCTGGATTTCCGCGATGCGCCAGTGCGCCAGGTGTTCGAAGCGCTGTCACGCGAAACGCACGTCAATTTCGTCATCGATAAGGACGTTCGGCCGGACCAGCACCTGACGGTGTTCGTGCGGGATGCCCGCCTGGAGCACGCGCTGGATCTGATCCTCGACACCAACCAGCTCGCCAAGAAGGTGCTCGACGAATCGACCGTCGTGATTTACCCCAGCACCCCTGAAAAGAAACGCGAATACCAGGACCTGATCATCAAGTCCGTGTTTCTCGCGCACGCCGAGGCCAAGCAGGCCGCCGCGATGCTTCGCTCCGTCCTCAAGATCGCCGAGCCTTACGTGGACGAGCGGATGAATCTGCTGATCCTGCGGGACTCGGCCGATAACATCGAGGCCGCGCAGCGTCTGCTGACGATCCTCGATCAGGGCGAGCCGGAAGTCATGATCGAGGTCGAGGTGCTCGAAGTCAACAGCATGAGGCTCACAGAGCTCGGTATCCAGCTTCCGAACAGCTTCTCCCTGACAATCCTGCCGCCGGGAACATCGAGCCAGTTGACACTGCGCAACATCAAGGGGCTCAACCCGAATCGCGTCGGGGTCGATATCGGGAGTGCGACGGTCAATCTGAATCGCCAGCTCAGCGACGCGAACGTCCTGGCGAATCCGCGCATCCGTGCCAAGAATCGGGAGAAGGCGCAGATATTGATCGGCGACAAATACCCGATCGTCTCGGCCTCGGCCGCACCGAACGCGGGCTTCGTCTCCGATACGATCACCTATATCGACGTCGGCATCAAGCTGGAATTCCAGCCGATCGTCGGGCTCGACGGCGACGTCACTCTGAAGTTGAACCTGGAGGTCAGCTCCCTGGCCAATCAGATCAAGACGAGCTCCGGGACGATCGCCTACCAGATCGGAACGCGCAGCGCCGGCACAACGCTGCGCCTGCAGGACGGTGAGACACAGATATTAGGCGGCTTGATCAGCCGCAACGATTCAACCAGCTCCAATCGATTGCCCGGCTTCGGGGATATTCCGCTGCTCGGCAGGCTCCTTTCGTCACAGTCGGACAATGCGCAACGAACCGAGGTGCTTCTTTCGATCACGCCCCATGTGATCGACAATCTGCAGCGGCCTGGCGCCTCGCTGGGCGAGTTTTATTCGGGTACCGAATCGGCGCTGCGGTTAAGGGCACCGGACAGCGTCCGCTCGCTCGCACCGGGCGCCTCCGAAGTCACGCGCCCGGCGGGCGCCGCGGTTGCGGCGTTCGCGGACGCGCAACCGGCCGGTCGCGAATCGGTGGCCGCCACGGCCGACTTCGCACGCACGGATGGGCCGGCGCATCATCGTACTGCCGATGTGGCCGCGCCGCCCCCCTCGCCAGGCGGGTTCGCGGTTGCGGTTTCCGGACCTGAGCTCGTCAAGCTGGATGGCGACGTCGACATCGTCCTGGCGGCCAATGCGTCGAAGCCGCTGCGCGCGCTGCCGATCACGATCACCTACGATCCGACGCACTTGAAGTTCAAGGAATTCGTTCGCGGCGACTTGCTTGGCGAGGAACGCGAAACGACCGTTTCGTACTCGGTCGACGCGCCCGCGGGGCGGATCGTCCTTGGCATCGTTCGCAACGGCGAAGGGGCAATCTCCGGGGGCGGCGTGCTGGGCGACGTCCGCTTCTCCGCGATCGCCCTCGGGGAGACGGAGACGAGCCTGGCCGCCGTCACACCGATGGGCGCCACGCAAGCGGTGCCTGCCCCGGATCTGCCGCCGCCGGTCCACGTTCGCATTCAGTAGATGGATCGCGCCCGAACCGGCTTTACGTTGCTCGAGATGATGGTGGTTCTCACCGTGATGAGCCTGCTAGCGCTGGCCACCGTTCCCGTCGCAGAGGTCGTTGCGCAGCGCGCCAAAGAGCGGGAGCTCAAAGCGGCACTGGTCGAGATCCGCGCCGCCATCGACGCCTACAAGCAGGCTTACGACGACAAGCGCATTGCGCACGTGGACGCGGCGACCGGTTATCCGCCGAGCCTGCAGGCGCTGGTGGACGGCGTGCCCGGGGTCAATGCGAGCGCGGGCCAGCGGCTTTTTTTTCTGAGGCGCATTCCACGGGATCCGTTCGCCGAAGCGTCCACTGCGGCCGCCCGCCAGTGGGGACTGCGCAGTTACGCCTCGAGCGCCGATCGGCCGAGCCCGGGCGCTGACGTGTACGACATCTACTCGATGCAGCCGGGCGCGGGTCTGGATGGCATCGCGTATCGGCAGTGGTGACCACGTGGCGCGACGCGCGGCCAACAACAAACGCCACGGCTTCACGATCATCGAGCTGATGGTCGTGATGACGCTGGTCGCGCTGCTGCTGTCGATCGCTGCGCCGCGTTTCTTGAGCCAGGTCGACCGGGCGCGGGAGGACGTGCTGCGCAATAACCTGAAGGAGACGCGGGCCGCGATCGACCACTATTACACGGACACGGGGAAGTATCCGGATTCTCTGCGACGCCTGGTCGACCAGCGCTATCTTCGCGCGCTGCCGGTCGATCCGATCACGGGCCGCGCCGACGCCTGGGTACTGGTGGGACCCAACAGAGCAAGCGCCGGCGGCGCCGCCCCGACGGCGATCTTCGACCTGCACAGTTCCGCGGCAGGGCGGGCCCGCGACGGTTCAGCCTATGCCAGTTGGTAAGCCGCTGCACGGCCCGGTGCCTCAACGAGGATACGTTCTGGTCCTGATGATGTTTGCGCTGGCCTTGTTCGGAGTCGGCCTGGCCACCGTCGGCCAGTGGGCCTCGGAAATCAGCCGCCGTGACCGTGAGGCGGCGTTGCTGCGCACCGGAAGGCAGGTGATCGAGGCGATTCGCTCTTATTACCGTAGTTCGCCGGGCACGGTTCATCGGCTGCCGATCGACTGGTCCGATCTGCTCGAGGACCGCCGCTTCGTCGGCACAGTGCGCCACTTGAGGGCCGTGCCGCCCGATCCGTTCACGCGCGAGCGGGACTGGGTCGTGATCCGCGATGTCACTGGCGCGATGGTCGGCTTCCACTCGGCCTCGAACGCGGCCCCCATGGCGCAAGTACCTGTCAGCGTGGCGGGCCTAACGCTAGCGCCGGCCGCGCGCTACAGTGACTGGCGATTCACCTACGACCCGGTGGACGATACGCCCGTGCCTGCGATCCTGTCGTCGGCTCCCAAGTAGACAACCTTCTTGGCGTAAGAACTCGGATGCAATTTTCGGCACGCCTCTTCGATCCCCGCGCCGGCCATATCGTCCGCGCCACGCTGGTCGCCGCCGACGAGGCGGATTTGCGCCGGGAAGCCGAGCGCCGCGGCCTTACGCTTCTGGCTGCAAGCCAGGTCGGTCCGGTGCCCCTGATGGCCCGTTTCGCTGCGGCCACCCGATTCGACGTCAGTGCGTGGTGCATCGAAATGGCGCGTCTGCTGCGGGCCGGGCTGTCGCTCCCGGAAGCCTTGGAAGCACAGGTTCTTCGCTTCACCGACCGTGGCGATACCGCCCTGGTGACCGTCTACTCGACGCTGCGCGATCGACTCTACGAAGGCAAATCGCTGTCCGAGGCGATGAGCCTGGCCGCCCGCTTTCCGCTCATGCTGGTCGCCGCGGTGAGGGCAAGTGAGCGTTCCGGCCGCGTCGCCGATGCACTTCAGGAATACGCCCGGCACGAAGCGGCGCTGCGCGAACTGAAGCGGCGCATCGTCAACGCCGCGATCTACCCGTTGCTCGTGGTGTCGTTTGGCGTGCTGGTGTCGCTTTTTCTGTTGGGCTACGTGGTACCGCGATTTTCGCAGGTATTCGCCGACTCCAGCGTCAAGATCACTCATGCCACGGCTCTGATTCTCGCGATCGGCGACGCGATCAATCACCACGCGTTGCTGGTCGCCGGCGCTCTGGCCGCGTCGGTGGCCGGCGTCGTTCTCGCGGCCCGCCATCCGTTCGTGCGTGCGGGCGCAGCCGGTTTGCTCGTTCGACTCGGGCCAGTCGATCGATGGGTGCGCGAACTGCAGCTCGCACGAATCACGCGGGCGATGGCCATGTTGCTGAATAACGGATTCACGGTGCCCGAGGCGATGCGGCTTTCAACCGCGCTGGCGCTGCGCCCGGATCTCGGTGGCGCGATGGAGCGTGCAACGGCGGCCATCGAGACGGGGCAGACCACCAGCGCGGCCTGGTCTGAATCCGGCCTCGCGGACCCGTTCGCGCAGCGCGTGCTGCAGGCCGGCGAGCGCAGCGGCGATCTTGCGGCGTGCTTCGAATCGCTGGCCCAGGCCTACCAGATCGAGGTGGAAACGAAGCTCGAGCGAGCCAGCCGGATCGCCGAGCCGCTGCTGCTGCTGGTCGTAGCGGCACTGATCGGCACGATCGTCGTGCTGATGTACGGGCCGATCGTCGACCTGGCGACCTCGGTGGGCTGAATATGTCGATCTCCAGCGCGACTTCGTTTCCCGAGCTGCTTCTTGCCGCGCGCCGCCGCATCGCAGCCGGGCTGTGCCCGGAGGGGCTGGCGGCGGCCATCGCAGCCGAATTGGGAACGGATTCCCACACCGCCTTGGAGCGCTTCGGCAAGAGCAACGGCGTTGAGGTCGATGACGGGGATCGATGGTCGGACGCGCGCCCCGCGACGCAAAGCCTCCCCCTTTCCGTCTGCCGCAGGCTGCACTGCGTGCCGATCTGTGTCGAGCCGGACGGCGTGGCCTTCCTGATCGACGATCCATGGTCGATCGATGACTTGCGTCAACTCGCCGAGGTTTGCGGCCGAGTTCCACGTCTGATCTGGTCCACTCGCACCCGGGTAGCCGCCTTGATCGAGCAAATCGCCTCCAGCGGCGCGATGCCCGCGCTGTCGACCCCTCAGCCGCCTCGCGGGAATGGTGCCGACGGACCGAGCGCCGGCAATGCGGCGGCCGCATCGGGCGACGACACGGGGCGGGTGATATCGATCGAGACACTGCAGGAAATACGCAACAATGTGGTCCGGTTCGTCGATCGTCATGTTCTGGATGCCTGGCACGCTGGAGCGAGCGACATCCACTTCGAGATGCGCCGCCGAGGCATCGACGTCAAATACCGGATCGACGGCGTGCTGGTCGAGCCCGGCACCCGAAGCGACGAACACGCGCCTGGTGAAGCAACGATCAATCGGATCAAGGTGCTGGCGCGCCTGGATATCTCGGAGACGCGCGTGCCGCAAGACGGCCGCTTCCGCGCGATCGTAGGCGGCCGTGGGATCGACTTTCGCGTGTCGATCATGCCGAGCATTTTCGGAGAAGACGCCGTCATCCGGCTGCTCGACAAGGCACAGCTGCGCAGCGGCGACGATCGAATCGACCTGGCTCGCCTCGGGTTCGACGACGACAGCCTGCGGAGGCTGCGCACGATCGCATCCGAACCCCATGGGATGGTGCTGGTGACAGGCCCGACCGGCAGCGGTAAGACGACGACGCTGTACGCGCTGCTTTCCGAGTTGCACCGGGGCGACGAAAAGATCGTCACGATCGAGGATCCGGTCGAATACGAGCTGCCGGGAGTGCTGCAGATCCCCGTTAACGAGAAGAAGGGGCTGACTTTCGCCCGCGGCTTGCGCTCGATTCTCAGGCATGATCCTGACAAGATCCTGGTCGGCGAGATTCGTGACCCGGAAACGGCGGAGATCGCCGTGCAGGCAGCCCTGACGGGACATCTGGTCTTCACCACCGTTCACGCCAACAACGTATACGACGTGGTTGGCCGATTCCTGCACATGAACGTCGACCTTTACGGGTTCGTGTCGGCGCTGAACGGAATCGTGGCGCAACGGCTGCTCCGACTGAATTGCCGGGCCTGTTCGGAGTCCGACGATGATCCCGAGGGCGCCGATGCGCTGCGGGCGGCCGGCCTTGCCGACGCGCCTCGCCTTCAGCACGGGGCGGGTTGCGATAAATGCCGCGGCACCGGGTACGCGGGGCGGGTGGCCGTGGGTGAAGTGCTACCAGTGGATGATCGATTCCGCGAGCTCGTGATCGGCCGCGCCTCTGGACGCGCGCTGCGCGAGCACGTGGCCACGCTGAATGTGGTTCCGCTGAGGCGCGCGGCACTGCGCCTGCTGGCCGAGGGCCGAACAACGTTCGAGGAGATTTCCCGTGTGGTGGGAAGCTCCGACTAGGTGGGACGTCTACCTCGACACCGAGCGTGCCATCGTCCGTCGTCGGGACCGTTCAAACCTGCGAGTGACGTGGAACCACCTGGGCGTCGTGCCACGTGACCGCCTGGCCGACGTCCTGCGCGGCCCCGAAGCGACCCGTCGGCGCCCGACGGGTTCGCTGTCAGTGTTCCTTGGCTCATCGCTGTGCCGCTTCGAGACACTGCACCAGGTCGACCGGCTGTGGCGCGCTTCCGATCTGGTCGCGTTGGCGCGCTCCCGGATAGAGCACCGGATTCGTGAAGACGGATCGTCTCTGCGCCTCGCAACCGAGGCGATCTGGGACTCCAGCGCCATCGCCTGCGCGATCGGCGCCCGCGCTTACGCGGATATCGAATCGACGGCGGCGTCCTGCGGTCTGACACTCACCTCCGTTCGGCCGTGGCTCGGTGAAGTGTTCGACGCCATGAAACAGCAACTGAAGGATGCGCGCGCGGTGGCTTTGCACGAGGCCGATTCGGTGACGCTGGCCACGGCGCGAGACGGTGCCCCTTCGATCCAGACGCTTCCCGCGCGTAACGACGCATCATCGAACGAATGCTTACGTCTGCTCGCGACCAATTCCGCCATCGCGCTGGCCTCTGTGCAGCGCTTTCGGCTGAGCCTGGTCCCCCCAAACGGGCCTCGGATGCGTCACGCTTTCTCGGACCTGGTCGTTCCAGTCAGCGCCTGATTCGATGAGAGGCTTCCGGATCGAGTTCGTCAAGCCGCGCCGCCGTCCCGCCACCTGGGTCATGCTTGCCGTATCGGCGGGCTTTTTCGCGTGGAGCTGGAATCACTTCGAGGAGAGCTCAGAGGCGGCGAGACTCGCTGCCGCGGTGCTCGCGAAGCCGGCCGCGGTCGACGATTCTCGTGAGGCGCAAGAACTGGCCGACGCCCGGTCGCGCACGCGGGCGCTGGACTATCCATGGCCGGCCATCCTGATCGAGCTGGAGGCGTTCGCGGACCAGAACACCAGCGTGCTTCGATTCGAGCACGCGCGAAGCGACGAGAACACCCGAATCACGGTCCGGACCAAAGACTTCACTTCCTTGGAGCGCGCGCTTGCGCGCGTCCGCAGTGTCGCGCCCGCCGGGCATCAGTGGAGAATCGTCAGTACGACCCGGGATGCGACGGACGCTTCGTACCCTCTGCTCGCCGAGCTGATCGCGACGAAAGCCGCTACGACCGAGGGCAGCACGGCCAAGTGACGCAAACAGGACGCTCAAACGCCCGCGCCGTCGCCTCAACGCGGCGCCGAGCGCTCCTGCTCGAGCATCTTCGCCAGCAGTCGGGTCAACGCGTAGACCGTGCCGATGTGCGGCGTTGGCGTGCGTGTCAGGTGCCCCAGCTCGACCACCGAGCCGACCAGCGCATCGACTTCGGGGTCGCGACCGGCCTCGACGTCCTGCAGCATCGAGGTCTTGTGCTTGCCCACCTTCTCCGCGCCTGCGATCCGCTTTTCCAGAGGCACGCGAAAGGTAATCCCCAGCTTACCCGCGATAGTTTGAGCCTCGGTCATCATCGCTGCGGCCAGCTCGCGAGTGAGCGGATACTGGCAAATGTCGGCCAACGTGGAGCGCGACAGCGCGCTGATCGGATTGAAGGTCAGGTTGCCCCACAGCTTCAGCCAGATCTCGGAGCGGATGTTGTCCAGAACCGGTGCCTTGAACCCGGCTCTCGTGAAGCATTCGGACACAGCGGTCGCGCGGCGGCTGATGCTGCCGTCGAGCTCTCCGACCGGAAAGCGGTCGCCCTCGACCAGCCTGACGACGCCCGGCGCAATCAGCTCGGAGGCCGGGTACACGACGCAGCCGATCACGCGCTCCGGCGGTACCTTCCGCAATATCTGGCCGTGCGGATCGACGCTCTTCACGCACGTGCCCTCCAGCTCACCACCGTGCTTGTAGAAGTACCAGTACGGAATACCGTTCTGCATCGGCACGACCACCGTCTCGGGGCCGAACAGCTTTGGAACCTCCTCGGCGACCGCTTCGACCTGGTGCGCCTTCATCGCCAGGATCACGATGTCCTGTGGTCCGACAGCTCCGTAGTCCTGCGTAGCCCGTACACCGGAGGCGACCTGCTCGGAGCGGTCGGGCAGCACCAGCTTCATCCCGTGGGCACGAATTGCAGCCAGGTTCGCGCCGCGTGCGACGAAAGTCACCTCTTCGCCGGCCAGCGCCAGCCTGACCCCAACGTAACCGCCGACCGCGCCGGCGCCAATGATGGCAATTCTCATTTAGCCGCGCGCGGATGGCGCCCCCCTCTGAGGCGTTCAGTGTAGCAATGCCTCGGGGGCTAACCGAGCACCGTGCCTGCCCGCAGGCCCAGGGCGAGCGCCAGCTCCGGTGCCGGCAATTTCTTCGTATCCTCGGCCTTGGCCTTGAACACCTCGATCCGACCGCCCTGGCAGGTGATGTGCACGCTCTCGGGCCCGATCTCGACGATCTCGCCGACCTTGCCCTTTACGGCGCTGAACCTGCGGGTCAGA
>Ga0137401_10000464_pt1 | contig 15793 bp, 15 predicted proteins | sample CZOMad1_1_16fung_FD_108286 | JGI IMG/M metagenome (GOLD analysis project Ga0137401, IMG submission 108286) | Vadose zone soil fungal communities from Angelo Coast Range Reserve, California, USA - CZOMad1_1_16fungal (Illumina Assembly) | ecosystem: Environmental > Terrestrial > Soil > Vadose...
TCCGGTTCTGCTGCTTGCCATGAAAGATGCCCGCGAGAGCCGAGAGTTCGGCGTTGGCGGCGTCATAGGGCGAACGCTTCTGGTCACTGTGCTGGTGGGAGCCCTGATCGGGGTCGTACTTTTACCTTTTTGGATCCAACTGTTGCGCTATCCGGTGACGCAGATCCCGATCCCTCACCCAAGCCGGTCAAACTTCATCTTGAATCCGCAGTGGGGTGTGAATTATTTCCTGGTTCCGTACGGGGCGCTGTTACTAGCGCTGCCTTTCATCTTTTTGCGTGGGTCTTCCAATCCGAGGCTACGGCCACTTCTGCTGGGCTTTTGGGTGGCCTTCCTGCTGGGCCTGGGTGGAACCACGCCCGTGGCTCGAATCCTCCTCGGACGCGCATTCCAAGTTCTGACTATGGAGAGGTTCAGCTACTGGGCAACTCTACTTGCTCTGCCGTTCATCGGTCTGCTTGCGCAAGAATTGATTGATCGCTTTCGATGGCGCGCTGTTGCAGGGCTTCTGGTAGCGGCTGGTTGCAGTTGCGCAATCGCCGTAGCTTGGGCTACATATCGCCCCGCGGACGCAGAGGATTTCAAGGTAGACTCGGCGGCGGCGTGGTTGAATCGCGATGGCCATGACCGTTATCGCTATCTGACTCTGGGGTTCGGGAACAAGATTTCACGTCTATCGGTCCTTACGAACGCCAGCAGCGTGGATGGGGAATGGAACTCTGGACGCATGCTGCCTGAGTTGACAGAGCATGGCGCTGGAGCGCTGACAAGCGCTAAGTACTTCGGAAACGCTGGACTCGACTCACTGAAAGCGATCTTGCAGCATGGGGATCGCTATGGGCTGAAGTGGGTGTTCGTGAAGGACCCGTTCTATGAGCCTCTACTTGTCTTTTCAGGCTGGCGCAAAGTCGATGATCTTGAGAATAAGACCATCACGATCTGGAGTAAGGAGTCGGTTCCTCCCGCGACGCCAATCGACTCGCCGCAGCGGCCTCTGCCTTGGGAAGGATTACTTTGGGGGGTGTTGCCGATTGGAAGCAGTGCGTTGGCCATTCTCCTACTCGCGATCCCGGCTCGCGCCCAGGTGGGTCAAACGGCAACCCGGCCGTCAAGATCAGTTACCGATCCCGATGATTTGGTGCTGGGGAGGTTCGTCTCATGAACGGCGGACGCATCCTTGGCATTGTGCTTATGGGAGCGACGCTCGCTTTGGTTGCCGTTGGCACGGTTTGGCCCGACCAGTCGGGAGCCTCCACGGTCGACGCGCAGGCGCGGATGGAGATTTCTGGCGACTCGCCCGAGGGTGCTGTGAACAGTTTGATGGTGCAAATGGGGCGGCGGGATTGGGAGGCCGCGTACGCTTCCCTCGCGAACAAAGCCGAGTTCTCCGAAGGTGAGTTTGTGCGGGATGTGAATGGTTCCGATGGGGGCTTAAGGACATACGCCGACATTGTGGGGTTCGACGCGCAGGCTCTACATGCATCTCCTGATGAGGCAACGATTCGGGCGAATCTACACTGGGCATCGGTGGTCGGATCGTTCACGGATTCTCGTGATCTCAGAGTGGTTCGCAATACGGATCGCTGGCAGGTGGCGTGGCCGATGGCGAAGCAGACCCGCGTGCCACCTCAAGTGGTGCCTGTGAACTATCTGCGATGGGACGTGATCGACCGGGGACCGGGCGAGGATTGGGGAACGCAGGATGTAGAGGCGCCTCACGTTCGGATTGTCGCTATGCATCCTGTGGATCGCGGGGGCGGGGTTGTGGTTCTTGGTGAACTGCTGAATGAGGACGTTGTGCCGGCTTTCGTCACGGTGCGGGCGTCGCTGCTCGGGGGGAAAGATGCGGTGCTGGCTACGGCCGACAGTTTTGACAAGATCTCGCATGTTCTGTTGCCAAAACAAGTGTCTCCGTTCCGGATTGATTTTCCCGAGGTGAGGCTGCCGCAGGTGAGCGGTGTAAGGATTCAGCCTTCGAGCAGCCTGGTGGCGGCGTCAGCTGACCCTGTCGTTGGGATCGAGTCGCAGAAGCTGAGTCCAGTGCCGGACTCGTCCTTGAGCGGGGAGCTGGTCAACCAGAGCGGACAGGTGGTGAACGTCGCTCACGTGCTGGGAACATTTTATGACGGTAACGGGCAGATTCTGTGGGTGGCCGACCAGTATCCGAGCTCGGCACTTCTGCCGCAGACACCGGAGCCTTTTTCCATAGCGATTCCGGCGGATGTAGCGAACAAGGTGAAGAACTATCGGGTGGTGGTGAGCACTTACAGTTCGGATCGACTGCGATGAAGCTTGCGATGCTATGGCTGGTTCTGGTTGGAATGTCTGTGGTACCGGCTGAGGGCCAAGCTTCGCTCAAGTTTCAAGCCGAAGTGGAGGCCGGAACTGCGTTTTCGGTAGAGACGGCTGGCGCGGGTGCAGCGTCGTTGTATATTGCTGGGCCGGGTGAGCTGCTGCGCCGCAAGGTCCAGCTCGGCGAAACGGTTTCCTTCGCCGCCACGGATCTGGAAGTTGCCGGTCACTATGTCGCATTTCTCGTCGAAAGCAGCAAGACAGAAGGCACCAACTCCGACGGCGCTACCTCGCAGAGCGTCGAGTTCGACGTGGTTCCCGGCCGACGCGTTGCCGCAGTCAGCTTTCTGGCTAAGCCCTCGCGGATTTCGGTGAATGTACCGAATGGGTTGAGCGCGGTTACGTACGTGTCTGATGTGTTTCACAACCTCATCCTTCAACCGCAAGAAGTTTCCTTTCAAGTTACCGATGCAATGGGGCGGGCGGAATCGCGGTCAGCGACAACGCGGAACGGAGTGGCGTGGGTGCGGATGAATTCGGCCGCGAAAGCGGGCGTGGCACGGTTTGAGGCCGTCGCGGGGAACATCCGTGAGAAGCGCGTTGTTCAGCAGGTTCCGGGCGACCCGTGCGCGATAAGAATGGCAGCTCATCGTAGCGGGCCTAGAGTTGCATTGGAAACCGATCCGGTTCGGGATTGCAATGGCAATCCGGTGCCCGATGGCACGATTGTGACGTTCACGGAATTGTATGCGGGTGGTCAATCTACGGTTGACGTTCCGCTGAAGCGCGGGATTGCTCGAACGGAGATGCCAGCCATCGCTGGTGCTGTGATTTCGGTAGCGACCGGTGTTGTCATGGGGAATGAGATTCATTGGGGTGGTGGTTCATGAGGGTCCGTGGCCATGGGCGGCATGTGCTGTCGACTCTTGTTCCAATCTTGAGTGCTGTATTGCTGTGCGCCTCTGAAACTCCTGATGTGCACGTTGCGCCCCTGGACTCCGTGGGGCCGCGCGCCATGGAGAAGCAGACTCAGGAGTCCCTGGCCCGAGACTACCTGCGCGCATGGCAGACGATGATTGCCGCATTTCAACAGAACCAGCCGGAAATGCTTGACGGGTACTTCGTTGGCACGGCCAAAGAGCAGTTGTCGAACACGATTCAGCAGGAGCAGAGGCTCGGAATCCAAACACTCTATCGAGACCAGTCGCATGACCTCCGCGTCTTGTTTTACTCCCCGGAGGGGTTGTCGATTCAGCTGATTGACAGAGTGCAGTTCGAGATCGAGCTTCGCGACCAAGGCAAAGTCATAGGCAGGAGGCAGGTCCGAACGAACTACATAGTTGTCCTGACGCCGGCCGAGTCGAGGTGGAAGGTTCGAGTTTTTCAGAGCGGAATGTTGCCGACGCTGACACCGGAATCCGCAGTACATTCGCAACCCCTATCAAGAAACGCACAATCTAAGCGGGCCAAGGAGTTATTGGCATGATCTCGGTAGTTATCCCTATCTATAACGAAGAAGAAATCATTGCGTTGCTGCATGAAGCTGTCAGTTCGGCTATGCGGCAAACGGGTGAGAGGTGGGAGGTCGTGTACGTCAATGATGGCTCGAAGGATTCGTCTCTTGATTTGCTCCGCCAGATCCAGGCCACGGAACCGGAAGTGGTGGTGGTAAATCTTTCGCGCAACTGGGGCCACATGGGAGCACTGCACGCAGGTTTGCAGACGGCGCGTGGGGACGCAATCGTCCTGATGGATGGAGATCTTCAGGACCCGCCCGATGTTGTGCCGGAGATGATTGCGGCGTGGAGAGAAGGTGCGCAGGTCGTGACTGCGGTGAGAAGGAGCCGCAAGGAAAGCCGTAAGGCTTTAGCGCTTCTGTTTCCCCTCTTCTATCGGTTGATGGGCGCAATTTCCGATTACCCCATTCCTTTGAACGCCGGTATTTTCGGACTGTTGGACCGCGCTGTGTTGGACTCCCTCAACAACTTGCGAGAGGGAAACCGCTATCTGCCTGGTCTTCGCGCGTGGGTCGGATATCGGACCTCGATTGTGTACTACGACCGCCAGGACCGTATCGGCGGCGAGGGCAAGCTCAGCTTCGTGAGCCGCATCAAGTACGCAATGGACGCGATCACCAGCTTCAGTTACAAACCACTTCGGTTCAGCTTTGTGTTGGCTGCCATGGGGTTTCTGCTGACGGGCGTGCTCGGGTCGGTAGCGCTTGCATCGCATTCCCACTCGATGGAATTCGGCTTATTCGCGGCCGTTTCGCTGATGGGAAGCCTGCCTCTTTTCTGCATCGGGATTCTTGGCGAGTATCTCGGGCGCGTCTATGACGAGGTGAGGCAGCGACCGCTCTCGATCATTCAGGATGTGTTTCGGACGGATCAACTTCTCAATTCTCAAGAGTTGAGTTTTGCGGCGGAAGTTTCAGAACGCAAAGGTATCCGCCAGGAAGTTTACCCCGCAGCCTGAAGACGGGTGTGATGTTGAGGTTGCGTTTCTACTGACCAGAAGACTCGATGTTCCCTTTGCATTTCGCCAACCCTCGCTCAATCGCGGTACTCTCTTCGTAGTCGTTCCACGTTGCTACCAAGAGAAAAGGCAGCGGGTGTTCTGCTGGATAGTATTTCTGAGGGAGGCTCATGGTATCGGCGAAGGTTGCCCCGCAGCGCGGCGACATGTAGCGGCCGAGGCTCCACGATGCTTTTCTATCATCGAAACCCGCCCAGGCTGCGCCCACCGCGATCTTGTCGGGATACCGCGTTTGCATCGTTTGGTAGAAATCCCTTAAGTAGTCCTCTCCCCAGTTGCTTCCATCTGGCGCCCAACCCTTCTTCCCTGGATTTACCCAGGCATAAAAGCCGTCGAAAGCTCTGTCGGACGGGCCGGGAGCGAATTCGTGTATGAGCACGGGCGGGGGGCTCCAATGGTCGGTTTCCGAGCGCACCCGGTTCCAATCCGTGTGTCCGCCCTTCGGGAAGATAAAAATGACGGGACGGCCCTCATATTCCAAGTACCCAGAACGGCCCTTGGCTGAGGCGGCCAGATACTTCTCCTTGAAAATCTCGAAGGCCGCGAGAGCGTCGTCGGTGGCGGCTTCGGTGGGGAGATCCGACTCATCGAACATCATGGCAACATTGAAGTTTTGCCGAGCGGCAATTGATTGGACCAGTGCGTAAGCTTTATCGAGGAAAGGCTCGCGTTCGCCGTACCAGTCGACGACAAACCCTGAAATTCCCATTTTCTTTGCTTCTTCAATTTGCCTCTGGATGACTAAGGGATCCTGAGACGAGTAACCGACGTTGATGTGCGCAGGATGTCCGAACCAGGGTTCGTAAACGGCGAGGGTCTTGGTCGGTTGAGTATTTGCGGGGACGGTGCGCTGAATGGAACTGCGGAGGTCTCTGCGGGCGCAGCCTTGCGGGAGCAGGGAAATCAGAAGCGTCGCTAGGACTCGCAATTGGGCAGAACTCACCATAGGCTCACACGAGCAGCATTTTAGAGGCGCTGCGGGCTCCAATGGTTGCGTCGGAGCGGCGAGACTGAGTGTGTCCTGGCGTGGTGTGATTCTGGCGCGCAGCCTGCGGTGATGTCCTAGCATCAGAGTCCTACACGGTTGCGGAAGTGCGGGAGGCCTATTTGTTCGACGGTCGTAGTCAAGACACCAGCAGCGAAATGTCAGCCACCACGCCGAGGAGCCGCGTGTTGAGTGGAAGCGCTATTTTGCTGGCCGGCCTGGGCTTCACCACCGTCATCAATTTTGGTTACAACATTGCGGTTGCACAATGCCTCGGCCCAACTGCTTTCGGCCATACCACTGCCGTTTACACGTTGCTGATCCTGATTTCATCGGTCACGCTCTCATTCCAGATCCTGACGGCCAAGATCGTCGCGCAGCAGACGACGAAGCAAGCGCAAGCCATTGCTTACCGGGGATTTCATTGGAGGGGCTGGGCAGCGGGGATTCTGGTTGGATTGCTGCTCCTGGTATTTCAACGTGCGGTAACGGCATATCTCAATCTTCCAGGGCCGATCTTGATTGAGTTGCTGGCGGTGGGCTCGGCGTTTTATGTCCCGCTTGGGGCCCGTCGAGGATACATCCAGGGCGTTTGTGACTTTCGTGGCCTTGCCCAGAACCTGGTGCTGGAGGGAGTCTTCCGGCTCGGTGGGTCTCTACTGATGATCTTCCTCGGCACCGGTGTGCGGGGCGTTGTTGCGGCGAATGCTGCTGCGGTTGCGATGGCGTACTTGCTTGCGAAGCCCACGCTCGCTCCACCAAGCCCTTCTGATCCCAAAGTTCCAGTTGCATTCAGCGAAGGGCTGCAAGCAGCTGTCTTCTTTACAGGACAGGTGGTTATCAACAACTGCGATATTGTCGTGGTGAAACATTTTTTCTCGTCGGACGCGGCGGGGATCTATGCGGCGGTTGCCATGGTCGGCCGAGTTGTTTTTGCTTTTTCGTGGGCGGTAGTCAGCGGCATGTTCCCGATCGTTGCAGAGACTCATGGGCGCAGGGAAGAAGAAGACCATGGAGTGCTGGGGACTTCGCTGCTGCTGGTGCTCGGGATCTGCACGGTTTTTGTTGTCGCGCTCGCCTTGGCCCCTCCCGCAATTTGGACTTTGCTATTTGGCGATCAATTTGGGGCGGGCGCGGTCAGGTTTTCGAATTTGCTTCTTCTGTATGCGGCATCCACTGGGATATATGCCCTGAGCGTGGTCATGATCGCTTACGAAATGTCCCGCAGAATTGCCAATACGGGCTGGCTCCAGCTTGCAATCAGTGGTCTTGTCATTGGCGGAATTTATGTTTTCCACGGGTCGTTGGCCGAGGTGATTTGGGTACAGATTGTGACGATGATTTTCCTCTTCCTTTGCGTGGCGATTCCGTTCGTGGCCGCGTGGGTCCAGCGCCAGGCAACTCGGGAGCGGGCTGCCATTCCGGGGTTCGTTAAGCTGTATCGCCGGGTTTCAGAGGATGAGGTGATCGCCGAGTTCTTGAAAAACGACTTCCAATGCCCAGAGTTGCAAACATATCAGGAGGTGGCGAATCGCCTGGTAACCTCACCGATGCTTAGCGATGCGACAGAAAATGAGGTGCGACGAGCCCTGCTTTTTGTCCGCCATGGCGCACTCTGGCGAGAACTGCCCGAAGGAACTGAGTGGTTTGAAGCGGACATTCAGAGAAGCGACTTGCAACGCATCCGAGTATTTCCGCGTGCGCAGTGGCGGAAGCTGGCCGTCGGCGACTTCGGCATCACGCAGGTGGCACGGCACATCCTTGATGACCGGTATCGTGGGCGCACTCCGGAAGCCTTTCGCGCCAAGATCGAGGACATTAAAGGGCATCTTCAGCGGGACTCAACGGAAGATGCAGGGGCTGTACTCCTTATTGGCCTGAATGGAAGCGGGCCCTTCACTATTTTGGACGGGAATCACCGGTTGCTGGCTGCGATGCTGGCTTCGCCCCAAACTGTTGATCGGCTTCGATTTTATTGTGGACTCTCGAACAAGATGAGAGAGTGTTGCTGGTATGAGACCAATTTCTCCACTTTGCTGCGATACGCACGAAACACCGTACGATATTTTGCTCACGACCCGGAAAAGGAATTGGGCCGGCTCCTGGAGGGTGCGGGAGGCCTGTAATCCGGCGAAGCAGCGGCAGTGAAATCGGGTTGCCGCCCTTAGGACGCGGAGCCAGTTTCCGCGAAAGGGACGGCATGCGGTAGAGAGGTTGAACCGCCTTGCTCTCGTGGTGCTTTCATTAGCTCTCGCATTCTTGCTTTGGCGCGATGAAGCTGGGACTTGGAGTTCCCGATGGAGCAGCGCAGCAAACCGGCGATCTCGCGGTGATCGTATCCGCGAACTTCATGCATGTGAAACACTGTCCGGTAACCGGAAGGCAGTTCCTTCATCGCACGCGCCAGAACGATTCTGTCAACACAACCGGAGAGGCGCTGGTCATCTACTCCGAACTCGCGCTTAGGAGCGCCTGGCGTTCGAGCGACCGGCTCCTCGAGTGACATGTGGCGTGTTCCTTTCTTTCGAAAATGCATCAGAACGGTATTCATCGTAACCCGATACAGCCAGGTGGAGAAGGCGGATTCGCCTCGAAAATTGCCGATCTTGCGGAAGACCTGAAAAAATGCGTCCTGAGTGAGGTCTTCGGCTTCGCCGGTGTTGCCGGTCATTCGAAGGCACAAAGAATAGACTCTTGCCTTGTGGGTCTGGAACAAGCTTGCGAAAGCCTCTTCGTTACCCTCCCGGGCTAAGCGCAAGAGTTCGGCGTCGGCGCGCCGTGATGCCGCGATCTCCAATTGGGTCTTCACCAAAAACTCCTTGTCAGGGGCAAGTTTTACTGGCGGCGTTTGAATTTCTGGCAGCCACATCGGGAAGATAGGGTGTCTTGCGGGCCTGGTACATCAGGTTGGGCCCGTAGCTCATTCGCTTTCTTGCTGTAAATCTCGCATCGCAGACCAGTTCGGCAGCAAAGGAGTGCAATTGCTTTGCGCGACGGTGCGGTAGATCTCACTCAAGAGTCCCGCAGGCTCAACATAAGGAAGGAAAAAGGAACGCCTACAGTGTCGGATGGATGGCGAGTATAACGATCCGTCGACTAGGCTGCAGGGCAGCAGACATCCCCGCAAGAATCCTCCTCCAAGGCAGGTGCTGAGATTGACTCGGCACTTGCCTCTCGCCTTCTCCGGGAGGCGCCCTGGATGGACATCGAACCAACACTCTCAAGACCAATCTCAAACCGTGGAGGCATGACGTGGGCCACAAATTCATTGCAAGAGATGAACGTTGAACAATTGCAATATCTCTACAAAAGGCACAATCGAAAATTGTTTGTTTTACTCCCCGCCTCCTACAGAGTTCACTGGATAGAAGCCGCACAGTGTTGGTTGTTAAAGTAACCTCGCCTGAAGGCTTGTTCAGTGGTAGGGGGAGTTTTGCAAAGAGCAATCAATTTGCGGCGCTGTGTATGCGTTTCCTTTCAGCTCGCGGTTCTTCTCGTCGGCATTGCGCTCATAGGTCAGGAACTGAATCCGGCCGTCCCGCAAGCACCCGCGCCAAATCCGACACCCGCGTCTCCGGTACCCGCTTCCCCCGATCCGGCGCAAGCTACTACTCCCGAACCCGATCCTGCACCGGCCGGTGTGAACGCGGCTTCGTCCCAGGGGCAGGAATCTGCGTCCCCGCAGCAGCCTCAAAAGGATGGCGACGGCATGTTCGTGATGCGGAAGCAGGTGAATGAGGTTGCCCTGCATGCCACTGTGATTGGCGATAACGACCAAATCGTCACAAGCTTGAACCGGTCCGCATTTACGGTGTTTGAAGATGGACGTCCTCAACCGATCACGTCATTTCGCCGGGAGGACGTTCCGGTTTCGTTGGGAATTCTTATCGATAATTCTGGATCCATGCGAGAGAAACGCCCCAAAGTAGAACAGGCTGCTCTGAACATGATCCGCGCCGGCAACGCAGACGACGAGGTCATGATCGTCAACTTCAACGAGGAAGGAATCCTCGACCAGGATTTTACGTCCGACATGGGCGAACTGAAACAAGCCATGGAAAGGCATGAAGCCCGAGGTTCCACGGCGCTTTACGATGCCGTCGACGGTGCGGCCGCACATTTGCGAGGAAGCGCGACCCACGAAAAAAAGATCATATTTTTGGTGACCGATGGCGCCGACAATGCCAGTCGTGACTCGCTGGAAAAGGTTCTCCACTCCCTGCAGCAAGAGGGTGCACCGACTGTGTATGCTATCGCTCTGCCAGGGCACGAGGAGCAGCCGCGGGCTCGCCAGGCTTTACAGCTTTTAGCGGAACGAACAGGCGGAATCGCTTTCTTTGCCGAAAGCCTCGACGAGGTTGACGAAATCAGTCGCACTGTCGCGCACGACATTCGGAACCAGTATTCCATCGGATATAAACCCTCCCGGCCGCGGAGTGAGGGCGGCTATCGTACCATTCGGGTAGAAGCCCATGCGTCCGGCTATCGCAATTTGAATGTTAGAACCAAGCGTGGGTACGATGCGACCCAAAATCGAGATACGACTTCGCACTGATCTGCGTCTGGTGTCACGTGATGGTTCGCCGTATCTGCACCGCTGCCATCAGAAGCCAGGGAGTGGCGAAGGTGGCAGCGGCGCGCAAGTTAGCGGTACGGCTCTACTGGATGCTGCGCACCGCGGTCGAATCTACTGGTACAAGTTCACCTTCAACGGTGAGGCAATTCGGGAATCAACCCGCCAGAAGAACCACGTGGTCGCCCGAAACATGGAATCGGCGCATCGCACTTCCCTTGCAAAGGGCGAGGTGGCCTCCGCGAAAAGAAGACGGTTCCGACTCTCGCGGACTTCATCTCTGAGCGCTTCGAACCCTGGGCCGAGGCCTCTACCGACTCCTAAAACGTGGCTGGATTACTATCGTCCGGGCATTCGGAAGATTCAGGAGTACAAGCCTCTCGCGAACCTCCGGTTGAGCGCGATCACGAGCGAGCGGGTGGCGGATTTTGCTGCGTGGCGGCAGTCGGCGGGTTTGCAGATATCGTCCGTGAACCTCCCTTCAAGTTCTTCGCCGTGTGTTGCGGCTCGCAGCCGAGTGGGGAGCCGTTGAAGTTGCTCCGTCGGTCAGGATGCTTCCCGGCGAGCGGCATCGCGAACATGTGGTGACTCCCGAAGAGGAGGCACGCTATCTAGCAGCGGCACCCGAGCCTCTAGCGTCAGTCGCAGCCGTTCTCATGGATACGGGGATGCGCCCGGATGATGCCATCGGCTGCGATGGGAATCTGTGAGCTGGGCAAATGGGTGGAACGGGACGATTCTCGTAACGCACGGTAAGACGGATTCTGCTCGTCAGGTGCTTCCCTTGACGCTGCGAGCGAGGAACATCCCGAGGAACATCCTTCGGGACCGTTGGCAAGAAATGGAGAGGCCCGCGGAGGGCCGGGTGTGGAGCGCCGACACCCGCAGCGAGCATTTCGAGAAATCAACGCTAAAGAAGCAACACAAAAAGGCGCTGACACTCAGTCGGGTGCGCCCGTTCGTTCTTTACAGCTTGCGCCACACGTTTCTAACAAGACTCGGGGAATCTGGCTGTGACGCATGGACGCTTGCAGGGATCGCGGGTCACAGTTCGATAGCGATGTCCGCACGGTATGTTCACCCCAGCGAAGACGCAGTTCTTTTCGCGTTAGATCGGTTGAGTGGGCACAATTTTGGGCACAGCACGAATTTGAACGCGAATCGACTCACCGAGAAACCGCTTCTATCTTCCTCAAACGATTGAGGTAACAATGGTCGGGGAGAGAGGATTTGAACCTCCGACCCCCTGGTCCCGAACCAGGTGCTCTACCAGGCTGAGCCACTCCCCGACGAGGCTGCAAGCGAAGACTTCAGGCGGGCGCCTGTCCCTCTTAGCCTTTTGCATTATAACATCCGCGATTCGCACCTCCGAGTGAGCGCGTACCTTGCACGCTTACCTGCAAATCGGCCCGTCAGATAAGATGGTTGTCGTCCTCACATGCTTGCGCTGACCGCAGACCGCATCTTTACGCCCATTGACGACTTGCCGGGCCCTCTCGTCTTGATCGAAGACGGTCGCATTGTAGACGTCGCCAACAGGTCCGAGCGCGCCATTCCGCCGCAGGCGCGGCATGTGGATCTGCCCGGAGCAGTTCTCGCACCCGGATTCGTCGACATCCACATTCACGGCGCAGCCGGCCACGACGTGATGCAAGCCGATGCCACCGGACTTTCCTCAATTGCAACATTGCTGGCCAAACACGGGGTCACTGGCTATTTCCCCACCACGGTCACCGCCTCCGACGATGCCACGCTGCGTGCCTTGGACGCACTGGCCAGTGCCATTGAGCGCGCCGGCACAGACATAAACTCCGCCGGTGCGAAGCCGCTGGGAATTCATTTGGAAGGACCTTTTCTTAGTCATGCCCGTCGCGGCGTTCATCCACCCACGGAGTTGCAGCAGCCAACACTAGCGCGATTCGACCGCTTCTGGCAGGCTGCCCGAGGACATATAAAGATGATGACCATCGCACCAGAATTGCCGGGGGCTCTGGAGGTCATCACCGAGGCATCCCGGCGCGGCGTGTGTGTCAGCCTTGGCCACTCCGATGCCGATTTTGCCGCTACCATGCGCGGCATTGAGGCTGGCGGAAGGCATGCTACGCATACGTTTAATGCCATGCGCGCGTTAGGACATCGTGATCCCGGGATTCTCGGCGCCGTGCTGACCGATACGCGCGTCTCCGCCGATATCATTGCCGACGGCATTCACTTGGACCCTGCGATTGTACGCCTGTTTCTAAAAGCGAAGGGACCGGAGCAATCAGTTTTGATCACCGACGCCATCTCTGCCACCGGCATGCCCGACGGCCGCTACCGGCTGGGCCCACTTGAGGTGGAAGTAAAAGACGGCCGCTGCCTCAGTAACGGCTCGCTTGCGGGCAGTGTTTTGACTATGGATCGAGCCGTGCGCAATGTGATGGCGTTTGCGGGCTGGAGCCTGGCTGCGGCTGTGCGGCTCGCCACACTCAACCCGGCACAGGCCGCGGGAATCAGCGATCTTACCGGACGCCTCGTCCCCGGCGCTCCCGCTGACATCGTTGTCTTAAGTCCGGCTGGAGATGTGCTTCAGACTATCCTCGGCGGCCGGATAGCCTGAAGCGCGGTGATTAGACGCTGACGCGTTCAGAAAACGACGGTACCGCGGCGATGCGCTTCGCCACCGCAGGCTTCAACTTCAGCCAGTCCGTCCGCACGCGATCCCATTCCTGAATCAGCAGCCCGTGCGATTCAAAGAACTCCCTCACTCGGGGCCGGTGCCAACCCACTATTTCTTCAAGGATTGGCGCCAGAATCGCCAAGGCATTGGTGCTCAACACCGTGCGCTTGGCAATTTGCGTTACGTTCTTGGAATCGGAAACGGCAATGGTATATCCATCGTTGCCGTTTACCTGCAACATCACATGCAAATCCGAGCTGCCATCGCCGACGTAGACCACGTGTCCTGGTCCCACTTGAAGATTGGCTAGCAGTTGGTTCAGCGCTGCGACCTTGCCATAACCGGCCGTTGCCCGCGTGATGGAATCAATCTCACCCGATGCCGTGTACTTGAACTCCGTGCCTAGAATATGGCTCATCGGCACCATGCCTTCAAGAGCGGAGTGGATCACCTCCACCGGCGCGGCAGAGAGCACGTAAAAGTCGAAGTGGTATCCCTCGATGCCGGTTTCGAGCATCGAATACAACAATTCAATATTCTCTTTGAGCCGGATGCGTTTGCCGACCTCGATGAGATGTTCGCGACGTACGCGCGAACGGAATTCTGGGTCGTGGAGCAGAAGGTAAGAGAGCTCTGCGCCTTGCTGGACGAGGTTGAGCTTGGCCATCCCCGTGGCTTTGCGTTCAAACTCAGCGGTGGGAATGCCCACCAGCTCGCTCAAAACGTAGCCTGTATCGTTAAAAGTTAGTGTTTGATCAAAATCACTCGCAAATAAATAGCGTTTTACATTTTTGTCGCTCATACGACATTAGATGACATTCGGGGGTGTTTGGCCAATAAAAAGGATTGATGGCGACGATCAAAAGTCTTCGCCTTACTTTCGTACTCTTGTGTTGTCACAACAGGTTTATTTTGTTTCAGTTGTGAGAATTTCCCAAACGGGTCGTGCGCACGCCAGACCGATTAGTTGGGCTTGCGATTTCGCCCGTCGGCCAGCATGCGGATGAGCGTCGTTTCCGAGGGCCACGCGGTTCTCTCTGAGCCGCTGGGTTGGGAAGATGCTTCGGGACGCTTCGCCTGCGGACGCTGCCGAAGATGTTCGGTCACGGCTGGCTCACCCGTCAGAATCTGCCCATAGAACCACAAGAAGTGGCGCATCTGGTCGATGGCCGACTGCAATACTTGCAGAGATTCCGTTTCCGAAATGCGGCTCAGGTTCTCCATGAGCTCAGGATTACTGGGAGCCTGCATGGCCGCGCAGTTCAATTCCTGTTGAATAGCGCGCAGGTCTTCCGTCACCCGCAAGATCCGTACGTTGATCTCGTCCATGTATTCTTCGCTCATTCGTACCTGCCCCCGGGTGGCACTGCGGGGGTAGTACCACGATCTCATTGCAATACATCGGAGAGTAGATGCCCCGTGTGCATGCGCTTTCGTAATTCGAGGTTACTGTTGGGTTCTCCGGTTTTGCTGGCTGGAGTTGGGAATTGGACAACGAGCCTACGTGAACAGTTACTTTGGGTCTCGAATCGCCGGCACTTCCACGATCCGTACTCCGTGGGCAGGCGATTCCACGGCGTGAACCAGCGCCTGCGTCATCTGCCGCAGGGTAACCAGGCCGAGCCGTTCAGCCCCGGAGCGGGTCGCCGGGATCTTGCCGAACAGCCAGTAGATGGGAATAAGAAGGTACGGCCAGCAATGGCCTGGTCCCAGAACATACCAGGGGCGAAGAATCGTCGCGCTCATCCCGCTTTCGCGCAGCATCTGCTCCGCTTGGGTGCGCACCTCGATATAGGTCTTCATGAGCGGTGCAGGATGCGCCACGCTGAGATAAACGAAGTGCCCAATGGAAGCCTGCGTGGCCGCCGTTATCGCACTCCGGGCTGCGACCAGATCAATCTCCCGAAACTGCTTCCCCTTGGCGGGACTAGGATGCGCCACGCCCACGAGGTGGACAAACCCACTACACCCCTTCACGCTTCCCGAGTAAGTCGACCCGTCCAGAGCATCGCCCACTACCGGTTCGCAGCCCGCAGGAAGCTTCCTCTGCGATCCGTGGCGCACCAGCGCGCGAACTCTGTATCCGCGCTGAAGCAATTGCGGGATGAGCTGACCGCCCATGTACCCGGTGCCGCCAGTAACAAAGATCGTCGCCATCCAAACACTCCTGCAAGTCGCTAGCTCTCAGCACAGGGTACGAACAGAACTTCACAGCGGATTGCACTCCTTCGCGACTTCCGCCGCAAAAGGATACCGCATGTGATACAACCGTCCGGTGCCAGAAGCGCGCATCCCAGAAACGTTGCTGGGCGAGGGACCCAATCGACTTGTCCGCGCCATAGGCAGGTGGAGTCTGGCCGCGCTGATGGTGAACATAATGATTGGCGCCGGCATTTTTGGGCTACCGTCTGCGTTAGCCGGGCTACTGGGCCGGGGCAGCCTTCTTGCACTGTTGCTCGGCGCCGTAGCCGCTGGGGTGATCGTGGCTTGCTTTTCCGAGGTCGCATCGTATTTCTCGGCCGCAGGAGGAGCCTATCTCTATACGAGAGTCGCCTATGGCCGTTTCGTGGGGCTGCAAGTGGGATGGATGCTCTGGCTGGTGCGGTTGACGGCTCCGGCAGCCAGTGCGAATCTGTTCGTGGTCTATTTGGGGGAGTTCTGGCCGTGGGCCAGCCATCGAATGCCACGAGCACTCATCTTAACAGTCCTGATCGGAGGACTGGCGCTCGTCAACTGCCTTGGCGTGAAA
>Ga0137401_10000465_pt1 | contig 15790 bp, 9 predicted proteins | sample CZOMad1_1_16fung_FD_108286 | JGI IMG/M metagenome (GOLD analysis project Ga0137401, IMG submission 108286) | Vadose zone soil fungal communities from Angelo Coast Range Reserve, California, USA - CZOMad1_1_16fungal (Illumina Assembly) | ecosystem: Environmental > Terrestrial > Soil > Vadose zone...
GAAAGCCGACGCCGCACCGCTTAGCACAGCCCCGAGCCGGCACGGAAGTTCGAAAAGCGTGGCCGTCTTGCGCCGCAGAATCTCAAGGTGATCATCGTCGCTCAACTCCTGGTTGTAGGCGTTTTCCACCTCTTTGAGCTGGCCAGTACAGAGAGTACATGAGGCTTCGCTAGCGAGCTGGTTCGGCAGGTCTCCAAGCGTGGACATGAGCATGCTGGCGCGGGCGAACAGAAATGTTCCCGCCAGTGTTGCCGGGCCATTGCCCCAACGCTTATTGACGCTCGCACTTCCGCGCCGTAGGGGTGCGCGGTCCATGACATCGTCATGATAAAGGGACGCTATGTGAATCAGTTCGAGGGCGGCTGCCGCGCGTAGCAGACCTTCCTCGCCGTAAGTACCAAAAGTGGCGGAGAGGAATAGCAGAGTGGGACGTAGATGCTTTCCCGCGCGCGTGATCAGGTATGCGGCCATCTGCTGAAGCTGTGGATCCTCAGCGGCGACATGCTCCTGCAGGACTCCAGTTAGCCGCGCAATAGTTGACTTGGCTAGCGGACACACAAGCCACTGGCCGCCACCACCTGATCCTTCAGCCGTTCCGACCATTAGCCGTCTTTAGAGTTCACGCATGATGGCTCAGTCGGCGGCCGAGCGGAACGCTACAGTATCCCTAAACCGCGCGAGCATTTCATTGAGACGCTTTGAACGAAGCGCGGTATCGGCGAACTTAACAAAGGTATTGTAGGCAAGGTGTAGGTCCTGGGACGGGGCGCGCGCCACTAAGTCTCCGGCGAAGAAGGCTTCAAGCGGGGTGCGCCGCCCCTCAAGGACTTCCATCAGCGTTTCCGGGGAAATCATGCCGCGCGACACACCGCTACCTCCTTTCAAAACGTTTGGCTCGATGCGCACCTCGCCTTTGTGCACGGAGACGTGAAACTTGCCGTTGCCCAGCAGGACGACGTCCGCCGATTTTCCTTCGAAGGTTTCGGTCAGCTCTCTATAGGCTTCAGGGTTCTCTTCGCGGAACCCCTTCAAAGCCTCCTCGGCCATCGCGGCAGTTTTTCGACTCGCTTCCGAATCCGGAGACTTTTGATCGTAGGTCATCTTGTTGTTCTCCTCTCATCCTCCCGTTAGGGTAAAACAATTCCAGTTAGGGCGTAGCCTGAACAGCCGCAAGTGCGTCCACTCGGCCGGCACCCATCTCGTTAGCGGTGGCGCCAATGTTCACTGCCGTTGACATTACTATCGAAGCCACATTGGCAGGGGTTATTGCTCCATTCTTGTCCAGCATCAGGGCGGCTACGCCCGCGACGTGTGGACATGCCATGCTGGTGCCGTCTGCGGATGTAAAATTCGCATCGACAGGACTCCCCAGGCTCGTCCCCGTCGCACGCACGGAGACGATACCAACACCCGGCGCCGTGATGTCCGGTTTGGCCCTACCATCCGGCGTAGGTCCCAGGCTTGAAAAGCTCGCCATGTGGTCACTGTCATCGCTTGCCGCCACGGTCATGACGTCGTGTGCGATCGCGGGGCAACCCAAGTGAGTGTCGTAGCTGCTACAGGTGTCGTTGTCATCGTTTCCTGCCGCCACTACAAACACAACTCCAGCGGCGACCGCGGCATCCGCAGCCCTACAGAGTACACAGGTGCCATCAGCATCTGTCCACGCGCCATTTGCGTGTGACCAGCCCCAACTGTTGCTCGCCACATCTACATTCGCCTTCACTGCAGCCTGTATCGCCGCCACTGCCCAATCGGGCTGTGAGCTTCCGGACGCATCCATCATTCTAAAATCTGCAATGGATGCTCCCGGCGCAATTCCCCGGAATTTTGCGTCCCGACTGGCGACTATTCCGGCGCAATGGGAACCATGTCCAAGACCGTCACCAACACCAAGGCCGGTAAAGTCCTGCTGACTTATGACAGCCCCTGCCAGTGCGACGTGGGTAGCATCCACACCCGTGTCAATCACCGCGACGACGACGCCATTACCATCAAAGCCTAGTGTCTTCTCGACCTGATCAGCGCCGATCAAAGGACGACTCACATCCAAACAGGCGACGGGCTGCAACTTGAGCACTACCACGCTCTCGACATCCTCGCGGGCGGTGAGACTCTGCAAATGGTTGCTATCGACCTCCGTTACCACGCTTTGCGTTAGCCAGTAGCGCGCTTTGACTTCAGCGCCGCGTTCTTTGATATCGCTCTCGAGGCGGCTCAGCGCTGATTCACCCGAGCGGCGAAGCTCCTCCACAAAGAGCCCTTTCTGCATCTTCTTCCGCCGCTCGGGGCTGTGCGCCCTCGCGAGCTTGGCGCGAACGTCGGAACGCGCCGCAAAACTAATTCCACCATCAAGCTTTGCTGAGCGCATCGTAATCATCACCTGGTGACGGCGTGCGCGTTTCTCGCCGTAACCATCGGCGCGCTCGCCGGCAAAAACTCGATTAATGGCGCGCTCGTTGCGCTCTCGAATCAAATCACGCACCAGCAGCCGATCGAACTTCCTAACCACGTCACTGCCCATTTCAGCCCCGAGCTGAGCGACAGCTTGCCTTTCGCGAAGCAAAAACTTGTCAGCGTGTTTGTGACTGACATCACGTTGTCGTCCCTCATATCCTGAGTTGTTTGACATCTAACACTCTCCTTCCTCAAAGCTGGTCAAGCCATAACCTTCTGCTTGCGGACCAGTATCATCTGTTTGACATCGGCTCGCCGGCCAATCTCGTCAAGGGCCCGAACGGGTAGCATTGCGCTGATTGTCCTGTTAAGCCAGAACGTTTTGATATCGCGCGCCTTCAACGCTTCCAGTTCTCTCAGTAGCCCGTCTATCCTGCGTTCGAAGCTGTCGCCCTGATCAGCAACAAACATGGCCCGCTCTTCCCCCCTAATCCGAGTTCCGGTTGCTGCTTGAGTTGGTTCATGGTCATCTGTTAGCAAAATCATTACTCGTAGTTCCCGGTCCGGGTTTCCGCCAACATCTACCACTTCCCTCCTCAAGGAGTCATCGAACTTTTCCCATGCTCCAGAGCTGATCCCATAGTCCTCGCTCCGCGGAACGTTCGTTGCCGTCGGTTCGTTCTCACTTGTCTGTCTTCCTTTTGGCACGGATGCTGTTCTCTACACGCGCCCGCGTCTGGGCCAAACTAGTCTGGAGGTTGAAGTCGTTTAGATCCCTGAACGGTGCGGTCCCTTTAACGTTTCCGACCTTGGTTTGATCCTCGTGCAGATCCCGACGAGCACAAATCTCAACCAAGAGGCCCTCGCTCCCTCTACCTTCGAATCCGACCAGAACGATGCCGCGAGCGGCTATCTCAATCGTCAGTAACTGGTTGTTAATCGCCGGCAGCGAGGTCTGCCTCACCACCTGTCCAGCGCTATTCAGCGCGCTAATCTCGAGAGGTCTGCCGCCGACCTGACAAGCTCTCACTGTGACTAGATCTGACGGAAAGGGCAAGGTCACGAGTAATCCGAAGACGGGAATCTGTAGTTTGCCCTGACCGATGGGATCGCCGAACGGCACTATCTGGACTGCCTGATTTGATTGTCGCGAGTCGAACTTGAACCGGTCCTTCTCAAACGGCAGCTTAAGCGATGTCCCGGGCTTCTCACCTGTGAAGTTCACGCAGGCTTTCTCGCGTTCGGGTGGCGTTTCCTCTTCTTTGGGACAAAAAGGCTGAACGGCAGCCAACGTCACATCATCGAAACAAACATCGGTGGGACCGCGCCTATCATCGGACGCCTCCAAAAAGATCGTAATCGCACGTTTGTTCGCCGTAGCGCGCACTGTAAGCTGGGCCCACTGCCCGCGTTCGCTCGCGGCCATCCAGACGATGCCCGGCGCGGTTGGATCATCCCCGCCATCCGGATCTATGCCTAGCCGAGCCGTTCCACGCGTGTGCTCATTGATTACGTACCAAGCAGAAATTTGGTAATCCCAACCTCGATTTGCACCGACTCGTTGAGAGATGCCACCACGCGCCGGTTGGTCCAACTTAATTCGCTGCGATCTTTGTCCTCCATGCACAATACATTCTTCACAGAAAAAGAGGTTGCCTGGGGTGGGAGCAACAACACCAGGAAACTCATTCGAAGGCTTCTGAGGATCGGGAAGTGGCGGCGCGACATACGGCTCCCAGTAGTTAGCGACCATGCCCGGCAGGCGCTCACGATACCCACGCTCAAAATTGGAGTTCTCGATGTCTATCACGCGGACGACCGTCGCATCCCGACCTTCTGCGCCATCATCGTCAATGACTGTGCAGACCGCATAATAAGTGCCACAGTGTTCGAACGTGTGTGAAGCGATCACATCGCCTTTGGCGGCAGGCGGTTCGTTTGTCTCCCGCACGACGGCCGTTTGGTTTGGACTACAGTCGCCGAAATCCCAGAAGCCAATGTGAGTATCACACCATCCGGGATCTTCAAATTTTCCTGTAAGCGTGATCACGGTGCATGGGTAAGAAAACATTTCTTCACCGGCGTCCACCCTCGGCGGCACATTCAAGACCGTAACCGTAAGCGTATCGGTAGTGACACCGCCATTCTGATCCCGTACCTGGAGCGTCACGGTGTATACGCCGTTGTCGCACCACGCATGTTGGACTGTAGAAGTGCCGACCGCCATCGGCGCGCTGTTGGTCTCTTGAATGGTGCCGGCCTTCGGCGCCTGGGCGTCGCCGAAATTCCACATTGATTCGTGAGTGTCCGGGTACTCCACATCCCAGAAGCGGCCCACAAGGGTAACAACCTCTCCTTCGTTCACTGTAATGTCAGATCCGGCGTCAACGGTGGGCGGGACATTCCTGACGTCAATCAGGGCAAAGTGGCGGCTGGTTGCGCCGCCTGGTTGATTAATTGTTAGCGAATGCTTGGCTACATAGAGACCACTTGCGACGTAGGAGTGAACTTCGTTCTGCAAATTGACTGGTGAACTCCCATCGCCTGCGGCCCATTTGTAGCTGGCCGTCGGGTGAATGTTCCCGGCGGTCAAAGCCACAGGACTTGCCGCTGCCACGGTGTAAGTGCCACCACTATTAGCGGCTACTACGGCCACCGTTTCACACGAACTAATCACATCCACGGTGCCCGCCAATACGATTCCTGTAGTGTCTATCAAAACGTCATCATGAAAAATTGCCCGCACGCGACCGATACGCGAAAGGTTGGGTGGCCACGCGGTGACGCCGCTGAGAGCGCCGCTGGTAGCATCCGTCACCAACTGGCCTCCGATGCTCTTCACGATGCTCTCCACAATGAGCACTACTATAATGACTATGATGGCGCCCAGGCCGAGGGTTATGACTGAGAAAATAACGGCAATAACCCAAAACAAGACGGATTCTTCAGGATCTACATCCGGATCGCCGATGTTGTGATGCTTCAGCATCTGCGTCCCACTTGAGTCGAGCGCCGCATTCGGCTCCCAATGCAGGCCCACATCCGAACGAAAGTCGGCGTCAACATCGATACTTCCGGCGATGGCATCAATTACTGTGACGTTTCCGGTTAAGCGGATTGCGCCATCGACGAGGAAAACATCAAGACCGTTAAGGTCGACATCCTTGCCATCCTCGTTGAAACGTTTGGGTAACTGTGGATCGCTGAGTCCCTGGTCCGACCGAGTATCGCTGATTATTTGGTTGACTTTGGCCGCTCCGATGCCAATGGCAAACTCTCGGTCCGCCGGAATAAAGTTCGTCAACGCGTTTGCATCCGCCCCACCGCCGGCATTAAGCGCGATGGCCAGCGCGTCGGACAGTGCCTTCACAGTGACGTCATTGACTTCGACATGCGGGCTGCTCGAAGGCGTCCAAATCGACATGAACTTTCTCGACTCAAGCTCTGTTTGGAAGATCGTCTTGATGGTTTGTTCGATCTGGGCGATAGTGGGCACGTCGATTGTGAAATCACCGAGCCCGTGGGCCATCGTTTCACCGCGCGTCTTGAGTTTCTGCGTGAGTACGGCATCAAGGTCGACTGGAATGAAAAAAGTTGCGAGCGTAGCCTTATTGCTCGTGTAGTTATTTCCTTCCAGCGTACTTCCTGATATGGCAGAACTGACGGGTTGGATAGGATCAACCGTCGCCGTGGCGGTACTCAAATGCACGGTGTAGGAACCGGGCGGCGAATCAAGCGTCGCTAAGATGTTGATTCGCGTCTCGATACCCATTGGATCTTTAAGAACCACCAGCGGCACGTGAATATCGAAGATGCGCAGGTAAACAGGAATGCTGATCTTGACACTCGTCGGGGTAGGCCTGGTGACCAGTATTTGATGCGACAGGTCAGAGTCGTCATCGTACAACTCAGTGTGAACATCGGCGTTTCCAGCCGCAAAACTCACATTTGACTCATCGATTGCGTGCGGTATGACCGGAAGCGTTGGATCGACCGGCCCGGTTGCCGTCCAATTCTCGTAAGCCTTGTGGACATACTCGGCCAACAGCGTATCGAGTTTTGGCGCCAGCGGGTCGCCACTGGTTAGAGTGGCGCTGACGTTGTCAGGCGGCAGTCCCTCAAACAGAATGCCAACATCCAGGCTGCCCGGCAGCGTGCCGACCGGCGCCTTGGCCCGAACGTCGGCAGTCATCACGAACAAACCTGCCGATGGCACCGGCGGATTCTTAATCTCAACCTGTAAGTGTAGACCGAGTTTGATCTCGACGCCGTTAACGTCCGGAGCCATCCTGGCTTCGAGTTCGTCCTGCGGGATTTGAATCTGTCCGTCCTTCACCTTATAGCCGTTGAGGCTTGTGTCCTCAGCGATATCCATGAATTCCGGAATTCTTCCCACTTCACCCGGCTCGATCGGACATTCGGCGGACTTCCACGCTCCGCGAAGCTCCTTTGTAATTAGGGCTTCGGATGATTCAAGTACGACGTCGAAACCGTGAGTATCAGCCATGTTCTTACCGTTTACTTTTTTCCGTAGCCTTCAACCGTCCGCTGATTTCGCGTACCGGCAAGCTTCGTTTACCTTGTCTAACGGAGTCATAAAAATTGCGAGGCGCCATCCGCGGCCGACTGGACTCCAGGCGCCTGTACTCCAATAAGGGCTTCATCACAGGATGGGCTTTGCTTAAGACTTCGAGTGGATCTTTTGTGGGCTCTACTCCTCTCCGCTGCACCGGGAGAGGCTTAGTGTCAGGGTGGATTGGTTGCTGCTCGGTTTTGTAGGTTGCTTGTTGCTCGGCCTTGCTCTTTCCACCATACGCAGTACCCAGCTTCAACTCATTGAATAGAACGGCATGAAGCGCCTCAGAAGAATTAATATCAAATGCGTGGCCGACATGTTTGAATATTGACTCTCGCAGATCTCGAAGCTTGATCGCCGTCCTCGGTTCAAACCTAAGCCTTGCTTCTATGTCGGGACGCACGCTCGGCTCGACGTCAAAACCCAACTCCTCCAGCGCAAAGAGAGGATTCACACCCGCAGCGAGAGCCAAAGCCCGATCCTTATTTACCTTCGAGAGGATAGAGCTGATTTGCTTTTGCAACGCCTCCCACGAGACGATCTTCTCCCTCGACATGTCAGACGCCTCCTCATTAAGTCAAAGGTCCTTCGGCTTACGCTTGCTGCCGTTTGACAATAAAAGCTACGAGCTTACGGCAGAAGGATTCGGAGATTCGAAACCTTTACCTTTTTTGAAGTTTACAAAGAAGGACTTCATTTCTTGTGAAAGCAGCGGCTTAGATGGAAAACCTTCTCCACTGAACTTCCACATCGGGCTGGATTGGCGAGTTTGCAATGCGGCAGGCTCGTGAGATTCAGCCCTATTTGTTATGAAGAACGTTGCAATAATACTTGCTTGGGTACAAGTAGTCAATCATTTATCTCTAGACCGTTTAAACCGTATAGCAATGTGCCTGACGGTTGGCCACCTACCGTACTCCAGAGGGCTCTGCGTTTCCCAAATCTTGTGAACTGCCTTCCCGCCGCAGCAGGATCTGAATCCGCGGAAAACCGTATCTCACCCGCGTCTCCGCGATCTCTCTGATCCGTTGCCTGACCGCCCGATCGTCGCGGTGATGTTCGACATAGCGAAACACAACGAAACAAAAGCACCACTGCGCAGGCCCGCCGCTCAGACACCCGGTAGTCGGTCAGCAGAACGTTCGCCAGCCGTCTTCGCTGCCTGCTCCTTAAAGCTTTTTTTTTAATACGTCCTGGAGCATCTGCTTGTCCAAAGTCAGGTCCGCCACGATCCGTTTCAGCCGGCTGTTCTCTTCTTCCAACTGCCGCAACCGTCTCAGCTCGCCAGGTCCCAGGCCGCCGTACTTCTTCTTCCAGTTGTAGAACGTCGCTTCGCTGATGCCCATCTTTCGGCACACCTCGGCCACCGCCACGCCGGTCTCCGCCTGCTTCAAAGCGAACACGATCTGCGACTCCGTGAACTTCGATCTCTTCATGGCAATTACGTCCTTCCCAGCCTCTCATAATTGCCCGGCTTTCTCTATTTTAGTTTGGCACTCTTTTTAGGGAGAAGGTCACCGTTTTATGTTTCTTTCCTACCCTGGTTACGTTCCTTCCCATTCATTCTGCGGCTCGCAGTACCAAGAACTTCAGAAGGCGGCAAAAGAATGTGGGATCTCGAGACTTATGTTTAATTCTAGGGCAAATCGAATGGGAATTTTGCTGTGGACACTTTGTAAAGAGCGACTGAAAGAATTGCGGGCGAACTCGTCGTGGCCGATGTCGCATTCACTGGCGGGTGTGCTCTATTGCGCGGTTAATTTAGCAGACGAATTCCGCGAAAACCAGATCCGATTGAACTAGAACTTGCGCGGTCAATTCTCGTAAAATGAAGTCTTTATTTGATCCGCAAACGGAAGACGATCATCAAAACCGCAAATACAATTCCCGTAATCAGCAGCCCAAAGGCAACTTCAAGATAGCGCTGTTTTTGTCGTAGCAGTTTCGCGGCTCTGTCTCGAATTTCACTGGGCGAGCGCAGATTGATCCGGACGATTTCAGTTTTCATAACCCGCAGGCAATAAAAAACCGCGATAACCCAAAGAACGATAGGCACTATGAATAAAGCTTTGTTGTAGGCTTCGAGGTTCTCTGGGATGAAGTGAGCGAACCCGAGAATTCCGAGATAAACCGTCATCAACATTGCGAACGCCTTGAGCAATTCGCTCGCAGCATTACGCAGGCTGGGGATCGAGTCCTCAACCATCTTCGCGCCATGCGCCAACCAAAGATCGTCATCAGCGTGAGAAGGCCCACTCTCAAAAATTATTTCGCCTTCCCTCGGGGGGATAACAGTTGAGTTAGTCGCCTCAATCTCTGGTTCATTAGTTATGTCAGCCATCAGGAGTGGAAACTGGTTAGCCTACCCAATCTTCGAGCAGCTCTAATTATTGCTTTGGTGATTATTACTTTTCCAAGCGCACATTCGCGGCACGGCAAGACAATTCGGTCAGGTACGTCGAACGAAGCGGAGTCGGTGCCCCTCGCGATTGCTGCAGTAGATCCAAGCGCGTCCTCCAAATCGACGTCATTGACATGCCGTTCTGGTCCGTTACACCTGACCTTTACTGTGCGTTCGTCCGCCATCGGTGAAAAAAGGCCTCCAGGCAATCCCGTCTTTTCACAAATCAGTCATTACTTAGGACTTATCGAGAAACGACTTCCATTTGTTCATTCAACCATTTAGGCACGTCTACTCCCAGAGCCTTGTGCCAGGCGCGTTCGAAGTTGCGCCTGCCCCATTTTTCTCTGAGTTCCTTCAGATACATAATCGTCCAGGCAATCTGGACTGATTTGAGTTCCAACATTATATCCAAGGCGAATATGAGCGATCGCAAGGCTTCATCGTACCTTTCCAAATCGGTAAAGACCGCTCCCATCTGTGTAAGTGAACTTGCGCTGGCCAACGAATGCTGAGACAGTTGCTCGGAGATGGCCAAGGCCCGGTCATAATAATTCAAGGCACGGTCAAAATTCTTCAGTTGATGATAGATCATTCCGATTTGGTGGAGCGAACTGGCCATGCCGGCGCGATCGTCCAACGCTTCTTTAATAGCAAGCGAGCGCTCGTAGTATGCCAGGGCCGATTCATAATGACCCTGAACATAATGGATATTGGCAATCTGATGTAAGGAGCGGCCCATGCCACTCCGGTCATGTGTGTCCTCCAGGATTTTCAGCGAACGATCATAGTGCTCCAACGCTTTCTCGTGATTGTGGAGATCCAGGTAAACATTTCCGATCTGGTGAAGGGCTATCGCCACCTGGGAGATCTCGCCGAGTTGTTCCTTGATCTCTAACGCGCGATTAAAGTTCTCTAACGCCGGCTTAAACTCCCCGCGATGCCTCTGAATGATCCCAATCTGATGAAAAGAAGTAGCCATGTCCGAGCGTTCGTCATTCTGTTTTCGAATGTCCAAAGCGTGCTCATAGGCCTGCAGTGCTTGCTCGAAATTGCCACGTTGTTGATGAATGACGCCGATTTGATGAAGAGCATTCGCAGAGGCTGGCGAGTCGCGCATCTCTTCAGCCAACTTGAGCGACCGGTGGGAAAAGTCCAGCGCCTGATCGTAGTCTCCGTTTTGCTCGGCAAGATCCGCGAGGTTAAGGAAGACTCTAGTCGTGGCAGACGGTCCCAACTTACCGCAGAGGCGTCCATATTGAAATTCAAGATACTGTCCAAAACCCCAGCGATCCAATAGGGGACTATCAATGAGTAGCAATTGGGCTGCTTGCTCGTAGTCGCCCGCTTCCATTAGAAGCTCGTACGACTCCATTTCCGCCCAGACTGTGGCCTCCGGTTTATCGGGTCTGCTCAGTTCGCGCAAGGCATCCACGGAGCCCACCTTCAGAGTTTGACCACCTATATTCCACTCTTCCATCGCAGGACGTGAAAAGAATGCGGCCGCATCGCGCAAATAGGTCCGCCAGGTTTCGGGAGCCAGCCTGGCGCGGCAAAAATCACGCACCAGCGCATGAACCGCTATTGCTTTACCCTCGTCATCATTTCCGATGGAAGTCAACAACCCGCAGTTGATTAATTCTTCAGTCGCCTCCGCCACAGCCCCGGCATATAGTATTTTCCTCAGGCTCGCGTCATCGAGCAGGTCCACCTGAGGCAACTCGGTGGTAACTACTTCTCTGATATGTTGGAGCTCGTCTTCCGGAAAATCCAGGCGTCCCTGGATCCAGTCAAGGGCCTCATGGGCGACTGGCCCACGAAACGCTGCAAGGCGGTTGAGGAGTTCTTGAGCGTCTTCAGAAAGCTGATCAAAGTTAGGTTCAATCCCGAGGAACCTCCTCAACTCTGAGTGAATGACCTTAGCCTCGTCCAGTGCAACCCGGATCGAATGATCGCGACCATAATCGTTAAGTGTAATCAAAGCGTGCGGATGGCCGCCGAACGTTGAGAGCGCTCGCAGTTTTTCTGAGTACGCGATCGGCGCCAAAGATTGCAGTCGCAGCATCAAGCTCACCGCCTCGGGACGACTTAAATCTCCCAGGTTGATTGTTCGAACTTTCAACGTGTCGGCCCCATCAAGCTTGAAAAGGTAACGGCTTGTGAAGAGGAAGTAACTGCTATCTGCGGTTTTTTCGATTAATGTGGCTATGAACGAACGTAGATTCTCGTCTGCAATGCGAAATCCTTCGTCATCACGCGCAAGCTGGTTGTCGAAATTGTCGAATATCACGAGCATCGAGAATTGCGAAAACACTTCAGCGAGACTTGCCGCCAGGGATTCTGGCGACGGTGATTGATACTGCAGAGGCTGCAACGCATCGATTCCTCGCGCGGCGAAGTAAGGTCGGAGTTTGGCGATCACACCCGTGTGAGAGAGCGTTCCGCTTGAACAATCAAACGCATACATGCCCTGGAAATGCTCGCTGATCCTGGTGGCGGCGTAACTAACGAAAGCGGTTTTCCCAATTCCGCCAAGGCCGTGAATGATGACCGCGCGTTGTTGGCGTTGCAGAAAGCCATCGCGAATCTCACGATATTCTCGGCGGCGTCCATAGAATCCGTAACTCAATTGCGGCAGTGACAAACCGAAGTTACGATCAGTCTTCGGCGGAATAGCCTTGGCAGATGCTGGAGTTTCAGACATCTGCAAACATTCGCCGTTTGCGACAAGCAAAATCACGGCGAGGCCATCGCCTTCTAAAATGCAGTCGCCACTCGTCACGAGAGTTTGACGCGCTGCGTGCACCGCAATTTCCAGGCTGCACCCAGCAGCAACTTGAGAATAAAAGACCTCGGCAAACGCCAGGCCGCCTGCGTCGGAAATAGAAAACTGCATTGCCACGACAGCGGGAATCCTGCGCCGCAATAGACCCCGTGCCAGATCGCTTAACCCCGATAGATCAATGGTATCCGCAGTCTGACAACCGGATAGAACAACTAACCGTAATGATTCTTCGGCGAGTTGCAGGCATTGCAAGACCTCCGTGACCGAAGTCGGGCGGCTTCTCCCTTTTTCATCTTCCAGAAGCAAACCTCCGCCTTTTTTCGGCGGAATCCCGTGCCCGCTGTAGTGGAAAATTTGATACGGTATCTCCAACCTGCGTGCGAGAGCTTTTAGCCTTGCGTCGTCCTCCAAATCGAGACAAATTTGTCCTTGGCCCGCCGGATCGTTAATGGCTTCGAGGAGAATCTCCTGCTCCCGTTCGATTTGCAGTCGCGAATTTTCCGGCAGGTCGAGCGGACTTGACACGAAGGCAAGCATTCGCACCGGGCCAACAATGGGAACGAGATTGCTTCGCGGCTCAACGTCGAGCGGCAGACGCGAGATCGTCGTCTTCGCCCCCGCTGCGAGAAACTCGTTGCCGTCCCAAAGTGCTTCCCAGGGGATGGCTTCAAGGACATTTGCTTCGCGTGCGATGCGAGCACAAATTACTAGAAAGTCGCTCGCTTGTTTGAGTTTCTGCCACGCGCGATTCACGTCAGGCGTAAACAGCAGCTCGTACAGACGACCTCCGTATTCGCGCAAGCGCTCCACTCTTGCTGCCGGATCCTTAATATCGAAATCGAGTTCTCTCAACTCGAAGAGAGCCAGAAAGTCAGTTGGCAGTTTGAAATCAGTAGCGGCGAGCCGTTCTGAGTTGCCTCTCAGATAAAGCTCTAGTCGAAATGTCTGGTTACGCCGATGGATGTGAAAGTCAAGCGTGTTGATTGGCATGAGGCGGGCCTCACTGTCCAGCGCGTTTCTGAATCTTGCAGCGAGGTTGATTGGCTGAACGGCGGAGAGTATAGCACCGTGGCTCGAATCGTTCGAGACAGCCTTCCTGAAAATCGCTCAACATCGTGCTAAGAAAGGTCGATGAGACTGGATGAAGCATAACCTCGACGAGGCTTGCGCGGGGACTTTAATATCCGATTGACTAATCTGGTCCGATTCTTACTTTCATCGATGTCCGCGACCCGCCCTCCCGAGCGCACGCACGTGTGCTCTACCGAGGCAAGATGATGCAAAAGATGAAGGCAGGTTCGCTCGCCGATCTGGTGAAAATAGCAGTCAGACTCGGCCTCGCACCCGCGAGGAATCCATGGCACTCGCAAGATGCGTTTTGCACCGAGCCGATCGAGACCAGAACTTGCCAAGCCCCCCAAATATCTAGAACGAGAGACGGGCTCCCAGTTGGATCTCTCGAGGCGGCGTCGCGGCTTCGGTTATGGTTCCGAACTGCGGAGTATTCACGAAGCGATTAGGCGTTCCCAGATTCGTGTGGTTAAGCGCATTGAAGGCTTCGGCGCGAATTTGAAACTTGATCTTCTCGGTGATTGAAAACTCACGTTGTAACGCCAGGTCAAGCGTCTGCCGTCCCGGGCCATAGATCGTATTTCGTCCGACATTTCCAAAAGTGAATGCGGCCGGCGTGGCGAAGGCCGCGGGATTGAACCACTCAGCGGCAGTACGCGTGCCCGTACCAAAAATCGGCTGCCCCGTGTAGTTTGCACGGATTGGATTTTCACCTAACAATGTGCCCGCGTTCGCCGTGTCGCCAAACACCGAAATCGTAAAAGGAAATCCGCTCTGCGCCTGTAAGATGGCGGAGACACGCCAATCTTTAGTTAGCTTATGAGCAAAACCGGATTTTCCAACGGATGGAAAGTTGTAGACGGTGCTTACCGAGAAGCGGTGGCGAATGTCGCAAGCGAGCCCCTTCTCCGCGGCCAGATCGGAATTGTTCTGGGGAGCGGCCGACTCGAACATCGGCGATCGAAAGTCGGGCGCATCGCTGAGGTTCTTTGCAAACGTATAGTTCGCCAGCATCGTCCATCCGCGAGCGAAGCGGCGTCGAATATTTGCATAGCCAGCTTCGTACCAACTCTGCGCGGAGTTCTCCAGCAGGTTGATGCCGCTGACGGGGAAGGTTGTGTTGGTAACAGTGATGTTCGTCGGCAGAATCATGCCGGGCAAAAAGCTAAGCACCTTGAAGGGCCGGCGTGGTCCAATCGCTCCGGGTCCGGGAGCAGCATTATTAATAAGATGAGACCGCTGCAAATGCACCCCATGTGATCCCAGATATCCAAGTTCGAGGGTGGTCTCCTTGCCCAGACTCTTTTCGACTGAGCCGCTCCACTGCTCGATGTACTGGGCGGGCGGGTTGAGCTCGAAGGCAGCGAAACTCACGGTCGTTGTGCCCAGCACTGCCGGCGCGAAATTGAAATGACTGGCAACGATGCCGGCCGCCGGGGTGAAGTTATCGCTCTGCTGAGTCTCCGGAAAAACATACGGCACGTTGTGCCGCTGGTTGCACCAGGTATTCATGTCAACCGGCGTAAAGAAAATTCCAAACGCGCCGTGCACAACGATCCCGAGACCTGTCAGGTGATGCGAGAAACCAAACCTCGGCGCGAATTTGAGTTTGTTGGGATTGGTTAGTCCTTCAGGGTATCCCTGTTGACCGCCAATGAAGACTGACGGCACCCCGTCCTTGAACACAAGATTCGTATTAGCAAAGCGAATGTCCTTGAGCGGACTCATGTATTCATAGCGCAATCCAATTTGAATTGTGGTGTTACGGTTAAGTTGAAAGTTGTCCTGAACAAACGCGTCCGCGTACCACTGACGCAGTTGCATTTGAGGGACACCGGCCTGACGTTGTTTCACTGCCGGCAGACCGAGCAGGAAGCTCGCAAGCGCTGAGCCGGTGCCGTCGTTGGTCGCGGTCTGAGTAGTAAAGCCGTTGGTGAACTGATAATAGCCGCGGTTCTGAAAGAAGCCCCACATCGGCCAGATGAAATCGCGGTAGCTGCCGCCAATTTTCAGACTGTGTTTTCCAATCTGCCAGCCCAGCGTGTCGCGCGCTTCGAGGATCGTGTCCCAGGCGTGCATTGGCGTCGCGATGTAAGTGTCACCCATTCCCGAATAGCCCTGCACGGCAAACCAAGGCGCTCCGAATGCTCCCTCGCCGCCAAAGCCAATGCCCGTGATTCCCAGTTGAGAGACTATGTCGTTGGAAAAACTGTTCTCGGAAGTGCGATGCATAGCCAGCCGCGAAGCCGTAATCGTGGCCATGTTCACGAGCCGGGAACTGAAGACGTGGTTCCATCCAACAGTGCCGTTCTGTGACAGATTGTCGTGGATCGCGCCAAAGCCGGGCAGGTTCTGCGGCATGAAACCACGTTCGCTGCTAAACGAATAACGCGCAAACAAACTGTCTCCTCGTTTGAACGTCTGATCAAAACGAATCGTGCCCTGATCGGTGACGTGGTGCTCGTTACGCACATCGAGATAGTTATTGCAATCTGCGCCGCCGCCGACTACCTGCGGAACTCCCATCATCGTCATCCCGCAGCCGTTCATGCCCATATCC
>Ga0137401_10000472_pt1 | contig 15708 bp, 14 predicted proteins | sample CZOMad1_1_16fung_FD_108286 | JGI IMG/M metagenome (GOLD analysis project Ga0137401, IMG submission 108286) | Vadose zone soil fungal communities from Angelo Coast Range Reserve, California, USA - CZOMad1_1_16fungal (Illumina Assembly) | ecosystem: Environmental > Terrestrial > Soil > Vadose...
CAATGTGCAACCGCGCGAAGCCAGAATCGTAACCAGTCGCCAGCGAATTTGTTCGTAGAGGAATCCAGCGCGCTCGCGATCCGCATCAAGCCAGCTGAGCAGCCGATCGAAATCCTGCTGCCCGAGTTCCCTGAGCTTTTTCGCGGGTGACATGACGCGTGTGATTACGATGCTTGTTTTTCTCCCTCTCCCTGTGGGAGAGGGCCGGGGTGAGGGCTTACGCCGACTGCTAACTCCCTCGCCCTACCCTCTCCCAAAGTTGAGAGGGAAAAGGCAAACCGACATGTTTGATGAAGGCAACGTGGTCGCGTTGCCTTCACCTCGGTAGTTGCGGCTACTGCTTGACGACGGCTGAGATGGCGACAGTCTTTTCGTCTTTCTGACCCGCCATCTTGACTGTGACCTTGCCGGCCTTCTCGTCAACGCTCACCACGGTTGCTTCCGTGGATGAACCGTTGGTGGTGACCTTCACCTTGTCACCAGCTTTGAATTGCAGCGACGCAGCCGGGCTGGCGGCCGGAGACACCGTGGCCGCAGGCGTTGCCGGCGCCGGTGTGGCCGCGGCCGGTTTGTTATCGTTGGTGCTGTTTGCGTTTTCGGTGCTGGATTCGCACGCTGTCAAAGCCAGCGCCAGCAATGCTATTGCGAAAATCTTCATCATGATCGTCCTCCCTAAGTACGCTTCCGAAGGAAGCATTGTTCAAGTCTCGCCCGTGAATGTAGAAAACAAGCGAAACGTTTCATGCTTAGGAAGAAAATATTTTGTCGTGATCAGAAAATAGGAGGCTCGTTGAAAGGATTGGGTAAGTGGCAGTGAGGTTTCACCCCGTCGGGGTGAAATGTTTATAGCAGCAACGAGCAAGAACGCGTCGCCCCGCTCGGAGGAGCGGATCATGATCGAGCGATGGGAACTCTATTTGATTTCCGCTCCTCCGAGCGGGGCAGAATCATGATGTCAGTCGGGAGCTATAAACATGTCACTCCTAACGGAGCGAGGAGCTTCCGGTAACTCCTGAGCTAGTCATCCACTCTTCTTCTCAGCGCTGAAATCATAAGTCAGGTAAAGTTTGAGTGTGCCTTCCTGAACTTCCGAGCGGACGTCTTTCACGATCGCCTTCACGGTGCCGCCGCTTACCTGGACCGGAAGCGAGAGTGACAGTTGCGAAACTGGCAGCACTTCGAATGGATTAAGTTGTTCGGCGATGGCGCGGCGAACAAACGCAGTGACCAGCGTGGTAACGATCGGCGATACACCGTCGAGTTCGACGTCCTCGACATTCAGTGCGCCGAAGACAGTCTGCCGGGCGGCGTCGAACGATAGATCGACGGTCGCATTACCAGTGCCTTTGAATTGAACGCACTGGCTGAGGACACTGTAGCTGCCGGCGAATGCCAGCGGCGCGACGATCTTGCCGCCGGTAAACCGCACGCCGGTCTTTACGTTGCCGCCTTCCGAATTCAACGTGACGATGTTGTTGCACGAGTTCTGAAACACTGCCGGCTGGATGAATGACTGCGATTGATTTTGTGAAAGTTTGAGTTGCGGTGGGCCGAGCTTGCTGAAGATCGTGCCCAGCAGCGAGTCGAAAAACTTTTCATCAATCGTGACGGTAACGGTTCCGGACGTGTCCCCACTACGATCAGGCGGCCTGAGTGGAGTGCCCGGCAGGCCGCGCGTGCGTGGCGAACCAAGAAAATAAACGGTCGCCAGCCCACCGACGAGCAAACCAAAGAAAAGAAGCAGGATCGATTTTTTCATCGTTATGGATTTGTCGAAGCTGTCGGCGCCGGCGATGCCCCTGACGCGCCCGCATTCATCGCTTTCAGCACCGACATAATCGCACCGGTTAGGGCATCGATTTGCTGGCGAATTTTCTCCGGCGGAACTTGATCGTAACCGGCCGGCGTTTGAAACATCGTCGCATCGACATCAGTTTTGATGTCGCGCATTTCCGCAATGGCCCGCGCGGCCTTAACGCCTTTTACGTCGCCTGAACTCTGGGCGTTTAGCTCAGCTCGCAACGGCAGCCCTGTTTCTTTATCAACATAGACGAAAGCTTCGGCCTTCACTTCGCCGGCCTTGGTATTGGTGTTCGTTTCGGCACTGTAACGATACTTCTCAGCGGCGCGGCCATTCATCGTGTCGTCGCCCACGCGTTCGACGCCTTTTCTGCTCTTCAAGTCTTCCACGACTTGTCCGGGTGTCAGCAGTTTCTGAAATTGAACGCCGGTCGCTTCCTTTGTCAGCTCGGCGTACTGTTTGCGTGCCGGCAAAATCACGTAATGATGATTGTCATGATCGAGATAGATCAGCGGCGAGCCATCCGGCAGTTTGAATTCGACTCGTCGATCGTCGCCGTTGCGGGCGACTTGCAAATTCAACGATGGAATACCGATCGCTTTGTCGCCGCCTTCGGTCTCGATACTGAAGACCAGCGTGGCGGAATATTTGTCCGGCTCACGGGTGTTGATTGATGGACCGCTGTTGTCGGAACTCGAGTTGAAGTTATCGTTGCTCATCGCAGAGTTCGCGTTGTTGTTCGAGTTCGCATTCGCGTTTACACTCGAATTTATGTTTCGTACGGGCTGACACGCGAATGCCAGTACCGTGGCCAGGAAAGCGATAGCCGCGATGGTCCCCTTTTCAGTTACACGTCTTAATTCGATTTGTTGCATAACACACCTCTTGAAGCGTCTGCTGATGACGCCATGATTGAATGAACTGAAGGGGAACGACTCAAGAATAGCACGCGAGTGGTTCTATTTGAAGAATGCGGATATTTGGGTAGTGCATCACTTTGAAATTCTCAAATTTCAAACTGATGCACTACCGATATTTGACTCGCGTTCAATGTTCCGGTAAAAGGCCTCTGCCAGTTTAACTTCTAAGAAGGATGAATATCACCCGATGAAAAATGCGCTCGCGATTATGGCTTTGGTGCTGGTGGTTGCAGCGTGCAACCTGACCAACAAGCTCAAAACAAACAGTAACTCTAATTCATCTTCATCTTCGTCATCGTCGGGCAACCCGTCGAAGATAGGAAACGAACCGGTTGAAAAGCCGGCACCAACCTCCGCCCAACTGGCGGCTATAGCCAACGGAGAAGACGTGAAATGGGACCAGCAGGGAATCTCATGGACATTGCCGGCAGGCTGGAAGAAGCAGGACGTGTCGACGAATAGTTTTTCGTATGGAGGGAACGGAGCATTTTTGATCGTAACTATTTCCCCGATGGGCCCCGATTTTCCGACCGACTTAAGCCTCAATGCGTACCACGAAAGCGCGAAGGTGAGGGAGAAGAACGGAGAAGTGGATGAGCTAAAGTGGCTGGAGCTTGACGGAGCCCGCGGTGTCGAATTTCGTGAATCAAAACCACAGATGGCTGATGACTTTCGTCGCTTGCAATGGATGACTTATCGAAAGTTTGGCGGGCAAACACAATTAGTGAATGTCATGCTCTCAACCAGCGGCGGCAAGTTTGATAGCCGATCGGATGAGATGTACGGGGTTTTATTTTCGACGAAACTAGTTCACTGATGGAGCAGATGGGAGCGCCGACATCTTGTCGGCGGTTCGCGCGCATCTTGCGCGCAGACGTAAAAGAGGCGGGCAGTAGCCCGCCTCTAAACGTTTCAGAGTCTTACGCTGCTCCTGGCTCTTTCAGTTCTTCTTGATGATGTTCCGATGGACCACCGCACCGGACTTGGCGCGATCGCGAGTATCAAACGAGACGTTGTCTTTTGAGTCGCGCGTGACCATCTGCACCCGGCTGGAAACGTCCTTTTCCTTTTCGGGGCCCTTCGATCCGTCATCCAGAAAACCCTGAACCTCAACCGGTTTTGGCGCGTCGAATTTCTCGCCGCGTCGCAACTCAGCTACGGCTTCAATTGCGCTGGCCTGGAGAAGTTTCGGCCAAAGTTTTTTGAACAGCGTGCTCGAAGCATAGATGTCGGCGCTATTGATCTTGCCGTTGATGGCGAACACGTAACCGATCACATCGTTCTTGCCCTCAACGATCCCGGAGAGGGACTTGATGTAGCTGTCCGCGCTTGTCTGGACCCCTTTATTTTCCAAAGCGAGTTGGAAGCTGGTCGGCGAGGACGGCGCTCTCACACTGCCTCCGGTGTTTGCGCTGAGCTTGTCCTGGGCGGCCGCAACTTCGGCCCATACTTCACCCTGCGAGCCTTTTTCCTTGGCAGCGAGTTTCACTTCGCGACTGGCGACGACGTTCGACGAAGACGTGAACGTAGTAACTTCTTCACTGCCTCTGCGACTCCAACGTCCATTCTCGACACAGAACGCGGCGATCGGAATTTTGCCGGAGTGCGGCGGCAGAATTAGATCGACTACCAGCATGCGATCCTGCTGGCCGCCTTTTACGATGTCGCCTGACTGCACATAGACTTCTTCACTGGAGAGGTTCTCGATCGATAGTTCGTTGACCTCGCGCGTCTCGCGCACGACCACTTTCTTCGTTACCAGCGCTTCCTGCAGCGTAATGAACGTTTGACCCTTGATTTTGTCCTTACCATGGACCAGAAATACCGAGAGGTTGCCCTGTGTAAACGGTCCTTCCAGGCGATACTCATCATTTTGTGGTGGCACTGGTCCACCGTGATTGCCCCAGCCGACGGCGAAAGCGCCGCAGGCGGTCGCGATCACCAAAACAAATCCTGTCATCCAATGAATCACATTCTTTCGCATTACTTTTCTCCCTTCGATTATTGAAACAATGCGCACGCTGGAGAGATCGGTTCGCACGCGTGAAAACTGAAACACCGCTGTATGTTGCGCGGTCGTTTTGTTGAATAGAACGTGGGCGGGGTCGCTTCTTGCGTAGTCGGATAGCCGGATCGAAATAAATAGTTAGTTGTTCGTCATGGAGGGCGGCAACGTTCCTACTACTTTGACTGGGAGATCTATGATAGTTTTCGCTGCCGTAAAGTGCGTTGAGGTAATGAAGGCAAGATCAGCGTGGCGGGTTGCGGTCGCCTTTCTTTTCCGCGACTCCGGATTTTCACGCAATTCATGACGCCATCCTCGATGGCTCAAGTCGCGAACCAAAGGATTAGCTTATGCCCCGAATCTCACATGGCGAGGCTCCGTCTCTCGAGCGACTGGCCCAGGCGCAACTGGGAACGCATCAAATCAATCGCAACCTGAAGTTCCCCTTCGAATTTGCGGTTACTCAGGAGCCCACGCCGTTTGGCTATTTGTTGCCAGAACTGCAAGCGCCTGAGACGCTGCTGCCCACTTCACGGGAGATCCGGGACGGGCTGGTGAATTTGGGAATCGCGATGGTCGAACCGGAAGACGATTCGACTCCTGACTCTGTCACGCCATCGGCGTACACATATTTTGGTCAATTCATCGATCATGACATTACGTTCGAGGCGAAGTCCGACAGTTTGGCAAGCATAAGCGATCCCGATTTGGAGCCGCTGCCGCTGGAGGCAATTACGACCAAACTTCAGAATGGGCGAACTCCCTCGTTGGATCTCGACAACGTCTATTACAAACCCGCACCGCGACAGGGATCGCGACTACGCCTGGGCGTTGTTTCACCCCAGGGCAATCGGCCACCTAACAAAGACATTGCCAACGATCTTCCGCGGCAACCACCCCGGCGCGACCCGGAAACCGACCGGGCCGCAATCATCGGGGATTTTCGCAACGATGAGAACCTGATCATTGCCCAGTTGCACGTCGCCTTTCTGCGCGCCCATAACGCCATTGCGATTGCCGGCCGTTCCTTTGATGAAGCCAGGAAATCCCTGCGACAGCATTACCAGTGGATAGTGATAAAGGATTTTCTCAACCGAATTGCGGACCCTGAGATAGTCCAGGATGTGCTGAACCAGGGTAATAGGTTCTTTAGACCAGCACTCGATCAGTTGTTCATGCCGCTCGAATTCAGTGCCGCTGCTTACCGTTATGGTCACAGCATGATCCGGAGCAGCTATAACTACAACCTTAATTTCAGGGGGCCAAAGGCCGCGACTTTGAGAGATCTTTTTTCTTTGACTGCGGTGTCTGGACAGCTCGGCGGATTCGATACGCTGCCCGAGCAGTGGATCATCGAGTGGCAGAATTTTCTTGATGAAGGAACCAACCATGCGCGGCCGATTGACACGCGGCTTACGAACGAGCTTTTCGCGTTGCCGGCGTTTGGCAAACCGATGCCAAACGAAGCCAGACTTCCAGTGCGGAATCTCTTGCGTGGCTACCTCTTGAGGTTGCCGACGGGTCAAGCAGTCGCGCGTGCTATGGGCCTGCCCGTGATGACGCCACGTGAAATCGAAGCCGTCGCTGCCAGTGTCAGTGATGAACAACTGGCGGCTGTGCGCGCTTGCAGATTTTCCGAGCGCACTCCGCTTTGGTATTACATTCTGGCTGAGGCCGCGCACCGGATGTCCAGCGTTTTGGGCCCGGTAGGAAGCACGATTGTTTCTGAAGTCCTGATTGGTTTGGTGCGCAATAGTAAGGATTCGATACTCAGAGAAGACAACTGGACTCCCACACTGGGAACGTCAGGCCGTTTTACCCTGCGCGACCTGCTCAGACTGGGAGGCGTGATCTAACTAACTTTCAGCGACAACTTTAAGGAGAAAAGACAATGGCAAAATCAATTATCGAAATGGCCCTCGCCAAGGTCGACGCGGTCAAGAACGATCCCGGAGAAGCCGGTCAGAACGCTACCCTGGCGATTGCCGCGATCAACGGTGGAATTCGGTCGGCGGCCTGGCGTTCATACATGATGCAATTCGTCGAGCAGAACCCTCCAGGCCAGCCGGTAGATCCGGCGCAGCTCGAACGGCTGATGGGAACTGATGGCACACTTGGGCTGCCGGATATAGATCGTTCTCGCGCATATCTGGTGTCAAACGCCGTCTGCGCCGCCACCACTGAATTCACCGACGGTAACGGTGTATTCGGGATTGACGGAACGCTCCCAAACCCTGGACCGTCAGCCTTTGCAGTGCGAAAGCTCGGCGGCAAAATCTGGACGGGGCCAGCGAACAAGCCAGCGAACAAGCCATCCAAGAAGTCAGCGAAAAAGGCCGTAAAGAAGTCGGCGAAGAAGAAAACAAATAAATAAGAATGGCACGCTCTTCCGTTCATAACATCGACGCGCGAGTGCGCGTCGCAGAGCGGCGTTGGGAATATCTTTGCGCTACCTATCTCCCGCTGGCAGTAGAGGACTCGATCTGGCGTCACCACCGGCCGGCTAATGCCAAAGATCCGGATTGTGGCTGGAAGCTGCACATATCAGCAACAGTTCTCAATGCGGTTTCGATCCTCAAACGGATTGCGCCAGTTCTCGTGCGCGAACACGTGCAATTCAAAGCGGCGCGATCATTGGCTGAGATCTACAGGCTGAATTCGGGCCTTCACTATAACTACACTCAGATCGGAAAAGTGATCACCATCTATCCGTGTGACGAGAATCAGGCCATCCTCCTCGCCACTCAATTGCACCTGTTGACGCTTCGATTCAAGGGTCCTTCGGTACCTTTCGATTTAAGATTCGCCCCCGGCAGCAATGTCTACTACCGGTTCGGTGCTTTCCGGCGTCTACATCTTGAGCAGGCAAATGGACGGCGGATTGCGGCGCTTAATGCTCCCACTGGCGAATTGGTTCCAGACTCGCGAGAAGAAGCCAAACCCGCCTGGGTCAACGATCCGTTTGAAGTAAACACGACTGCCCGGAGAAAGCGACGAGGCGTTCCCGAAGTTCCTTTCCGCGTGGTGCGGGCGCTCGTGCAGAGGGGGAAGGGCGGAGTGTATGAAGCCATCGACTTGCGAACCAATCCACCCCAGCGTTGTCTCTTGAAAGAGGGCCGCAGAAATGGCGAAGTCGCCTGGGATGGTCAAGATGGCGCGTCCCGCGTCCGCAACGAAGGTTGTGTCTTGTCTGCGTTGTCAGCTTGCGGCGCGGAAGTGCCCGAAGTTTACGGGGCGTTCGAGTTGGGCGGGAACTACTACCTGGCGATGAAATACATCGACGGCCAAACGCTTCACAATTATTTGATCGCACTGCAGAGACGTCTACCGCTGACTCGCGTCCTGGATTACGGAATCCAACTCGCGACGTTTTTATCGGCGATACATCGAAACGGTTGGGTGTGGAGAGACTGCAAGCCGAAAAATATTTTGATCTCGCGCAGCGGAAAGTTATCGCCAATCGATTTTGAAGGTGCGTGTCCGATTGATGAGTTGCCCGCGCTTCGTTGGGGCACGCGCGGATTCATTTCACCTTATGCGCCGGGCGACCTGGACAATCCGGGCCTCGATGACGATTTGTATGGCTTGGGTGCGATTCTCTATCTGTTAATAACCGGACGGGTGTTTGACGCAGCGAAACCAATCAGCATCCCGCAACTTCGCCCGGATATGCCGGCTGAACTTGTCGAGATCATAAGCCCGCTCTTGAGGGCCGTATCCGGTAAGAGACCTGAAGCCAAAACAATCGCGACTCGACTAAAGACAATTCTCAAAGCGAAGAACAGAGGGAAAGCGATCCGCCGCAGACTCTCTTCGAACGAACGAATGAGAAGGATCAACCTGGCGGGTTCAATGGCAGCTTGAGATCTTTGGACAAGGCCACGAAACGTGGATCGGATTTGATGCCGTCGAATAATGGATCTACAAAGATTGACGTCAGCGAGGCAAACCGTTCATCGGCTGCCGCGCGAAAGAACGCGAATGCCTGGTCACGATCGTTGAGGCCGAGATAAATGATCGCCAGCTCTTGAGACGGCAAATATCCCCGAGTCTGCGACAAGGCCTGCATTTCACTCAAAACTCTGATCGCCTCGTCTTTTCGATTGGTGATTCCATAGCAGTAACCGAGCATCGCGCCGCCATGGGCCGGGTCATGGGCGTAAATCTGTTCATAGATCTGGGTCGCCTCCTGATACATGCCCTTTTGAATATAGACCAGGCCATGGATGTATTTGCCGCTTACGTAGTTCGGATATTCTTTGGCCAGGTCGTCAAGACAAATGTCAGCTTGCTTGAAATCTCGCGCCAGATACATGGCCCGGCAGTAATTCATGATCTCCGGAGGGGAAAACGGCTCCAGGTCCCTGGCAATCTCACTCTCTTTAAGAGATTCTTCCTTGCGGCCGGTAATCGCGAGCAGGTTTGAATACCAATAGTGGGCCGGCGCGAAATCCTTTCTTAGCTCAATCGCCCGTTTGAACTCCTTTTCTGCTTTGTCCCAATCCCAATGGTATCTCATCCAGACAGCGCCGAAGGATGTATGCGCCTCAGGAAGTGAGGGGTCTATTTCCAAAGCCTCTTTGGCCGCGGCTTCGGCCCTGGTCATCGCATCTTTGGTCGGTATTGAGCCGTATGCAACTGAGCTCATCAGCACGTAGCATTCGGCCATCCCGGCGTAGGCGCGCGCAAACGATGGATCCAGATCCGTCGCCTGCTTGAAGTAATCAATCGCCTTTTGGATGTTGTCGCGGTCGCGCTTGTTCCAGAGCGCACGGCCCTGCAGGTATAACTGGTACGCTTCGGGAATGCGGTTCTGATTGGTGGCTAACGCAGCGAGCAGGGTGTGCTCTTCGTCGCTGAGCGACAACTGTAAAGAGATGGCAGTCCTCAAAGAGACTTCACGTTCTAAAACAGCTTGATCCAAGGTCGTCAGGTTTTCAGTCTTGAGGGGATACTCCTCAGGGATCAGCGTGCCGTCGGCGACATTTTCCATCCAGGTTTGCAGGATTAGTTGGTTGTCCCGGTTCTTGATTTTGCCGTAGAAGACTGTATCTACACCAAGCGCACGGCCGGCTTTTGCCGGACTCATCGGTTCGTCGGGAGATTTGATCTTCAGATCAGAGTGGTGGGAAAGCTCGCGGACAAGTCCCGCGGCGACCTTTTGACCCAGGCATGGAGAATTGTTGTTCCCCGTCTCGCAAATGATCGGCAATACAGCCAGCGTATGGCGTGGCTTCGTCAAACCGACATAGACAAAATTGACGACTACCAACGCCAGCAGTACCATCGCGGCAATAGCAGCAGTTCGGAGGTTCAGATAAGATCGCCGTAACGATGGCAGCGTTACGCCCCTGTTGAGTTTGTCGAGATCGATAACCAGCTCGGCGACTGACTGATAACGGTTAGCGCGATCCTTCTGCAGGCATTTACCAACGATATGATCGAGGTCCTTTGGACAATTGATGGCCGCTTGTCTTAATGATTTCGGATCCCCGACCATGATTGCCGAGATTATTTCGGCGTTGGTGTCGTGAGCATGCGGATTCTTTCCACTCGCCATTTCATAGAGCACCGTGCCCATGCTGAAAATATCACTGCGATAATCCAGTTTCTCGCCGCGCAATTGTTCCGGCGACATGTAAGCAATCGTGCCGGCCAGCAGGCCATCTTTCGAAAGTTGACTAATACTTTCCGTGGCGTCCTCGAGATTCTTCGGCATCGTCTTTGCCAATCCGAAGTCGAGCACCTTCACCTGTCCACCGGGAGTAACCATGATATTTTTTGGCTTGATGTCGCGGTGAATGATGCCGTGCGCGTGGGCCGTGCCGAGCGCGCTGACGATCTGCTGGGCCAACGGTACGATTTGGGTGCTCTTTAATTTGTCACTGCGGATTAGATCAGCCAGTGTTTCCCCTTCGATGTACTGCATGACGATGAAACTGTGGTCGGCAATCTCTTCGAAGCCGTAAACCGCGCAAATGTTGGCGTGGTCCAACATCGCCACAGCCTGTGCTTCTCTGATCAGTTGTCGCTTCGCCCATGTGTCAGAGATGAAATCGCTGGACAGAAATTTCAAGGCGACCTTCCGATTCAAACGGAGGTCTTCCGCCAAATAGACGGCTCCCATTCCGCCCTGGCCCAGACAACTGACGATGCGATAGAAACCAATCTCCTGGCCCACCATTGAATCATCGGGATGAGAGCCGATGACCTTCATGGCCAAAGTGACAGCAGTGTGATCCAGCAGCCCGCTTCCGCTTTCGTAGGCGGACACGAGAGATTCCACTTCGTGCCGTAAAACGGCGTTGCCTTCACAGGCGCGGCTGAGATAAGCAACCCGTTCCTCGGGGTCATAGCTCATCGCCTCGTGAAAGACTTCTTCGACTTCTGCCAGATTGCTATTGATCATTTTGCATTTCTCGTGAGAGCCACGCCTTGGCAAATGCCCAGTCCCGCATCACTGTAATCTCCGAAACTTTCAAAACTTCGGCAACTTCCGGGACCGTGAGGCCGCCAAAGTAACGCAACTCCACCACTTTGCCCTTGCGTTCGTCAATTGCCTCTAACCTAGTTAACGCGTCATTCAGAGCAATTAACTCTCGATCTTTTTCTGCGGGCATCACCGTAGCTTCAGAAAGTGACACGTGGATTGCCCGGCCGCCTCGCTTCATCCGGTTCTGATCGCGGGCATAATTCAGCAAAATGCGCCGCATTATCTGCGCCGCGATGCCGAAAAAGTGGGCGCGATTCTGCCACTGGACTTTTCGTTGATCGATCAGACGAAGGTAGGTCTCGTTGATGAGCGCGGTTGTCTGCAGCGTGTGGTCCGGATTCTCGCGCCGCATATAGCTGTGCGCGAGTCGATGCAGTTCTCTCTCGACCAGCGGCAAGAGCCTCTCGATTGCAGACTTGTCACCGTTGTTCCAATCGACCAACAGCGCAGTAATGTCGGCGTCGGACGTCATAGGGGATGATGGTGAGCACGGTTAGCTGTTCAAGCTAACCGCATCACGACTAGTGATTACACGAGAAAGAAATTCGCATCGAGTGATAGTTTCTTAAGATCGCCGGTGCGTGTGTTAGTGAAGAGGTAAACGGCTCGGCGTGAATACCTCGCTCCGGGTGAAATCAAGACCCGGCAGCCTTCAAGAGAAAGCGTGAGCATTTTATAGCTACTCTCGCAAGGTTTTGCAAGATCAATCTTTTCATATCGAACTAATTAGTTACAGGCAAACATGGCAACCGGAATTACTCACCCTACGGCCCCACCAGCGACAGCGGACACGCTCAAGAACTGGATTATGGTGGTCCTCACCCTCGTTTTTATTTCGTTGTACGGCGCGGCGCTGATCGGATGGCTCAAACCTCTGGCCGATGAAAAAATGGTGATGAGGCTTGAGCCGATCATTTTTGTGATCATCGGCTATTACTTCGGCCGGCTGCCCGGTCAGCAAAACGAAAAAACTCTCAAGCAGGAGATCAACCGCCAGACGCAACGCGCCGACGCCGCGCAATCCGCCAAAGAACAAGCACTACAATCCAACGAAGCGCTCGAGGAAAAGATCAAGAATGTCAAAGCGACGCTCGCCGCGGAAACCTCAGTATTCGCGACGACGTCGGGAAGTCATAGCCTCAGGTCCGCAACCCTTAGAGAAGAAGAGCTGCGACCAGTGGTGAATGCGGCGATGCGGATTTTGAATTCGTGAATATCTCATGGCGGGAGTTGGCTTTGTTCGAGTCTGTAGAAGGAGATAATCAAAATGCGAATGAGAAACCTTCAGGCGTTCTGGATTGTAATAGTTGTGATCTTGATTTGCGCGTTCGGTTCAAGTGTCGAAGCCCAGGGAAACGAGACCATTACTTTGACAAACGGAAGCCGGTTAAATGCTGAAATTAAGACTGTTCTCTGTAAAGCTCGCTCTGTTGTTTTCAACTTGGACGGCGCCGGAATAGCAACTGTTCGCTGGGACGGGATTGTGAGTATGACATTCGGCGACATGACGCTTACCAACGAAATCGGCTCAGGCCAAATACCACCTCGATTAGTAAACGCCTTGATGGCGTATGTGAAACCAGACGCGTCCGTGGTTCCATCCCAGGCTGACAAACGCGTTGTCGCAACCCACGGCGTTGGAGTGAGTGATGTGATGACGGCGGTTTGCGCTGAGCCGGCATCGTCGGTAGCCGAAAAGAAAGAACTCTCACCAACCGTAGATCCCGGAATAACACCCATTCCACGGTCGTCACCAGGCGGCACGTCCGTGTGGCGGGGTAAATTCGAAACGAGTAGCGCATTGACGATAGGAACTCAGACACAGGAAACCCTGAGTGGCAGGCTAGCGGTGGCTTATGAGCGAAATCCCACAATGAATGATTGGGTCAAGCATACATCAACCGCGTTTGATATTGAGGCCGCTTACGGAAACTCGTCCAAGAAGGGATCTCCGCGGACGATGACTAATCAAGTTTGGTACGCAGGGTTGGTCCACGGTTTCATCAAATCGAGAACAACTATCTTCCCGTTCGCCAGGTTGTACCACAACTTTTCTCAAGGCATGAAACTGGAGCAGGCTTACGGTGTTGGCATTAAGTATGGTTTTAGACCTGCAAACCCACCGCCTAACGAGTCTCTCGGCAACCAACTAAAAGATAACCTCGTGCTCGCTGCCGACCTGCGCGCGTTGCACGAGAACTTTGGCAAGTTGGCCGGCCCATTTTCATCAGCAGCGATGGGCCTGCAGATCGACGATTCTTATAACGCTGTTCTATCCCCAAAGTTGACGCTCGTATTTAATGAACACATCGAACTCGTCCCGGCGTTTAAGAGCGCCAGGGCATTTCAAGCCCGAGCTGAATCAAGTTTGTCGATTCCCGTAACTCAGAGATTGAGCGTCGGTTTTACATTCAATGACTTCTACGTTCGGAATGCTCCGCCGAACCATAGACAGAATTATTCCAAGACCACATTTAGCTTTGGCTACTTGCTCGGCAAAATAAACTAGCTTGCAAAGGCAAAGAACAATCTCCAAGGGAGGAAAAGATGGCTGAGAAAAGAAAGATTGAAAAAAAGAGCCTGGAAGAATGGATCGGGGCGATACATGAGAACTTTGAGAACGCTAAGGACGCAGGTGATTCAATCGGCGCTTGCTTGTTATCTGATCCCTCCGGGGGCGTGTCCGTGTGCGTTCAAGTGGACGAGAAGACGTGTAAAGCATTAAAAGGAGTTTTTCTCGGCGGCCCATGTCCATGAGAAAAATCGATCCGAGCGATGAAGTATCACGGTCGAACCTTTTGGTTGATTCTTGCTTTTCAAATCGCGGCGCTGTTTTGAAAGGTGGTTCTATACTCATCACTCGAAGACCCATTCGCCGTTGTGGGATTTTAAATGGTTTTAGCGCCCGCATGACCAGCTCCAACCGGGTATCCTTCTTGGACGGCAGCACCACACTCGAAATTGTATCAGTCGCGGATCAGTGGCGGGTGATTCAGTTCTCGTTGACGCTTAGATTCAATGATGGTTTACCGAGTGAGCGTACTTCGGAACCGATCTCTTTCTTCACCAATCCGGACGACGCAGACAGGACGCTCTATGAAAGGAGCCATGATCTGCAAAAACCCTTCCAAATGAAACGCGCAAGCCGGTCAGCTTGGGACTAAGCTATTCCTCAATCGCTCGGCGCGTCCGCGTGCGGCACGAAGCAACTGCGGCAGCGGGCTTCGTACATGCCGGCGCCGCCGACTGCGACCCGCTCTTCTGATTCAAATGTTCTCTGGGTGTAGTTCGCAGGCTGGCCGCACTTCATGCAAATCGCGTGAGTCTTCGTAATGTATTCCGCCACGGCAAGTAATTGCGGCATCGGCTCCCAGGGCTTTCCGGTGTAGTCCTGATCGAGGCCCGCGACGATCACGCGCACACCACGCTCAGCCAGTTCGTTCACGATCTGAATAAGGTCGTTGTCAAAGAATTGTCCTTCATCGATCCCGACAACTTCCGTGTCAGGCTCGACCTGAGCGCGAATGTCCTGTGCAGAGCGCACGTTTGACGATTCGTGCTTCATCTCGGAGTGGGAGACGATGTGATCGTTTGAAAAACGGGCGTCAATTTCCGGCTTGAAGACCTGCACTTTTTGGCGGGCGATCTTGGCCCGGCGAAGACGACGAATCAATTCTTCCGACTTGCCTGAGAACATTGACCCGGCAATCACTTCAATCCATCCTGCCTGGGCCGCGCGCGTGTGTTCCCGTCGGGCGGGCGCTTCGTTCTCGTCTGGTTCAATCCTGCGAATCATCTTGGCTTTAGTGCTCATTCTAATCTGTTTGATCTCTTCTTTTAGATTCCCTCTCCCTCTGGGAGAGGGTTAGGGTGAGGGCCTAACTCCGCCGTATACCCTTACCCCAGCTCTCTCCCAAAGGGAGAGGGAGATCAGCCTCTAAAATTCAAGTGCGTTTGAGCAACGTGGCAGTCTAAATCAAAGGAATCATTTTCCAAAGTGACGAAGTCAACTTATTCAGCGGTGTTAGAGTGCCGACTTTAGGCGGGCTTTCCACGCGCGCATGAAGCCCATCTGAAGTTGGTACTCTGACGCCTGTAGTTCAGGCCTTCCCAAAGCCGCCGCCGCTCGGCGTTTCGATGCGCACGCGATCGCCGGCCTCCATTTCCCAACTTCCTTTCGAAGTCAGCTGTTCTTTGTCTCCATCGCGGCGAATGATGTAAGCGTGGCCGCGCTCTCCATCTTCGCCGCCGTGCAATCCGTAAGGAGCACGTTTACGACGATCTGAAAGCAAAGCCATGCGCGTTACGGACAGCGTTTCGATTTCGCGAATCGTGCCGTCGCCACCTTTCTGTTTTCCTTTTCCGCCTGAGCCTTTGCGGATTCGATATTCACGGACGCGCAGAGGATACGCATATTCGAGCGCTTCGGCCGGCGTGTTCAGGCTGCTCGTCATGTGCGTGTGCGTGGCGTTCATTCCGTCGAGCGCCG
>Ga0137401_10000475_pt1 | contig 15686 bp, 3 predicted proteins | sample CZOMad1_1_16fung_FD_108286 | JGI IMG/M metagenome (GOLD analysis project Ga0137401, IMG submission 108286) | Vadose zone soil fungal communities from Angelo Coast Range Reserve, California, USA - CZOMad1_1_16fungal (Illumina Assembly) | ecosystem: Environmental > Terrestrial > Soil > Vadose zone...
CGTCAGATGAAACGTAGGTCAGGTTTTTTGGTTTCAATTTGTTGACGTGCTCCATCAATGGCTTCGCGGAGCTTTTCCTGTCGGTCAAATCCGGAAAGATGACGCTAAACTTTCTATCCCGCACCTCCAGTCGAACCAAGCCGAGACTGGTCAACTCCACTGGATCGCGGTTCCCCAAAACATAGAAGGTGTGTGACTTTCCTTCATAGTTAATCGTGTGCCAATTGTGCCAGCCGCTAGTACCAGTTGAGACAAACCTGATTACGATCTGAGCATTGTCGTCCTGGGGTTTTGAGGGAAACTCAGTGATGAGGCTGCCATAACGGGAATTGATTCCGCACGATAATTGATCTCTTATCTTTCCAGTTTTGTCCAGTAGAAGGATTTCTTGAGCTTCGACGCCTGGAACGCCGATAGGATCAGTACCCAGGATCACGATCACAAATTGTAGCTCTCCCGAGACAAGGGAGATGGCGCGGCCCTTCGTGAGAATGGCCCTTGCTCGTCCGCCTTGTGGGTTCTCGCCGCTGTCATAATTCGTCAGGTTGTCAGTGAGATAGCCAGCTCGGCGGGCGAGCTGATCCAAAGTCTGAAAAAATGTGGACTTATGCTCGAAATCAGAGTCAGCAGTAGTTTTGAGAAGAGTCAACACCAACGGGTCGACGCTACTCTGACTATTTCCGATCTGAAGATTAGCTGTGAGCAGCGTCAGAGCAGCAATTATCAGGGATAAACGCATTGGTTAACTCTACTGCGCAGGAAGGTCGTTAGCCCAACATTTCAGATGACGGTCTATATTTCTTGAACGTGGTGAGCTATTCGACCTTGCGTATTTGAGACGCTTTGCCTACCCGTAACTTGACCGGCAAATTGCCGGATGCGCGATCCTCTACGTTCAGAACTGTTACCGTCCAGTCCCCGTTTTCTAAATCGTCTGCCAAGCTAATCTTGGCGCCGCGCGGATTTGCAACCTCGATTGGATGCAAAACTACTGGAGCGTGACCATCACCTTGAAGAATGACTTCCACCTCATCAACCGAAGCGACCGGAAATGTTCCCTCTAATATAAGCTTTTCCGCTGGATAGACCGTAACCTCCTTGGGTGTGTCGGGACCGAAGTAAATCCGTTCCATAAACGGGACCTCGCCCATTGTTCCATCAGCTGGAAATTTCGTCGGCCAGAAGAATCCGATGTTCTTGAATAACCAATCGGACGGTCCGCCACCACGCCATACGCGGGTCATGACGTTGACTAATCCTGGGGAGAGCTTGTCCGTCGGGACGCGCACCTTCGGATAATCCGATTCGTTAACCGGAACAATCGCGATAATCTTATTTTCTTCTTTGAATGCGGCCTCAGCCCGAACAGGTCGGATTTCCAGACTGTAGATCTTCGCCGCCGCTGGTTTGTCGAGCAACTGATAGTCAACAGGATCGGACCAAGGTGAAGCTTCGTCCGAAACGATAGTTCGTGTCTGGATCTTTACACTTCCTGGCGCGAGGCTCTCAGGCACGCGCACGCGCAAGTCGTTTTCGTTTGGACCCCTGGTCGGCACAATTACAATCTGTTCTTTCTGTTGAAAGATGACGTCAGCGCGTTCGGCAGATTTGAGCGGGCTCTGTGCTGCCTACCACCAGATCAAGCCACTGTCCCGGAGCGACCGACATGAGCCAATCCGAATGGAGATAGAGTGGTGTTGGCCCATGAACAATCATCAGCGACAAACTGTTGCTGCTAAGGTTTCCGCCGCTGCGGCGCTCAATTACCCGAATGGTGGCCTCACCAGCGGGTAAGTCCTTAGGCAAAGTAAAGGCTAATGTGTCGGCATCAGACGTATGGCCACCTTCAAAGTGATGTGCTTCTCCTTGACCATCCGTGAGCAATATCGTCTGAGTCGCTGAAACCGGTTCCCTCGATCCAGACCGTTTCACCTGCACCGGGAGGCGCGGTCTGAAATCTGAAACTACTGGCGCCGTGGTCGGAGCGTAGCGACCTTTTGTTCTCCCCGTATGATTGCAATCTATATTGGAACCACTTGAGGTATCTCCTCTCCAATCTCGAAGGCTGCCTCTTCGAAGATCACTTAGTCTTAGCTTGGCCAATCCGGTGTCCGGCCGGAGTACGTGATGACCAAGAGAATATCCACAATAGTGTCATTGCTATTCTCGTCGCCAAGTCGACTTCTCATCTCTTCTGTATTCGGCAGCGCAAGCTCCCATTCCCCGATCGCGGATTTGCCAATCATTGCAGTCCAGCTTCCCGCGTTGCCGCGTCGAGTACTGATGATGCCATCGATGGAAGTGGCGCTCCCGCCAACGGTTCCCGGCTCTTCCTGTGCGGAATAACTCAAATGGCTAACCGGCACCTCAAATGATGCGGCATCACTGCGCACGAAGTATAAGATTACGTGCTGAATCTTGAGCGCTTCAATGTTGGGAGGAAAGTCTTCTCGCAGAGTTTTGAACCGCACTGTCATGCGTGTAGATGTCTGCTCAGGATTGTGCAAGTCGTACCACTGGTCGGCAAACTGGTTGCGGAAGCTGAACGGTCGGTCAACGCTCACGGTTGGCTTCAATGACTGAATGATCTGTTGGCGATAGTCGGAACTATAAAGCGCGGTATATTCCAACGTAATCAGCACATCGGCAACGGTGCGATAGTCAATAGCATTAGCCGCCTTGGGCATGTTGAATTCCCAACTCATTTCTACGCCGCTACCTTCAAACGGAAGCAGGAACTCCGATTGCGACTCCAAGTCATTCACACCGGTCGAAGTGTTGGGCGCGCCGATGGCAATAAACTCGGGCGCGCGCCGGATGGGAATGGTTTGGAAAACGTCGCCTGCAATCACCACTCGCGATGGACCGGTCGTCGAGAGCATGGCATGGATGCCTTCGACAGAAAGGACGAGCGCGATGACAGAAGTGTGCACCCTCTTGATCAGGCGCAGGTAGTGACCGGGAAAGCCGCGGTCGAATAACTCCATCGGCGTAGCAAAAGGCATGACACCGGTCTCACGGAAGCGTTCGAATTCCACGGGCGCAAGGCGCGCGAGCGAGAGTGTCTTGGTCAGTGACAGCTTCCGCTTGTTGGTATTGAAAGCATATTGATCGAGTTGATAGATGTCCTGGAGTAACCGCGCGGAGCCAGTCAGACCTCGCCGGTCGGGACCTTTACCGTCAGCATTCCCAAGTGTCCCGTTCTCCAGCGGCACTTCCCAGTAATCCGATTCGATCATGGCAGGAGGAACTTCCTGGCGGTCAAAAGCGAGTTGGATGACGGCGAGTTTAGCCATCGCTGTCGCTTGTTGGAGAAAGAAGCTGTATACCCTCTCAAGAATGTTACTCATCCAATCGAAGAGTTCGACGTTAGTGAATTTGTTAGTCAGAAATTCGACCGAATCCTTGGCGTTGTCGGCTTGAATTCCAGCGATGACCCGCTCCTGCGTAGCTACCTGCACCTGATCGTCGGCGATCTTTCTCTGCTGTTCGCCGATCTTGGAGTCCTGCTCTGCAAGCTGTTTCTGCAATTGCCATTCGTCTGCCCTTCTTTCCAAGGCCGCGTTTACCGAAGCAATCTGAGCGGCCGCCGTAGAGTCAATGGCTTTTTTGGTGTCGTCGCTAAAGTCTGTAAACAAATATTCATCAACGCTAAAATTCGCCATACCCGCTGTAGCAGCGAGAAAACCACCTGTTGGATCCGCTGCAGCCAGCGAGGCAGCGAGTTGAGCGGAGCTGATAGCTGATTGTTTTGTTTGGATTCTGCGCGAAGCCTCTGTTGCGCCTTTCTGAGCTGCTGCAGCGGTCCCGTAGGCCTCGATCATCTGATTCTCATATTCGTTAGCGCCCGTCTGCAGCCAGTCCGTATAGGTCTCTATTTGAATCTGGGCCCGTTCCTTCTGAAGGTCGGCCAACGTCACGCCGTCGTTTGCCTCTCCCACACGCAGATCCTGGAGGCGCACACCGGCCTGTGCGAGGGTTAGCTGCTGCCGCGCCTGCAGCAGTGTCTGGGCTTCTGCATCTCTTTTTTCTATTGCCGATAGCATGGCCGCTTCTATTTGGGCAGCCAATTGTACGAGTTGCTTTGCCCGCTCGATCAGCACTGGGTAGCGGTAAAGAGAAGGCTGAAGATTCACAGTACCTGGAAGCACAAGCTGCCCGCCCGCCCCGATTGACGGCACTCCACTGGTCGTATCCGTGGGCGCTGCATACAGGTCCAGCTGACTCTTCATGCCGGCAATGTTTCGGCAGGTACGCAGCTTAAAGAGATTTAGATCTGCATGGAGGCGTAAGGCTTTGAGAATTGGATTGGGAGGAATACAGAATTGCAGTGAAGGTGTAACGACCGGGGGTGATGGCAGGAGCGGCAATACCGGTAGACTCTCAGCAACAGCCGATTGCGCTGCCGGGCTGATCAGTCCCACGCCCGCAAAAACCTTTGCCGTTAAAGCCCTGCTAACTTGCTGCAACTTGTCGTCAATGGTTGATTCAGTTATGAGTCGGGCATGCTGCGCCTTGAGCAGACTTGTGGTCGCGCTTACCATCGCCCCGGTTGCTAAGGGACGCGGAGCGTTTGCGACGGCCGTCCGTACGACCACTCGGGCCGCGATCAACTTTGCATCCCACCGCGCCTCACCTTTGAATACCTCAGCTACTTCTTTTGTAACCTCGGCGAACTTACTGGTCGACGATGCGACTGAGGTTAAGTCTTCGAGTATTTCCCCGACTGCGGCCGGGACCTCTGGCGGAATATCTTTACCAGGCTCGATCTTCAATTCAGCGATCAGCTCGTCGCACACTCCGAGTTTTTGTTGCAGTTCGGGTAAGTCGAGCAAATCCAAGGCTGTCAAATACAGCGTTCGTGCTGTTGCCAGCGACTCTCCGGTCTCCTGGGTGAATTGAGAATCCGCAAAATCTAGCAGGCAACGCACGAGCGACATGATCGTAAACCGGGTATAGCTGAGATGACGGGTGGCGGCGATCGAATGTGGGTTCAGCGGATCCAGCAACCAACCATCCGCCTGTTGAAATAGTGAGCTGTCCGCCACCTTGGCGTCGAGTTCCAGCCCGTAATAAATATTGCGCTGGTTGGGTGGTCCAATCTGGGCTTCGTAATCGTAGACGGTGCGGAAACAATCCAGGGCAGCCAGATGGTGGCCCGCGCTTTGAAGCGCCAGTGCTAAATGCAACGGGACAAAATAGTAGGCCTCACGGAGATAGCTAAGTACTGAGGATGTTGCGTCAGCATTCAGCGCAAAAGCGTCACTGATCTCCTGCCGACGCTGATGCAAGTTTGCCGCGGATAAGTGGACGGGAATACTTAGGGGTGCGTTAACTCGAGGTACAGCGCGAAGCGTGGCTTTGCCGACAAGACTGTCACCGGACTCCGCATATCTATACATGTAGAACGCGTCAGAATTCGCTTCTCTTTCATAGGCCAACATCTGCTGGCCTGCCTCCGCCTTCCCGGAGTGAGGAGGAATTCGAATAAGATCCCCCAGTACCGCGTTGAACGGATGATTCTGGCCGGGATTGTCAATCTGGCGATATCCCGAACCGCCGTTATCTAACGAGAATAGGAAAATATCACTGTCAATTTTTTTCGCTCCTTCAACCCGCGGACCCTCAATCTCTCTTCCCGGAAGAGCTCCGAGTATCCGCTCTCCCACGGCATCAATAGCATGCACGAATTTGATTGGCAGGCCCCGGCCACTCAGTATGTATATTCCGGCATTGTAGTAATTGAAGTGTTCACGCCAGACGAACCACATATCCGAGTTGACGATCAATACGGCCTTGATTTCTCGCCATCCTGAATCAATGCGCTGACCAACATCAACGACGTTCAGAAACGCGGGCCAATCGAGGGAATCCCACGCAGTTCCGTCCTCGTTCAGAGTGCGGTAGTAGAACTGGTTGGCGTTGAAGCTGTGGAACACAAGACCTGGATTAGTGGATTCGCTTTGAGTCTGGACAGGAATAACCTCTAAGGTCGAGGTGAGCGGTAGGGGCGGCGGCGTAAGCGGATGTAACGCGGTGTCCCATGACCCAAAATCATCGAGGTTTAGTCGTGCAAGCTGAAGGGTTTGGTTCCCGGTCTGACCGGTGATACAGAAAAGGTGAATATATGAAGAAAGGATAGTGCCATCACGGATAGCGAATACTTTGCTTGGGTCGCTGCCCCTCTTTCTGTAGGGTATCGCGCCAACGATCTGACTTGTGCGAGTAAGTCCCTCCACCTCTTTCCACCAGGTCTGGCCTAACGTGGAGCCCGGATCATACGCAGACCAATACACCTTGCCACTCGCGGCTCGGGCAAACATGTAAAACATTGAGGGCACTCTAATCGGATGACGGTCACACCCGTCCCCTATGTACACAACAGTAGAAGCCTGGCACGTGGCCTCAATCTCCAGCGAGCAAAGATCGCGAAAGTAAGCCGCGTAAGTCTCTGCCTCCTGACAAGCTCCTGCGGGACTAAGTCGGAGCGGGCGGGTAGTCTTGATCAATGTCTCAAAGACCGGACTCTTATCCTTCAGGAGACTCGGCTGCAGGATATTTTCCGGATACAGAAAGACGAACATGGCGGAGCGCCAAGTAGCATAAGAGCCAATCCATTTCCACTCTTCATCAAAATAATCTGAGACCAGGGACAAAACGAAAGTGGGTAGCTGCTTGAATTGGCCGCTGCGCAGGTCAAAGATAAGGGTCTGCAATGTTTCGAGTGCTTGCGCCACTCGGGTCGTGATCTGGCATCCTCCAGATCTGGCGTCAATCAGAAGCCTGGAGGTAATCCACTCGGCTTGCTCATCGAGGTTAGTGCCCACTGCGTCTGATGCTTGAATCAGCGCATCGCGCAATAAGGGTAAGGTCGCTTCTTCAACCGCGCCGATCGCACTGCGGAGCCCTTCGGCGACAGCGTCGTCTTGATCAGTCCGTGATTGCAGCGTGTCTTGCCAGTCGCTACGTGCTTGCCGTGTTGAGAGCCAGAGCGGAGTGAACGGCTCCGTGAAGGGTAGCGGTGTTAAAAGGGCAGTTGGAATCTTGAAGAAATCCGGAGCCAGATTGACCCCTTTGTCTTGTTCCTCCCCACGAAGGACGGCAGATTCCCGCCGAATTTTAGCTTGGTTCAGGGTGTCGTAAACGATATCCCATTCCAAATCGATGATGGGTTGTTGAGCTTTAGCCAGACCCCGAATCCGCATCAGATAAGTGAAGGCGCCACTGTCGAGATTCAGTTGCTCCTGGCGCTTCTCGATGCTGTGACCAGCTTGGCGTTCAAGATCAAGTGAGACCAAGTCAGCTAACTCAAAGCCGAGCGCATCCTTGATGATGTGGTCCAAACCAGTCAACTCGTCGGGCTCGGCTTCGCGAGTAGTTTTCAACCCATCATGCAAAACGGTGAGGCGGTCGGACCGGGCCTTCCAAATATCAAAAGCGGGATCACCAGGAACTACGTGTTGCAGGTCATCCGGTCCTATCACCGTAGGATCGATAATTGGCGGCTGGCTGCGAACACGCAAGGCCTGCTGCCACACTTGGCGGGACTCAAGACTGGCGCGCCACCGCGGGAGTTTGGCCTTGATTGTTTTCCAGTAGACGAGACCCGCGGTATTTTCCTCTTGTATCCACTGGGGATACTCGTGCTTGAGCTTGCGCGCCGGAGTGAGAATGGCATAGACCTCGGCGAACTCGGCCACCGTCGGCTTTGTCGCCGAAGCGGGCTGGTCATTCGCCGCCTTTACCAGCATGAGACGGTTGAAGTTCGCAACTGTCAGGTGTAAGTCGGTCTCAATCTGTTTTGTAGCCTGGCTACGGACTGTTTCGTCCTGACTGCTCAAGCTACTCTGGAGAATGTTTAAGTCATGCTGCAATGGATCGCCGGGTGCCGGATGGCCCAGGGCCAATTGCATCATCTGATCAAAATCTTTGGTCTCACGTTCTTGCTTCAGCTTGCCGGGAATCTGTTCAATTATCGTCTTACGCGCATTCCAAAGGGCGATAGCTTCCTTGCCCGCCAACCATTCCGGTAAATCGGTTAGCTTGACGATGTCCGGATCGACCAGCGGTTGATCTGCAACAGGTAGGGGCGGCCAGTCTCCCTCTTGCGGTTCTCGCACCGAGAACCAGAATTCTTCAAGTCCCAGCAAAATGCCGGCGTTTTTCTCCTCGGTCCGCCAAGCCTCAAACTGCTTTGCCTTCGCAGCTTGCGCCAGAATTGAATAGACCTCGCTCCACTCTGCCGCGCTTGCCTTTTCGTTGCGAGAATCACTCGCTGACAATTGGTCTTTTGCGCGAATGGCCATTAAGCGCGTGAAGCTTTCGACAGAAAGCTGGAGTGCTGTCACGCTATCTTTGGCAGTGCCGACCTCAGCGGCAGTACCACCTTTTGTCAGGACCAATAGCAATCCATCGAGATCCGGCAACGGGTTACCGAGCACTCTCAGGAGTATCTCGTTAAGGCCGTTTGTTCCCGGGGTTTCTCGAGTTGTTTCTAGTTCGTCCAGTACTTGATCGATAATTGCGCGCCGCTTCAGCCAGAGATCAAAGGCTCTATCAGGATCGGTCGGTTTAAGTTTTTGTACGGGTTGACGGAAGTCGTCTGGTCCGATGATGTCGGGGTCAATAATTGGAAGTCGCGGAGTTGTATCGCCACCGGCAGACGCAACTTCACTGTAGGCATCAACTGGGTGGTCCTGCCGACTCCAAAGCGTGCGCAGATGTTTAGACCGCCAACTGAGAACCGCAGGAATTGCTGCAATCGAAATGGCTATGCTATCGGTGCTAAAGGCAATCTCAAATGTTCCTGAGAGGCGGCTGTTGTTCTCCGGGTTCAACCTTACCGTTCCCGAAGCGGTCGCAATCTCACCCGCAGCGACTAGTTTCGTGCGCGCGGCGTCTTTATGAAGTTCAACGCGAAAGACGGTGGCCGCTGAGTTAATTAATGTGACATACACGTTGCCCTCTGGATCGGTGTTCTGGTTCCAGATGACGCCATTCAAATTCCAGCGTGTGATCTGAGCACTGTCATCACCGAACTTCGCGCCCTCCGAGAGAGAATCGCGAACCGTGTCAGGCAGTCCAAAAAGCTTTTCGATTACCTGCGCCGTGAGGAGATGATCTTTGGGGGGCTGGGCACTCGGGTCCAGAAACAGTTGATCTAACTCATCACCATTCTGTTCGTCGTCATCAGGCTTGTCAGCCGGACGGGGTTCGGTCAGATCAATGCCCAGTCGTTCTGCCAGGGCTTTTCGGTTTTCGGCGATCTCTGAACGGATACGGCGGATTTCCTCATATGAGGTGCCGATTCTATTGAGCAGAATCGAATAAACAGCAAAGGCATAGTCCGCCTCACCCTTGGCAAGCGCTGCCTCTTTATTGGCATCCGCAAACGGTCGACTCCCAACATAACTACGCAGCGCTTCGATGCAGATGCGGACCCGTCGCACCTGTTCTTCCACCGCTTCGCAATCGGTGGGAAGATCGTTGAAAGGTTGGTGGAAGGTGTCGACCAGGAATTGCAAGTCGATCTTATCCTTCCCATTTTTCCTGAGGTGTTTCAGAGCATAGTCGAGCAGAGCTCCCAGATAAGCTGCCGGACTAACGGCGGCTGCGCAGTCGTCGCAGCCACAACTGGGCTGAAACACTTCGGCTGCAGCGAGAACAGCGCTATTCGCTTCCATCATTTTGAAGCCATTTGCGCTATTGGCAGCCAACCCCATCAGCATATTGTCCAGCAGACGAGTCTGAGAGCTTGCCGTCACGTGAAGCTTGGCAGCGTCCAGTTCCTTTAGCCCTCCATTCTCGTCACTTACGTGCGCCACAAATTCGGAATGAGGCGTATCCGAAATCGCCAGCACGCTGTCGAAGTTGTGGGCCAGGAGCGTATTGCTCACGCTAATATCCGGCGAAACACGATCGAGGTCGGCGAGCGACTCTAGTTTACGAATGAGAGCGGGGTCAGCATCCCTTGGCAGATCGGGTAGATGACTCAGGCCTCCCTTTCTCCGGATGTCGGAGAGCGTTTGAATATTCTGTTGTTCGTTAAGGAAGGCTCGCAGTTCGGGTGAAACGTCAACGAGAACACTCTTAAGCTCTTCCTGTTGCCTGCTGATTTCAGGCTTGGGAACTTTGATAAGGGCCGGAAAGATTTCTGTTTCCGGTTTACTGAAATCGACGGATACCTGGCCGCCTTCCGCTAATTTCTCTCCCGCAGGGGAAACTACTTCCAGGCGAAATTCGCGTGGTGGTGCATTCGGAGGGATCTCTTTGGGCACGAAAAATACAAATGAGAATTTTCCTTCGTTGTCAGTAGTGTCGAGTCCACGGTTTTCCTCGCCTGCGTTCTCCTGGCTAAACGTGGTGACCGTGTAACCTGCCAAAACAGCTTTCGTCTCTACGTCCAGGAGTTGTGCAATAACCGTACGCGCTACTTGATTGTGATGTATCAGCTGCCTAACTATCGCATTAACGCGATCGTGAAAACTGAAGGGAATGATGTTCTCCGCGATTGCCGCTAAAAGGGACTCGCGAAGTGCGTCCTCGAGAAATCCGGTTAACTTCTCCAGCACCTTTGGCAAATCCTCCAGCGGCACCGCCGATAGCTCTAGGATTGGTGCAGGTACGTTCTTGCGGCCCCAACCGTAGAAGGCTTCAATGGGCAGGTTGGTTTCTTGTGCCAATATCGCACTCCGTCTCGCCCACTCGATTCGTTGCTGGAGTTCGTTCTGTTGCCCGGCGTCAAACTCTTTGAGGATGAACTGGACATCTTCATTCGTCAGCTCGGCTAGCGGCACATCCTCGATGATGGGAGCTATCAGTTTCAGCAGTCCTTCGTATTCGGAGATAGCTGCTCCCAGAGGTGGCCCGACCGATATGCTGACTATCAGTTGGGCCGCCGCGTTGAAGACAATGAGATCTGGTCCAACCGGTCGATTGGTTTCGATACTCTTGATGCTCAGCTCCTGTCCGTTTCGATCGAAGATGCGGAAGCTGATGTCAGCGCTTTTCTCTCCCGGCGTGCGAAAGAGCGATTGGCCTTCCCCGCTCTGGAACTGATCGAGTGTGTAAGTAATCTTGAAGCCGCCCTGAGCATCAGTGATCGCTTCACCTAGTAACTCAGGCGCTGAGCCGCGACGTTCCATGCTGGGCATGTCGCGATCGAAGGCTTGAACCTTTATACCGAGGCGCGGGACATTGTTTGGAGGAAGGACAAATCCGGTGATGGTGAATTGTTCTGGCATGGGTTTGGTTCCTTATGGCTTTCGGATTGGAGAAGTCGTCTTTTCTAGATACCGCAGACTCGGCTTCTATTGTTGAGGCTTGCTCTGCACGCGATACGCATTTCCCTTCTGCTCAAAGTCGCTACCTAAGACCATTTAGGTATAGCCCTTATTGCATTAAGACTCATTCCTGAAAAGGCAGAGCTCTCGCTTTCTACCCAGCTCCGCCTGAAACATCGAAGTATGTCCGGCCAGTTTCAGAAACCACCGAGGGCTCGCCACTACTCAAGCCAAGGTCCTCTTGATTTTCCCAGTTAGTAATCTCCCACCGGGTTTGTAAACTGTGCTTTGCAAGCTTAGCTCGGGCCGACTCCAGGGACTCAGCTATTACGGTGCATGTGACAAGGAAAGCACCCGAGCTGTCACGACCCTCGACCATGATGCGAAACATCCTCATTGCGCTCCCCTCGGACCCCCGTAAAAGGCATGTCCCCCCGAACGCTTGGCATCGTGGAAATGGTTGTAGTACCCAGGATGGCGCGCCTCGTCGTGAATAGCTTTACCCGGCACGGCATCCTTTTGTAGAGCTCTGGCGACCGCTTTGTCTGGCGTGTGGATATCTCCGCCTCGTCTCAGCCGCTCAATCGCTTGCTTGTCCGTCAAGATTTTACCCATCTTAATTCCTGCTTTAGTTCTTTCAGCCGAGCGAATTAGCTGTTTTGCCGCCACATACTCATTCTTGGGCGCTGTCGAAGTTGTTGGGCTTCTGGGTGAAGTAGAACTAATTGGACTTCTGGGTGAGATAGAGCCTATCGGACTTTTGGGCGACGTAGACGTTATTGGACCTCGGGGTGCCGTTGAAACTATTCGACTCTCGACAACTGCTGCCGCTCTAGCGCCGTCCGCAGAAGCCTCTGCTGTGCGAGCGGCGCGCGCCAGTCTTAGCGTTTCGGCCGCTTCTGCAACTTCCCCCGCCCCACCGGCCAAGCCAGCACCTACTATCTCACCAATTAATAGCCCCAAAAAATTCCTGTCATCCACTTTGAAACGTGGCAAAAGAAGTCCGACGACGGGACCCGCGACCCAGTCCGACACACCGTTCACCACTCCCTTGCCAACTGCTTTATAGTCATCGATCTCAGCTTTGGCATTTCCATTTACCCGATCATAGACTCCCGGGCGGCTGACGGGTGGTTCAAACTCCTCGGGATCGACGACAAATTTGGACTCGGCAGTCACTTGTTGCCCGGTTAACGTATCGGTGTGGCCGGATTCGCCAGTTGTCCAATGACCGGAAGTGCTATTCGGGGGCGGTTCATCGTCTGTGCCCTGGCTGTCAATAAGGCTCACTGGATTACTACCAACATATTGGAAAAGATTAACGCCGGCTTCAAAACCAATTGGATCGCAGCTCGTCCACCTCAGTATCCACGCCGCGTAGTACCGCGCTTCATGAAAACTTAGTCCGCTCTCCTCATCCCGCTCCTTCCCGGTAAACCGATAACGCTTGCGCGCAAAACTACCGAAGCTGGTTTCACCGTAAGGCATATATTCTTCGCGGTTGATCAGATTACCTGAGGCATCAATTACAAGGTTGCTGCTGCCCAAGTGATCGCCAAGGTGATATTTCACGGCTGGTGTAGAGTCACCGGTGAACGGTTGGCCCACTCGCACCAATGCGATGCGACTCTGGTTGTCCACCACATGCAGCGTGTTATTTTCCTCAATAACTCCGCCGCGAACGGTCCGCTGCAATTCAAACGCGCCGTCGATATAGATCGTGACTTCCACCTGGCCGACTTGCTTGCGAACGACCTTCTTCACGCGCTGCCCACCCGCATCGTAAAGATAGTGAGCGTGGACGGTTGGTTCGCTGCCGTCGGTCTGCGTTCGATACACCTTCATCCGATCTGCATGGTCCCATTCGAAATGACGCGACGAGCTTTCTCCGATCATGTTGCCGTTGGCGTCGTAGGAATAGTCGAAAGGCTGATTTTCAAACGTGACCCTTAGCAGGCGGTTTGTGTTCGCTACCAGAGTAAAGTTGCGGTTGCTGCCTTGTGTGCTTCCGTCAGACCGAAACAGCGTGTGATTGAGCTGGAGAATATTTCCCACCGCATCGTATTCATACCGCTCTTCATACTTGCGCGTCCGGGTAATATCGGTGCAGCGCGGCACGTCATCCCATGGTGAGTTCGGGGGAATAGGTGGCGCGGTATCGCATTCGCGGCCGTCAGCAGAACGCAGCCGCGAGAGCGCATCGTATGTGAAGGCACGGTCAAGCTCGTCTGGGGTTACAGGTAAACCGCAGCCAGGGGTGCGATCGTGAATGGCGAGGATGTTTCCAATCAGATCGTACTCATAAGCCAGTTCCTGGTGGACCTCACCGCCCGGTCGATACGTGAGTTCCGAGGGTTTGCTGTAACGCTCAGTCCGCAAATGCTGAAGGCGCAAGGTCTGCGGGTTGTAGGCATATCGGGTAAGGATCCCATTGCCATAGGCGATGAAAACGCGCTGGCCTTTGGCGTTGTATGCGATGCGCTCGACGAAGCTGTCGCTGATGGTTCCGCCATCCGGAGCAACTCGCTCCAACGCCACCTGTTCCAGTGCTCCGGCACGGTCGTAAACGGGCCTGAGTTTGCGGCGTTTGTTTTCAACATCCACCGGGTAGATACCGAGTTTCACCCGGTTGCGCGCGTCGTAGCTCACGTTGGAAGCGAACGTCGTCGCGTCAAGTCGGCCGGGATCAGGATTGGTCCAATCAACGCGAAAGGCTTCGATCTTATTGACTGGCGGCGGTCCATTGAACACCGCGAGGATTGTCCCGTCGCTTATCACACGTCGCGCCTTTTCCAGCACGTTGCCCTTGAAATCGTACGCTTCGAATGAGAGAAGACCGGCTTCATCAAAACCTTGAAACAGCTTACCCAGGCGATTCGCCGCCCGGTTAGCTTTGCGGTCGGCAGCAGTTTGGTCTGGAACGCCCGCGTCGCCGTATTCGAGGCGCTCGCGCATGGTCAACTTCTGCCCTTCACCATCGCGGGCCCAAAGCCGGATTGGGCGGTTCAAGTTATCGTAAGCATGAAGTATCAGCGCGCGCTTGCTGTCGCGCTGTTCGACGACACCAGCGGCAGCATCCAATACCTTTTTCCGCAGCCCGGCATCTAAACTCTCAAGGCGCAGTTGATGATTAGCGTAATCGTAGACGTGACTATGAAACGCTGCGCGCCCCAGAGCATCGGTAATCGTCAGGACATTGCCGCGGATGTCATAAGTCGCTTGAGTGATCAACTCCTGAATCGGAGGCAACGGGTCACCTGGATCGGCTGGCGGATTGCGGTTGCGTTCAACCATTTCTATCGTGCGTCCCAGAGAGTCGATCAGAATGCTTGCCGGAGTGTTCCAGTGGTGCTGGTAGTTTGCCGACGCTACTGGATGGGTGCGTCCAGCGTTGTCGTTTGCGTCATACGTGAACGCTTCCCATGGCGTGGGCTCGAACATTTCAGGATGTGTCAGATCGCGCGCGGCGATAGTGCCTGGGACGCCAAATATCACCCGTTGCTCTGAGCCATCGGGATTCAAAGTGCGAATGGCATGACCACGCGGGTCGTAGAACGTCGAGACCTTTTGGCCGGTCTCACTATCTTCGGGTTGACCATAATCCCAGCCTTCTGAAAAGAACGGCTCATACTTCTCAACCACCTGCCCTTTGTTGTCGTAGATCTGCCAACCGCTCACCACGACATTCGGCCTTAGCTCATCCGTATTCCGCCGGCCGACGAGGTCAGCGCCAGCGCCCTGCTTCGCAGGAAGCACAGACTCGCCGCCACCGAAATGCTCATCGCCGAACCGAACGTCTTCCCCTTGAGTGCGAGTCTGCAGCAGGCGGCCAAAGCCGTCCGAATATTCCAGCGTCGTAATCGCCTCTTCGCGTTCAGGCAGAGGGACATCCAGTTCGGTGTCGTGGTGAATCTGGCGGATGGTACGGACGAAGACGGGTTGCCGAGCATCAGGTGGACTATTTTCAAATGCGAGGAAACCGTATTCCATTCGCACGCTGCTGCGCTCATGATCACCCTCGGTTGGACTCTTTCCGCTAACCATGCTGCTCTGCAAAAGCCCGAGTGGCGAGAAAGCAAAGCGACTCTTATTGTCGTTCGAATCAGTGACCTCGCTCGGCTGCAGCACACGATGATCATAGGTAGCCTGCATTGTTAGTCCTGCTGCATCGGTAACTGCTTCCGGCAAGAATTGGAATTTGTCGTACGCAATGATTGTTCGATGGCCCAACGGGTTAACGGTTGCGTCGTGCAAAGGGTCAAGCGTCTCTAGAACCAGACCACGCCCGGAGGGGTTCGCTTGGAAGTCGTAACGTCGCCGGGCAGTGTTCACGAAATAGCCTCGCGGATCGGCGGGATCAGCACTGCCGGCATGGAAGGTATATCCAGCTCGACGCGGGAGAAG
>Ga0137401_10000477_pt1 | contig 15643 bp, 19 predicted proteins | sample CZOMad1_1_16fung_FD_108286 | JGI IMG/M metagenome (GOLD analysis project Ga0137401, IMG submission 108286) | Vadose zone soil fungal communities from Angelo Coast Range Reserve, California, USA - CZOMad1_1_16fungal (Illumina Assembly) | ecosystem: Environmental > Terrestrial > Soil > Vadose...
AGAACGCATGCGCTCCTATTTCGATCAGAATCGCTGGCCGGTTGAAGCGGTCGATCGCGATGCGCTAATCAAACGGTTACATCAGCTCAAGACCGACTACTTCATCCAGTTGATCGAATCCGGCGAATTGCCGGTCCGCAGCGGAATCAACCGCATCGTAGATGAAGCGTACTCAGCTGGCGTTCGGTTGGCGGTCTGTTCTACTTCCAATGAGCGAGCGGTCATCGGCGTCGTCAGGCGACTTCTCGGGCTCGAGCGTTACGCGAAGTTCGCGGGAATTTTTGCTGGAGACGTTGTCAGCCGAAAAAAACCGGATCCAGCTATTTACCAATTGGCTATTCAACGGCTTCAACTTGATCCGACCCGTTGCCTGGTGGTCGAGGACAGTCATAACGGCTTAGTCGCGGCAAGTCGTGCCGGCCTGACCTGCGTGATCACAACCAGTACTTACACCGTAGCGGAGGATTTTGCCCACGCCGTTGCCGTGTATCCCGAACTCGGTGATCCACCGGCACCACACGTCACCTTGAGCGATCTGCAGCGCCAACTGCAGTCAGGAACTCCAACATTGTAAGCCATGAAATCCATCAGTTTGTCTGACGTTGAACACGCCGTCCGCACTATCGCCGAAACGGTGATCGCCAATGAGAACTACTTCTCGGAGCTGGACGGCACCTGCGGCGACGGTGATTTCGGGACTTCGTTAGCCACTGGCTTTCGCACCGTCCTTGGCAAATGGGATTCGCTGGACCGGTCGTCGATTGGGCCATTCCTCTCCGCGATTGGTGTTGTTATAACGGGCAACGTCGGCGGTTGTTCGGGGCCACTATGGGGAACCGGCTTCATGCGCGCGGGTGCGCTTTCCCGGGGGAAGGAATCAATTACCTTAGCCGACCTCGGCGCCATGCTGCGCAACTCAATGGCCGGAATCCAGGCGCGGGGCGGTGCGAGCCTCGGTGACAAGACGATTCTCGACGCGTTAGACCCGATTGCCGCCAGCGTCGAGCAGCGGGCTCAAGATCCCGCCAGCTCACTACTGGCTGTTCTGCGTGAAGCCGCCGACAAAGCCACTGCGGCGGTAGAAGCTTCCAGACCGTGGACTGCGCGCCGTGGCCGCCAGTCATTTACCGGAGAGCGGAGTGCCGGAACACTCGATCCCGGAATTGTCGCCATTGCCACGATCATGCAGGCGCTCGCCAACCGATTCGCGCCGGTGACTTCCTCATAGATTTCTGCTTCCTCCAATCCACACCACCAAAAGGTCCCTCCATGAAAAAGTTCGTTAATGATCCCGCCAACTTTGTCCACGAAATGCTAGAAGGCTTGGTTTTGGCCAATCCGAAGACGCTGAAGTGGATACCGGAACACAATATTATCTACCGTGCCGATGCGCCGAATCCCGACCGAGTATCAGTTATTCAAGGATCAGGCAGCGGCCATGAGCCAGCTCATGTGATGGTGGTCGGTCGTGGCATGTTGGACGCCGCATGTCCAGGCAATGTCTTCGCCGCTCCTCCCATGGAGTATGTGTTAGCTTGTACTAAGCTGATGAACTCGCCCAAAGGAGTTCTTCATTTGATCAATAACTATCAAGGTGATCGCATGTGCTGGGATATGGCCAAGGAAATGGCCGAAGCTGAAGGGATCACGATCGGGACCGTCATTGTTGACGATGACGTTTCGGTGCAAAACAGCACCTACACGGTTGGACGACGTGGCGTCGCCGGTAATTTTTTTGTGATTAAAGCGTGTGGCTCGGCTGCCGAAGCCGGCCGCACACTGGATCAACTGGTCGAGCTCGGTCAGAAAGTGAACTCGGTCGTTCGAACGATGGGAGTCGCGCTTACCGGTTGTACGCCGCCGGCAAAAGGTAAGCCGATTTTTGAACTGTCCGATGATGAGATGGAGATCGGTGTCGGGATCCACGGCGAACCGGGCCGGCGCCGAGCGCAATTGCAATCGGCCGATGCGATCGTTGAAGAAGTCTTTGAGGCCGTGGCCGGCGATCTACCGTTTAAGTCCGGTGATAAGGTGGGATTGATGATTAATGGGCTGGGCGGCACGCCAATCAGCGAGCTCTACGTACTCTACCGGCGAGCGGCACAGCTTTCACAGAAGCGCGGCTTAGAGGTTGTTCGTAACTATGTCGGTAACTATTGTACCTCCCTCGAAATGGCAGGGATGTCGCTCACATTGATTCGCCTGGACGACGAGATCGACTCCCTCCTTTCTGCTCCGGCCGAGATCCCGTTGAGAATATTCTGAGGCGGAGATTAGCGTAGTGTAGACACTTAAGCGCTAAGATAAAGGCGTTGGACACTCCCCGACGTACATCGAGCTACCCAAACGGTAGGGCGAAAACCCCGGCGCTTCGGGTAGCTGCGCCCCTTCGTATTGCATCCGCTGCGCAGGGTTCGAGCCATGCGTGTTGGTCCGCACATCAGAAGCACGCGTACGTCCGGGGTTGCCCAACGCCTTTATCTTAGCGCTCATGAGGACATTTTGAGGGGCGGGCGATAATCTCTGAAGATTTCTATAATTATATTCGTCAAATCTGATCGTGAAAACGATCTTGACCTCCCTCCTGTCTCTTTTGATTTCGGTCAGCGTAACCAATCTGAGCTGGGCACACGGTGGTGGTGGTGGCGCAGGCGGTGGAGGTGCCGGAGCTGGCGGTGCGGGAGGCGGTGGCAGCCACGGTGGAGGTAATGGTGGTTCGGTGGGAGTCGGGCATGGGTCAAGCATGAGCTTTGGGCATAGCAACAACAGCACTACGCTTTCGACCCGAGGCGGTCACTCACACAGCATCTCGAAAGGAGGAGCCCATCACGGTAAGAGCCAAACGACTTCTAAATCGCTTGCGCATCATTCGCGGACGCATCGGCATTCCAATACCACTAAGCAATTGGCTCAGAATCCGACCCTTCGTGGTAAGAAGAACGGATTTATCAATGGACTTCCGCCTGGACTCGAGTCGCAGCTTGATCGTGGCAGGAGTGCGCCTCCGGGTTGGCAATCGAAGGTTGGCCCGGGTACGGTACTCACGGATACCGATACCGTCGCGGATAAAGCACTACCGGCCGGCCAGGAGATACAGGCGGATCGTGGGAAAGTGGTGACTCCAGAAACCACCGCGACGAATCAATAAGTCCACCCAAGCATTGAAAATCAGTTCTTGGTAGCTTTAGCTTCCGCCAGCAGCCCACCTAGATCGAGCGGCCGCGTGTACAATGTAATCTTTCCATCCGGCGTCCGCGGCCATTGTTCCTTTGGCCGATCCCAATAAAGTTCGACCCCATTGTCGTCCGGATCGCGCAAATAGAGTGCTTCGCTTACGCCATGATCCGAAGCACCGTCCAATGGAATCTTTGCCTTCATTAGTCGACTGAGCGCATCCGCGAGCTGTTCGCGGGTGGGATAAAGGAACGCGACGTGATACAGGCCGGTCGTGCCGGGAGGAGGAGCCGCTCCACCCGCGCTTTCCCAAGTGTTTAACCCGATGTGATGATGATAGCCGCCCGCTGAGAGAAATGCCGCCTCGCCGCCGTATTGTAAGACCACGTCGAAGCCCAACACACCATGATAGAAGCCGATAGCCCGTTCCAAGTTCGCTACCTTGAGGTGCACATGCCCGACCCGAACGGCCGCATCGATAGACTTGCTGGAAACCGTGCTCATTGGTTCGTTTACCAATGAAGCCACAGATCTTCGCGGATCAAAGTATTTCGTGTCCTCTCCCGCGCCGCGCACCAAGCCAAAATTCGCGGCAGCGCTGCTACACGAGCCTCAGACTTGGTGCACTACTTTTGCAGGATCCGCTCCACCATCCAGTAGCTGCCGGCTAATGTGACAGCCACAGAACAGACCGGCACCCATTGGCGAGCGAAGCCATGATTCTTTCTTAGTTGCCACAGGATCGGTAGGACCACGGCGGCAACCGAAAGCTGACCGACCTCTACGCCGAGATTGAAGCCGACGAGGGGCCAGACGATTCCAAATTGACCAGAGCCGATTCCAAATTCCCTAAGCGCATCGGCAAAACCAAGGCCATGCACTAACCCGAAAGAAAACGTTATTAGCCAACGCCATTTCGGAGAGTCGCCGCGAAGCAGATTTTCGAATCCAACATACGCAATAGAGGCTGCGATTAACGGCTCCACGATCCTGGCCGGCAATCGAACGACGTCGAGGGTAGACAACGCCAGAGTGATTGAGTGCGCAATCGTGAAACAGGTGATTACGGTTAGGATCGAACGCAAATCCCGGCAGACTACGAGCAACGCGAACAGGAAGAGCAGATGATCGTAACCAGTTAAAATGTGCTCCACGCCCAGCATCAGAAACGCGAGGAATGAGTGATCGCCACGGGCAGATACCGTGGAACTGGAGATAGCCGGCAAGTCAATTTGAACCGAATTTTCCTTCGCCGAGAGCATTGCTTCACCGAGGCTAGCGCCGCTCGTTGTTCGGACCGTTACAAACTCGCGATGGCCGAAAGGTAATCTTTCGAAGAGTTTTGAAACCAGGTGTGCCCGCGTCGCATTCGTCCTTTCGAAACGAAGCAGAATCTCGATATTTCGGCCGTCTTTACGCTTTGCAATCGGTTGATCGGGTATCGCTGTTACCTCATCCAAAAAGAGACTAACTTCCCGCGCTGCTAACGATTCCAGTTGGCCTCGGATACCTTCGAATCTTTCGGCACCTCGGAGATCAGGTCCGCTTCCGCTGGTAGTGAGCAGGGATTCAACATCTCTGTCGGCGAAACCGAGAAGCACGTCAATCTGGCGGTCTCCGACGGTGACCGTCGCGGAGCTCAGTCCAGGATCGTGTGCCTGGGCGCTGAACACGCAAATGACGAAGAGAATCGAGCCGAGACAAAGTCGACAAAGGTATTGTGCGGGCAATTTCACAGTTAGCCGCGATTCCGCGGCGAAGTCGCAGTAAACGCAACCTGATCGCCCAGCCCGCAGTCGCGACAGCGTTGCGGGCGGGTCCACGCTCAGGAACTCAGGTCGGGACGTCTCATAGGACGTCCCTTAGAGGTTTGCGGTGAAGAAGCGCAAGCATCACTTACAACGGACACGCGGGCGCGTGTCCCTACCGGGTGCTTACGGTTGCGTATGATGTTCGTTATCTCGTCCGTTGTGCGGCGTCGCCGCATAAGGAAATACCATATTGTAGGTGATGTCGTTGTGAGTAACGCCGCCGACGTTGAACGTCTTGGGATCAAAGCCCGCGAAAATCGTCGGTGGACTTGTCCGGAGATCGCTTAAGATGGCGATTACCGCTATGCCCAGGACATCATCGCCAAAGCGGCGTCCGTTGGGCCAGCCTCCAGGGATAGTTCCCTTACCGAAGCCTTGCTGTACTGTGCTGATCAGGGTATCGCCTCCGAAAATACCGAGCCGATGGAAATTCGGACTTCCTGCCAACTGCGCCGGACCAGTCGACAAATCAACCTTGATCAAATCTGGGATGAAAATCCCGGCCAGATCGGTTCGGTCGGTTTGCAAGTTAGCCGGGTCTCCTAACAATTTGGCTAACTCAGGAGCCAAAGCATACTTCTGAAAGAGGCTCTTATCCACCGCCGGTGGCGTCTCATTGTAGAGATCTTTGTCTTTCCCTGCGACCAGCAACTCACAGAACGCAGGATTCCCTTGACGACCGACTTGGACGAATTCGCCGGGGTGCTCTGGAGCCCTTGGATCGCGCAAGACGGTGAGAGCTTTGCGGCTAGTGGTAGCATACACACCGACTATTTGTTGGTCACCGCCCAATTCAGAAATAGGAATGTTGATAACAATGGTGTGCACGTTAAATCCAGCTTGGCTGTCTAACGGTTTTTCCGGGCCGGAGAAGGTCGGATCGAGGTCGAAGATGCTCTGAATATTTGGCGTAAAAGCCGTCATCTCGCTGTCCGGCGAACACGATATAACCCTTGTTTAACTTGTGAATGGTTTCGGAAGTATAAACATCCAATAAGGAAGGATCCGCGACGCCTTCCTTAGCGGGTAGATTGCCTTTTTCACCCTGGTTATAGTGCGGGGTAACCAGACCCTGATTGTTTGGTGGAACAGTTAGATTCTTACCGAGGACCTCAACTCGACTTCGCGCATCTTCATCCTTGCCCTCACGCTTCTCCGCGTGAACAACTTTGGTAACCGTATAGCGCTGGGTCAGATTCTGGTTCGCGTCGTCGACATGTTGGATCGGGCCGAGGAAAGATTGCGCGATCGTGTTTTCGTTTTTGAAAGTTGTCTTAAATCTGAACTGGTAGCTGATCGTAGCCTCCCCTTCTGAGAGATCGGCCCCGATGGAAACGTGGATTTCGTAGAGCACGTTGTCATCGAAGTTATATTTGTTTGGTCCGATGCTCGGTTCCTCAAACGGATATACCGCTAGAGCTGCAGTGAGGGATTTGATCCCATTCACCTGCGACACAAATGCGTACACATCCGTAGTGTTGGCGGATGGATCGAGGGTTATCAGCGGTGCATCCATGTGGCTGGATGCCGTGGCACTGCCGGGCGCGAACGCCAGCGCGGATAACGCGGCGCCGAGCCAGGTGGCTAAAGTACTGCGTCGATCTTTCATAGTTTTTGTTTATTTCTTGTTCTTTGGTTTAGTTGCCGCGAGCGGTAGCGGGCGTTTCGTCCCGCTCGCTGACCGCGGCAAATTGTCTATTGAGATCGTCTCTTTCTGATGGCATCAGCGTCTGCTTGCTTTGCTCGGCGCGTCTAAACAACTCGCAAGCACTGGAATGGTTGCCGAGTGCCATGGCGATGGACCCAGCATGATAAAAAAGTCGTGCGTCCTGTGTCCCTTCCTTCAGCGATCTTTCGGAGTAATCCCGTGCTTCATCGAGGCGACCATTTGCTTTTAACGTCCAGGCAACTGCGTCCATGGTAAATACATCCGCCCGCGTGTTCAGCTCCGCTTCGGCTAGCGCGAGCGCCTGTTGGATTCGTTGGCCCCTGGATACCAAATAGAGTGCAAACGTTCGCGGATCGTTAACGGCGCCGTTGCTGATCAAGTGGCGCTCCACGTCTTCTGCCGCTTGGGTTTTCCCCACGGCTCTCAAAGCGTCTGCCAGCGTCCACTGGTACTCCGGTAGCGAAGTGAAAGTTGTCGCCGGCTGGAGAGATTCGATGGCCTCCACAGCTTTACCTTGTGCCAACAGGATCCGACCGCGGAGAAGTAGCGCAGCAGCGTAATTTTCTGCGAATTGTAACGCGATTCCAGCTGACTTTGCCGCAGCCTCGGTATTCGCCGCCTGCAATTCGTAAATGCCCAACCGGGTGTAGGCCCAAGCGGTCGGTTCTGCTTCACGCGGGCTGCCGGCCGTTACCGCCATCTGCATCACCTCGGTCGCGCCCTGGACATCGCCTTTTAACCAGCGAATGTTAGCTACTCGGGTGTAGCTTTGCAGGTCCGGCCTGAGGTTAATCATCTTTTGGTAGGAGACTACCGCCTCGTCCAACCGCCCTTGCTCCATCAAGACGTCTCCCAGCAAACCGTGGTCGAGTGCCTCATTCCGAATCGTTACCAGTCTTCGTGCGACTGATTCCGCTTCCTTAAATTTGTGCAAGCTGTCCAAAATATGGCCTTGGAGCAGGAAGGCGTCTGGATCGTTAGCGTTCTCCGATTGCACGCAAAATGAGCACTGCTCCGCGAGCTTGTAGTAGCCGGGATCGTAACTTAAGCGGGCCTTGGTGATGAATGCCCAACCAAGGCGCTTGATCGTGTCGCCCCTCTTCGTAGCGGTCCGGGCTTCATCCTGTAACTGCTTTATTTCGCGGTCAATCTGTTCGATCCCTTCGTGCGGCAAGAGAGCGACTTCACACGAGCTGCTGGCTGGAGCTAAAACGGCCTCCGTTTTTTTGATCGCGGGCGACGATACCACGCTCGAAACCCTGATTTTCCACAGCCCAAATCCAGCTAAGGCGCAACCGCCTAACAAAAAAGAGAGTCTTGGATAGAAAAGCTTCAGCACGCGCGAATGGATGCGCTGTTCTATCGTTCGCGGATGCAAGGATGTAGGCCTCGATTTGTTTTTTTATTCCCTGAAAAGTCCATGCATCCAAAAATCGACTGGCTGCGCACTGGCAAAAAGGGTATCGCAATCTGACGGGATCCGAGTTTCAATCGATCACGGCCGCGGGAGCGCTCTTTTTTCTCGGCCTAGTGAGTCCAGGACCAAATTTCTTGGTGGTGATCGAGAGTACGCTGCACGGTGGTCATCGATCAGGAATTTTTACCGGGCTTGGTGCGTCGAGGGCGAAACCCCGGGCGAAGCCCTAGGAACAGAAAATGTTAGGCACCTAGCGCTGAAAGCGCGTCAGAATCCGTTTCACACCCATCGCACACCATTCGATAGACGGTAGGCATTGGATAAAGGTAAGATTGAAACGCACCTTCAGTGCGTGACCGCTTGGGAATCGGATTTCCTAGGCTTCGCCCAGGCTATCCTGAAGCGCGCCTTCCGCCTTCGCAAAGCTGATCGTCTAAAATCTTGCGGCGGAGGAAAGGCTTCGGCGGACAGGTCGGCGCTCAACCCGCCAACCCAGACGCAAAGATGTCGCTGTCAATATCGCTGCCGGAATGGATCAATGCGACGCGTTTATTGCGAACGATTTTTTGCTCTTGCAACGGCGCTGCCAGCGGATCTGCGGCGTCTCTGGCAAAACTTTGTGCACGACTTCCGCGGCCCGCTCGAGCTCATCGATGTCGAACATGGACACAAAAGTCAGGAGATCTCGAAGATCGCTTCGATCTCGACTGTGATGTTCATTGGTAAACTGCTAACCCCGACTGCTGATCGAGCATGCCTGCCAGCGTCTCCGAAAACGTCAACCAGTAAATCCGAGCAACCGTTGATCACCTTCGGGTGGTCCCGAAAGTCATCAGATGCGTTCACGAATCCGGTCAGCTTAACCACCCGACGCACCGTGCTAAGCCCATTTTGAGCGTGATTAACCACGGACAATAAATTGATGCCGACGAGCCGCGCGTGGGCATGCGCCTCATCCGCAGTAACATCCCGGCCGACTTTGCCGGTCATATACTTTTCATCGGCCGTCCGCGGGCCCTGACCTGATATAAACAGCAGGTTTCCGCTTATTGTGAACGGAACATAATTGGCTACTGGCATGGGAAAAGCCGGTAATGAAATTCCAAGCTCGGTTAAACGCCTTTCGGCCAAGTGATGGATTGATGAGACACTCATAAAAGAATTCACGATCGATGGGTTGAGACCGCAATCTCTAAGAAAAATTCCCTTTGATCTTCCGTGATATCGGCAAGTTCGCTGCCAATGTCTCAAATAAGGTCTCCTTAAAGCGTGTTGCCGCCGGAGTTAGCTCCCTCCCGCCATCGTGAAGCGAGAGATCGATCATCGGTAACGGTGGAAGGCCGGATTTTTTGTCCAACGCGATGAGCTGGTCGGGCAACCCAGTCAACGTGCGCACCGTGATGCCGAGTCCGGCCTCAACTGCCGCCCAAATACCATGCAGACTCAGGCTGGTAAAAGCGATGTGCCAGGGAATACCGGCTCGGTCGAGGGCGGCAATCGCAGTTTCACGAAAGAAGCAAGGAGAATTGAACACCGCGAGCGGCAACGGTTCGCCAGGTTGCCATATGGGCTTTTCTTTGCTGGAGCCAATCCAGGTCATTGGCAACGCCGCGAGTCGTTGTGCATCGCTCCGCAGCCTGCCACCAAACAACAACGCCAGATCTAATTGTCCTTTATCGAGGCGGTCGATCAGATTGGCCCGTCGATCCGCGTTTACCTCGACCTGCACTCCCGGATGTGCGCGTTTGAACCGGCCGAGTGCCGTGGGTAACCAGGTTTCCGCGAAATCGGTCGGCAGCCCAAATCGGACCGAGCCAGCAATAGTAGAACCGCGCACAGCGGCGACCGCTTCATCGTTGAGATCAAGAATGCGGCGGGCATAGGACAGCACGACATCGCCGGCTTCCGTCAAGGCAAGACCGCGACCCTCCTTCCGAAACAGTGCCTGGCCGAGCTGCTCTTCCAATTTGCGTATTTGCTGGCTGACTGCGGATTGAGACCGTCCAACCTGTTGGGCCGCTCGGTTAAATCCGCCCAGCTGCTGCGCCGCCACCAGCGTGCGCAGAATATCTGTGTCCAGGTTGGTCCGTATCATCGTTCAGTTTTTCGCAACTGTTCTATTAGAAGTATCCAATTTTATTCTCAATGCCAGCGGTTATTTTGCCAACAATCGGCAATCGTGCCGATCGCCAGAAAAGGAGGCAAAATGTCGCTCTTTCCCATCGCCGAGAAACAAATCGCTTTACTCGGTTTACTGCTGTTCGCCTGGTTTGTATTCAGTGCCGCCACCGCGATGCTGTTGGTCGCGCTTTACCTTCCCGGCCAAGGCGGGCTTAGCGCGCTGTTACAAGCATTGGGTTATCTATTGCCATCCGATCCCGTGATCTATGCTACCTGAAGGTGCCGATCCGATGGTTGGGCGTTCGGCGCTTTTCTTGGTAGCGGCGACTGTCCGGCTAGGGTTTTTCGTTTGGCGCGAACTAAAAGCTGACGCGGAGCTGCGCGTTTACAATTGCTACAAACCGCACTCGCCATTGTTTGTCATGGCTCCGCCCTTGGGTTCGCACCCCGAGTTTGAGCCGAGCAGGCAGCGTCACGAAAATGGTGACTGCGGTTTTTGGTAGCGCCAACCGAGCAGCTCCGTTTCAATTTTGAGGCAGCGCGCGTCAACCAGAGAAGAATTGGGGACCGTCGCCGCCCAAAAACACATCCGGGATACCGCTGGCGAAGGCGCCGCTCTATCGGCTATCGGCTATCGGCTATTGCGAAGCACTGTCCAGCGGTATCTGGTATCCGTTAGCCAGACGGTTTGTTTCACTCGCCATGCCGATCACCGCGAGCAGCTCGCCGAACGCTTCCTCTGTCAGACCCGCCTTCTGGGCAGCTTTCGTATGCGAATGAATACAGTAATCGCAATTGTTAGTGACGCTTACCGCGATGTAAATCAGCTCCTTCGTGAGAGGGTTGAGTGCGCCGGGCGCCATCACTTGTTTTACGCTCTCCCACGTCCGGCGCAAAGTGACCGGATGATTCGCCAAGGCCTTCCAGAAGTTGTTCACCTTATCAACCTTCCGCGTCGCCATAATATCGTCGAAGACACTCCGGACTTCCGCTGAGGCATTTTCGTATTCGATCAGTTCAACCGGTAACATCTGATATCCTCGTCGCGCCGATTGTCAATTCAACCGCAGACATGGAACAAATAATATGAACCATGAATTCAGGTGAACAGAAACGAAGAAGACAGCGCGGCGTAGCATGCGCCCAAAGACGACGAAAAACCAACCGCGAATCAATACTAATTGACGCGAATCAGATCATATCTTCGTGTCCATTCGCGTCTATTCGTGGTTAATTTTGACTGTATTCCTTTGCCGTCCTCGCGTCCGGCTCGCATCGCTCCGTGAATCGTCGCAAACGGGATCTCTGCCGGCTTTTCTCGAGCGGGTGTTCCTTCGCGGTTCGCTACGCTATTGCTCGCTGTAATTCCAGGTCAATCCCCCATCCACCACAATGGTGGCTCCAGTGATGTAGTCCGCATCCGATGACGCCAGGAAGGCAGCGACCCCACCGACATCGCTGACCTGACCCAATCGGCCGAGCGGTATGTTATCGAGGAGCGCCTTGAGCTTGGGCGGATCGTTCAGCAGCGCAGAATTGATCGGCGTCTCAATCGCCCCCGGAGCGATATTGTTCACCGTGATCCCGTAAGGAGCTAACTCGATAGACAGGTTGCGCATCATCATCTTCATCCCCCCTTTGCTCGCGCAATAGGAAGTGAAATGCGGGAACGGCAGTTCCTCATGCACTGAACTGACGTTGATGATCTTACCTGGCTTCTTTGCCGCCATTCTGTGCTGAACGAACGCCTGGCTAGCGAAAAAAGCGCCTTTCAAATTGATTGTGAGGACCAGGTCATAATCGTGCTCGGTTGCCTCCCAGATGGAGGCATGTTTTTCTACTCCGGCATTATTGACAAGCACGTCGACTCCGCCGAAGGAATCGGCCGCTTGCTTCATCATGCTGTGAATATGGTCGACTGATGATATGTCGGCTTCGACGGCCAAACCGCGGCGTCCACGCTTCTGGATTTGCGCAACCGTTGCATCCGCGGATTGCGGGTTTCCAACGTAATCAACCACAATATCGGCGCCTTCTTCAGCCAACCGGAATGCGATACCTTGACCAATGCCCTGGCTTCCGCCGGTGATGAGAACAGTTTTTCCTTCGAGTTTCATAAGAGTTATGATTAAGAAAGTCGATCCACAGATTACACAGATTTCGCAGATTAGATTCTGGTTTCTTACCGGCCTCGCTAGATTCTTTTGCGGTTATTTGTCCTTTTGGTCGAATCACGCGTTTCTTCCCAGATCCCGCAACGGCCGCCGTAACCGCAAATCGCGCTCGATCCGTTCGAGTGGCACTCCCTTGGTTTCGGGGACGAAACGAGAGCAGAGCCAGAGACCAACCAACGAAAGGGCTGCATACAGCAAAAATGTCCAGACATCGCCAAGACCCTTCAGCAGGCTGAGAAAAGTGAGCGACACGACAAAGTTGCTAAGCCAGTTGGCCATAGTGGCGATACTGGCGGCCTGGCCCCGGATGTTCAGTGGAAAAATCTCCGAAATCAGTAGCCAAAATACCGGTCCAAGCCCGATCGCAAAGGAAGCGATATAAACAGCTAAACTAAGTACCCCGATCCATTTCAGTGCTACGCCACCAATTGCGAAGCCCAGACTAAGAGCGAGCAGCGACACGGACATTCCAGCCAGGCTGGTCAACAGCAGAGGCCGGCGCCCCACCCGGTCCAGCAATGGAAACGATGGTCATCACCATTCACCAGGCCGACGCCAGCCGTGGCCAGAATCGAGCTCAGAGCGGAATGAAAACCGGCTTGTTGGAAGATCGTCGGCGCATAGTAAATCACTGTGTCACCAGAAGCTCTTCCATAAACGGCGCCAATTTGAACGCTCCCTTTATGAAAAGAATCGCGCCCGAGATGACGCCGGTGTCGAAGCCGAACAGGAGTCCGGCGAGTGCTGCGATCGCCGCCGCGATTTGAACAAAATGATGGGAATGTCTCGCTGGCGGTATGCTCTTGGCCTGACCCAGTGTATCCATACGGACAAGAACGTTCCCGCTCGCGAGCCGAACGGCAACTGACATATGAAGCGAGAGAAGGGAGAATGCCTGATGCCATTAACGTTGCAGAATATCTAGGTCGAATTGGCCTGGCCCGCGCTATTTCCGTCGACGCTGAAAGTCTGCGCCGATTGCAGTACGCCCATTTGATGCGTGTGCCATTCGAGAATCTGGATATTCACCTTGCACGGCCGATTCGACTGGATCTCGCCAGTCTCTGGGAAAAGATCGTCATCCGCCGTCGGGGCGGATTTTGCTATGAACTCAACGGGTTGTTTGCGTGGCTGCTGACATCACTTGGCTTCCAGGTCAATCTGCTATCTGCTCGGGCTGCACATCGCGAAGGAGGGTTCGGTCCGGCATTCGATCATTTGGCGCTGCGGGTCGATCTCGATCAGCCTTACCTCGTCGATGTCGGTTTTGGTGATGCGTTCCTTGGGCCGTTGTGCCTTACTGCCGGTGTAGAACAGAACGATCCGCGCAAGACACTGCTCCTAACGCACGCCGCCGATGATTGGCTTGTCCGCGAGCGCATATCTGACGGAAACTGGAAGCCTTTATACCTTTTCACTTTGGTGCCGCGCGGTATCGACGATTTCGCCGAAATGTGCCGGTACCATCAGACCTCACCGGAAAGCCATTTCACCCGAGGGACGATCTGTTCCATCGCAACATCCGCCGGTCGCGTGACGATCAGCGGCGATCGATTCATTGAGACCCGCGAAGGCGATCGCACCGAGCGGCTCATCCAGAACGAGACCCAGCTGCGGACCCTGCTGGCCGAGCATTTTGGCGTGACCGGCATCGATCGCGATCTTTTACCCAGACGTGATGCCGTCGCGCGAGGACTGCCGTTGTGAGGGACAGAACACAGCAAATATGCCGCCGTTCAGTAGCCGCCGTGGCCCCTGCTCATTTCTCCTTCAGCTGGGGCTACACCCTCCTGGTTGGCGCACGAATTCAAAATGAGTACCGCCGCGACCAGGGCAAGAAGCCAGAAGCATTGTTTTCGTTTCATCGTCGCCGACAATATTGTGTCGGGGACTGATTGAACAAGAATCTTTTCAATGCCCGTACTGATCTTAGGAGGAACTCGCTTCATCGGCTGGCACGTCGCCTCCACGCTAAAGAGTGAACGTCACCGCGTCGCTGTGTTCCATCGCGGCTCAACGCCGCTTCAGGAACTTTCTGGTATTGAAGAGATTCTGGGCGAGAAGACGGAGCTGCCGGACTTTCGCGATGAATTTAGCCGTTTCCGACCACAGGCTCTGATCGACTGTATCGGTTACACGCTGGCCGACAGATGAAAAATCGTCGAAACATTTAAAGGCGTGTTGGAGCGGCTGGTCTTTCCTAGCAGTTGCGATGTCTATCGGGCGCTGCGCTTACCCTGCAACTTCGCTTAAGACTGGAGTATTGATGCGAGTCTGATTCGCAAGACGACTGGCTTTTCTGATCCATTCACTCTGAAAGATTCGCTTTGACTTCCATCTTAATATATAATAACAATAGAAAATATTGTATGACTAAACTAGAGCTTGAACGTCGTTTAACAGTTTTCGTCATGGAACAACCAGTGGACCGCTTTGAGATTTCCGATAGCGTCGAAGCCGATCTTCAAGTTGAGTTGATCTTAAAACCCAACACACCAATTACCGAGCGATTCATTGTTCGGCTGGAGACAGCCCTTCACCGGAAGATCGGATCATTGTCACTGTTCCGTGTTCGCCGCAATGTTTTAATCATCCGTTTCACCCTAAAGGACGGCTACCGTGACGATTCGGCAGCCGACAGCATCCAGGAGCTACCTTTTCCTTACACCTGTGCCGATGTTGTGATTCCGACCAAGAGTCGATTTCGCTGCTTGGAGGCGGATTTGTGAACTCCAACTATAGTCTGAATCTCGAAGATAGCACTTCCTTCGTCTTACGGATTTCGACAAAACCGGTCTTTAACTCCGAGTTCGAAAATTTCGGGAGGGCCTGGTATGACTACATCTGCTCGACCCTTCTCTCTGATCGAGTTCGACAGAGGCTAGGGATAACTGTAGCCGAACAGGTGCTAGATTTCGTTCGAGATCGGCGGGTAACGTATGAATCAATCGCCAATACGACTCGGTTAATCCACTGCGATTACAATCCAAAGAACATCATCATGAGCCGGATCGATTTACACTGGAAGGTCGCTGCAATTCTAGACTGGAGGACAATTGGAGAGAAATCGCCGAACTCCTGGATCTCGCGGCAATGACGAACTTTCTGGATAGCGAAAGCGAGCACCCTAAAACGTTCCGGACCGCTGTATCCGTGGCTGATTTGGTTCAGGGCCTCCTGTGCTTGTTCCTGGTTAGCACACCGCACGACGAAGTCGTCGGCCTATCTGACCATTTCAAACCCCTTTCGGGCCATCTTCCAGTCCACTCCGTTGAGG
>Ga0137401_10000481_pt1 | contig 15551 bp, 10 predicted proteins | sample CZOMad1_1_16fung_FD_108286 | JGI IMG/M metagenome (GOLD analysis project Ga0137401, IMG submission 108286) | Vadose zone soil fungal communities from Angelo Coast Range Reserve, California, USA - CZOMad1_1_16fungal (Illumina Assembly) | ecosystem: Environmental > Terrestrial > Soil > Vadose...
GGTTCCAGCCGACCGGCCAACCTTTATGCTGTCGTGGTCCTGTGAGCCATCCACATGGGAGTCCCCAAGGTATTGCCATTGTTCTCTTCGGGCATGCAGCGAGATACAGAGGGCAAGGACGAAAACGAGACTGATCGCCCATTTAGTACGGTTCTTCGACATCTTCATATTTCCTTTCTTGAGTATTTAACGAGGCGGAGAAGGTTTGGGAGGTTGCACGCCATAGGCATCGGCCAGTTGGCCGAGTTCGACTCTTACATCGTTCGATGCGGAGTTGGTGCGATCCTCGAACGCGACCTGGTGAATCACCTCAAAATCTTATGCTGGCCTGAGTCGCGAACTCAAGATAATTCAGGCCCGTAACTTGTCGGTTTGGATGCCTTTCCGTTATTGCGGCCTCCCCGCGTGGCCACCAGCCGAGGCGTGAGATCAGAACACCCGGCCCAGTTGGAAGAACCACTTGCGATGTCCGCTATCGCCGACACTTCCGCCGAAGACCAAAGGTCCCACCGCGGTCTCGGCCAGAACGCCGAGAGCAAAATCATTGGGGAACTTGCTGGCGTCGGTAAATCCGTACATCTTGCCGAACTCGTAGCCGGCGATGGCATAGACCTTCTTTCCTGCCAGTGGAGGCAGAGTCAGCAGATCGTGCAAGTATCCGGCCCGAAAAAAATAGAACTGATTGCCAAAAAGTTCGTTCGTTCCGTACGCGCTGAGCCGGTTCGAGCCGCCGAGGAAGAACTGCGGGAACCCGATGCTGGATGAACCGAAAGTGGTTCCACCTTCGCTGACCACGAACAAGGATGCAGGCCGGGTAATGGGCTTGAAGAAGCCGATGCGCAAATCCGCAACCGGAAAACCGTTGGTGCCTCCAGGGCCGGTGTCGTACCAGCGGAAGTTCGACTCTGCGTTCACGCCGCTCCGAGGGATCACCGGATCGTCGGTGTGATCGAACAGCCAGCGAACGCGCGATGCGCCGGTCCGTCCGCTCAGGGAAGCGAATTCCGGCGTGCCCAGGCGGAGCCTGGCATCCAACGAGCCCACTTCGTAGCCAAAACGGACCTCGCTGAAGCGGTTGAATCCGTAACCGATATCGGCGCCCATGGCCGCACGGTTTAACCGGTACTCGGCGAGCGGATCGCTCTTCCGATAGACTTTGAAGGCAGAGCTGCTGGCGCCAGCGTGGGGCGAAAAGAACCATTTACTGGCCGGCGAGAATGGACGGTAGAGTTCGCTTTCTACACCGTACGTGTTGCCAAAAATAAAGTCGGTACGCCATTCCGAGCGGTACCCAGCCACGTCGAGGAAGGTCAGACGAGTGGCGAGAGTGAAATCTACGTCACTGCTTTCCGATCCATCCACCTCAAAACCCAATTGCAGTGTGGGCGGAGCGTAGAGCTTTTCGTGCATCGTCACCAGCAGCCCATCTTGCCCGTTCTGTTTTGTGATCTGGTATCCGGCGGTATCGTAGCGCCCGATTCCAGTCAATCGCGTGAGCAGGCTTTCGAGTCGGTTCGTGTCGATCGGCTTTCCCGCCTGGGAGTGCAGGAACCGTTCTATGTTTTGCTCCGCGACCGGGCTTGCGCCTTGCACTTTCACAAATTGCGGCACCGGAATGTCGCTGAGCCGTTGCGCCTTCCGCCGCTCCATATATTGCGCCCAGGCAGCTTCATCGAGTGCGTACGCATCAAGCAGGCGCGCCTTCTGGGCGGCGGCTTCGGTTCCGCGCTCGATGATCTCCTTCGATTTCGTGTAATCCAACGAGCTGAAATCCTGTAGCTCTACGCTTACCACCAGGTCCGCCCCCGCCAGCCCGCGGATCTCGTTTCCGGCAACCACGACGTCAATGGACCGGCCCAGAATGGCAAAGAGCGATTGGATTTTGCCGGCCTCGGCCGGCGAGGTTTGGAGATGTACGCCGATTACAATGTCCGCGCCCATGTCCCGCACCACGTCCGTAGGCAGGTTCCCGACCAACCCGCCGTCGACATAAACGTGCTCCCCATCGCGGATCGGAGAGAAAAGGCCGGGGATCGCCATGGTGGCCCGCATGGCCCGGGAGAGCGACCCATCTTTGAACACCGCTTGCTTTCCTGTAACCAGATCGGTGGCCACGCAACGGAAAGGAATTGGCAGATCGTCGAACGATTGCATGCCCGAATAAGCCAGCGTTTCCCGGTCAATCAGGAGGCTGATCTGTTGGCCGGCATTCAAACCGCCTGGCAACACCAGCCCTCGACGCAGGCCCAGAAGAATAGAGTTGGGAAAAGCAACCTGATCTTCCTTTCTGCGAAAGGACAGATCTTCGTAGGGAAGGGCCCCGCCGAGGATCACGTCCCAATTCTGTGCGTCGACTAACTCACGAAGCTGTTGCGGATTTTTCCCCGTGGCGTAGAGGCCTCCGACTAAGCCGCCCATACTGGTTCCCGCTAGGTAGTCGATTGGGATGTGGTGGTCTTCAAACCACTGCAGCACGCCGACGTGCGCCAGTCCAAGCGCGCCTCCGCCTTCAAGCGCAACCCCAATCTTCAGCCTTGGCTTGGGCTGCGCTTGCTCCAGTGTCGCAGTCGAGGACGGAACGGACGGGCTCGACTGAGAAGCGGGCGCCTCTTGCGCTCGGCAAACAGAGAAAAGCAACAAGACGGCGATAAGTGCATGCAGGCTGCCGCGCATGTAGAGCTCCCTTCGAACCAGTCGCGAGGACGTAAATTGGGGTGGAGACAAGTCTCGCCCAGCCCGTGCATTCGCACAAGCGAGGTCGCTCGCTCCTACACTGATCTGCAGACTGGTGTAAATTAGCTGGCGAATATTTCGGAGAGCGAACTCGCGATGACCATCAAGACCATCCAGGGCCCGGCAATCTTCCTGGCCCAGTTTGCCGGTGACACGGCTCCTTTCAACAACCTGCAAAATATCGCGCGCTGGGTGAGCAGTCTGGGCTACAAGGGCGTGCAGATTCCATCCTGGGACGGCCGCCTGTTCAACCTGAAGCAGGCCGCAGAGAGCAAGACCTATTGTGAAGAGGTGCTCGATACCCTGGCCACTCACGGACTCCATCTCACCGAGCTCTCCACTCATCTGCAGGGCCAATTGGTCGCGGTGCATCCCGCTTACGACTTGATGTTCGATGGATTCGCGCCGGATGAATTCCGCGGAAACAGGCTAGCGCGGCAGGAGTGGGCTGTGGAACAACTCCTGTTTGCGGCGAAGGCATCCGCAAACCTGGGGGTAAAGGCCCACGCCACTTTTTCCGGAGCGCTGGCCTGGCCTTACGTTTATCCCTGGCCGCAACGCCCGGCTGGACTCATCGAAGCTGCCTTCGACGAGTTGTCCGTGCGCTGGCTGCCGATCTTGAATGCGTTTGATGAAGCGGGCGTGGACTTATGCTTCGAGATCCATCCCGGAGAAGACCTGCACGATGGCATCACCTTTGAGATGTTCCTGGAGCGGGTCAAGGAGCATCCCCGATGCAACATGTTGTTCGATCCCAGCCATTTCGTGTTGCAGCAACTCGACTATCTGCAATTCCTCGATCTCTATCACGACCGCATAAAGATGTTTCATGTAAAAGATGCCGAGTTTCATCCGTCGGGACGGCAGGGCGTCTACGGCGGCTACCAGTCCTGGATCGAACGGGCTGGGCGCTTCCGCTCGTTAGGTGACGGGCAGGTAGATTTCGCCGGCATCTTCTCGAAGCTGACCCAATACGGCTTCGGCGGTTGGGCCGTGATGGAGTGGGAATGCTGTATAAAGAGTGCCGAGCAGGGAGCGGCTGAGGGTGCCCCCTTCATCTCGCGTCATATCATTCACGCGGCCCAGCAATCGTTCGACGACTTCGCCGGCGTCGGCGCCGATCAGGCCGCGAATCGTCGGATGATGGGGTTGGAATGAAGCGATCAGCCCCCGTTCTTGCTGAGAACCGAGAACTGAAATCTGACATCTGGTGAGGAAAGCCTGTGAGCCTCGAAATAAAATCTGACGACAAAAAAGGACGCCGCCTGCGTCTCGGCATGGTCGGCGGTGGCCCCGGTGGTTTCATCGGGGCAGTGCATCGTATCGCCGCCCGGTTGGACGATCGTTTCGAGTTAGTGGCTGCGGCGTTGTCGTCCGATCCAGCCCGCGCCCGAGCCTCCGCGCTGGATCTTCACATCGCTCCGGAACGAGCTTATGGCAGTTTTGCGGAAATGGCTTCGGCGGAAGGGAAAAGAAAAGATCGGATTGACGCCGTTGCCATCGTGACTCCAAACCATTTGCACTACGCGCCAGCGAAGGCATTTCTCGAAGCTGGTGTGCACGTCATCTGCGACAAGCCGCTCACGACAACCCTGGAAGACGCTCAGGACCTGGCCCGCACCGTGAGCCGGACAGGGCTGCTGTTTGCCGTGACGCACAACTACACCGGCTATCCCCTGGTGCGGCAAGCTCGCCAGATGGTGGCCGAGGGAGAGCTTGGGCCGATTCGCGTGGTCCAGGTTGAATACGCGCAGGACTGGTTAGCCACACCGTTGGAGAAGACGGGCCAGAAGCAGGCTGCCTGGCGCACAGATCCAGCGCAAAGCGGACCCGCGGGTTCTTTAGGGGACATCGGCACCCACGCTTACAATCTCGCCAGCTTCGTGACTGGCCTAAATTGCAAGGAACTTGCGGCTGAACTCCACACCTTCGTTCCGGGCCGCCGCCTCGACGACAACGTGCAAATCATGCTGCGGTTTGCGGAAGGCGCTCGGGGTTTGCTCTGGGCCAGCCAGATCGCGACTGGGAACCAGAACAATCTGCGCCTCCGGGTCTACGGAGAGAAAGCGGGCATCGAATGGCGGCAAGAAAATCCCAATTGCCTGTGGTTTGCCGCGCTGGCCAAGACTCCGACTCTGATCTATCGCGCGGGAGCGGGCACGACTCCGGTGGCGGCGCACGCCAGTCGTGTGCCGGCGGGCCATCCTGAGGGATATCTCGAAGCCTTCGCGCAGCTGTACGCCGACATGGCGGAGCAGATCAGCGCCCGACTGGAGAATCGATCTCCAGCCGCGTCTTCTTTGCTTGTGCCCACGGTCGAGGATGGTGTGGCTGGCATGCGCTTCATTTCCGCCGTCATTGAATCGTCCAAACGCAATTCGGCCTGGACCGCACTCTCCGGCTGAAGCCTATCCAAAGGTTCTTCCCAATTCAGCCTTACTGATTATTTTGTAGTAAACAGTCAGGTTAGCGCGTACTGTTAGGTAGTCTCTTTGACGCATCTTCCCGCCGCGCCTCACGGTGACGGTTCCCTGCGAAATCAGACGGTAAGCCCGTTCGCGAGGAGCCGCTATGCCTGAAAAAACCTCCCATCTACGCTTGAAGCCCGATAGTTCCGCGCCTCCCGTCATCGATGGGCAGACACTTGAGAATGAGATTCTGCTCGGTTTGCCGGTGAGGGAACTCGACGCGATATTGCCGCAGCTGACTTTTGTCGATCTGAGAACGCACGATGTGCTGCATGAACCCGGCGAGGCCATCAAGTTTGGCTACTTTCTGAATAAGGGAATGATTTCCATCCTGACCGTCCTGACCGAAGGGAAGAGCGTGGAAGTGGGGTTAACGGGCAAGGACGGTTTCGTGGGCTTGCCTCTTCTCGTGGGGTTCAGTAGCGGGCCCACCCAGGCCGTCGTCCAGGTCTTGGGCAACGCTTTCAGAATTGGCGCGCGTGGAATGACGCAGACTGTGCGGCAATCTCCGGTTCTGGCCAACCGGCTGCAGCGGTATGTACAAGTTCTGGCCATGCAGGGGACGCAGGTTGCGGCCTGCAATCGGCTGCACGAGGTCGATGAACGCCTGGCCCGCTGGCTGCTCATGTGCCAGGACCGCATCGGTTCGAGCTTTGTGCCTTTGACTCAGGAATTTCTGGCCCACATGCTGGGCACGCGCCGAGCTAGCGTTACTGTCGCTGCGGGCATCTTGCAAAAGGCCGGTCTCATCACGTATTCGCGCGGGCACGTCAACATCGTCGACCGGACTCGGCTGGAAGGCGCCACCTGTGAGTGCTACGCAATCATGCAGCAACAGGGCAAGAGATGGCGGGACGAACGTCCCGGAGATTGAGTCGTTCGGCGTTTAGGTAGCGCCGCCCCGATTCTGCTCAGGGCAGGCCCGGCGGTTGTTCGGGGGCGACCCGCCCGCTGGCGTTACCTTTGTCCAATTTTGTGTCAAAGCCCAGCCCGCGCCGCCAGCCTCTCGCTTACAATATCCAGAATGCAGACCAGCGGACAGGGAACCAGGATGACCCGGGACTGGAAGCAGTGGGAGGGCCAGGTAGTGAATGGCACCTTTCCACTCCGCCAATACCTAGGCGGCACAGAACACAGCGCAGTGTTCCTCACCGAACGCCGAGGCCGGGAACCGCAAAGGGCAGCGATCAAACTCATTCCGGCGGATCCCGGGACTGCCGGAGTCCAACTCTCGCGTTGGGAAGGCACGGCCAAGCTGTCCCATCCGCATTTGCTCCGGGTTTTCGAGACGGGAAGTTGCCAACTGGATAAGGTGGTTTTGCTCTACGTGGTGATGGAGTACGCCGAAGACAATCTGGCGCAAATTCTTCCTCACCGCGCGCTCGCACCAGAAGAAGTGCGTGACCTGCTCGAGCCGGCGCTCGACGCTCTGACCTTTATCCACGGCAAGTCTCTGGTCCACGGCCGGCTGAAGCCGTCGAATGTCATGGCGGCGCAAGACCAACTGAAACTGTCGAGCGATAGCCTCTTCCGCAGCGGCGATCCCGCCGGTTGCCTCGGTCCGTCGAGCGTGTACGACGCGCCCGAGGTCGCAAGCGGAAACATCCTGCCGGCGTCGGACACCTGGTCGCTGGGCATGGCGTTGATGGAAGCCCTCACCCAGCGTCTGCCCGCGGTTGAAGGCATGACGGAACCATTGCCGGAGACCGTGCCGGCGCCGTTCATGGGGATCGCGCACTGCTGTCTGCGCCGTGATCCGCAGCGTCGCTGTAACGTTTCCGACATCGCCACTCGGTTGCAGCAAGGCTCGTCAGCGGCCCAGCAGCCTTCCACGGTGAGAATTCCTGCGGCGTCTGCGAAGTGGCGCTATCTGCTCCCGGCCGCCATAGTCGTATTGGCAGTGGGAGCCCTGTTGATTGGCCCCAAGCTGCTCAATCCCCGTCCCGACCATCGGCCCGCGGGTACAGTCTCGTCGCAATCGCAGACTTCTCCTGATGCCCAGAATGCTGCGCCAAAGCAGGAAGCGCCGCCCGCCCCGGCGGTTGAAAGCAAACCTTCGGCGGTGAAGCGGCGCGATGAACCTCAAACTGTGAAAGCCTTGGTGCCTGCGCCTGCTCCAGCAAGCGCAACACGGGCCGGAGGCTCAGAGCGCGGCAAAGTTCTGCAGCAAGTTGAGCCGGTGGTTTCCAAGTCGGCGCGAAACACAATCTCCGGCACGATCAGGATCCGAATGAAAGTTGCGGTGGATGCTGCGGGCAATGTGGAACGGGCGACGTTCATCACCGAAGGACCGAGCAAGTATTTTGCGCGTCAGGCGATGCAGGCTGCGCAACAGTGGAAGTTTGCGCCCGCGCAGGTGAATGGACACGCGTCTCCGAGTGCCTGGATTTTGCACTTCGGCTTCAAGAGATCGGGGATCGAAATCGATTCCGAGCCGGCGAAGCGCTAGAGAGTGAAGGCTAGGGCTTGGATGTTGGGCGCAAGAGACGCTTCGGCGCTTTTCTTAGCCACGCAGTCCGCAGTGCAGCTTCCAGTATGTCCGGCGCCACCTTTGCCAGGAGCACCCGCGTGGAGCCCTTGCGTCCCCATCCTCCGGGGACCGGCGAAAAAATTCTGGGCTCGTCTTCGACCATACCCGCCTGCTGCTCCGGCGTAAGCAGGAGGACACCGTAGCCCTCCGACGCGAGCGAGAGCGTGGCAAAGATTTTTCCGCCCACCCGGAAGTCAGGGTTCCCGAAATGCGAGCCTTCGACGGCCTCGGGCAAGCTTAGAGCGATAGCTCGAAAATTCGCGGCTGTCAAACGGCCACCTCATCTAAATAGCAGAAATCACACAACTAAGCTGCCCTGCTCATGAGACGATACGAGTAATTGTGGGCGCCGGAACACGCCGAGTCTGGTGCCCGGCTAACCAACTTACCACGGGATCGCTGCAACTTTATTGATGCGTTCCATTCAAAACTTTCATCCAATGAACCCAGAAGCGGATTGACAGGCTTTGCAACGCTATCTTAGGATTAATGAGTTCATGTCAGCTTCCCGTCTAATGCGCTGCCAGTGTTGTACTTGTTGTTGTACGGGTGTATCCACTGGCGCCAGGGGGCGGCTGACCTAAGACTCATTTAGAAATCGGCCATCATACCCACCGCCAGTGCAACTCACTGGCGGTGGGTTTTTTTGTGGCCCAAAAATTCTATGGCAAATGCAGTTATAGAAACGAAGGCACAGCGGGTCGAGCGGCTGAAGCGGGAGAAGAACCCGTGGGAAGGCCTTGACGACATCCGCAAGTTTGCCCGCGAAGGCTTCGATTCCATCACACCCGAATGGCTGGGCACCTATTTTCGCTGGTGGGGCGTCTACACACAAGGGGACGGCGCCGGAGTGGTCGGCGGAAAGAATGGAGAAGGGAAGGCTATGCCCTTCTTCATGGTGCGCATCCGCATTCCTAACGGCCTGCTCCATTCTCACCAGCTTCGAACCATTGCGAACGTCACCGAGAAATACGCCCGCGGGACCGCCGACCTGACGGTGCGGCAGAACATTCAGCTGCACTGGGTGACGATCCAGGATCTTCCCGAACTGCTCGAGGAACTGTGGCGCGCTGGCCTCACCACCATGGGCTCGTGCGGAGACGACACCCGCAACATCACCGGTTGCCCTCTCGCCGGTGTGGATGCCGATGAGATTTGCGATGCTTCGTCGTTGGCGCTCGAGGCTAACCGCTTCTTCGTGGGCAACGGCGACTTCTACAATCTGCCGCGCAAGTTCAAGATCTGCATCACCGGATGCCGCGTCTGGTGCGCTTATCCCGAGATCAACGACGTGGGTCTCACCGCAATTCGCCGTCCGGGTAGAGATTCCGAAGTGGGTTTCTCCCTGCGAATCGGTGGTGGCCTGTCGACTGATCCGCATCTGGCAGTTCGTCTCAATGCTTTTGTGCAGCGGCACCAGGTGATCCCGGTCCTCAAGGGAGTTGCTGAAATTTTCCGCGAGAGCGAAAAGCTGCGCGAAAACCGCGAACGCGCGCGGCTCAAGTTTCTGTTTCTCAAACATGGCTGGACGGCTGAGAGCTTTCAGGTAGAGCTGGAACGGCGCATCGGTTTTCAACTCGATCCGGCGGTCGAGGAAAAACCACCGGCAGATATTTATCGCGATCACGTCGGAATCCATCCCCAAAAACAGGCGGGGTATTCGTACGTTGGAGCCGCGGTACTGCGGGGGCGAATCTCTGCTCAGCAGATGCGCACTGCGGCCGCCGCCGCGGACCGTTACGCAGCCGGCGAGTTGCGCACCACCAACATGCAGAACCTGCTGATCGTCAACGTGTCCGATCGCAACGCACAAGCCCTGGCGAGCGAACTCGAAGCCAACAAGATGCCGGTTGGCGGCTCGCCCTTTTGGCGCGGCGTGGTCGCGTGCAGCGGCTCGGAATTTTGCAAGATCGCGATTACCGAGACCAAGAGTTTTTCCCGTTGGCTGGTCGAGGAACTGGAAGAGCGACTGCCGGGCTTCGAGCAGCACCTGAAACTGCACGTCACGGGATGCCCCAACAGCTGCGGCCAGCACTGGATCGCTGACATCGGCATCGAAGGCAAGAAAATCAAGGTGGATGGCCGCCAGCAGGATGCCTACTACTTCTGTGTAGGCGGCGCTGTCGGACTGCACCAGTCGGTAGCGCGTGCCATCGGGTATCGCTGCTTGGCCAGCGAAGTGCCCGATGCTATCGAACGCTTGTTGCGCCGCTATCTGGACGAGAGATCACCCGACGAAAATCTGCGCCACTATTTTGCCCGCCGCAGCGACGAAGAATTACGCGAGTGCCTGGCGGGAAAGTTCCTGGCGGCAGTCGAGCGCGACCCTTCGCCAGGAAAGGTGCCGCATGCGGTTGAGGGCTAGCAGAAATTGAGGGCTTTAGGGTGGAGCCGCGCTTTAGCGCTGCATTGGAGACTCTGCAAGTGGCGGCTTGAGCCACTGCGGTACGTGGACGGTAACACAAGGCTGGCTTAATGACTCTGTTTCCGATGTTCATGAAACTCGAAGGCCGCTCCTGCCTCGTCGTCGGCGCCGGCACCATCGGTGAGCCCAAGATCGGCAGCTTGATCGCAGCTGGCGCATCGGTCCGAGTAGTCGCCCTTCACGCCTCCGCCGCGGTTACTGAATGGGCAAGGACTGGAGCGATTACCTGGGAAGCACGGGCTTTCAACGGTGCGGACCTCGACAACACTTTCATGGTCATTGCCGCCACCAACTCTCGTGACCTGAACGCCGCGATTTTCCACGAAGCCCGGCAACGGAACATTTTGTGCAACGTGGTGGATGACCCTGAGTACTGCGATTTTTACTACCCCGCAATCGTCCGGCGCGGAGATCTTCAGATTGCGATTTCGACCAACGGCCACAGTCCGGCCCTGGCTCAGAGGATCAGACGAGAACTCGAAATCCAGTTTGGCCCGGAATATGGCGAATGGCTGGACGAACTGGGGCGGACAAGGCAGCAACTGTTTGCCAGCAAGATTGACCCCGAGCAGCGACGTCGTTTGTTGCACGAACTGGCCAGCCGCGAGGCGTTCAAAAAAGCACAGGCAGCGGAAAGCAATCTCGAAGCAAGTACCATGGAGAGAATTTCATGACCGGCAAGGTGTACCTGGTGGGAGCGGGTCCGGGCGATCCCGAACTGCTCACGCTCAAAGCCCTCAAACTTCTGAAGTCGGCCGATGTCGTGTTGCACGACGATCTGATCGGCTCGGAAATCCTCGCTTTCATTCCATCGTCGACCGAAGTCCAGAACGTCGGCAAACGCTTTGGACGCAAGAGCATCAGCCAGCCGGAGATCCACGCGCTGATGGTCCAGAACGCGCTGCTGGGGCTGCAAGTTGTCCGCCTCAAGAGCGGCGATCCGCTCATTTTCGGCCGCGCCGGCGAAGAGATGGAAGCTTTACGCAAGGCCGGCATCGAGTTCGAAATTGTTCCCGGCGTCACAGCCGCGTTCGGCGCCGCAGCCAACGCAAAAATTCCGCTCACTCATCGTCAAGTTTCATCTGCGGTGGTGCTGGTGACTGGACATCACGCTGCCGCCGACGAATTTGCCGACTGGCCCGCGAAGATTCCCACCGACGCAACCGTGGTCGTCTATATGCCCGGCTACAACTATCGCACCACGTCGCAGCAACTCTTGCGCGCAGGCGTGCTGGGCACGACCCCGTGCGCCATTGTCTCGCAGGCCACGGCGCCCAACGAGCAGGTTCATGTGACCACCGTCGAGGATCTGGACACATCGCCACGACTGCCTTCGCCCACATTGCTGGTAGTCGGCGAAGTGGTGCGACTGGCCAAGCCGGCCGCGTTACATCAACAGTTTGGTTGGCCCAGTGATTTTGCTTCAGCGGGTTCGATCTCGTCGACAGGTCAGGAGCGTGCGGAGTGAGAGACCATGCAGAGCTGATACCCGCCGAAGCGGAAAAGTGGCGGCCGGAAGAAGTGTTGAGCTGGGCGTTCGCGACCTACGGCAAAGATGTGGCGATCGCCTCGGGTTTCGGCGTTGAAGGAATGGTGCTGCTCGACTTGGCCTCGCGGGTGCGTTCCCATTTTCGAGTTTTCACTCTGGATACAGAATTTTTGTTTCCTGAAACCTACGATCTGATGGACCGGGTCGAAAAGCGCTACGGCATCAAGATCGAGAAAGTCCTCAGCACGCTCACGCCGGAGGAGCAGGAGCGCGAATACGGCGCAGCGCTCTGGAGCCGCGATCCTGACAAGTGCTGCGGTTTGCGCAAAGTCGAACCGCTCAGGGCGAAGCTGACGGAACTACGTGCCTGGGTCACCGCCATCCGCCGCGACCAAACTTCCGCCCGCGCCTCAGCTCGCAAGGTGGAGTGGGACGCAAAGTTTCAGCTGCTGAAAATCAACCCCCTCGCCGACTGGACATCTCCGATGGTATGGAGCTACGCGCTCAAGCACAATGTTCCTTATAACCCGCTGCATGACAAGAACTATCCCAGCATCGGATGCACCCACTGCACCCGCGCCGTCCGCCCGGGAGAGAGTTCGCGGGCAGGGCGCTGGTCGGGGTCCGACAAGGTCGAATGCGGGCTCCACGGTGCAGCCCCAACTGCCATAGCACCGCTGGTAGAAATCAAAGTAAAAAGCTCATTCGGCTGCGAAGAGAGCTAAAAGAGACAAATCGTAAACCACCAAGGACACGAAGGACCACGAAGGAGATCCGTCCTAAGTTCTATGTTTTCCTTCGCGTACCTTCGTGTCCTTGGTGGTTAATGCTCTTGCTCTCCAAGGTCCTGCTGCGCAAAAAATCCATCCGGCTCATCGAAATTCTCGATTGTACTTCCAGCCGCCATTGACGATACACAATGTAGAGATGAGTCCGAGTCACCTAACCACAGACCACGACGCCTGCGGTGTCGGCCTGGTCGCCCAAATGGGCGGAGCCGCCTCGCGCGAGATCGTAGATCGTGCGCTCGAAGCCCTGATCCGGCTGGCGCATCGCGGAGGTGTGGACGCTGATGGACGAAGCGGTGACGGGGCTGGTCTGCTCACCCGCATCCCGGACAAATTGATTCGCAAGCAGGCGGGCAAGGCAGGCATCAAGCTGCCGCCGGTGTTCGGGCTCGGAATGGTTTTTTTGCCGCCGGGTCAGGCGGAGGCCACGCGCAACGCCATCGAGGAGCAAGCGAAGCGAAGCGGTCTGAAGTGCTTGGGTTGGCGCCCGGTCCCGACCAATCCGGACGTTGCAGGTCCCCGGGCTCACGAGGCCCTGCCTGTCATTGAGCAATGCTTCTTCGCTCCGGAATCCGAAACCTCGAATCTGGAATTTCTTCTCTTCCATTTCCGCAAGGAAGCGGAGGCTGTCGCTCCTGCTGGGACTTATTTCTGTTCCCTGTCATGTCGGACTGTGGTTTACAAAGGGCTGCTGACCCCTTTTCAACTCCCGGCGTTTTTCGCCGACTTGCGCGACTCGGATTTTGAAACTCCCTTCGCCATCTTTCATCAGCGCTACTCCACCAACACCCAGCCCAGCTGGTCAATGGCGCAACCTTTCCGCTTTGTCGCGCACAATGGCGAGATCAACACCATCAGCGCCAACCGGCGCTGGCTGCGCGCCAAAGGGGCGGCGCTGCGTCAAGAATTGGGTTTCTCCGATCAAGTTCGCCTGCTCGAGGACCGGGTAAGCGACTCAGCCAGTTTTGACAACGGTTTGGAACTTTCTCTGCGCCGCGGCTACAACCCCGCGGAAGCCATGCTCTCGATGGTGCCTCCGGCTTGGGAACGCTCACCCGAGGCCGCGCCTGAGCTGCGCAACTTTCTCGAAGAGCAGGCCCGGCACCAGGAGGCATGGGATGGACCGGCGGCACTGGCCTTTACTGATGGTTGCACGATCGGCGCGAAGCTTGACCGCAATGGTCTGCGCCCGCTGAGATACACCCTAACAACCGATGGTCTGCTGGTGGTCGGCTCCGAGGTGGGGATTGCTGATCTCCACGGCAAACAGATCGCCGAACGGCAACGTCTGGGGCCGGGGGAAGTTCTGCTGGTGAATCCCGAGAGCGGCGAGTTTGTCCGTCCCAAAGATTCGTTACGCCTACGAGAGGGCATCCGTGCCATCGCGTCGGTTCCGGCTGTGCTGGTCGAGCCCACGGAAAAAGCGTTTCTCGATCGGACGCCCGATCCGAAACCGACGATGGCGGCGTTGGGTTGGAGCGAGGACCAGTTCCGCCTGCTGTTCCAACCGCTGGTGGAGCAAGGACAAGAGGCGGTGTGGAGCATGGGCGACGATGCGCCTCCGGCTTCAATGTCCACCTTCAAGCGCCCGCTGTGGGACTACTGCAAGCAGCGCTTCGCGCAAGTCACCAATCCGCCGATTGATTCTCTCCGCGAAACTCACGTGATGTCGCTGAAGGTATTTCTCGGACGGGCGGCGATCAACTCTCCGCTGCTCGATGGCGGGCAATTGCAATTGCTGAAAAAAGAACTGGGCACGACGGAACGCATCGCCTTCACATTTCTGGCCGAGGATGGAGTGGAAGCAGCGAAGGCAGCGCTGGCCCGTCTGCAGGAAGACGTAAAAACAGCCGCGACCAAAGCTCCGGGACTCATCCTGCTGACGGATCGTGGCGTAGACCCAAAGCGTGCCGCGCTACCGGCGCTGCTTACCCTGGCTGCGGCCTGGAAGTCGATGGTCGAGGCTGGCGCCCAGCACATACCGCTGGTGATCGAAAGCGGACAGGTCATCGACACCCATCACGTAGCCCTGCTGGTGGCTGCAGGTGCGAGCGCCGTGTTCCCCTACCTGGCTCTGGAGCAGGCGTCGCATATGAAACCGGGCGGTGCAGTCGCCTATCGCGGCGCGGTGGAAAAAGGGCTGCGCAAAGTCATCGCGCGAATGGGCATCTCAACCATTGCCAGCTACCGCAACAGTCATCTGTTCGAGATCATCGGTGTTGACTCCGATGTGTGCAGTCGATTTTTCGAAGATGCCAGCCACTCTCTCGCCGGCAAAGGTCTGACCGAGCTCTTGCAGGATTTTCTCGATCGTCACGATTCGGTGTTTTCAATCACCTTCCCGACGATGACGATGACCACGCAGTTGCAGGACCAGGGGCTCTATCGCTTCCGCCACCAGGGGGAGCAGCACGCGGTCTCGCCCGAGTTGGTGCGGCGAATGCATCGCTATATCAAGTTTCCCACCGAGGAAAATCACCGCGCCTTCAAAGAACTGGGTCAACAGAGAGAGGCTGTCGCGGTTCGAGACCTGATGGAGATTGTCCCGGACAAGCCGCGGCCGCTCGATGAAGTGGAAAATGACGCTGCCATCCTGGGACGCTTCAGCACCCAGGCTATGTCGCTGGGAGCAATTTCACCGGAGACCCACACCACTCTCGCCATCGCCATGAACCGCCTCGGCGGACGCAGCAACACCGGCGAGGGTGGGGAAGATCCTGGCGCCTACGGCCCGGGCCGCGAGGACAACAACCGGGTCAAGCAGGTGGCCTCGGCGCGGTTCGGAGTCACCGCGGAATACTTGGTGCACGCCGACGAACTGGAAATCAAGATCGCACAAGGCGCCAAGCCGGGCGAGGGCGGTCAACTACCGGCCAGCAAGGTTTCTGTCTACATCGCTCGGTTGCGGCATGCCGTGCCCGGGATGATGCTGATTTCTCCGCCACCGCACCATGACATATACAGCATCGAAGACCTGGCACAACTGATCTACGATCTGCGGGCCATCAATCCGCAGGCGCGCATCGGAGTGAAACTGGTGGCCAGCGCGGGCGTGGGAATTATTGCCACCGGCGTCGCCAAGGCTGGGGCGGATGTCATCACCATCAGCGGCCATGAC
>Ga0137401_10000482_pt1 | contig 15548 bp, 13 predicted proteins | sample CZOMad1_1_16fung_FD_108286 | JGI IMG/M metagenome (GOLD analysis project Ga0137401, IMG submission 108286) | Vadose zone soil fungal communities from Angelo Coast Range Reserve, California, USA - CZOMad1_1_16fungal (Illumina Assembly) | ecosystem: Environmental > Terrestrial > Soil > Vadose...
AGTTATTCACAACCTCCCTCCGCCTTGCTGTGCAGAACCGCTTCGCTCGCTCATGAATAACTGCGACACTGATATCAGCGGCGACTGTCCCGTTAGGTCCCTTGTTGCGCCATGGACTTAAGATGACCAACGAAGGAGTTGACTGACCCCAGACCAAAAACCGCAGTCGCCATCGCTTCGGTGGACCAATCGCTCACACCTAGTCGTCTTGGGGTCGTTCCGCCGAAAAGTGCGTTCAGGGGCGATGGCGAGCGGTGGCGACTGCGTTCTCAGCTCGGCCAGACGAATTCCTTCGCTCCACGGTTCTGGCCTGGAACGCCAGGGGCATAGCAGGGACAATCGCCGCTACCAAAGGCGGCGCTCCCGGCGACACCGGCGTTCCAGGCGTTATCTCTCTGCTCCCATCTTTCCAGTCATCGGAACAAACCGCACGGCCAGTATAGAGTGCTGCTCGACGACGTTCCCATGCTTCCGCAAAAGATGAAGAGATTGATTACCGGGTTCGCCCACCGGAATGATCATGCGTCCACCGTCGCGCAATTGTTCGATTAGCGGCTCCGGGATGTGATCGGGGGCACAGGTTACGATGACCGCATCGAATGGAGCATACTCAGGCCATCCTTTATATCCGTCGCCGATGCGCACAGTGACATTGTCGTAGCCAAGTCGCTTGAGGTCAGCCATTGCGCGGAGCGCGAGTGGCTCGACTATTTCAATCGTGTAAACATGGCTTACTAATTGCGATAAAATAGCGGCTTGATAGCCGGAACCGGTTCCGATTTCCAAGACTCGGTCAGTGGGCTCCAGGTCGAGCTTATCAGTCATGAACGCCACCAGAGATGGCTGAGAAATCGTCTGACCAAAACCGATCGGGAGCGGCTCATCCCGATAGGCTAGATTTCGTTGCGATTCAGGCACGAATTCGTGGCGAGGTACTGAGCTCATAACTTCCAAGACCTTTCGATCAGTAATACCTCGGTCGGAGGCGGTGATCTGTTCCTCCACCAACTTCCGACGGGCGCTGGCGAATTCGGCCTGGGTCAAGGATTGCGACTGACACACTTCCGCCGCTAGATGAACCAGTAACGTTGCCGTGAGAGCTCGACCGGTGAAGAATAGGTAATGCGGATTCACAGATTACGCCACCGCAACTCCTAACCTAACTCGACTTCACGTAACTGCCAAATCTAGAACTACAATAGCATAGGGATAGCCATAGATTTTGAAGCCGCGTCGCCGGTTACCGGATCCAAGATTACGCCGATTGGAGATGCTCAGTCATTGTGGGAAATGTCTGCACCTGTGCGGGCTCTTGATTGACGCTCGGCCTGCAAAGACATCATTCTCTGACGGAATGAAAACTCTCAACGCTTTGTTGCTTGCCTTGGCGCTAATTGCAAATCCCTCGCTTTTCGGAGAAGAAACCAAGGCGGTAAACCCAGATGAGAGCAACATCGAAGCGATCGCGGAGCGCGAAAACAAATACACGGACGGTTTATTGAAACGAAACTTTGAAGAGCTGGCGTCGGTATTCGCCGACACCTACGTGAATACCAGCCCTTCGGGGCAACTCAGGAGCAAAGCGGAATTCCTGGCCGCCCTCAAAGCCGATACGTCTCGGATATCTGAGATCAAAGAGAGCGAGAAACAGACGCAGCTTTACGGCGATACTGCGGTTGTCACGGTCAAGTTCGAGGTGCAGGGGACCGATCAGGGGGAGGCCTTCGAATTCAAAGGGCGGGCCACCGACATCTGGGTCAAGCAAAACGGTCAATGGGTTTGTGTCGCCGTACATTCATGTTCCGCCAAATAGAGCCGCGGAGCGTCTCGAAAAACGGTCCCCAATAGTTGAGTCAACTCGAGCGCTCGACCTTAATGGAAAGCCCACGCTTCAGCGAGTTGGATAATGCTTGCGCATCAGGGCGAACCGAGCCGGATCTCTCCGGGCCGCCCTCCCGGCCAAAAATGGAGACGCGACCCGATCCGCAGAGAATAGGTTCTCCAATAGTGAGCTTAAATGAACGATTGCACGCCGGATTTGTTCCCAAAGCTTGCACGAGCGGCACATAGGCTTCATCGTTAGAAGCATGGCGCCGCATTCCCCCGCGGACATCCGCAACCTTGCTATCGTCGGGCACGCGTCATCCGGCAAGACGATTCTCAGTGAGGCTATGTTGCTCTGCAGCGGCGCTATTGGCCGCATGGGGCGCATCGCCGAAGGTTCAACTGTCTCCGACTACCATGTGAGCGAAAAGCAGAGGCAAATCTCTACCCAGACCTCTCTGCTGCACACCACGTGGATGGACAGAAAATTTAATATCATGGATACGCCGGGTTATCTCGATTTTATGGCCGAGGCATTCGCAGCGTTACGGGTAGCCGACTTCGCGCTGGTCGTCGTTCACGCCCAGCATGGGATCGGAGTAGGTACTGACCGCGTTTGGAATTACGCTACCGAATGTGAGATCCCGAAGATCATCGTTGTTAATGCCATGGACAAGGAACACGCAAATTTTAATAACGTCCTTGCCGATGCCCGTGCGCAATACGGTGCACGCGTATTTCCGATGAATGTTCCGGTGAACCCCGGGCCCGGCTTTAATCAGATTCTCGACGTGTTGCGCAGCGATGTCGTTACCTATGAGGGCACCGGCCGGGGCCGGTTCACGGAAGAGCCCGCTAAAGGCGACTGGAAGGATCGCGCGAGTCAGCTGCATAGCGAACTGATCGAACTCATTGCCGAGTCCGATGACACGTTGCTTACGAAGTTCTTCGAACAAGGCGGACTGTCGGAAGAGGAGTTCCGCAGCGGTATCCATGCCGCTGTTCAAAGGCAACTTTTCACCCCGTTGTTCTGCATCTCGGCTGAGACCGATGTGGGCGTTGCACGCTTGATGGATTTCATCGCGAAATATGGTTCCTCGCCGGTCGATCGACAGAAGGTAACCGCCTTGGATGGCAGCGATAAGCGGATCGAGGTTGATCTCACCAACCCCGAGACGACGGCGCAGGTGTTCAAAATAATGAATGAGGAGCAATTCGGTGAGCTCTGGTTTTTTCGCGTTTATTCCGGCGCAGTTAAAGCCGGCATGGATTTGCTTAATAGTACTCGCAACTCGGCCGAACGGATTGGACAGATCTATTTTGTCAATGGTCGCAATCGCTCCGCCGTGAACGAGCTTCGTGCCGGGGACATTGGGGCCACGGTTAAGCTCAAAGGCACCTATACTGGCAACACGCTCTGCTCCGTGAACCGGCCAGTGAAGTTACCGGCTCCGATTTACCCGAAACCCACCGTATATTCCGCTCTCCAGCCTAGAGCTAAAGGTGAGGAAGACAAAATCGCTGCAGGACTTGCCACGTTACATGAGGAGGATCCCGCATTCGTGTTCACGACGGATCCGGAATTGCACCAAACAATCGTGGCTGCGCAGGGGGATCTACATCTCGATGTTTTAGCCGAGCGGCTCCGCCGGAGGTTCAAAGTCCACTTCGACCTAGTGGAACCGCGAGTGCGCTTCCGCGAAACGATCAAGATACCCGCGGATGCGAATTATCGTCACAAAAAGCAGACGGGCGGCGCCGGGCAGTTTGCAGAGGTGGCGCTGCGGATAAGGCCAGTCGCACGCGATGCCGGCATCGGCTTCAGCGAGTCTCTCTCGGGACAATGCGTGGATCGCGTATTCGTTCCTTCCGTTGAGCGTGGGATTCAGAACGCCTGTGTCGAGGGCGTTCTTGCCGGCTACCGGGTGGTCGATGTGGGAGTCGATTTTTACGACGGTAAAATGCATCCCGTCGACTCGAACGATATCTCCTTTCAGGTGGCCGGCTACTGGGCATTTAGAGAGGCGTTCCTCAAGGCGAGGCCGTGCCTGCTGGAACCGATCCATTCACTCGAAATCCGCGTCCCCGAGGACTGCATGGGCAAGGTCATCGGAGATCTTTCCAGTCGCCGGGGCAAGATTCTGGGAATGGACACCGACGGTCATTTTCAGATCGTCCGGGCTCAGGTTCCGGCCAGAGAACTTTATCGGTACGCCACCCAGCTCCGCTCATTGACCGGCGGCCGTGGTCTGCACACCGAGGACTTCAGCCACTACGAGGAACTACCGCCTGAGTTTGAGCAGCAGGTGGTTGGAGCTGCGAGAAAGGCGCGAGCTAATCATTAACGGTTGTCGCGCTGCGGGTGCTGTTAGCGACGCTCAACTAACTAGAGGCAATCAACTTATCGACCTCGTCGCGATACGGCATTGAGGGAGCGGTGCCAGGTCTGGTCACCGATATTCCAGCCACTGCGCATCCGTACCTCGTCGCTTCAACAAGCGATTTACCCTCGGCCAAAGCCACGGCGAAGCCTCCGGCAAAAGCGTCTCCAGCCCCCGTCGTCTCCACGACTCTGCCTATGGAAAAGGCGGGAACGAATTCGCGAATACGGCCGTTTTTAATAAATGCTCCTTTTTCGCCAAGAGTTAGCACGACGTTCTTGGCGCCGGTTTGGAGTAATCGATCAGCTAGAGTATCGAAATCTTGCGGATCAATCGAAGTATCGCCGATTAACCCCAGTGCCTCGCTTTCGTTAGGCGTCAAATAATCGACTTTAGCCAGCACTTTGGATGGGACAGGGAGGGCGGGCGCAGGATTCAGAATGACCGGGACGCCAGCTTCATGCGCGATCTCGATGCCGCGAATCGTCGGCGGAATCGGCAGTTCAAGCTGGGTCAAAAAAATATCTGCCGATATGATCTCGTCGCGAGTGGCTTCCACTTCGGCTATCGTTAATTTGCCACACGCGCCTGGGACCACCACAATCGTATTCTCGCTAGTCGCGTGGTCTACCAGGATCGTTGCGGTTCCACTCGATTCTTCTGCATCCTCAAGAACGTGATCGAGGTTCATCCCTTGTTCTTGATAAAATTTCCGAGCCATATCGCCAAAGGCGTCGCGTCCCAGCTTGGTAATCAAATGAACATCAGCATCAAGTCGGGCCGCTGCGACCGCTTGGTTGGAACCCTTTCCACCGGGTCCCATTTTGAACGCTTGGCCGAGAATGGTCTCACCCCATTTTGGCATTCGCGCAGTTCGACAGGTAAGATCGGCCACGAACGCGCCTAACACGCACACTTTTGGCTTCGGCATACTATTTCGGAAGAATTACGCCCTTTTTGATAATAACGCAGCCGTAGGTGCGTAGTTCGCCGGTCGCAATGATTGCGAAGGACTGCCTGGCACGTTCATAAAAGGCATGCCGCTCGACCTTGACCAGCGGAACAGGTTTGCCCTCTTCTTGATCGATGATTTTCTGGAACTCCTGTTGGACCTCCGGAATCTCATTCGGATCGTGGACTACCTCCATCCGCAGCGCCGGATCATCGACGAAAGTATCAAGTGGAATAAGCTGTAGACAAGCCTGGAGAGCCGCCGGCGCAGATACCCCATCCAAACGGATGAGCCTTTTTGCCATGGAAACTGCCGGGAAATGAGCATCGACGACGACGATGTCGTCGCCATGGCCCATCGAGGCAAGGGTGTGCAACAGTTTTGGAGTATGCAGCGGACTTAGGTTTTTAAGCATGGAGGAATGATAACGGGTAAGAGTTACAGGTTACAGGTTGGAAGTTACAGGTTGTGGAGCGAAGGTTTTGCTCATCTAGATCAATCTCGGCTGATTCCTAGATTCTGCATTCTAGCTTCTTCATTTAATCGCTCCCATGGTTAGACCCCGGGTCAGGTATTTTTGAAGAAAAGTTGCGAGCACGAGGGCAGGGACGATCGCAATAATGGCTGCGGCCGAGATCTGGCCCCAAAGGATTTCGTGTCCGCCGGCAAACTGCGCAATCACCACTGGCAACGGCGTCACTTTCGATCCGCTAAAGATGACGGCGTAGGCAAAATCATTCCAGGCAAAGATAAACGTGAAAAGTGCTACCACTACCAGACCGGGAGCGATAAGCGGAATCACGATATTCCGGAAGATCTGAAACCGAGAGGCTCCATCCATCTTGGCTGCCTCTTCGATTTCACGAGGCAGGTCCTCGATAAAGCCTTTCAGGATCCAAATCGCAAAAGGCAAGTTGAATACGGTGTACGACAAAATTAACCCGAAGTACGAATCAACCAGTCCAACGAAACGAAAGATCACAAAAAGAGGAAGAATCGTAGCGATCGGCGGAAACATTCGAATCGAAAGGATCCAGAAGGCGAGGTTTCTTTTTCCAACCTGGAAACGGGCGATGGCATACGCAGCCGGTGAACCAAGCAGCAGCGAGACTAACATCGACGAGAACGCGATCGTGAAGCTATCAACCAGGCCTTTCAATGCTCCGCGGCCAAGGGAATCGGGATAGTTTGACCATTCAGCATGGGAAGGAATCCAGATCGGAGGACGGGTAAAAAATTCGCCTCGCGTTTTCAAGCTACTGGCGATGATCCAAAAGAGCGGGAAAAGAAAAATTGCGAGCACGGCAAACAGCGCGAACCATTTGAGTACCTCGAACATGAAACGCCTCGACATGACTAAAAACTCTCCTGTCTCCGCATGAACCCCAAGAAACCCTTGGCTGCTACCGTCACAACGATCAATTGGATAAACGACATCGCTGAGGCATAGCTCGGATTAAAGAATTTGAACCCCTCTAAATAAGTAAGGAAGGTGAGCGTCTCGCTGGAATTGCCCGGGCCGCCCTGGGTCAAGATGTAGACTAGGTCGAATGTCTTAAACAGATCGACCCCCCGCAGCAGAATCCCGATGCTGGTAACCGGTAAAATCAAAGGCAGTGTAATCCGACGGAACATGGACCATCCGTGGGCCCCATCGAGTCGTGCAGCCTCGATCAATTCCTGCGGCTGGCTTTCGATTGCGGCGAGGATGACCAGTGCGAGAAAAGGAGTCCATTGCCAGGTATCCGTAAGAAAGACTGACAGCAGCGACGTTTGCGGAGATGCCAACCATGCCGGTCCCTGGATTCCGAATCGAGCTAACAGGTCATTCAGGGGGCCGTAAGACGCATTGAAGATCATTCTTCCTTGCCACCCAGCTACGACCGGCGAGATCACCGCAGGAATTAAAATTGGGCTTAGTAACAAAGCCCGGTTTCGCCGGACTCGGGAAAGCAGAGAGGCAATGATGTATCCGATTAAAGTTTGCGCTAACACTCCAGCCGCTACCAACAACAAGGTCCTCACCAATGCGGTCTGGAAACGAACATCGTGCGTAACCAGTGTGACGTAGTTGTCAATTCCTACCCACCGCATCGGTTGCGGACTGCTGAACTGCAGATTGGTAAATGAAACCCCAAGCGAGAAGAGCAAAGGCGCGATCGTGACCAGAAAAAGGACTGCTACTGCCGGACCCACCATCATCCGGGCGAACCTTCGATCGCTCGTGCGCCCCGGGCTGGCCCGCTGCTCCTTGTTTGCCGTTCGTTGTTCGTCGCTCACAGTTTGCAGTTCAACAGTTGAACCTCTGCGACTCAGCATGAGCGTTTTTTCTTCTGGATTCTAGATTCTGGCCCCTGGGTCCTTTCTCACTTAAGTAGCCCCGCGGCGCGGTAACTGGATAATGCATTATTCCAGAATTTCTTCTGGTTGTCTGCTCCGAGCCGGTCGGTAATTCCTTTCCAATCCGCCGCTACGCTATCCAACGCACTCTTCGGGTCGCCTTCTCCGGAAAGGGCCTTGGTCACCGCCACGTCTAAGGCGTCGATGTACTGTGCTGCTCCCGGAATGTTCAAATCGGGAAATCCGTTTTTCAGGTTAGCTTCAACCGCTGCAACATAGGCTTTGGTCGAAGCTTCGTCCGGAAATTTATAATTTGAGATATCGGTGAAATGACTGATCCGATAAGGATCTTGGCCGCTCCAATTAGCTGCGACTGTGACGGGACTTTTATCCAACGACAAATATTTCGCTACCCAATAGGCAGCTTCCTTGTTTTTCGAATTAGCAGGAACAGCTAAAACGCGCCCGACCGGCATCGGCGCCTTATGTTGAACCCGGCCATTGACCTCGGTCCCCGGAACCACCGCAAATCCGGCTTTGCCGACAATCTTACTGACTTGCGGGTCGGCCGTCTTTTTGCCGACGTCTGACCACTGTACTACCATAGCGAGATCGCCGTTAAGAAAGGCGTTTTTGAGTTCTTCGTATCCGTAGCTCAGCACATCCGGGGGAGAAAACTTCAAGGTATCGACCATATTCTGCAGGCCGGCGACGGCCTCCGGAGTATTGATTTGTGGAATCATATTTTCATCGAAGTAAATTCCGCCAGAACTTGCGAACCGAGCCAGAAACCACCCGTAACTGAACCCGCGCGCTCCATATTCGGCTGCACCGTAGAAAGGATGATCAAGCTTCTGGCCCGCCAACCTATCACCTTGTTTTCGGGTGAAAAATTCCGCGACCTGTAGCCATTCTTTCCAGGTCGCCGGCGGAGCTAACTCGCGATCGTACTTCTTCTGAAATGCGGCTTTTTCCTCCGGATTGTCGAAAAGGTCTTTGCGGTAGTAGAGAACAAGCACATCTCCGTCGTAAGGTAACGCGTAGGTTTTGCCGGCCCACTTGCAGTAGACTTCGCGGTAGGGCGGCTCGACCTCGTCCAATTTCGGATCCCAAATCGAAGCCGGCGTTTTCTTCATGTACTCGTCGAGTGGGGCCAGGTAACCATTGCCGGCAAAGTCACCGATGTACGATGGATAGAAAATGACCATATCGTAGTCGTTGGAGCCGGCAACGAAGCTCGTTTTCAGTTTGTCGTACAGCCCAGTGAAAGTCGCACCGACCTGTTTGATCGTGACCCCGGCTTTAGTGAAATCGTCTTTGTATTTGTTGAGCGATTCCATGTTCTGACCGGCATCGCCGATTACAGTGATGGTGACATTATTGAATTGGGGTAGCTCGGCCAAGCCGGTGCCCGCACTCGCCGCCAGCAAAGCAAGCCACCAAGGGAAGAGTCTGGATTTCATATTTTGTTGGGGGGATCATCCTTCTAAGGGAAACGTGAGGAGTGATTGTGACCGGTAGTCATGATTCTCTGCCGGAGCCAGTCGACTCTAAGTGGCATTTAAGCTCAATGCTCAACTGTTGTAAATTACAACTTTTGCTGACACTAGGCCACTTACGCGAAGACGTCAAAGTGGACAAAAGATCTCACGCCAAGACGCCAAGACGTAAAGGAAAGAAGAAGGGATTCTTCGGTAGCGGCGACTGTTCCGCTGGGCTCCTCGCGCTGCCAGGCCGGAACAGTTTCTCGGAGCCTTCGGTATGTTCCGACCATGAACCGCAGTCGCCATCGGCGCCAAGACCAATGGCGACTGTGCTTCATGACGGGTTGACCAATAGCTCAGGGGCAGATTTCGGTGCTTGACCCAGCGGGACAGTCGCGCTACCGAAGAATCGTCGCTTCTTTCCTTTGCGTCTTGGCGTCAGATGCTTGTTCCTCATTCGCGTCTTGGAGTGCGCGCATGTGCAGGAGTTTGCAACATTTGTTGTTTGCCCCGACCATATCGTTATGACAAGCTGAACTCCAGGAGTGAACGGTTGGTTGGCCCTGCTGAAATGGTAAGGAAGCGAAAAGCTCGATTGCGCGTCAGTGCTCCCCGGGTTTCGTCGGAAGAGCAACGCGAGCATTTAATGGTACAAGCAGCGAAGCTCTATTACGATCTTGATCGTACCCAGAGCGAGATCGCGAAGCAGCTGGGACTCACGCGCTGGCAGGTGGGAAGATTGCTCCATGAGGCTCGCGAGCTCGATGTCGTCCGGATCGACATTTCTCCGCGATCGCCCCGACGACCCGATCTGGAGAGCGCCTTACAGCGTCGGTTTGGTCTCCAGGAAGCGGTGGTTGTGCCGGTCACGGTAGATGACGATGGTTTCATTCTGGATGCGGTGGCGCAGGCGGGTGCTCGTTATCTGGCGTCCTTAAATCCTCGGCCCAAGACGCTCGGTATGTCTTGGGGCCGAACGATGGCAGCGATGGTTCGATGGATGCCGCACAATTGGAATCGCGGGTTGCACGTAGTAGTTCTAAATGGCGGAATCGGCCGGACCAGTTCACCCAATCAACCCGTCGACATCGCGGTCAGAATGGCTGCTTCGGCAGATGGATTTGCTACCATCATGCCGGTCCCGGCAATCCTGGGCCTTCGTAGCACAAAAGAAGCGCTCGAACGCGATCCAACGATCTCTGGTGTTCTTCAGGCTGCGCAAAAAACACCCATCGCTTGCTTTACCGTGGGAGCGTTGTCTCAACAATCGGTTCATGTGGAATCGGGGCATTTGACGACAACAGAAGTGGCCCAGCTCCGCCGCAAAGGCGCGGTAGGAGATATCTTGGGTCGCTTTATCGATCGTGACGGCAGGATTGCGGACGAAGCGATCAATGCGCGAACGATCGGGCTTGATCCGAGAGAGTTGCGGGACAAGGAATGTTCGATTTGTGTGGCCGGTGGTAAATCCAAGCATGCAGCGGTGCGCGCTGGGCTGATTGGGCGATACTACAACGTGCTGGTGACAGATGAACAAACGGCCAGCTTTCTTTTGAAAAAATGAATAAAGAACGATTTTAGCGATGGGCGAGTTTTCCGTTCCGGGGGGTCGGATATGACAAAAGCATCAGCTACCATTCGCGCGCCGTATCGAGCAGCCCATGTTCCGCTGCAACCTCATAATCGAGGTATGTCGCTGGAGCTCGATTGGGTGAAAGACGTGCGGGTGAACCTGAGCGCGGTGGAGCGTCGAGCGACCAGCTTGCTGGGGCGCCGGGCAGTGAAAAAGCAATGGCAGGCAGCATGGTTGCTAAAGGCAGTAAGCTGTATTGACCTGACTACCCTCTCGGGAGACGACACTGCCGGCAAAGTTCGCAGACTCTGTGCGAAAGCACGTCAACCGGTTCGACTCGATTTGCTCCAAGCGATGGGTGTCGATGAGATTGGGCTGACGGTAGGCGCCGTCTGTGTCTACCCCACGATGGTCCCCCATGCGGTAAAGGCTCTGCAAGGTTCTGGTATTCCAGTAGCTTCCGTTGCCACTGCTTTTCCGAGCGGTTTAAGTCCGATGCGGCTTCGGCTGGAAGAGATCCGCTATGCAGTTGGGGAAGGAGCAGCGGAGATCGACATCGTGATTACGCGGGAGCATATCTTGAGTGGTAATTGGGGGGCTTTGTACGAAGAAATAGTCCAATTCCGCGAGGCCTGCGGGGATGCACATCTCAAAGCGATTTTGGCGACGGGCGAGCTCGGGACTCTGCGCAATGTTTACCGTGCCAGTTTGGTCGCGATGATGGCGGGCGCTGACTTCATTAAGACATCGACCGGCAAGGAGACTGAGAACGCAACGTTACCGGTAAGCCTGACGATGGTTCGTGCGATTAGGGATTATCTTGAAAGGACTGGCCAGGTGGTCGGTTTCAAGCCGGCTGGAGGAATTCGCACCGCCAAAGACGCACTTTCATGGCTGTTCCTTATGAAAGAAGAGTTGGGGAGGGATTGGGTCGAACCCGAGCTATTCCGATTTGGCGCCTCCACGTTACTTACCGATATCGAGCGGCAGCTCGAGCATTATGTAACCGGCAGGTATTCAGCGGCCCATCGACATCCCATGACCTAGTTATGAGCGCCGACAATGCCATGAACGCCGACAGCGCCGGGAATCGCGGCGGTCGACCGTTGGATCTTTCGCGGAATCGGCGGTTGGCGGCGGAGGCGAGTTGCTTGCGACTCCCGAATACATTCGATGGCGTCTTCGATGTTGTTTCCGTTGTCGGCGATCCCGGCGCTGCCGGCGTTACAATTCTATGAGTACTGTTCGCAAAATTTTTGAAACAATGGAGTACGGCCCTGCACCGGAGGCGCCTGAGGTAGCCCTAGAGTGGCTAAAGAAGCATGAGTACAGCTTTCGTCCATTTATCGACGGCCGGTTTCGAGACGCGCCAGATGCACCGACGTTTGAAAGCATCAATCCCCGCAATGGACAGCCGATCGCGAAACTGACTCAGTGCGGCCAAGCCGAAGTAGACGCAGCCGTTGCTGCTGCCGCCGCTGCATTCCCTGCTTGGTCTGGCCTGACCGGCCACTTGCGGGCGCGCTATCTATACGCCATTGCCCGACAAATTCAGAAACATTCCCGGCTATTCGCCGTATTGGAAACTCTCGATAACGGAAAGCCGATCCGCGAATCACGCGATATCGATATACCGTTAGTCGCTCGTCATTTTTATCATCACGCCGGATGGGCTCAATTATTGGCCGAGGAGTTTCCTGGATACGAAGCAACTGGGGTCTGTGGCCAGATTATTCCTTGGAACTTTCCATTGTTAATGCTGGCCTGGAAAATAGCCCCGGCGTTAGCGGCAGGTAACACCGTAGTACTGAAGCCGGCCGAGTTTACTTCACTGACCGCGCTGCTCTTTGCCGAGGTTCTCCAGCAAATTCGTTTACCGGCTGGAGTGGTTAATATTATTACCGGCAACGGTTCGACCGGCGAACTGTTGGTCAAGCATCCAGAAATTCAAAAGTTGGCTTTTACTGGATCTACCGAGGTTGGGCGCATCATCCGCAAAGCGACGGCCGGAACCGGCAAGAAGATCTCACTGGAGTTAGGCGGCAAATCGCCGTTTATCGTCTTCGAGGACGCTGATCTGGACAGTGTAGTCGAGGGTGTAGTGGACGCGATCTGGTTTAATCAAGGTCAGGTTTGCTGTGCTGGTAGTCGGTTGTTAGTCCAGGAGGGTATTGCGGAGCGCCTGGAACAAAAACTGCGAGCGCGGATGGAAGCTTTACGGGTGGGTAATCCCCTCGATAAAGCAGTCGACATCGGTGCGATCGTCGCCCCAGTCCAGTTGCAAAGAATCGAGAAGTTAGTCGAGCAGGGAAAATCCGAGGGAGCAACTTGTTGGCAGCCGAGTTGGGCGGTTCCTCAGGAAGGGTACTTTTATCCGCCGACGCTATTCACGAACGTCGAACCGGCTTCGCAGATCGCCCAAATCGAAATATTTGGTCCGGTTTTGGTGAGCATGACTTTTCGGACGCCCTTCGAGGCGATTGAGTTGGCGAACAATACGGTTTATGGCTTGGCCGCATCAGTTTGGACCGAGAATGTGAATTTGGCGCTAGATGTTGCGCCAAAGCTGAAGGCAGGAGTGGTTTGGGTCAACTCGACTAACATGTTCGATGCCGCGTCCGGTTTTGGAGGCTATCGGGAAAGTGGGTTCGGGAGGGAAGGAGGGAAAGAAGGGATGTATGAATATTTGGTCCCGAACTGGGAGCGGAAAGCCGCCTTGTCCGACAAAGCGAACTCGGAAAATACGGGCAATGCTCCGAGCGAGGTCGAACTGAGTCGAATGCCGTTAGCAGAGTCGGATGAGGATTCCTTCGAGCCCGGTATTGACCGAAGTCCAAAATTATATATTGGCGGGAAACAAATCAGGCCCGACAGCGGATACAGTTTCGCGGTAAGAGACGCGTCTGGAAATTATTGTGGCGAAGTGGGATTAGGAAATCGAAAGGATATCCGCAATGCAGTCGAAGCTGCGCATAAAGCGGCCAGTTGGTCGCGCTCTACCGCTCATCTTCGTGCTCAGATTTTGTACTATCTCGCGGAGAATCTCTTTGCCCGTGCCCGGGAGTTTGAAAATAGATTGGCGGTTAGCCCTGGCCATTCGCGTGAGCAGGCCAAGCGCGAGGTTAGTCAATCAGTCGAGCGCCTCTTCTACTACGCGGCATGGGCGGATAAGTACGAAGGCCGCGTACATGCCGTTCCGTTCCGTAACGTGACACTCGCGATGCCGGAGGCGTGGGGTATTCTCGGCATTATTTGTCCGGCAGAGAATCCACTGCTGAGTTTCATCTCGTTGATAGCTCCATCTCTGGCATTGGGTAATCGATTAGTGGTGGTTCCTTCCTGGCGGTTTCCTCTCGTTGTAACCGATTTTTATCAAGTGTTAGATACGAGCGACGTGCCGGGGGGCGCGATAAATCTAGTGACCGGTGATCCCGACGAGCTCGGACGCGTGCTGGCCCAGCACGATGATGTGGCGGCGTTGTGGTGTATTGGCTCGAAAGAACTAAGCGAGAAAATTGAGCGAGACTCTTCCGGGAACCTGAAAGCGACATGGGTCAATTTTGGGAAGCCTCGCGATTGGTTCGACGGGGGGCAGGGACAAGGGATCGAGTACCTGCGGCGCGCCGCACAAGTAAAAAACATCTGGGTTCCCTATGGCGAGTAGATCGAAATGTTTGGACAAGCGTGCTGAAAATGGCAAATAAACTCTTCCCGTTTAGTTGTAGTACCACTACTGAATCCCCCCTATGAAAAATCGATGGCTGATTCCAATCCTCCTCATTCTCACACTCTTTGTCATCCGAGGGTATTCCAAAACCCTCAATATAGCCGTGATCATCAAGGCTACCGATTCCGATTTCTGGCAATACATGGTTGTTGGTTGCCAGAATTATTCGAAGGAGCATCCCGATGTGAAAGTCACCATCGATGGTCCCGCTTCGGAAGCCGACATAGATAAGCAAGTCGCAATCCTGGAAAATATTGTTTCGCGAAAGCCGGATGGTATCCTGATTGCGTCAACCAGTTCCGAAGCTACCGTTCCCGCAATTGAGGATGCGGTTGCAAAGGGGATCCCGGTGGTCACGGTCGATAATCGGGTGAAGTCGAAGAAGCCGGCTGCCCACCTGGCCACGGACAATCTGAAGGGCGGAGCTCTAGCGGCCGACAAGCTGGTTGAATCAATCAAGGCGCTGGGCGAAGAACCGAAAGGAAAGATTGCCCTGATTAGTGCCTACGCTGGAATGGAAGTATTGACCAAACGGGACGACGGTTTCAGCAAACATCTCGCTGAAATTGCGCCGGGACTCAAGATCCTTCCCGTTCGTTACGTCGATAACGACATCCAAAAAGCGATCTCATCTTCCAACGATCTTTTGTTAGCAAACCCCGATCTCCTCGGGTTCTTTGCCGATAACAACCATACTGGAGACGGTGTGGCGGTTGCGATCCGGGACAGCGGTCATACTGGAAAGGTTGCGGCAGTAGCCTTTGATTCTGATCCGGAAGAAGTGAAGTCTCTGGAAGCCGGCGTGTTGTACGCGCTGATTCTGCAGGATCCGTATCAGATGGGGTACAAGGGCTTAGATTACGTCGTTCAAGCGATCGAGAAAAAACCGTTGCCGGAATATACGGATACCCTCGCTTATGCCGTGACTAAGCAGAATATGAACGAACCAGAGATGAAAGGATTATTAAATCCGCTGAGCCGGAAGAAGTAGGGGAGAGGGGTGGTTATGCCCTCGCTCGGAGGGGAGTTGCTTGCGACGCCCGGACGCAACCCATCGCGTGCCGAGGAATCGAGCCAAAGTTCGAGCGTTGTTGTGTCGTGGGTTGCTTTCGGGAGCCGCAAGCAACGCCCCTCCGTCGTCAGGGAGTTGTGCTAGCATTTCTGTTATTTGTCATTCTCCTCAATGCAGCCACTAATCAAAATCGAGAACCTGAGCAAGAGCTTTGGCGGGGTCCACGCTCTTTTTTCAGTGCACTTTGAAGTGTTG
>Ga0137401_10000484_pt1 | contig 15539 bp, 11 predicted proteins | sample CZOMad1_1_16fung_FD_108286 | JGI IMG/M metagenome (GOLD analysis project Ga0137401, IMG submission 108286) | Vadose zone soil fungal communities from Angelo Coast Range Reserve, California, USA - CZOMad1_1_16fungal (Illumina Assembly) | ecosystem: Environmental > Terrestrial > Soil > Vadose...
AGCGACTTGAGCACAAATTGAGCTTCCAACGAGCTGTAGTGTTGTTCTAGCCAGAGAAGGGCAAAGCGTGTCGTCGCTTTCGCTTCCTCATCAGAGAGATCGGATCGCTCCAACAGCGACTTGAGCACAAATTGGGCTTCCAGCGAGCTGTAGTGTTGTTCTAGCCAGAGAAGGGCAAAGCGTGTTGTCTCTTTCGCTTCCTCATGAGACAGGTCGGTACGCTCAAGCAAAGGCGCAATTACAAAAGTGGCTTCTAATGCTGTGTAATGTGATTCCAGCCAGCTCACCGCAAAGAACTGTACTTGTTTGGAGTCGTCATTTGAGAGGTCACTACGCTCCAGTAATGGTTTAAGGACAAATGTAGCTTCGAACGAGCGGTGATACTGCTGGAGCCAGCGAAGTGCAAAGCGAATTGCCTGTCCGCTATCCTCATGCGAAAGATCCCACCTCTCCAGCAGAGGCTTAAGCATGAACTGCGCGTCCAAGACAGTCGACGTACTCTTCAAGCCACCTAAGAGCAGATCGTATCGCGTTTTCGGAATCTGCAGATGTCAGATCGGCGCGCTCAAGAACAGAGGGCAGAACAGATCCGGCCTCTCGCGGAATGTGATCCTTCTGAAACCAATGAACCGCCTCCAATTCCTGTGTCTCGGAATCGTCCCATGATGGAAAGACCGGCGAAGCAGCAATGGCATCGTCAGTAAGAGCGGGCTCCTCGGCTCTTAGTATCTTGCCGAGCGCTGGGGCGTTTTCTTGAAACCATCGTTGTTGGAACTGGCCAATCTGTTGGGCCCCACTGTCCTCTTGTAGCATGCCAATGACTCGCCCAAGCGAGAGGGATAAGCGATCAATGGCATTCGGAATCTTCAACGCTGATGACAGGACGGCCTCAAACTCTCGTTTGAAAACCACCGAGCCTTTATGGATTATTTGATCCAATACCTCATCAGCTACCACATCGTGTGCCGCCGAAATCTCCGTGTTATTTATTTCCAACCACCCGAAGCTAACTAGAGACTGCACCAAATATTGAGCGTCTTCGTTAGCCATCTCCCGCTCTAGATATTGATAGGCGGACTCTGCTGCGCTGACTAAGTTCTGTCGGGTGTCAGGCGAACAGGCTAGTACGGTACCGGCTGCAACCATGGGCGCTTCCGGTCGGGCAGGTAAGAGCGAGTTTATTTCAGGCCTTATTGTCAGAAAATTCTCCTGCAGTCTTTGTCTTAGCCATTGCAGTAGATCGCCTGAGCGCAAGCTCCCAACATTAATGCGCTGGAGCAAATCGGCTTTAGCTTGGCGTTCCAATTCACGCGCGATGAATAGCCCTAAGATAGCGCGTGTCCCACACAAACGAATAACTTCGCTTCGCCCAATCACTTGACACGCTTTCGGGGCGATTGTGTCCACCATCGTTTCAGTGAGCGTGGCCTTCTGAGATTCCGTTGGTTGGATTGTGGTAACTAGAAACATTTCTTCGCGTTCGAGATTCTCCAGCGTCAGCCACGCTGGACGACTGTTTCCCAGGAGACGAAGCTGGATACCGCGTTCGGCCGTTTGAGGAAGGAGAGATCGCCTGATGCTGTCTAAGTCTAGTCTGTGCATCTGATCGAGATAGTCGAAGACTAACAACGTTTTGCTGTTGGGATAGGGCAGTACGAATTGAGCTAGATTGTCGGCCCCGATGCCAGGATTGCCCGGCAAGACATGAAGAACCCGCCAATTGTTAAGCACGGCTAGGCTGCTCACCTCGATAGCCGTCCTCGTCTTGCCAACGCCTCCTACCCCAACGAGCAAGACCCCATCCTTTCCGCCGGGTGCTTCAAGTCGGTCAAGAATTCGAGCAGGATGAAAGGGGGAGTTCTCTGGCGGCGGAACGAATTCGAGCTTTGAAGGCCGAAGAAACTCTCGAGAACCGGTCAATCTATCTAGGTAAGTTGAGTGATCAAGTACTAGTTCAAGTTCTACGCCGAGCCAGGCGTCCGAAACGTGAGGTAGTGTTTCGAGCCATTGCCGCAGATCGTTCCAGTCAATGACGCGGACGAAATCTATTGGCGGACGTACTGTGGCTGGCAAACTACCGAAGAATCGTTGAATCGTTGCCGTCAGGTCATCGCGGATCTGTTGACTTTGAAGGACGGCACTTATGCAGTACGCGTATCCGCGCGCGCGAGTCCACGGCTGAAACAAACCCTTCCAACCGGTCAGCGAACGCGCCTGCAGTTTGTCACTGAGACGCGTCCATTGACCCAAAATGTTCTTGCGGACATCTCTTACAGCATCGTCATGATCTTTGCACTCAACAACAACTGGTACACCAAGGCCTTCAAATGGTCCGGTTAAGTTGCCGCCATTATCAACAAAGCAATCAATACTGCCATCCTGGCCCTTCGTGGGAGACACATGAACGAAAGCGCCGGTCATCTCCTTTAGCGCGTCCCCCACCAACTGTTGAAAGGCATTTTCACGGGAAGCAAACTGAATCGCTCTGGGCCCTCTCAGAGCGGTCAACTGAAAATGTGAAGGAAAGACTCTCACGACAGCAATGACATGCTTTGAAACTACTAGCGATCCCGGCGACTTAGTTCACGGACCGATTCGGCTCTGAAGGAAATCTGGGAAATCGAGACTGTCCCAATTCTGATCCGACGGTCGCGACCGTCCTAAATATTCTTCTAGATTTATCGTTTACTCTCCTCGCAATAAGAGCTTCCTATTTGCTGGCTACATACTCATTTGGAACGATGAAAAAGGATCATTCTCGGCGGCGAAACCGTCACAAGATGCGAATAATAAAAAGGATGCAAAATTCATAGTGTGATTGCCGGTAGGCTGAGCGATTGGACTCTTGCGATTATGTCTGAATGAATTTGATTGTTGAACGTACGTCGCAAAATTGAGATGCGGTCCGCTAAGACTAGCCATCGATGAATCCCGTCAAAGTTCCGTCCTTCGAATTCTAGTTGAACGTTGTGACGGAACTGATAGGACGAACGAGTGAAACGGACCGCACAGGCCAACCAGGAGAAAGAAACTCCGTTCTGCCAACATGAACCTTGACGACGCTAGTCGCGCGAGAGTCACGACAGTAATATACTTACGAGCCGTTTTTAGATTCAACTGATTAATTACGAAATCTTATCTAATATGAGAATTTATTTTGCTGCTTCAATTCGAGGCGGACGTGAGGTCGGTAAACTTTGTTTTGAAATGATCGAGGTGTTGAAGCAGTACGGTCACGTCCTGACTGAACATATCGGTAGCGCAAGTCTAGATCGGCAAGGCGAAGCCCTTCCTGATCAGGAAATTTATGATCGTGATCTCGCGTGGCTACAGAGTTCGGACATCTTAGTCGCAGAAGTCACAACCCCCAGTCTTGGGGTGGGCTTTGAAATCGGTAAAGCTACCGAGTGGGACAAACCGGTTTTGTGCGTTCGTCAACGCAACGGAAACCATGTATTGTCCGCAATGATTGCGGGTAGCAGGGCAGTAACCGTGCGAGAGTACAGCACATTAGCTGACTTCGAAGACATAATTAGAGAATTCATGAGTATTCAAGGAAAGCTGCCAATCCGCCAAGAACGGGCCGCACCAGAAGTATTTGAACTATAGGGAGGATCAATGTCTGGATCTGAACTTGAATTTGCTAATGATGCCTTAAAGGCACTAAACAAATATGGACTGGCGGAGCTACAGTACGTGACTGCAGGTTTTCAGCCGTATTCGAACGCCCAGCGGCCCGATATTGTATTCTGGCCCCAAAATGGGCCGCACCAAGGCAGCACGTTTTTTGTTGAGCTTCGACTACCGTTGACCCCAAGCCAGAGCCTACCAAGTCTAGAAGTGCTTAAGGAGCACAGAGCTTTTATAGAAACGGACCCACCTGAATCGCTCCACTTCGCGATTGCAACCTCTCGCAAAATTGACGAGTCGCTACATTGGACTCTCCTTGACAACGGAATTGAAGTGTTCGAAAGCGTTGAATCTGGAGTTGATCTTGCCGATCGAATTCTTAACTGGGCCGACACCGGATGAGCACTTGCAGTTCTTGGTGTCCTCGGCGATTTTGCGACAACCCGAACCCAGTTAAGGATCTGATAGGTCATAGGAGAGAAGATGCATCTCGACGCACTGTCTGATGATCAGCAACAATTTAATCTTCCGCCTGTAGAAGTGTTCACGGCTCAGGAAGAAGCGGTTCTCAGGCACTATGTTACGAATACAGACAAGCCGGTATTCGGCCTCATTAACCTACCCGAGGTTGTAAAAGGAGCTCTTTTTGCCCGTTATTCCCGATCAAACAAAAGTCTCAGGCGGCTGCTGCTTGATGAGTTCATGGATGATCTGCCGGGCGTGACGCTGGAGGTCCCAGAAGGTCACAAGCGGGCAGAAACGCTGTATGAGAGAGTATTTAACGAATACGGTGACGATTCCGTTGCGCAGCTCGGCAGCGCTCACTTGGCGTGCGAGGGCGTGTCAAACATCCTAACAAAAGTGCTGGAGCGGGGACGCTTAATGGCTTACCTTGAGCAGTCCACGCGGTACGTTCCGTATAACGGTAAGATCGGTGGCTCTTGGAAATATCATATCCCAGGTGAGCTACGTGGTGCGCTTCGAACGAGATATTGTCAAGTCTTAGATTCGGCGTTCGAAACGTATTCGCGTTTGCTGGAACCAATGGAGTCATATTATAGGGTTCGCTTCCCGAGAGACGATGGAACACCGCAACCAGCATACAATCGCACGATACGAGCAAAAGCGCTGGACGCGTTACGCGGTCTGTTGCCTGCCGCAACGCGGTCCAATCTAGGCATATATGGCTCTGGCCAAGCATACGAGATGCTTCTTCTTAGAATGCGCTCATCGGCTATGCTCGAGACGCGGACGTATGCCCAGCTTATCCTGCAGGAGCTACGAAAAATTATCCCATCATTCGTGGTGCGAATTGACAGAGCAGATCGCGGGATCGCTTGGAGTGATTATCTTGCCGTAACTGAAAAGAATACAAGGAACCGTGCAGCCAGTTTTGTTGAGGTGGCAATTGAAGATGAGGTTTTAACACCAGATGTGCAGCTTACCGACTTCGATCCAGATGGCGAGGTTAAGATCGTGGCTGCCGCCCTCTACACAACATCTTCCCTATCTGACGATCAGCTGTTTCTTCGAATCCAACGAATGAGTGTAGAGGAACGCACGTCGATTCTAAACGCCTACATCGGGGATCGTAAGAATCGACGTCATCGGCCCGGAAGGGCCTTTGAGAGAACCTATTACCGCTTCGATGTGAAGGCCGATTATGGAGCCTTTAGGGACCTCCAACGGCATCGGATGTTGACTATTGAGTGGCAAAGACTCTCTCCAAATCTTGGGTATGTCGTTGGGGAGGATATTGAAGAAGCGGGTGTACTTGATGAATGGAAAGTGGTTATGAATAATTCAGCTGAGTTGTATCATGATCTATTGTCCCAGAACTATTCAGAATTGGCGCAATATGCAATCTCCATGGCGTATCGTATACGCTTCTACATGGAAATGAATGCGCGCGAAGCCATGCATGTTATTGAGCTGCGAACCGCGCCTCAAGGTCATGAGGCTTATAGGCGAATATGTCAGCAGATGCACAAGCTCATCGCCGAACAAGCCGGGCACCACGCCGTTGCGGCAGCAATGCAATTTGTGAATCATGAGCAGATTGGCTTGGAGAGGCTAGAAGCTGAGAAGGCGACACAGAAAAGGGTGGAAGCGGCCGGGCCATGAAAGATCCGAGGGGCTCCGTACGATTAGTCGTGCGCTCACGAATAAACAAATCAAGACGCAATGAACAGGATAGCTTAAGGTCCCAGGAAGCTGCTCATCGCCATTAGCGGAATCCAATCGTTTCGTTGCGAACTCTAATCGCAGCTCCTTACCGATCTTCACGGAAGCATGTTCCGTTTGTGAGAATCATGTCTGCGAAAACTCTATCACCGGAGCGGCGGTACAAGTATTTTTTCCATTTGGCAATGTGGAATGTGATCCTGATCATTATCTGCATTCCAACAGCCGGCAAGATCGTGAATTTCTTTGGTTTCCCGACTACGGTTTCCATTTTGTATTTTCCGTTCATCTACATTTTCTCGGATGTTCTAACTGAAGTTTATGGCTATGCGGCGGCTCGGCGGGTGATTTGGTACAACACCATCGCTCAATTATTTACGATGGTGGTCTTCCAGTTTGTCGCGTATTATCCGCCCGCGTCGAGTTTTCATGATGACGCCAGTTACCGGACAGTTCTCACTACCGCCCCTTGGCTTGTATGTTTTGGTATTTTGGCCGTATTTACGGGCGATGTGGCTAACAACTACGTGCTGGCGAAAATGAAGGTCGCGACCGGAAAAACCCGGCAAGCGTTGCGGTTCGTCCTTTCCACGATCGCCGGTCAGGGAGTCAATACGGCTGTTTACTGGACTTTCGGTTTATGGGGGCTGATTCCATTGCGCGCTTTGATACCGAGCATCGCGATCGGAACGGTTTTCAAAGTTGCCGTTGAGATCGTCATGCTGCCAGTGACGCTGCGGTTTGCGAACTTTTTGAAGAAAGCCGAGTGCGAGGATTATTTGGATGTTGGGACGGATTTCAATCCGTTCAAGTTCTGAAGAGTAGAGTCGCTACGATCGATTCGGTCAGATTCCGCTTCATTGGCGCTCGAACTAGCGCCTTTGACCGCAGACTCTTTCGGACCATTGACTGACTTGATTGGGAAAACGTTTGAGATCCGATACCGTCGCATTGAAGGTGCCGTCCGCTCCCAAACATCTCGTTGTCCTCTCCGGGAATGTAGGAGTTGGAAAATCAACTTTCGGCCCGCATTTAGCCAGCGTGCTGAATGCAATCTGGCTGTCGGAGACCGACATATCCACATACTTCGCGTATCTCTTCAAGGATGAGTCCCGGACTTCACGCATCATTTCGCAAATCGCCTTTTCGTCTCTTCGAATGGCCACCATTTTTTCTGGATTTATGTCCGGTGCCACAACTCTTGTATCTGAACGCTCACTGCCAGACAGTCGGATATTCCACCAAGTGTGGCGAAAACGATTTCAGATCGAAGCTGAAGATCAATTCTTTGACCGGCTGTACTCCCTGCTTGACCAGCACCCCGTTGATTTTCGAACCAGCGTTATATGGCTGCGCTGCCCCGTCGACACTATCGTGAAGCGGTTGAATATTAGGCAAAAAACGTATGAGAATGTTCATACTAGGGAAGTGCTTGATGATCTGGATCGGGGCTATCGAGAACATTTCGCGACTTATCCTCCAGACCTTATCCTGGAAATGGAGAGCGTAGGAGCGGACGACTCATCGATGGTTCAGTTGGCCGAGTTCGCAGCGCAATCGCTCGCAAACAACAGCCGATAATGCGGAAAGAAAGAAACAACTGGACACTTCAGTTGGAGTGCTGGTAGCCGTTTGCAAAGAAGAGTACTTCATCAGAGCCCTCTGCGTCGTTTTCTCTCTCCTGCCTAATCATTCTTTCGAGGAGGTTGCTACTCCAAGTCGTCTCCGAATCCTGCTGATTCATCTCGCGGAGGGAACTAGCCACTTCCCGACGGACCCACCAATGTTGGTCCACGGCCAGCTTGGCGAAGATTTCAGGCAGGATTTCGGCACTACCCAAGTCTGTGTTGTATTTGGAAAGGTATAGGACGATCGCCCAACGAACAGCTTCATCTGAATCTGCTGACAGTTGGTGGAAAAGAGGACTCAAAGACTGGCCTGCCCCGTGAATTTCAACAGTTGTATCCTTTATCAAACTGCACATCGTATCGACAATGTCCATATACGGGTCGTCGCGTCCTGTGTACTCGGTCCGGCGGGAAATGTATTCTCCAATGCCCCCGAACCGGGACGTGGCGAAGTCCATGTCTCTTCTCGCAATTCGCTCGCGCATTGAGAGACTGTGTTTGTCAATGCAACTGTCAAAAATTGCTTCTGCATCTGTATTTTCCGTGATACCCAAATCATAAAGTGTGTAGGCTGCAGCGAAGCGGGAGTCATCTTCGTACAACATTAATCGTTGCATTAATCGAACGATCAAGGCGCGCTCGCTTAACTTCGGAATGTTTCTTGCCAACGCGACGCGAACCCCCGTGTCGGCATCCTCGGCTAGGCGTTGTAGGCTTGTTGTAGTATCGAAGACACCGAAAAGGTCGATGGAGGACGAGACAGCCTTTCTGCGTACCCACGGGTCAGGATCGAAAATCAATTCTGACAGGATTGTGGATCTTCGGTCGCCGCGATAGCGAGGTAGATAGTGTGCCAGCGTCCACCGAACAGCCGCACTGCGGTCTTGGGTAAGTTGCAAGAGCGCTTCGGCCTGGCGCGTAGGTTCGTCAAGATCGGTTGATATGAGGGAGATGCAGCATGCGTATCGAGCGCGCCAGTCGCCTTTCGTCAATTGCGTAATCACATGATCCATTAAGTCTTCATGTGTGTTTTTCGAGAACAAGCGGTTAAATGAATACCCCGCAGCTCGACGAACGCGCCAGTGAAAGTCGCTTGATAACTCTAGGAGGCTACTCTGAAGCGCTTCGGTCAGCTGACCGAGAAAGCCAATCGCATTTGCCGCCGTTTCGCGCGATTCCCATTCGCTAGATCGTGCAAGATCGGCAATGACGCCCCAAGCTTGAACTCCGAGCGACTGAGCGAGGAAAAGGCGAATCACATAGTTTGTATCGACCGCGAGCGCCTCAATTATCACGCGGAATGATGGCTGAACGCTGGGATTTTTTCGTAGGACGGAGCAAACAATCGCCTTCCATTTGTCGCCCTGTTTTAAGAGTTCGGTGCTGGCAATTACACCCGTCTTATCATCGTTCCACCAAAGCAAAAGATTCTCCACAATGCCTGGAGAGTTGACGAGTTTACTCGAATAGAGATCGCGGATCACCCGCAAACGTTCGGACAACTCGGTTTGATTTGCTAAGTATTCCGCAACAACGTATTCCAGAAACAATTCGAAGTGGAAGGAGATAAATCCACTCTTCCGGTATATGACGACATTCTCGTCCAAGAGTTGATTAACAGCTGGAAGGTCGCTGTCCCGTACCTTGTGGTATGGGACGCGGGGCTCGCTAGTTTCCAGTATTTGTTCGGCCAGCCAGGATAGAGCGCGTGAGACAGCCAGCTTTCTACCTTCGTTTTGAAACTTCTCTTCGAAATACCGTCTAAAAAGGTCAATCGGTTCGATGTAATCCGGCAGAGGCTTGCCATCATGGTAGACCTCTGCAACGAGACGGAGCATAAAGGGTTCGCGGCACATTTCCGCCATCCGAGTGCCTAAGTCGCGCCTAAGCCGAAATGCCTCTGAATAACGTTGCCATGCAGTTCGAAACTCACCTTCCGTGAGAGCCTCCAGTGCAAAACCTCTGTCGGACGGGCGCTCCATATTGCGCGCCTGATAGGTCGCTCGGCCTAATATGCTCAATGCGCCATTCATGGTTCGGCTCCACGACTGCCAATCCAAAGTTCTACAACTAATAACTATTCGGCATTTTGTTCCGGTAAATGCCTGCGCCAGTTTATTGAGTTCGATGAACAGATCGCTACGGTTAGCAATAGCCTCGTTTATTCCATCGATGAAAAGAAGGAAGGTGTGTGTTTCAAGAATTACATTGAGGCTTTCGACGAGCTGACGCAAATCTGTGAAAGACAGATCCAGATCGCTACAAATGGTGCTAAATATCGAACTGGTGAAATCTCCCGCTGCATAAAAAAGTGCGGGATGTGTCGCGCCGAACCGCTCCGACAAATGGCATAAAAGGTTAGTTTTGCCCATCCCAGCGTCCCCGATAACGGCGAAAACGGGGAAATCGCTCGTCAGGAACTTTACCATCTCGCTTTCCGCAGATTCCCTGTTAACGTATAGAGCTGGTATATATTTTCGATCGACGATGGGTCCGGACGCCGCGGGCACGGCGACGAGGGCGCCGATCTCTAATTCACGTTGACGCTGACAGCGCCGAAGTAACTCGGCAATGCTGATGAAACCAAGCGTGGCCAAACTATCAGCGCGGGCACGCTGGAAGCGTTCCACGGAAGAGGCTAGCGCGAGCTCAATCTTCCGTATTTGCCCGACTTCGACATCTGCAAGCGGTTGATTTATTACCAGTCGGCCTTCAAACACGTCAACAAGTAAGATGTGAATGCCGTTCGTAACAAGTGCATACGGCACTACAATTTCGGCTGTCCTTGCGTAGCGAAGAACTTGATCAAATGCTTCTCGCCCTGACGTTCCGTTCAGGCTTGTGTTTGATGACTTGACTTCGACAAGAAGCACGGGACGGCCACTCTTGAAAGCTAGCACGTCAGAGAACAGGCGTTTGTTGTTGGAAAGAGGTGACTGGGTGAACGATTCGAAGCGCAGATCTTTGTCATCAAAACCGAGTTGCCGCAGCAGTGGCAACACGATTTTGATCTTGACCTCCTCTTCGTTCATTTTTAGTTTGTCAAATGTTCGTTATCAATTCCTAAACTTTGCCATACGGGTTCCAGTTGTTTTGGCTTGAAGGAAATGCAAAGGGGAGTGGATTCTCGAAAGTCTCGTTGCATGACAGCGCATGGGTGATCCCTTGAAAAATCGAAATCATATTCGTTGATCTCGTTTTGGTGGTCGGACCACGTTATACTCAAGAGCCCATCATGAACTAGAAACTTAGCGAGTGAGATCGGCGTTCCGTTATGTAAGGCGCAGCTATGTAGTTGCCCGTTCACGTGTATTTCCAAACGTTCGGCCAGTTTCACAGGACAGTATCCGTAATAACTCGGGTCTTCAGAGAATGTCGCATTTGGTATAAAGCGTTCAGGTAGTCGGACCGGTATTTTGTAAGCACCAGCGTCAATGTTGGTTCTAATCTCGCAATAGATTGACTGCCAGAGGTTCGGAGAAACATCCGTTTCATGGGTCCAAGTGTCTCTGGGAATTCCCATTTTGAACAAGGGGTGGAAGTTGATTAGAGTCACTCCGAGTTCTTCCGCCCATCGAATCGCCCGATCAACGAGAAGCTGGCCCTGCTCGGTCCGACCGGAGTTAAGACGATGAACGCAAGTTGTGACGTGGACTTGGATGTTCTGTTTCAGAGCGAGCCTCAGATTCCTGAGTGTCCGTTCGAACGTTCCTTTGCCGCGTAGCTCGTCATGGATCTGGGCTTCATCGCCATCGATGCTAAATGTGATTTCATCCGCAAGCGAAAAGTTTTTGTGGTCGAGCAAACTGGCATCAAATAATCCATTGCTGACGATGCGAATGTACTCGAAGCCCTTGTTTCGAGCAGCTTGGATCAGGGACGTGATAGCAGTGTTACTGTCTCCATGCGTGCCATATAGAGTCGGTTCCCCACCTAGAAAGGATACTTTTATGGCTCCGAGTTCTCGGAATACGCTGAGCAATGAATCGGCAACTTCAAAGGGCATTTCGACAGCAGGGTTCCACGGTTTCAGCCATGGATTGTAGTAGCATTGAGTGCATCGCAAGTTGCACTCGTCAGTCACGTACATGAAAACCTGGCGAAGTTTCCCCTGGAAATGTTCTAAGAACCTCGGATCAAGGAACGTTCTCACGTTGTGACCATCCTTTCGGCTTGGTTTGATTCGGATTAACTAAGGCGTTTCGGATTCACCAGAGTGAGAGTCACTTTCGTGAACCTGGCCGTGAACTGCCGAATTGAAATCACCTTTCTTGAGAGAATACGGTATCTTCAATTCTAGGTTTTGTACAGAGTTGCAAGGCCAATTTTGAAAGTGGAAAACTCCGGTTCTTGGAGGTGCGAGTGGTGAGCGCAATCTCTTATGGGCATTAATCGTGACAATCGAGGAATGCTACGTCCTTGACTCACTTCATCCCGACGAGCAATTCGCTTTATCCAGAAGAGTGCTCTATTCCATCAGAATTGACACACCGTCCCCCAAACGTCCCCCAGCGACACGCAAATCATGCACTGCATGCACGGTATGCGTTGCATGCACGTTGATTTTTATTGAGCGGTTTTGTAAGTATTGAAAATAAAGGAATGAAAATTTTGATTCCCAAGTTGAAACTTGTGCGTTCGCGTCTCGTCGTCGGGTCCATTTTTCTCAACGACGTTGCAGAGCAAAAGCGGCGTCAACAAAGCGTCAACTACTTCACCAGCTGCCAAGAATGTCCGAAGCGTATCGATTCTTGTACAAGGTCTTCGACGTGGCGTGAAACTCTCAAAAGTGAAGCATTCCCTCTCTAGCTTGACGATTCAGCTCGAAAGATCCACGCCGCGTAGCGCCGGCGGACAACAAAGCCTGAGTCAGAAGATCTATTGCTCCAGCGGCTCGATATCGACTCTCAGCTCTTCGAGGACGAGTGGACGGTCAACGAGCGACTCACGCTGGAATATGGCGTCCGTCTTGATCGCGACAATATCGCGAGCACAAGCAACGTTGCGCCACGCCTCGCGATTGCCTTCGCTCCACTGCGTGATGGTCGCACGGTAACTTATCATTGGGTTTTTTCTGAATCGCAAAAAGGGGCGGCCAATAATAGCCCACCGCATTTTCGTCGCGTCTGTAAGTTTAATGGACTCAAGGGTTTGGGCAAGAGTGCCTAATTACTGAGCCAAGCGGGCATCGAAAACTGTTAAGCGCAGTGTACACGACAAGACTTTTCGCGGCAAAGCTCAATGAGCATCAGCGAATCGTCCTCACTGTCCTCCTGTCACTCCAATCCCTGAAAACAGCACGAGAAAAGCTCATCCGATTTCATTGTTTCTAATAGCCCACGTTTCTTCGTCAATCGTTTTTAGTGTGTCGTTGAAAATCTGATGGATTTTGCAGCCTATTCCGATCGATGTCGAGGGCCATTAACTTCGCGTCAAATCTCTGCCAGCGGATTTGGAGAGCGCTCTAATCCAAATCATGACGTTTCTCGCTGAGAACGAATTATCTGCACTTTATCTGCCGTCACGTTTCATCGCGCAAATTCATCCGGCGTATGCTGACACGGCACGTTCATTTTGGGTTGGCCCACGTGCGCGCAGGACTGGCAGTTGATCCAGGTCTTTATGGCAGACTCGAAGCGGCGGTGCGGAGACGCGCTGCGGCACTTCACGGTATTGACGGCGTACCGGCTCCGCTTCAGGATGCGCTTACGGTTCTGGCCGGAGGAAGCACGGAATGTCGAGCGCTGGCGAGGGGCCATGAAGCATTTCGCGATTTGCTGGAAACGATGCACTTTGAACCGCGTGAGAAGATTGGGGAACGCCGGCTCCACTCCGATGCAGGCCGAACTCATCTCAGATCTGCACACGCCGAATTTCATGTGATCATGGATCAGATAGCGACGTAAAGCGTACAACCGAACGAGTAGTGTCTCAATTTGAAGATGGAGTCAGTACCGGGAGCGGTAGCGACCGGGTAACATCCTGGCAAAATCGATTTTTTGCTATCAGTTGCGACCCGGTCGCTATCGCTCCCGGTACTGACTCCATCACGTCAACGAGAAGCTTATTATCTCTTGCGTCTGTTCGGTGCAGATTCTTCCGCCCAGAAGATCCACTGTGCGCCGTTTGCATGTTTCTCGCGAGACGAAAGGCAATCCGCGTTGCTCAAGCTGGGTACGTGCGCCGCGATACTGATTGGTGAACAAACACTGTGTAATGTTTGAGAGCTCCCAGCCTCTTTCAGATAGGCCGGTCCGGTGAAAAGCGCGTTCGAAATTTTGGTATTTCTTTTCAAACAGCCTGACCAATTCTTTACTCATCTCTTCACAGAGTGCTCTGAACTCAGCGCATTCTTCAGTCTTGAAAACGGGGAAGTTCGGCTCATAGTAGCGCTCCGCCGGATGTGTCTTCTCCAACTCAACCGCCTCACGTAAGAGTCGCTACGCAGCATGTCGCTGACGTGAGTATGGACACTCGGCGCGGAGAGGCCGAGTACCTCAGCGATCTGGGTGATCGTACTCGGTTCCCGGGCCAGGATGTTCAGAATCTCCTCTTTGGTCCCGTTCGGCAGCAGTTTGTATTTTGTGATCTCGGCCCAGGGATCGCTATAGCCGCCCGGCCTTGACGAAACACACTCACAGGGAAAAAGCAGTCCTTTGAAACCAGCAGGTACAGTCATGGCTTTTCCATTTCTAACGATGTTGACTTACTTGTTTGGGGGATATCTAAAGGGGGGGTGCCTACAGAGATTATATCAGCATGATTCACTGGTTTTTGGTCAAAATCGTACTACTCGAAAATGACATACTTTTTTGATATTTGCGCAGAACCTATACATTACATTTTCATTTTTAGGGCATAGCCTAATTATGTTCCCTCCGTACAGCTCAGTGGGTGACAGCATTCAAATCGAAAGCGAAGTAGATCGCCGCAATCCGAAGGTCTGTCGCTTTACTTCTTCTCGTACTCTGCATGTCGGAACGAAGACCTTCAACACCACGGACGAAGCCGACGTGTTGCCTCTGGCAGCGACCTTGATGCGCTTACCGGCAGTCGAGAAGATCCAACTGATCGGCCATTTATTGGTGGTTACAAAAAATGAAGATTGTGAGTGGCGTGATCTCGGTAATGAAATCGAATCTGTCCTTACCTCGTATCTGATCTCGGGCGAGGCACTAAGTTCTGATGACGTGCAAGAGCAGATGATGCTGATCGGAAGAAGCACCAGGGAAAAAGTTCAGTATCTAATTGATACGCAAATCAACCCCGGCGTAGCCGAACACGGTGGGTCGGTACAGGTTGTAGACGTAAAGGATGACAGTGTTTATTTAAGACTTCATGGCGGGTGCCAGGGCTGTGGCGCTGCCGACTTTACTCTCAAGCAGGGTATTGAAACGATCGTGAAGCGTGCCGTGCCGGAGATTCAGCAAGTCGTTGATCTTACGAATCACCGCGCGGGAATGAATCCCTACTATCGACGATCTGATTCGGCGCAGGAGACCGTGAATTAATTGCGATGATTGAATGGTGGGATAAACAAATTCAGCGAGCCGATCAGTTGGGCGCGCAAGCCAACGGATCAAAGGAACTGCTCACTTTTTACGCCCGGCTGCTCCGCGCACAAAAAGATATTTACGACTATCTGCGAGGGCGTAAAGATTGGCTTCCGTCAGGTGACCTCGAGAGCGACTGGTCGGTGCTTAGCGAGGCCTTTCCTAAATTTCTGAAAGCCGTTGAGACATACGGTCCCGCCTCGCTTGCCGCCGAGGCTCGGGATTTATCTGCGACAGATAATGATTTCGTAGCGGAAAGGTTAATGACTTATTGGCGGAGCGCCTCGGATCTTAAGTTCTTCGAGAAGGCAATATTACAGCCTTATCTCAAATGGTTGGCCGAGTCAGATGGGCGACCGGTAGGCCGAGCGATTGCTGCGAGCGAGCGTTATTGCCCCTTCTGCGGCGGTAATCCCCAGGTTAGTTTTCTCCAGAACAAAGAGACCACGGCAGAGAGTGGCAACCGCGATTTGATTTGCGCGACTTGTCTTTCGTCGTGGCAGTTTCGACGAGTAGTCTGCGCGAACTGCGGAGAAGAACGGCC
>Ga0137401_10000485_pt1 | contig 15537 bp, 17 predicted proteins | sample CZOMad1_1_16fung_FD_108286 | JGI IMG/M metagenome (GOLD analysis project Ga0137401, IMG submission 108286) | Vadose zone soil fungal communities from Angelo Coast Range Reserve, California, USA - CZOMad1_1_16fungal (Illumina Assembly) | ecosystem: Environmental > Terrestrial > Soil > Vadose...
TGCTCGCATACGCCAACTCACAAGGATGTGCAAACTGGAAAATTTTTGCAAGGAAAGACGCAGACTTACTTGCTGCGTGGATGCGCAAACGATACAAGATCAAAGGACATCCTGTCCATCAGCAGCAGTTTTATCTGACGGATGATGATTTAGTTGATTTACGGAAAGAAACACAAATCCATCCATATAATATCGATCAGCAACAGAACCATATAGTGCTCATTCCCCCAGGTTGTCCTCATCAGGTACAGTAAATGGCATGGCACATGATGTGCACATGACCCTTATCTATTTGTCTTGTTCCAGGTTAGCAACTGGGTGGACTGCATCAAAGCCGCTGCCGATTTCCTCTTTCCCGACAATCTTGAACACTGCTTACGCCTCACTACCAAGTTTCGTGAGGAAAATCTTGTCAAGTATCCATGGATGGTGGATGTGCTACAAGTCAAGCTCATGGTGCTGCATGCCTCCATAAATATTTGGGAGCAGTGCATGGGCCTTGAACGCAGCAACCCCTCATCCGCTGCCAACTTAGAGGATTATTCCATGGTTATCAATGACGCTCAAAATCCTCAGCAAGTATACCACTTGATTCCTTCATCGCCGGGGGAATTTCCAACCTTCCAAGATCCTGACTCATCAGCACCAAGTGATCTCCAGGATGAGTACATGATGAACGAAGTCAGCATGGCACTTCAGGATACCCTACCAAGCAATAATCCAAGTGCCAATGTCAGCTAGCGTGTACGATGCTTCTTCCGTTCAAATTGCTGATTTATACACCTAGTCTGCATTTTCGGGAGGCATCGCCAAGGTGGAGAAGAATAGAGAAAACTATGAAAGAAAAAGGGCAAACAAAATAATGAAACACATCACTAAGTCAAATGAGCCGTTTAGGTGCCCTTGGTGCCCTTGGGGTTCAGCGATGCACCTGCGTTCGGGGGACATACTTCAACATATGTTTGTGATCTTGATAAAGCTCGGGCTGAATTTACTGATCAAATGTGATCACAGCGCCGCTAGCCATGTGTTGAAAAAAGCTTTGAGCAACATGCAAGTTAAGAGTCTAAAGCGGGCTCATCAGGATGAACTTGTGGAAAAGCTTAAAGACCTTTCCATTCCATAGAGCACATAAGGTAGTGGTAGTTCTTCACGCTGAATGATGAAGTTAAGTATAGGATACGAAAAAAGGTACGTGATGCAATACACCCATCTCAGTGCTTAATAACCAATGCTGACGCCTTATTCAGTGATTTTTCTTAGCTACTTATCCATCTTTAGTCGTAACTCCAAAATATACATATGCCCCACTGCTAGAACATTCATATTCACCTGCGAAATTCAAACCGTCAATGTTAAGTAGTTTGAGGATATGGCACACAAGGAGTTTGCTGGCGTACAATGCTTACGTCTCCCGTGAAGCTAGGTACGTAATTCAATCAACTTATGTCCTTTACCCGCCTTTTAAGTTAGTTATTTATTTTATCCCGTAGAAAGAGACACAGAAGAATTTCACTCTCTATATCTGCCGTAGGCATAAGTTAGAATCACCTCGAAAAATGGGTCAAGTTGAATCCTAAAGCAAACAAACAGGATTGCCTACACCTTGACTCTAGAGTCTATTAGGAAAATGACCAACCAGGAGCATCCCAGCCGGGACCATCTCGAAGTCGAAGCATAAATCATAATTTCAACGGCTGCGCTCTGTTATTTAACATCCAAACACAAACAGTGGCTGCGCTGACACCTTTTGATTCTTTCACTCATACCCAGCTATAATCACACCAAAGGTTAGTTTCGTATTTTTAATACTAACATCGGATCTTTTAACACGTCGTCAGTTCATAACAGCAGAGAATGTCGGAACTTGAAAGTGGGTGCCTCATCAATTTTAGACGAGTATCAAGCCAATGGCCCACTGGATGCAGCTCCACCCCCCCAATTCAATGACAACCGTTCAAACCACAGCATGTTTAACGAAGTTGGTGGTAATCAAGCGAACCTCATCAAATGCCATGTCATATTCGCGATGTTGCCCCGCGACATCATCCAACTTTTAAGGATCGTCCTTAAGTTGATGGTCATCTGGTTGACTATAGATATTGGGCGGACTGTTGTTGGCACTTTCAAGTGAGTATAAACGTATTGACGTCTAGTTCTTTAGTACTCATTAATTTGTAGGTCGTTTCTTGGGCGGAACATTGTTGGCGCTTTCAAGTAAGTATGAACGTATCAACGTCTAGTTCTTTAGTACTCATTAATTCGCAGGTGGTTTCTTAGGCGGGCTATGGAGTTTTAAAAAGTCTTCGTGTTTATCTTCAAAAATGTAAACAAATTTCATAGCATGATTATTATGCGACACCGAGTATTTATAAAAGCCACGAGACTTCATGGTGGAAAATTGTAATAATAGGTCTACAGGTTGGTCAAGAGGTATGCGACGGTTATAAACCTCTTATATAATGACACTAACATTGCTTTGTAGGTGAACTTTGAGCTCGGCAAGCTGTTGGAACGAGACCACGCTTGCCAAGGCCATCACGAACGAGTGCAATGCCAACTTTATCAGCATCAAGGTAAGTAGTTTGAATATCTTGTGTATTTACAAGTCATTGTTAACAAATCTCTGCAGGGTCCCGAGCTCCTCACGATGTGGTTCGGTGAATCAGAAGCAAACGTCGCAGACGTTTTCGATAAAGCCCGTGCTGCCGCTCCTTGCGTCATATTCTTCGATGAATTGGACTCGATTGCAAAAGCCCATGGTGGAGGTGGAGGTGATGCAGGAGGTGCCGGTGACTGTATTCTCAACCAGATCCTAACGGATGGATAGCATGAACTCGAAGAAGAACGTCTTCATTGGAGCGACAAACAAATCGACTCGGCTTTCCTCCACCCTGGGCGTCTTCGCATTTTCATTTATCTCCTCCTTGGTCACGAAATTAATAATTATCAGCCCTACATTGGTCATTGTATAACACTGCAGCTCTAAATATGTCGACCAGAACATAACACACTAGGGTCAAATTCTACTAGGAATTCCCACATGTCGTACACCACACAACACTATTCAGGCACTTCAACGGCCTGATCATCTATTTCATCATGGTCTATCACGCCCTCGTTAGTCCAAAGTTTCTCAAAATATCCAGGGACATACCGTAGGAACGATCCAGCGAAGGTGAAGACCACCTAGCTTGGGACTCATAGACAGCATCCGGCCCATATTGCACTAGAAGATCTGCTCGGCGCATTTCGTTGATCCATCGCACGCGGTAGCTCATTGCCATCTTCCTCAGCCGAGCGGTTTCCTCTTCGAACCATGTCAACCTCTCGTCCATCTCCCCAATCATCTTCTTAAGGTCTTTCATTTCCGCCTCTGACAACGCTATGACCTGCTCCTCCATTGCTGCTTCCCTCTTAGCAGGCGGCAAATATGCAAACCTCTGCTTCACCTGCCTAACCATTTTCATAAGGTCTTGTATTTCGGACTCTGGCAACACTGTGACTTGTTCCTTGATCACTGCTTCCCTCTTAGTGGGCAGGAGGACACCCCCAGAGCAATCTGAGGTACGCACCCTTGCTTCCGGTCTGTGCAGTACCAGGAACTACAGAGGTATATCGCTCCCGCACAGTGCTTCAAAGCCATTAAACATATTTGTAACATGCTGCTTAATAGTGGATACCTACCTTGCGATGCTGTTCTCCCTTCTGTCCGGTCCAAGCATTGCTTTTGATGGTATCGATTCTACAGTAGCAGGACTTATCTGACTATTTATACTTCCATCAAACAGATTTGGTAATCAGCTGTTTGCCAGCAAGACTTGCTACACTTATCTGACTTTTACTACACAGCTGTGCTGCCATCAAAACACGTCTAAATCCGGTAACTAACGGTCTCCTATGCACTAGTGAGACTTGCTAAGTTGATCGGTGCTTCTATAGCATTTTTATAAAAGGCCTCATGATTCATGGCGCTCCTATATCCCAATGTCCGACGTCGAGAACGATACACCTACCAACAGCAATGGGAAGCAGGTCAATGCCCTGGAGCTCAGTCCACGAAAAAAAGGGTACATCTTGCTTCTTTAGATTCCACAGCCGCTACATCGCTCTGACATAACTATTAGGTCCAAACAAGATCCGCTTGTGCATCATGGTTGGCACTTCTGCCATACCATACACGCTATGTGTAATATTCATGCCCTACTAACACAGAGCATCATCTGTGAGGTTGAGGAAACTCCAGATGAAAATCTGACTACCGGGTGTGTAGTTCACTGCTTGTTTTGAGTCTCGCATTATAATTTCTTCTCGAAGAGAACGTCACGAGCACAAGATTTTCAAAAAGTTATTAAAGACCGTTCCAATCCTAGAGGAGCGTGTCATGACTGGATCGGAAGAAGATTTGGCCGACATCGCAGACTTAGTGAGTATGTTCTAAATATGCTATGTGAAATCATCTTATTTTGTAGCTTCGCAAAGGTGCGAGCTGTAAGTTACACTCCCCCACAGGTAGCTGTGGACTCCATGTGGACTCCACAAAGTCCTTGTGGACTCCCTGTGGACTCCTTCTAAACTCCTTGTATATTCCATATATTCCACCTGGACTCCACCTGGACTCCTTGTATACTCCATATATTACATATGGACCCCAGGTGGACTCCACAAGGAGTCCATGTGGAGTCCACCTGAACTCCTTGTATATTCTATGTGGACTCCACATGGACTCCACCAGGACTCCTTGTGGACTCCACCTTAAATCCATATTAGCAGGTGAAGACTTACAATAGTCAAATGGATTCCTTGAGGAGCCCACATGGCATGTATGAAGACTCTATTAGAAATTGAAAAAAATATCTTGTCAATGCATTAACTTCTATTCAGGACAGGACCTATATTACATTAAAAAACCTAATAGGAATTGAATCAATGGCATATTTGAGTATCTATTCCTCATCTCAATCCCTTCAATACCCTCACCCTCACCCTCATTCTCTAACTTGGCCATTTGTTTTTTGATAACTCACTGAGTATGAATGTCTAAGGGTTTGTAGACTATATATATATTTACAGCATTGTAATGCAGTAACCTCCTTGCAGCTAAAACAGTAATCAACCATCACATTGTGCTGAAACCAAATTCCTTCATACCTTCCCAAGTTATAGATGCCCAAGTTCAATTTTAATTATTGTAAGTCTCTATTTAAATTCTTTTTTTGTTTATGGATAAAAATTATTATTATTTAATTATGATATACAAAATAATTTACCAATAACAATAACAATAATAATGACTGACTGATCAGAAGTGAAGGAGACAGACTTACATTGAGCTGGGGAATTTGGTGAAGGAGACATTAGTGGATAATAATAATAGATAGAGCAGGAGGCTTACAAATGGAAAAAGTCCAAAACCGAGCCTTGCCGGCTCGGTTTTGGTGGACGACCTGCACAGGGGCTTGTGGTTGGGTAGAGGAGACTGTATGTGGTGCGTCGGGGTGGGGATGAGAATGCAAAAACAAAAAAAAACAAGGGGGGGGCGTACCTCGTCTGCTGTTGCCCTACCCGTTGCCCTCCTCGTTGTCCCCGTTATCCCCGTCACCCTCGCCCTCGTACTCGCCGTCCCCGTTGTCCCCATCCCCATCGCCCTTGTACTTGCCGTCCCCGTTGTCGCCATCACCCTCGCCCTCGCCCTCGTACCCGTCACCCTCGTCGTCGCCCTCGCCGTCGCCGTCGCCCCGCCCGTCATTGTGGTGGTGGTGATGGTGGTGGTGGCTGTGGTTGTAGCCGCAGGGTCGTAGTGGGTGCGGTTGTTGGGTTGCGGTGGGCGGTTGTGGTTGTGGTTGTGGTTGATCGAGCGTGGGAGCGGTTTGGGTTTGTTTCGGGGTGACGCAGCATGGCCCGAGGTGCCGTGGGTACTTTACGCCATATTTCTACCAAGCATTATGGACCGAGTGGCTAAGCGGTTAAGCGTGTCATCATTGCTACCGCAGAGGTCGGGAGTTCGAATCCCGAGGAGATTATGTTTTTTAATTATTGTGAGGGCTGTTCTTATTAATTAATATAATCCATGAGGAGTCCTTGTGGGACTGTAAAGGGACTCCCGGAAAAGTCCTCCTCTTTATGAGGATTATACGAGGACTCCTTGTGGACTCCATGTAGACTCCATATAAAGTCCATGTAAATTCCAAGGAGACTGAGTGTTATATTAGGACTGGTCCACATGGACTCCACATGGACTCCATGTGGAGTCCATGTAAACTCCTGCAAAACTCCATGGAGGCTCCTTGGACTCCATGTGGACTCCATATGGACTCCAGGGCTACGTGTGGCTTAGTGTAACAACCTCGGTGCGAGTGGGGCCAGAGGCGACGACACCAAGACCCTCAAAGGCAATATCTTAGAACGGATCACGCCAAAGGGCCAGTCACTTAGTCCACCCCTTTATCGGAACCAGAAGGTCGATCGTGGATTCCACCATGACCGAACTGGTGAGCTACTTTGCCCAATTGATCTAGATTGGTCCAAAGAGGAGTACGTCCTTCTAGTTTGATGACATTTTTAGACACCTGACAGTTGACAGTGTCAAGACCAAATTAAGATCGGGCGAGGAAAATGTTACCGGAGACCGATGGCCGATTTTCCTCTACGCTGAATACAAATACAATCACAAGGATCCTTGGAATGGCCTCCTACGAAGCGATATTCTTGTCAAAGTGAGATATCATATTACTGCTTGATACATATAGCGCTTATGAATCAGGCTTTCAAGCATGTGTTCACTTCGCCCAGCTCGGTGGACAAAGACCCCAAAGCCACGCGTTCCGGAAATGCTCATCTCCACAATATGACACACTCCACACCAGCATCCCTTGCTTATATAGCCACACAGGTATATCTCATGATTTATAATTGCTTCGTCTACTCTTTTAACTTCACACTCTGGTAGGTTCGATTCACGCTCAGTTCATCCTCTGTGTTCTCGCATACAGACATCATCACAGATTCAGAGCGTTTCTATAACAGCTTGCTCGAAATTCTGGATGATCCAGTGGAGAAGCAAGAGGTGGATTCTCTCCTCAAGTGGTGGAATCAGTGGGTTTAGATGTGCATGTCATCCTTATCTTCTAACAAAGACATTTCTACAGAAAAATATTCCCGAGCGCGATGCAGCCTCTAAGCATAGCATCATCAAACTGGGCATCAACCAGGATACGCAAAAAGCGAGCATCTTCTGGTAATAATTCACGTGTTGATTAGATAGATGCTCTACATTGTACCAAGGATAAATAAATAAAAATGCTTATTGCTGCCATCCTCCCGCAAATTATCCATCCATGTATCGAGAAAGTGGAAGTGTGTCATTATACCTTTATGGGCCCACCAATATCGTCAGGTGCTGTAATATTTGGCACTGAAGGTGGTATTCCACCATCATGGCTGATGTCTGACAGGCCATTGTCTTGTGCCACCTTAATTTTGAAAACCCACCCAACACTATAATCTCTGGTAGTGAATGTGGGATTCTGCCGTCATGGCCAACATCTGACAGGTCATTGCCTAGTGCCACCTTAGTTTTGAAAACCCACTCAACACTGTCCAGTCTTATAATCTCTGGTAGCAAATGTGGGATTCCACAGTTGTGGCCAATGTCTGACAAGCTGTTGCCTTGTGCCACCTTAATTTTGAAACTCAACCAACACTGTCTAACTTTACAACCTCCGGTAGCAAATGTGGTGTTCCACCATCATGGGCGATGTCTGACAGGCCATTGCCTTGTGCCACCTTAATTTTGAAACCCAACCAACACTGTCTAACTTTACAATCTCCGGTACTGAAGATGGTGTTCCACCATTGTGGCTGACATCTGACAGGCCATTGCTCTGTGCTGCCTTACTGCCAGTATTTGTGAGATCTAGCATCCATACCGTCCCATATAAAGTCATAGATTTTTGGTCATCAGAATGATATATATTGTATGGATTAGACCTATTCTAAATGTAGATATGGTTTTACCATTTTATCACCATTTTCCTGATGTAGTAGCTTGTTTTGTCATTGCCAGTGGGTGTAATTTTGAGGAGATTGACTCCATCAAGATTTTGACACACTCCATCGATCTGGTAGCGATGAGGCTCTTATGCGAGAGGAATTCCCTATAGCCCTCATTGGCGGAGTGCGCTGTCATCCTCCGTAACTGATCGGACATTCGTCATTTGACACTCACTGGACATAACGGATGGAGTCAGGGAGGCCCAGGTACACCGCCGCTTTGAGTTAACAAATCCGCAATAATCAGAAACCTTTTCATTGTTCTCAGTGCTCGGACTTGCAACGATCTATCGTGTCCGAAAGTAATCCATTGTATCCAATAAACTACTTTCCAGAATTGCATTCCAGTTCTGTGACTGCGAGGCACTGAATATTGTATATCAGACATCAATTCGAATGACTGCCTCAAGGTGCGACCGACTGGGGCAAACGAGGATGTTTCCGCAACTGCCAATAACAGATGATGTTTCAAATATCAGTCTCAACGGGTGACAGAATTGAGCCATCTGCCTAATGACGGATGGCGGAAATAGCAGACTATGGGACTCCGAGGATAAAACTGGTATGTGTGGCATAATACTGACTATGAACGTGAATATCAGACTGCCTAAAGCGTAGCGCTATATTTGTAATGAAATCGTGGCGATTTTAGTCCTTTGGTACAATTAGGAGTAGGGGAAATGCTTCCTGCCGCTGCGCTATTTTGCCGCGAACACTTCAAATTATATATCTTGGTGAGGGGACGCAGCTGAATAACGCCAATGAGAATTCCTTCAAGAACAATTCGTGAATGTTGCAGAACGAGGCTTGTTGATTTTGGTGTCACCCTCGGCAAGGTAGTAGTGTTCCCCAAGAGTGTATCTGATCGATTCCAATTTCGAGGCGGTTGCGTAAAATGCTTCAGGAAGGCAAAGGAGTATGTTGAGAAACACGACGTGATTCTTTAGTGCATCGAGTCTGCCACTTCCATTCATAATCCGGGGGAAAGGGCGCGCAGCATATTGCGACCGGGATTCTTCATCCTCGTTCGATGGTTCTTGTCCTACTATCATCCAGATGAGTGAGAATTATCCATACCGCAATCCACCATAGCGATTCGAGATCGTGCAGAGGATTGCAGTAAAATGTCAAAGCTGGAAGTCAAGACGCGACTTTAGGCTTAAACAAGGCAATTTCGGCTAGCTTGGGTATAAATGAATAATGCTGTAGCTCGACTTCGACTGACATGGAATCAAACGTCCCCTGATTGCGGACTGGCATGAGACATTGCGACATTTGGAAATAAAAGGTCTAACCGTTCGGACATCATGAGTACCGCCCTGATTTATTTTCTTCGTGTACTCCAAATCGCTCAGTTTGCCACCGCCTCAGGAGATTTCCGGAGCTAACATCACGATGTACCCACCCATATCGACGTAACAGTTGAAGTGCTGGTTTAATAACAGGTTCCAAATTTAGTAGACAGCGATGAACGAAAAAAAAAACTACTCTTACCTTTGGTCCCATCGATCAAGGCTTGAAAATCAATAGCGAAGCTTTGAACGTCGTGCAACGCCAGTGCAGCCTCGCGATATACTGATAGTACTCTGCGTGGGGCACACGCGTCAAACTTGGAATATGGCTGAAAGGTGTAGAGCCGCTGCTCGGAACTGGTTCTGGTCTGCCACTGTCCAGGTTCTTTCTTAATGGAAACTGGACTTCTGAAGGAACATCAGCTTGGCACATAACGAGATTCCACGTGTGATCAGTCTGCCAAAGATGAGAACGTTGCTATGGTGTAGCACCGTCATAAAGTACTGCTGATTGAGCGGTGTGTCTTCCTTATTTGCACCCTCCTCAACCTTGGCGCGAATCCATCCTTCTCTATCACCTCATCTGCCCAAAAGTCCTTGATAGCGACGGATTCGCCTTCCACCTGTGCGGAACACAATTAGGACAGTCCTTTTGGCTTCGAAAGCGTCCACTGTGATATCATAGCATGTATGGCCCTAAATCTGTTGCCTAGTTATCGTAGGATCCAACCCAAGTTCTTCTAGATTCGCGTACATGAATGACAGAACGAAGCTAATAAGCAGCTCATGTTCCTGTGAACATTGGTCAGTACAAAGTTCATCGATATGGCGTCAACCTGACCATCATAAAGTTAAGGGGCGTGGTGACGAAACCTGCAGAGCGGCCCACAAACCACATCCACATGTTGGTGTTTTCGACAGTGAGCCCAAAAGTGAACCTACGACAAGGATCACTGCGCAATACGTGATGCATGCTCCACACCATCCTTCGTGGGGGAAGTAATCCTGAACGTCCAGTCTGTAAATCTCTCGAACGGCGGACGAGGAAGCTATCAGGATGAGTGTCGTTGGAGCGCTCGGAGTGCGGTACCTGGTGGGGATTTCGAACAAAATCTAGCCGTTTTTCGGAGGAATAAAGTCCACTATACTCGGCGATCTGTTCAATGACTTGTCCAAAAGGGTTGAAAGCTATGGCCTCATGAATATTGGCGTCCGCAGAATCTTTCAAGACGTTCCATCAATTGTTTGTAATAGGCCCTGAATGTACAGCTGGGCTGCATGTTTAAAGAATAATTCGACAGAGACTTTTGGGACAGAGCTGCCCAGGTTGTCCATGACAGCGTCGCGTCGCATCTGCAGACCACCCCTAAGGTAGGGTCCGCTCGACGTCCGCTTTGGAATGACGATAGTGTCAGGGTTGAGAACGGCATGTATCAGCTATTGTATGGTGGAGAATGAGGCATAGTGTGAGTAGATGGTGACCTAGACGATGCAACAGCTAAGTAGACGGTTGATCAAGAGTCAACCACGTGGTTCCTAGCGGAAACAGTTCGGACTCGTTTCTCAGTTCCAACCTTGTTCCATGCAGCTGGGCCTTTACATCCCCATTTCATGATCGACTTGATGTGATCTCTGCCAAGTTCCATGATCAGAGTCTCCAGTCCAGTCGTCAGATGACATGTACTAAAGGCCGCGCAAAAATTCAAATTATTACCTCTCTGCCGACATCGGATGATCGAATAGCTTTGTCTGATTCAACAACGGCGTGCCAATTATCCTATTCTCGCAAATTCTACGGGCAATAATCTCTCATGCCTATACGCCCAATTCCATGCTCGCCCAGCCAACTTGTCCCACTCTTATCAGCGCTCCAAATCACGATCAGTGACAACTCACTTGATCTCCCAATCCTATGATCTTCGAATCTTAATCGATGCAGCAATCCTCTATTCCTTCAATGCCCCTAAGAATATTTCATACCAAAAGTGTCCATGTACAATCTCAGATATTAGCCATCAAACTTCGCGTCGCCATCAGTCCAAGCGCTTGGGGTCTAATGATTTGAATGAGGATATGCCGGTGGTTTTTACTGGTACTGACCTCGTTAGGTAGCCTTATCGTCTAGGACTTAGTCATTACGGATGTTGAAACCCGATACATTGGTAGGTAAGTTCTTCTCTTGTACCCCTGATCTGGTCTAATATTTGCGATAGCGTGTTCTGGGCATGTACGCAAATCCACGCATCATGCCTTAATTCTGCACGTAATGGCTTGACGGCATTGATCCCTCCCCATTTACGCACGAACACTATCACCGCCCTACACAACCAACTCACCATCGACACACGTTGAATATCGCGTTCACGCTATACTGGAGGGAGAAGTAGTTTAATGTTTAAGTACCCAGGTTTAATTTGATGCAGCAGGGCGAAGTCTACAAGTTGCTTACGGGGTATTTATAGCAGAGAGTGCGTATAGTTCCGGAATTGAAAATGGGAAATATACTGACTGGTGTCACAGCTTCCCGAAACCGTTCACGCCTCTATGTCATTGGTTAGTAAGTTCGCCGATCAGTCCTTTGTCAAAGCACCGATGTACATTTCTTCCTGCTTTCGATCTTTTCGTCGCCTCATTCGCCTACCTGGCTGCTTCAAACAGTAAGATATTGAATAACCAACGGGCTCTTCGTCTCGACATGTTAACTAGTCTATATGTTCCCCCGGCTCTAGCACCTTCCCTTCACCATTCCTTTCGACATCTACGTATTGACCCACTGAAATTTTGTTACTGATAACACGGTTAACGATACAGTGCATGGCTCCGTTCTGATCTGTTACTGCGCTTTGACGGTAAGACAACAAAAACATACAAGGACTGGAATAAGCATCAGTTAGGCGAGGGAACGTCGTGCAGGATTGTTGTTATAAATTTAAACCGGAATTTTTGAAGGCGCCTGTTGAGATTATCCGATCAATGTCCGACCTAGTCACCTAAGTCGCAAATATGAACGTAAAAGCACAGGCTTACATTTTACATAACAACTTCAGAGCGGATCAAGAGAGTCTCGATGACCACTCTACAGGAAATCTAAAAAAGGTAATCGGAAGTAACCGCAAAGGGCCAGTGTCGGTCGCCTACGTCTGAGTTGACAAAAAGTGAATCTGAACTAACTGATATGGGATGCTCGAGCAGATTGATCTTCCCAAATAAGTATTCTCGCAATCGGCAAAGGGCCAGTTTCGGTCGCCTCACGTCTGGATTGACGGAAGGTGAAGGTGTCCCCATCTCGTATCCCATTATCATTTAGACATACTCATGGACCCCATCAACGACAGGGTCAGTACTTTTACAATTTTTTTACCTTATTCTTCGTTATCCAGTTCCAACAGGTTCGCAGTGTCCCATGTGATCGGTGCAGGACTCATCAAGCACACGATGGGAAGCCTTTAATCTGCATCGAGCAGGGCACGAACTTCAAGGCCTGCAAGCCTTGCAAGATAGCCAAGGCTACTTGCAAGACTGATGGAGTTACGTGCTCCGGTAAACTTCGGCTCGCCCCAAATGAGAATATAATCTCTTTCAAAAATGATGATTATTCAAACACAAGTAGGATATTCGAGGGTCCCTCAGAATCGACGATGTCCGAAGGTGAGCTAGCACTATATTAATATTATACAATAATCAAATCACATTTTATGACGCCTAGCTCCTTCGGGCCCATTTTATGGATCGTTTCGCCACACGAAGGCTTCTCAGCCTCAGGTCCTAACACATTCGACGACGGACGATAAGAGGATCGAGAATGAACCCTCCAACCGTCAAATATTTGATGCGATTCTTGGAATCACAGATGGCTTTCACGAGATAGGCCAAAATCTGCAGGAGTTAAGGGGCGAATTTCAAGTGTTGAAAAACATGGTACACGCACTTACCGATGCAAACCTTCCAACTCGGATGCCTCATCCAACCATCTCCGCTGCTCACACTTATAATCCTGTAGCCATACCATGGGATTCTGATGAGATCGCATTGAACACGGGCAACATACCGCCAAACACGCCGTCGAGTTTCTTCAGCGACAACTTCATGCAGAACGAGGCGCCAGATCATTTCGACTTGTACCGTGATGATCCGGCCATAATGCAGAGGCAGAGGCATTGAGCAACGACGACGAGAGAAAATCCGACGCTGCGTATCGATTTGGGAGTGTTCTGGAGCTGTATCTGGGTTGGTTTCAGTTGACGTCGGGACTTGCTGTGATGCCGGTTAGAAAACAGGAACTTAGAGGAAATTTGCGAGTTCATTTGATGTATATAGAAACAGCTATGGTTTTGGGCCCCTCGTTTTACGCGAATTCATTTCGTTTTGATGAAATCAGGCATACGGAAAGTCACCCAGTCCAAAGGCCACAGACGGATGATGATCGCTCTAACATCACGTGTGGTGGCTGTTGCGTGACTGTTTACTACTCACAAGCCGAAATCGCTGGATTGGTCACATTTATTAAAAATATGCTACCATAACATTTTATTTTGATGTTATAAATGTCTTTCTCTCTATTTATATTTTTTTAAACGAGCCGAGCATTTAGAGTGATTTTTAATGTAATACCAAATCGGGCTGGCATCTTGATGATAAAAAGTTATTTTCTTATTCCACAAGTCTCGTGAGGAAATTATGATTAGACAGATTGTATAAGCAAGTACTAAAGCACAAATTTATAGCAGCAGAATTTAGAAAAAGTGGCCATATCCCGATTCCCTTATACTCCAGTCAGAAGACGTAACACTTAGGCACGTGATATATCCTATCATTTCAAAGTGTATATAGAAGTTGCCGACACTGTGGTCATCCTTTCGCAGAATTCTGATATGGAATGTTCGGCAATGTTCATGATGGAAGTCAAGCTAGTGTAGGAACCGCCCAATTTGGGGGGGGTCGCGAAATCGAAGTTCTGCATTTGGTATTTTCCGAAATCGAACCTGCCAAATCCGTCTAGATACCAATGGGCGAGCCCTTGCTCAATCAAACGTATCATTACAACGTTGACATCCATGATGGAGTTGCTCTTTAGCGTTAGGAAGCCCATGTAAATGGGATCGAATTTCCGCTACACCTACAAAATCGAGAGCTGCCCAACCTTTTCGCAAAATAAATTTATCAACGTCGAAGTTGCGGACAGAGGACAGATGTAGCCAGATCTAGACTTCAGAGTTAGCACGAATAAAGGAAGAACGGAATGACAAATCTGGAAAATAGATTCGAGCCAAACTTGTATAAGATGTCCGACGATCGCGACCTGAACTCACTTTTCTGGCTCCGCTTGAAACAGTTGTTACAGCATGGCTCTTTCTTCCACATCCCACCGTTTCGACCTGGACATACCTTCCGATCAGCAGAAGATGTATGAATATGCCGCCAATATGGCTCAGTTGCTGTCGTCTGACCTACCCGAGGACGATGTTACCAATCAGATTGACAACCTTGTGGTGAGAAAAAATATCCCTCCTATTGTTGCAAAACCCTATCTCAGAGCATACAGCGAAACACACTCGACATAGTCAGGAAAGCCATATCGCAATGTAGCCCTGTTCATGTACCTGCAATTCTACGCAGCGCATCGATCGAATTCGGTGCGGCGTTTCGTCCCGGCGGTGACCAGACACCGCAAATTAAACGCATTTCTGAATATGATGAGCGGGTCAAAGCCAGTCGGGCCCAACCGACAATTTTTCCCCGTCCTTCTGGTGTGCCCATATTCCTTTGATCGATACAATCAAATCTTAACTTTATGTTGCAGCTACCGCCGTTTTGAGGCTGCCTGTTGTGTTGGATCCCAGGTATACTTGTCCGCCGTGGTCTTGCGATTGTCAAAGCTCGCGAAATGCACCCACGGTATAAATAAGTTGGTAAGAGTTTGAGATCATCCATGAAGAAAATACCATAACCTTTGCTGTAGACTCGATGTACCCCTTCCGTCACATCATCATTTGAAAGGTGCCTGTGGCGGTAAGAAGTCTGAGGGTGCAAGTATGTGTCGGAAGCTGAGTTGAGATCCATTATTTATTTTACATGTAATTTGTATTTCTGGCTTCAATTTCGTATCAATTCTGTCAGACTGTGAAGGCCCCTCGCTGAGTCACCCGCAGACCGTAAGACATTGGTGATTGGTGCCCTTATTCAAAGACTCCCA
>Ga0137401_10000486_pt1 | contig 15531 bp, 10 predicted proteins | sample CZOMad1_1_16fung_FD_108286 | JGI IMG/M metagenome (GOLD analysis project Ga0137401, IMG submission 108286) | Vadose zone soil fungal communities from Angelo Coast Range Reserve, California, USA - CZOMad1_1_16fungal (Illumina Assembly) | ecosystem: Environmental > Terrestrial > Soil > Vadose...
GAATCTGCCGGTGCGAGAAGGCGAGACAGTGGTGATCGGGATCCAGAACGCTCCGGGCAGCACATTGATGACGTTGGCGGACATGTCGGTGATTACCGCCGAGGTCAAGGTGGATGAGACCGATATCGTAAACGTGCAACTGGGACAGGCGGCGGACGTGACGATCGACGCGATCCCGAAGAAGCTGTTTCACGCGGTGGTAACAGAGATTGGCAATAATGCGATCGTGCGCTCGACAGGTGTGGCGACTTCGCAAACGACTTCGTCGAGCCAGGAGGCGAAGGATTTCAAGGTGGTCGTGACCTTGCAGGATCCGCCTGAAGATCTGCGGCCGGGACTTTCCACGACTGCGAAGATTACGACCGCCACGCGCAGCCAGGTGGTCACAATTCCGATCCAGGCGCTGACTATCCGGCAGCAGGTGGATTTGGAGGCTGCAAAATCGGATAAGGACTCGGTGCAGGCAGCCGCGCCACCGAAGAACGCGTCCAAGGAAAAGAAGAATGACGAGATTCAGGGTGTATTCGTAATTCGCAACAAGAAAGCCGAGTTCATTCCTGTGCAGACGGGAGTCGCAGGTACGACGGATATTGAGGTCTTGTCCGGGCTCAAGGAGGGTGACGAGATCGTAACGGGAAGTTACAAGGTACTTCGGACGATGAAACCCGGCAGCAGCATTAAGATTGACAATACGGCGCCGAAGAAGGAAGAAAGTAGCGAGTTGCTGGTACCGAGTACCGAGCGACAAAGGCGGGCCTAACGGAAGGCAGGGTGGCTCGTCCAATTGGAAGCCGTCCAGACGGGAGAGAGTAAGTGTCCCCAGAGGACCAGGAGAAGAAGAAGATGGCAACTGCTGAAGTAGTGAGTATCTCGCAGCCCGAAGTGTTGGCGTCTCCCGAGACGTGCATGATCGCGACCGAGGACCTGTGGAAGACCTACGACATGGGCTCCGAACAGCAGGTGCACGCCTTGCGGGGAGTGAATCTGCGCATGCAGCGGAACGAGTATGTGGCCATCATGGGACCGTCGGGCTCGGGCAAGTCGACTCTGATGAATCTGATCGGCTGCCTGGATTCTCCCAGCAAGGGAAATTACTGGCTGAATAATCAGCTGGTGAGCGAGCTGGATGACGACGAATTGGCGCGCATCCGGAACAAAGAGATTGGCTTTGTATTCCAGACCTTCAACCTGCTGGCGCGTGCAACTGCGCTTCACAATGTCGAGCTGCCGTTGATCTATGCTGGCGTTCCGGCAGACGAGCGCATCGCCCGGGCCGAGGGGGCGCTGGCGGCGGTGGGCATGGAAAAACGCATGTCGCACAAACCCAACGAACTTTCGGGCGGGCAGCGGCAGCGGGTTGCCATCGCTCGCGCCTTGGTCAACAAGCCTTCGATCATCCTGGCGGACGAGCCTACCGGGAACCTTGACTCGCAGACCGGAAATGAAATTATGGCAGTCCTAGATCGCTTGCAGGCGGAAGGCAACACCATCGTTCTGGTCACGCATGAACACGACATCGCGGAATACGCCCACCGCGTCATCTTTATCAAGGACGGTGTGATCGCAGGGGACGAGCGCAAGCGCTAGTTTAGTCGGCAGTCTTCAGTCGTCCGTCGTCCGTTCCTATCTCAGAGCGCCCGGCTTCTTGATAGCGGGCGTTTTGCTTTTGTCTCAATTTTAGACAAGGGTCTAGAAGTCCGGAGAGACTTGTCTAGATGTGGGATTTTACTACTGATTTTAAAGTACTTAGACGCATGAAGTTTGGCATGGAAGCTGCGATGAAGGAATAAGGAATACGGATCGGGAGTCGTGTGCGGGTGGGGAGTGACCACGCACCGGGTTTGCATGGTGGCTCGGCAATGGGGCACGGAAAACGACTCAAGTCGCCGGGGCGAGCTGCCGATCTGTAACGGAGTTGGTCTGTACGTGTGCCAACCCGGGAAGTAACCGGTCATCCCCTGGGCGCTGCGGGAGGCGCAGTCGATTCTATGCCAGCGCACCTTGTCGAAACTTTCCTGGGACAGCCGTCCTTAGTTACGGAATCTGCTGAGTCGCCATCAGGCTCGGCGGACCGCGCCCTAGCTCTGCTTTGGCAAAACGCGCTGCTGGCGGGTTCCTACTGGGGCTTGGCGGCCCTGGTGAAGTGGTATTTCTCGAGTTACCAGATGTGGCCGGCGCCCCTTTGGCTACCGGCCGGAGTTGCGTTGTTTGCCGCCGTGGCTGTGGGTCGGTGGAGCTGGCCAGGAATTTTTCTGGGTGCGCTGCTCACGGACACGATCAGTTTCCACGAACCGCTGGCATGGGCTGCCTGTTTTTCATTTGGCAACACCTTAGCTCCCCTGCTAGCGGCGGAACTCGTCCGGGGTCGCATGACGCGCGATGAGCCCTTCTCTCGCGTGACTGACGTCATCTTTGTGTGTTGCGCCGTCTTCATAGACGGAACGATTTCGGCCACCATTTGTGCCACGGCCATCTGCGCAAAAGTCTATGCTCCCATCAGCTCCTTGCTGGACAAGTGGTTCGACTGGATGCTCTCGGACGCAGGCGCTGCCATCCTACTGACACCCTTCCTTCTCTTGTGCTGGGCCCGGCCATCTTGCCTGCGTTTGATCCGGAAGCAGATGGGAGTATTCCTGATCAGCGCGGCGACTTCGGTGTTAACGGTTGCGTATCTGCTGTTCGGAACCACGGGAATTCGCGCGGCCGACGCGGGAGCGTCGTTTCTGGTACTCCTGCCGTTACTTTGGATGGCGGTGCGGCTGTCGTTGCGGGTCGCGTATCCTGTCTTCGTAGTTGTCATGCTGGCTACCATCGCGGGAACGATGGCGGGACGCGGTCCCTTCTATGGCGTGGAACAGGGAGGCACCCTGGTCCTCTTCGCCCAGATGGCAATCGGCTTCGGAGCATCGGTGCTGCTCTTAGGAGGAGCCGCCAACGAGCAGCGCACCGCCGAGGACGAACTGCGCAAACTGAATCTGAACCTGGAAGAACGGGTGGAGCAGCGCACCGGTGAACTGCGCGAGATTCAGCGCCAGCTGGAAAAAACGGCCTTCTATGATCCGTTGACCGGTCTGCCCAATCGCCGCTTGCTGGAAGAACGCTTTGCCTTTTGCGCAGCTGCCGCCCGGCGTAAAGGTGGACGCTTTGGCATCCTTTTGATTGACCTGGATCACTTCAAGAGGATCAATGACAACTTCGGGCACGACGCCGGAGATGCCCTGTTGGTCGAGGTTGGCCGCCGGCTTCTTCGTACTGTGCGGGAGTGCGATGTGGTTTCCCGAATCGGTGGGGATGAGTTTGTCGTTCTGCTGACCGAGACCAGCGAAGAGGCCAGCGTCAATGCCATTTGCAGGCGCATCCTCGAGGCGGTCGCCGAACCAGTGGCGTTCAACGAACACGTGCTGAGAACGAGTCCCAGTATCGGGCTTTCGCTTTTCCCCGAAAATGGCGCGACCTGGCAAGAGATCTACAAAGCGGCCGATCTTTCGGTCTACCACGCCAAGCGTTCAGGTCGCCGGACCTGGCGGTGGTACGTTCCCGAAGTATCTACAGCGCCACGCGATTGAGCGAAGGCGGCGAGCGCCGATTGCCCTATACTGAGCCATCGGGCTGTCGGAAGGAGCCGCGCTATGAAATCAACCGCGTGCCTGCTGGTTCTGCTGGGGACGACGAGCCTGTTGGTGCGGACGCAAGATAGCGATTCTGCGGTGCAATCAAAAATCATTGCGTTGGAGAAAGCCTGGAACCAGGCCTACAAGATCGGCGATACCAAGGCGCTGGACGCGCTGCTCGACAACGCCATTGTGCTGGTGAACGATGATGGCAGCGTGCAGACGAAAAAAGAATTTCTCGCCAGCGTTCGGGCGACCAATTCCCAGGAGCAACAGGTCGCGCCCGAATCGATGAGTGTTCACGTGTTCGGAAATACCGCGATTGCCACCGGCGTCATGCGGGTGAAAGGCGTCGAAGGCGGAAAGTCCTACGTGCGCCGCGAGCAATTTGTCGACACCTGGGTGAATAAAGGCGGAAAGTGGCTGTGCGTCGCCACCGACGCTACGCCTGTGGTGCACTAGAGTTCCTCCACAGGCGGCTACGAGATATCGATTTCCAATTTGAGGTGCCCGTTTAGGGACGCATTCGCATAGCAAATCACACATAGCCGCTGGGAGGTGTTGTAACGCCAGTGGTTCAGCTACGGGTTATAGAACCGGTAGGCCCCCTGACACGAGAAGAGCCAGAGCGCAAAAAGCGCTGAACAGGATGAGCCAATCCACTGCGAACGGTAGCCAAAAAAGGAAGACCAACCATGGGTGCTTGATAGCTCGGCTGTCTGACCACGGTGGGACGTAGAGTGCGACAATCAATCCTGGCGTTCGCCATAACTTTTGAAGGGCGACCCCTTCGGCCAGCAGTGCGGCACGATAATGCGATAGCAGCGGCGACGGCAGAACCAATCCCGATCCATGCGAATTTGCCCTTGCTGATCGGCATAGCGGTCAACGGCCCGAAAACTACTGTGTGAGATGATATCTGTCGCCAGGAAGCGTTAGGGTTCACAATCCAGCCAAGTGAGCAAAGTAAGAAATTCCAACAGCAACCTCGAGGCTGCGCGTGGGATGAACACTGTCTCCAGAAGCCGGCTTGGATCTTGCCGACTCAGGATCTGGGTTGCATGGATCCTGCTGACGTTGAGTGCAGTCGCGACGGCGCAGAGCCTCTCTCTGCAGGCGTTGGTGACGCCTTCCACTGTCATCGTGAAAGACGGTCACGCTGTCGCCTTCGCGGTGCACGGCTTCATCGAGTTCGGGTCGCTCGCCGAATTGTTTCCTTACATCGACTCTCAAACGCAGCGGTGGAATGGTCGCCTCGATGCTGCGTCCCGCAGGCAGTTGGCACGCGAATTGTTGCGGCGTGGAATCGAAAGTCGCGTGGTCTCGATGGCGGACGAGCGGCCGTTGGAAGCCTTGCTCACTCATACCCCTGGGGAATTGCAGCAGGCGATTGCCCGGGTAAAAGAGCCGGTACCGGAGGGATACGGCGAGGCTTTTCTGGAAGTGCAGAAGAAATGGAAGCACTCCATTAACTGCTGGAGCGCTTCGTCCTCGATTGCCGGTCGCGTGCTGTCGAACTGGTATCCGATCGAAGAAGGAATCCGGTTATATGGTACGACCTACGACTCGATGGAACATTTCTGGCAGGCGGTGAAGTATCACCCCGACATCACGGTAGATGAACTTACAAGCCTGATCGGCACGTTGGAGCAGAAGGATTGGGAACCGTGGCTTGCGCGTCTGGATGACGATCCCAAGGTCTATCTGCCGAACGCCTACGCGATCGAGTTTCTGCGACATAACCTGGCTCGCGGGCGGCTGCAGTGGTTTCGCGAGGAGTTGGCGCATCATGGACTGCGCGGCGAGGAACGTGCGCGAGAGAGTCAGCAGCGCACCCGCTCTCCTTTCCGATTCACTGCATTCGAAGAAAAAGCTCTGTGGGGCGATCTCGCGGATCTCTTCCACTTGGCATATGCGTTCTCTGCCTCTGACGATCCCATACATAAGACTCTCGCCGAACATCATTTTGACACGATCTACCTGGAACAGCGACGGCTCGGTTTCATCAGCGAAGAATTCCGGTCGCTGATGCTCGAGATTTGGAAGGTGAAGTACCTCCAGATGGCACGCTTCGGCGAAGTAATACGGTCGATTCCGATGGAGGTACGGCTGGAGCACTTCCTCAATGATGGGGACTCTCCCGATATTCCGATCCCGATCTACGTGGGATATCTAAACCAGATTCGCGAAATGGCGCGAGCACAGCGGTAAGCAGCTCTAGTCGACGTCTATTGCAGGGCCTTGAAGAGCGCTTGCTTCCAGCGAGACGTGTCGATGGTCCAGCACACTTTTGTTTTCTTACCCTTTTGCAGGACAGGCGCCCAGACCACCTGGTTCCGTCCATCGGCGGCGACGTTCAGGCGATCGACCACGGTCATGCCTCGGGTTAGTTCGCTCTGGATTTCCACATCGACGTAGTGATCGCTCCACTGCGTGCCGACGGTCGGGTCGAGCGCAATGGTCATGGCCACCGGGTCGGGCAGCGAAATTCCATCTTCGCCAGTTTGCACCTTGTAGGCGTGGCGCGCGTGGCTGTTGCACTCGATGGCAAAGTGCGCGAGCGCGTTGTTGAAGCTGAGAATATTGGCGATGTCGGCTTCATTCAAGACGGCGTCTCCGCGCGAAGTCTGCCAGCCGACCAGTTCTGCTGGAAGGCCGCTGCGCAGCACGATGCGCGCTGCCTCCGGGTCCACCCAGATGTTGTATTCGGCCGCAGGAGTCACATTGCCTTCGCAGCAAGGGGCGCCGCCCATCACCACGCAGCGGCTCACCTTCTTCGCAATGTCTGGCCGTTTTGCCAGAGCCAGAGCAACGTTGGTTAGGGGCGCGAGCGTGATCAGGACAAGGCCGGGGTTGGCTTCGACCGCATCGATGATCGCGTCCGCGGCGTGTAGTTTTCCGGGCGACTTACGGGGCGGGGGATAGCCGTGTTCGCCCAGTCCGTCGCAGCCATGGAACCAGGTCGCGTTCTCATAGACCCGCTCGAGGGGTTTGTCCGCCCCGGCATAGACGGGCACATCGGCTCCGCAGAGCTCCACCGTGTACAGCGCGTTCCGGGTGGACTGCTGCACATCGACGTTGCCGGCGACCGTCGTGATGGCGACCACGTGCACGTCGGGAGCGCGCAGGGCCATGATGAGGGCGACGGCATCGTCGGAAGCGGTGTCGGTATCGACCAGGAAGGCACGCGGCACGGCGGTAGCATAGCAAAACCGTCGCCCGGTTGGTTCCGAGGGAACACGCCAAGCGTCTGCAGAACAGATCCGCCCTCAGGTGGGCGCGCTCCGGTAAGCGCGAACCACCGAAGGGAGCGTCAGCAACGATACCCTAGCGAGACAGCTCCGCTGGTTAGCTTACAGCCTCGTGTTTTTCCCGGGTGTGATAACAAACCTTACAAATGTGAAAGTCTGGGTTGGTCGTAATGTAACCACATGTGCTGCACACATAGTAAGTCTCGCTAAGTTTGCCTTTTGCCGAGTCGAGATGTGCCAAGGCGCCAGCATAGTACTTTACCAGGGACTCTTCCGTTCGCCCGGCATCGGTCAAGCCCTGAATCGCTCCCCTGAAACCTTCCTGACGCGCCTGTGCCAGAAGGGCGGGCAAAACATTCTCGCGATAGATGCTGTGCGAGCTGAGTTCCAGTCGCAGATTCTCAGCCGTGGAGTTCACAGCAACGAGTTCGGGCACCGCCTCCGGCTCATATCCCAATTTCTTCATGGCCAGGGCCAGATTGCGTAGATGGACCCGCTCAGCCGCTACGGAAGCGCGAAAAAGGCTGGCCACCGGCGAATAGCCTTCTTCGTCCGCCTTCTGCGCAAACGCGATCGACCGGCGCATTTCATTGTTCTCAAAATTCCACGTGTCATTCAGGATCGCGACGGTGGAGGTTGCTCCGGGATGACTCCGCAGGAACTGCGCATGCGCCGTTCCAATCAGCATGAGTCCAGCAGTCAGGATGCTAGCGGCAAAACGTGGTGAGATGGGGAGGGCTGTTCCCGGCACTGTCATATAACTTTCTCCTTGGGTGATGGATCGTTCCCACAAACTTGATTGCAGGAATGTTTTTTGGAAGCTCGGTTACAAAGTTTGGTTGCCACTCTCTGAACTTATGAGCGAACAACTCACTTAGCTATTGGGAGGCTGGGTCAGATAGACACGTGACAAGGACAGGTGGCCACAGCTGGGATGAAGATCGAACATAAATTTGGACAAGCTAAAGGTTCCCGCTGACCTGCCGATAGACAGACCAGGGTTCTTTAGAGACCGTGAAGATTCTGTTAGTCGAAGACAGCCGCAGCAACGGACTTGAAAACAGGCGGGCCCTGGTCGAAGCCGGCTACGAAGTCATGTGGGCGGAGGCGAGTCGGCGTTGCGGCCTGCTCGCGAACAGGCGCCGACCTGATTCTGCTGGATCTATTGTTGCCGAAAATCAGTGGCGTGGATGTGCTGCGCTCGTTGAACGGGACACGGGGACGGCCGAACTCCGATGGTCGTGGTCAGCGGTCTCTCGGAAAGAACCGGCGGATGCTGATCGAGACCGGGGCAGACGATTACCTGGAAAAGTGCGTGCTCGTGCCAGACAAAGGAGTGAATCTTCTTCCCAAGCTACTGGAAGATGTTCTGTGCAGGATTCAGCGCAAGCGGGGTGTCGGTTTCTCCCGAATCATGAAATAACTCGCCCCCGTCCTGGGCCATATGATTCTGTTTAACTGGGCAGAGTTCATGCCGAGGCGTGCCTGCCCACCACCAGGCCAACACCCTGAGCGAACATTTTCGATAATAGGGCCTTACCTGCGTGGTCGATCGTTCCAACCTGGCAGAGGTCGATCTCCACCGTTTCCGAGGAGCAGATGCGCCGCCAGCTCTGTTCAAGTTTTGCTACGGAGTCGAAGATCAAAACTCCGGTAAAGGATGAGGCTTGCAGTTCGGCCGTCGGTGAGCGTCTTGATGGTCAACATATCGATTTCAGTGTAAGAAGGGATGCTTCAAACGTCGGTGATCCAGATCACGTGAGGAGAGGCGGCAAGCGAGAACGAAGGTACTGAGCCTGATCCGCGGGGGAGGTTGTAAGAAATTACCAACATGATCTTTCAGAAGATGCGCGGCGCCCGATTTTCATCTGGCGCCGATCAGAAGGTTTTGATTCTGAGGGTGCCTCACGCGACCCTCATTCTCCCCTGAGCAAACGCACGGCCCAGTTTCGGATCGGTTCTTTTCCCAGGGTGCGGCGGGTGTCTGGCACCACTCGTGCGAGATAGCTGAGGGTCATCGAGCGCTGCCGCTGCGCGCCGCGGCGTCCAGCGGGCGAAGAACACTTTCACCGCAGCCAGCCCGATGGTGGCGAGAATTACCAGCAAAATGGACCAGTCCGAATCAGCGCAGCAAAACGGTGCCAATGCGATGTGTAACTCGCTGATGGCGGGTAATCGAAGCTGATCCGTCCACCGGGGGCGACCAGAGTCATGGATACCAGACTGGAAATTGCCGTACTGATGGGGATGGCATTGGGATCCCGCACTTTGGGCAACTGGCGCGGGCTCCAGGTCGACTCGGAGCCACTTGCGCGCCTTGTAACGGTCTGCAATCGCGAATCCGACAGTCAGCCCCATAAATGAATTTGCGGCCAGAGTCCACAGCGGACCCAAAGTTCCGGGACATCGTCACTTCTGACTGTGATCTAGGTCCCATGACTTCGTGACGTAACGATCGGGGTGACGCGGAAAAAAGTTGCCTGAATGTTTGGAGAGAACCTTAGCGACTAGAGTCACGAGTGATTCCGGGAATCGGCCCGGCTAAGGCCGTGCTTGGGGGTTCGGGTGTCCCTCCGGGACTTGATCGTTTATTCTCGGCTTTCCCAGCGCTGAAGCGCTGGGCTAAGTTGGGCAGCCCCTCCGGGGCGGCGGGGCTCTCGGTCTTCCTTACAACATCCCATGAAGCTCGCTCTCACGCGCTCTCTTAAAGCCGCACACCTTCAAAGTGGAGCGAGTTTCGGTATTTTTCCTCAAGCTGTAAAGCCGGGCCCCTGCAAGACCGGGCGAACCTCCGAGTTTTGCGCACGCTCTTCGGAGATGGGGGACAGAATTTCGATGGTCAGTGGTTTCGAGTGTGGCAGAGTGGGTGCTCCGAACACTGACAATTCCGTAAACAGAGAGTCTGAATAAAGAGATGACTGCGAGGCACAATTGTCCCTAACGGCTTATTCAATAAGAATTTAGTTTGATCTCGTTACATAAAATGACGGCCGATCACGAGGAGACCGATCTATGAAATTCCGTATGCTTCTGGGCTTTGTACTTTTTGCTGCCGCTGCACTCTCCGCGCAGACCTTTCGCGGAACCATTCTCGGAACAGTCACGGACCCGAGCGGAGCGGTCGTGTCGGGCGCGAAGGTGACGGTTCGCAACACGGGTACCGGACTCGAACGCACTGCTCAGACGAGTGCCGATGGAAGCTACAGCATTCCGGAACTACCGATCGGCACCTACAGCGTGAGCGTCAGCCAAGCCGGCTTCCAGACCTCGGTCACCACCGACGTCACGGTTGACGTGGCCACCGAACGCCGCCTGGACTTTGCACTGAAGACCGGCGAAGTGTCGACCCGGGTGGAGGTTTCCGGGGAGTTTCTCCCGCAGGTGGAAACGACCTCGGCGGAGATTGGTGGCACGTTAACCGCCGACACCATCACCAACATCCCGGTGAATGGCCGTGATTACACCAAGCTTGTTTATCTGAATCCCGGCGTGGCGGGTTCTCCTGATCAGATCTCCGACTCGGCGGGATCGTTTGGCACGTTCTCGATGAATGGCTCGCGTGGACGCGCCAACAATTTCTTGCTCGACGGGACCGACATGAACGACGGCTACCGCAACGATCCCGCGATTAACGAAGCCGGCGTCTTCGGCGATCCGGCGACCATTCTGCCCATCGATGCGGTGGCCGAGTTGCGCGTGCTTTCTAACGGGGAAGCGGAATATGGGCGTAATTCCGGAGCAATCGTCAACATTGTCACCAAGAGCGGCACAAACAACTGGCACGGCTCGGCGCTCGAGTACTGGCGGAGCGGGCAGTTGGGTGCGCGAAACTATTTCAATTTCGACCCGAATCCAAAGAATTCGTTTCTCAATAACCAGTTTGGTGGATCTCTTGGCGGTGCGCTGGTTAAGGACAGGACCTTCTTCTATCTGAACTACGAAGGACAACGGGAATCCGGCGCACAGTCGGGAACCAGTTGCGTGCCCGATCCGGCGGTTGTCTCCACCGCGAGCCAAGAGGTCATTGCCCGGGGCGGTACATTGAACGCAGCTACGCAGGCTTTATTGGCGAGAAATCCATGGCCTACCCCCAACATTGCGGGTGCAACCAGTGATGAGAGTGGCTGCAACACTAACAATCTCGCCGTTTCCACGCCTTTCAAGAACCGCGTCGACAGTTTTATCGGAAAGCTTGATCACAATTTCAACGCCAGCAACCTTCTGACCGGCCGCTACTACTTTGGCGACAGTGACCAGAGCTTCCCCTTCGCCCAGTTGGCTGCAGGAATCCTTCCCGGCTTCAACACAGTCACGCCCACGAGGGTGCAGCTGATTTCCCTTTCCTACGTAAAGGTCGTCAACTCGTCTCAGGTAAATGAGGCGCGGCTTGGCTGGAACCGTTTCGCCGAGGGCTTCTTTCCGGAAGATCAAAACTTCCTGCCCTCCAGCATCGGCCTGAATACAGGAGTGGGCGCTTACGAAGGCGGACTTCCCGCGATCCACGTGGGCAGCTTTTCGCAGATTGGCGCCACCAATGGCGTCCCTCGCAACCGCGTAGACGCTAACTGGCACTTCATCGATAACTATTCTTGGAAGTTCGGCCGCAACGATGTGAAGTTCGGCTATGAGTTCCGCCGCACAACCATCATGCAGGTCCTGGAAAACACCTTCCGTGGGAAGCTGACCTTCGACGTCGTCGATGATCCTAACAACGTCGGTCAAAAACTCACCGCGGTGCAGGCCTTCCTGGAAGGCCTTCCCGCCGACGGCGGTCAGCGTGCGGGCTACAGCCGCCGCCATACCTCGGAGAACAGCCACGGTTTTTACATCCAGGACAGTTTTCGATGGACCCCACGCCTCACTCTTAATTTTGGCCTGCGCTGGGACTACTTCGGCGTGGTCCACGAGAAGGATGGACTCTTTTACCGCTTTGATACGACAGCCGGGGAAGAAGTTCCGGCCGGACAGCTGTACAACAAGGACTTGAACAACTTCGCCCCACGCCTGTCATTCGCATATGACTTGACCGGTAAAGGCACAACCGTGGTCCGCGGCGGTTGGGGCGTTTTCTACGACGCCTTCGCGCAAGATATTTTTCTGGGCCACTTCCCGTGGAACTGTTTCTTCTGTCCTGGACCGGCGTATGCCGGCATCGGTCCAGCAGCCATTTCGGACCTGGGACTTACGGGCGGTGTTCTCGATCCCAACACGCCGGTGTTTTCGGGAGCTTCGCCGTCCGCCGAGTTCTTCGGGGCCGACCCGAACCTGCGCACCCCCTACGTGCAGAATTTCAATCTAAACTTCCAGCAAGCCGTGGGCGGCAGAGCGGTCCTGCAAGTTGGATACGTGGGGACCAAGGGCACCAAGCTATTCCGGTTCCGCGATATCAATCAGCCGAGCCAGGCCCAGATCACCGCTGCCGATCTGGCTTGCATTCCCGATATTCCCAACCAATCGTTCTGTCCTTCCGGGTATGGCGTTCCCCGAGCGTTCCCCAATGCCTTGCCCTTCTACATCAACATGGAAGAGTCGAAGGCAAATTCGATCTATCACGCCCTGCAGACCAGTTTGCGGGTCAACGCCTGGCATGGCCTGACCTCGCAAGTGAATTTTGTCTGGTCGCACTCCATTGACGACGCCAGCGACAGCGAAGACTTTATCCCCAACCAGGCGCAGCCCCAGAACAGCCTTAATCCCGCAGCAGAGAAGGGAAATTCGAGCTTCGATCTCCGCCGGCGCTTCACCTGGAACTTCGCCTACCAGTTCCCGAAGATGGGTGGCGGCCTGGGGAAGTTGAAAAATGGCTGGGGGTTTGACGGTGTGGTCAGCTTGCAGGACGGTCAACCGTTCCATCTCAATTATTTGTTTGAGGGCGATTACTCTGGTGCTGGCCAAGGTTTCGACCGACCGGATGTGATCGGTCCCATTCACTACGGCAGCGTCCCCGGCAACTTCTTGGATTTGAGTTCCTTCGCTGCGCCCTGTACTTGGGGCAATCCTCTAAACGACGGAACCTCGGACGAGACCAATTGCGTGCCTGGCACCCGCCACTTTGGCGACCTGCGCCGCAACTCGCTCCGTGGTCCGGCCTTCAAGGAATTCAATTTCTCAATCTTCAAGAACACGGCCATCACCGAGCGGGTGAATCTAGCCCTCCGGGCAGAATTTTTCAACATCCTGAACCACCCCAACTTCGCCAGTCCGATCTTGCCCGGTTTTGCCGCTGACATCGGATCTCCCGATGCTGTGACAGGGCAGCATTCAGGTTCTTATGCCCTCACAACAACCGGCGATGTGGGCATCGGCAATCCGTTCCTCGGAGGCGGCGGGCCCCGCGGCATTCAGTTCTCCGCCCAGTTGAAATTCTAGAAGACCGCGCTTTACGTTTTTGGAAGGCTGCTCTCCCGCGAGAGGAGCCTTCTGCTTAGTCAACCGAACCGCGAGAAGAGATTTCTTGACAGGGTGCCAGGCTGAACAGCTGATTATTTTCGCAGTCGTTAAGTGAGTCATCGGCAACGGAGCCTAGACCCATCTCTTTTCCACAAGTGCACCAGCATCCCCTTTCCCCTTGACACCATCCAAAGCAATAGTCACACTCGCAACAATTGAGCTCCACGCTCCAGGGGATTTCCGAACAAGTCGAGACTTCGGCGCCCACCACGCCTGGCGCCGGAGCGCACCCTTCTGTTCCTTCAAAGAAGCGAGCCCTGGGCCGAGTGTCGCGCTACGTCGTTGCTGTCTTCGCGGCATTCGTGATTATAGTTTGGCTGGATGGCCTCCTGGTCCACCTGCCGAAGCTGGCCGGCACTCCGGCGCGCGGCGAACGCGTCGGCGTGATCCACGTACACACCAATGCCTCGTGCGGAAGCGGCAGCTTGCCCCAGGTCATCGCGTCGGCGAAGGATGCTGACCTGTCCTTTGTGGCGATCACCGATCACAACCTGGCACTCTCGGACGCGGAAGTCGCTGCAGCCGATCCGCCAGAGTTCGCTGTCATTGATGGCGAAGAAGTCAGCACTGCGAGTGGACACTTCCTCGCGCTCGGCGTCTCGGGCAACCGCTGGCACCGCGGCGCTGGCTACGACACGCGCTCGCTGATGCACTCCAGCCGCGAAGCGGGCGCTGTCAACTTCATTGCTCATCCTTATGGGCTGCGCGATCGCTGGACCGACTGGGGAGCGAGCGAGTACGACGGCATCGAAATCTTCAACGATGACGCCATCTGGCGCAAAAATACGGTCTTCGATATCGCCGTCGCCGCGCTGCTCTACCCAGTGAATTCGCGGCTGGCGCTGCTCCGGCTGGCGCGCACGCCGAACGAAAACTTCGCCAAGTGGGATCAACTGCTGGAACAGCGCCCCGTGGCCGGGATTTGCGGTTCCGACGCGCATGCGAATTTGATCGTCAACCGCATGACCATCGCGAAGTTCCCCAGCTATCTTTCCGTGTTCAGTCTGGCGCGGCAGCATGTTCTGTTGCCCGAACGTCCCGGAGTCGATCCTGACCGCGCGGGCGCGGATGCCATCCTGGCCGCCATCAAATCCGGCAGCTCCTTCTGCGCCGTCGATGCTCTTTACCCCTCCGACGGCTTCACGCAAACCATCGCGTCAGCGACGCAAACTTCCGGGCCCGGAAATACCATCGTGTGGGCGCAGGACGAAATGCTCCATGTAACCGTGCCCGCAGGTGCGGATCATCCGATGATCCGGGTTCTGAAGGACGGGCGTGAAATCGCGACGCAAGAAGGTCATTCGCTGGAGCTTCCTGTCCTTGGTCCCGGGCACTATCGCACCGAAGCTTACCTTCAGCAGCCGGGATTGACGGGCTGGCATCGGTGGACGCTGTGGATTTTCTCGAACCCTGTATACGTGACGCCCCCTCCCAAGGGAGGCAGCTCGCTCCCTTGATTTTGCGTGCCCCTTTCTGTAGCACAGAGGGCGTAGGCACAGTCGGCGTTCGGTTGTTCAGCAAGGGCAGTTTGGGCGCCGGCTTCCCCTGTCCTACTCGTCGCTACCCAGTCAGTTCATGGCATAACGATTTTCTAGAAGGATTTGTGACGATTGTCCATTGACACACGGCAAACCCGGTGCTAACCTCCGGCTGTTTTAAATCCAGCGCCCCTCGTTCCCTTTAAGTTCTTTTCCTAGCAAGTGAAGTTCCTGCCTGAAGGAGTAAAGGAGGTCGCATTGACCCTCACTGCCAAGTTTCGTAGTTGTTTCCGTCCGCTCATCGGCGCCGTGCTGGTAACCGGGCTTGCCTTCACGCTCATGGCTCATCGCCAAACCCTGACCACTTCCGCCGCTTCACCGCACTATCGGTTCCGCAACGTGGTGATCGGAGGTGGCGGCGGTTTCGTGCCAGGAATCATCTTCAGCACCCGCACACCGAATCTAATCTACGCACGCACTGATATCGGCGGAGCCTATCGCTGGAACCCACAGTCGGGTCGATGGACTCCGCTCCTCGACTGGATTGGCTGGAACGACTGGAATCTCACCGGTGTGGAAAGCATCGCGTCAGACCCCAGCGATCCGGACCGCGTGTACCTCGCCGTCGGCACCTATACCAACGAATGGACCAGTCAAAATGGCGCCATTCTCCGTTCCTTTGATCGGGGCCGCAGCTTTCAGCGTTTCGATCTCCCCTTCAAGGTGGGTGGAAACATGCCC
>Ga0137401_10000488_pt1 | contig 15512 bp, 14 predicted proteins | sample CZOMad1_1_16fung_FD_108286 | JGI IMG/M metagenome (GOLD analysis project Ga0137401, IMG submission 108286) | Vadose zone soil fungal communities from Angelo Coast Range Reserve, California, USA - CZOMad1_1_16fungal (Illumina Assembly) | ecosystem: Environmental > Terrestrial > Soil > Vadose...
AGTTCATTGTCGGAGGATACCACTACCATCACTACTACGGTTGGCATCATTTCTACGGACATGGTTTCGGCGCCCGCCATTTTGGAGGCGGTTTTCACCGCTGAGTTAGATGATTGCGAAAATCGCTTTGCCGCGAATTCTCCGCATCGGAGGCGGCGCGTTCAAAGAAACCGGGCAGCTGTTGCAAAGCCTGGGGTTGCAAGCTCCGCTCATTGTCACGGATGGCTTCTTTGCCAAGCGGGGATTGGCAAACCGGCTCAGCGAAACCCTCAAGCAATCCGGGATCGGCGTTGTTGACATCTTTTCTGGAAGCGTGCCGGATCCGACCACTTCCTCGCTCGACGCCGGTCTGCAGGTGTTGAAGAAGGGAACCTTCGACTGCGTCGTCGGCTTGGGAGGTGGCAGTTCGATCGATACGGCCAAAGCGATCGCAATTCTCGGTGTGCACGGAGGTAAAATGCGCGGCTACAAAGCGCCACATCAACAGGATATTCCAGGACTGCCGATTGTTGCCATTCCGACCACGGCGGGAACTGGCTCCGAAGCGACGCGATTCACGATTGTTACCGACGAAGAGACTGGTGAGAAAATGCTTTGCATCGGACTCGCTTATCTGCCAACCGCGGCGATTGTTGATTACGAGTTGACGTTGAGTAAGCCGATGCGATTGACGGCTGATACCGGAGTCGATTCGCTGACTCACGCAATCGAAGCATACGTTAGTAAGCTGGCCAACCCATTTGCCGACGGGTTTGCGCTAACCGCAATGAGAGCGATTTGGAAGAATCTGCCGACAGCCTACTTCGATCCACAAAATCGACCGGCGCGTGAAGCGATGATGCTGGCCGCGACTCAGGCCGGGATCGCATTCTCCAATTCAAGTGTGGCGTTGGTCCACGGTATGAGCCGGCCGATCGGAGCGAAGTTCCATGTGCCACATGGATTATCCAACGCGATGCTTTTGCCTGCCGTCACCCTGTTTTCCATTGCTGCGGCCAAGACGCGCTACGCGGATTGTGCAAGGGCAATGGCTATCGCGTCGGACGACGCAGACGATGATCGTGCAACGCGGACCCTGGTCGAAAGCCTGCAAAAACTAAACCGACAGCTAGCAGTCCCCACCCCGTCTCAGTATGGAATCGCCGAATCGGATTGGTTTGGAAGCTTGCCGACGATGGCGAAGCAGGCGTTAGCTTCCGGCTCACCGGCAAACAATCCTCGCATACCAACTGCGGAGGAAATCGAGGAACTGTATCGTGAAGTATGGGAGGGCGACAGTAAACAGTAAGCGGTTGGCAGTAAGCGGTTGACGTTCGGTAGCGGCGACTATCGCCTCTTGATACTTGATCGGAGCTCTTGGATTTTAGATTCTAGATTCTAAATCCCACCCACCCTGACCGATGGACCACTTCTTTGATGCTCCAGCATTTAGTCTGGCATCTAAACAGTTTAAGCTGATCGCTGATTACCTCGACATCTCCCCAAGCATGCGGGAACCGCTTTTTTGGCCCAAGCGATGTATCGCGGTCTCCTTACCGGTGAAAATGGATGACGGTTCAATCGCGAACTTTGAGGGCTATAGGGTCCAACATCATCTTGCGATGGGCCCAACCAAAGGCGGAATACGATTTACCCCGACCTTGACGATGGGAGAGGTAGCGGCTCTGGCCATCTGGATGAGCTGGAAATGCGCGTTGGCCGGTCTCCCTTACGGCGGCGCAACCGGAGGAGTGCGCGTTGACCCGGGACAGCTGAGTGTTGCCGAACTCGAGCGGCTTTCCCGGCGTTTCATGCAAGAAATGATCCCTTTCGTCGGCCCGAGGTCCGATATCATGGGTCCGGATATGGGCACCGATGAGAGAGTGATGGCCTGGCTAATGGACACCTATTCCGCTTATTTGGGTTACTCGGAGCCCGGTATCGTAACGGGAAAACCCGTGAGCATCGGTGGAACAACCGGTCGCCGCGAGGCCACCGGTATGGGCGTTGTCTATTTGATCGAGCGAGCCGCCGATCTGATAAAATTGAGACTAGCGGGGGGTACTGCGGTCGTCCAAGGATTCGGCAACGTGGGTTCGGTAGTCGCGCACGGTTTGGCTTACCGTAACGGAATGAAAGTCATCGGGATTGGTGATACCTCCGGTACGTATTTCGACAAAACTGGAATCGATATCTGGCGAGCTCAAAGCCACGTCCTTGAAAACGGAGACCTGCGAAACTTTGAAGGAGCTGAACGAATCAGTGCGAACGCCTTACTGACCTTGCCGTGCGACGTTTTGGTTCCTGCGGCCGTGGGCGGTGTGATCAACAGACAGAATGCGGCAAAATTGCAATGTCGCATTCTCGCAGAGGCGGCAAACGGACCCACGACCACCGAAGGAGACAGAATACTTTTTGAACGATGGAACGAGATTTTCGTGATCCCCGACATCTTGTGTAACGCCGGGGGTGTCGTGGTTTCATACTTTGAGTGGGTACAGGGATTGCAAAGCTTTTTCTGGACACGAAGTGAAATCGTCGATCGTCTCTTCCGGACCATGGAACAGGCTTTTGTTGCGGTAACGCGAAGAGCCAAACAACAAAAGATTCCTCATCGCATTTCTGCGCTGGCCATAGCGGTGGAGCGTGTTATGAAAGCCCGGCAAGAATTCGGTTTGTTCCCGTAGGGAGAGCGCCGTAGAGGCACCTTCCACGTGTGAAACCTCCCAACTCACGCAGCTAGGAAGCTGCGGCTACTTTGCGCCCGGCAGCGATACGTGCACGATGTCGTACAGATGCACATTCACTCCCGCCGGATGAGCGACACGTTCAGGCGTGAACTGAAAGTCGATCAGCTCCCAATGCGCCGGATCAATCGCGATCATCCAAGCCAAAACATTCGATCTATTCTGTCGGTCTTCCCAACTCTTCACAAACCGCCCAATGTGCGTTTTGCGTGGTATCCCGATCGTCTGCCGCCTAGCTGCTCTCGTTCGTTGGATTTGGCTAAAATCTCCGTCTACCTGATGGACTAATGCCCATCGCGGAGTTGGCCGGCCAAAAGCGTTCGCATAATTATCGAAAAAGTCACCGGTGAAGAAGCCGGTAAGAAAGCTAGGTTTCGACCATAGATAAATCGAGGAGTACTCGTTCAGGGGCGCCGCCGTCACCTCGTTGACGGCATAGAATTTCACGAACATTCCGGGCAACTGATCAAACGCGCCCGCCTTTTCTCGGACCCGCGTTCGAACCCCGTCCATATCGAAATCATCGGGCAACGGTGTTTCGTACTGCATCAGAACCGCATTGGAAAAATCCGGATAGCTCATGACCCCAATCAAGGCTTAGGTTCATGTGTTATCAATTTTAATTTATTCGCAAATACACATCAATTTTTATTATGTATGAATTTTCCTTTATTCGACCTTGACCTGCTCCGCACACTGACGCTCGCACATGATCTGGGGAGCTTTCGCGATGCGGCGCGTTCAGTCGGGCGCACACAGTCAGCGATAAGTTTGCAAATGCGGCGTCTCGGAGATTTAGCTGGCATCGAACTCTTTGAGAAGGCCGGTCGCAACATCGAACTGACTGAGGGCGGGCTCGTTCTCTTGGAATACGCTCGCCGGCTGCTCGCCTTAAATGATGAAGCAGTTCAAGCGGTGGCGGGACTGAAGGTGCATGGCAAAATCCGGCTGGGCATGCTGCAGGATTTCGCAGAAACAATTCTTCCTTCGGCCCTCGCTTCATTCAGTCGCGCCCATCCCGCAGTGGAGTTGGAGGTACGGGTCGAGCGCTCGACCGAGCTACTGCATGCGCTGCAACGACGGGGGCTTGATTTGGTTCTTATGTTCGGAGCCACCGATCCCGGGGAAACGTTCATCGCCCAATCGGTTGGAAAAGTGCCAATGGTCTGGATCTGGAAACGTCGACCTGAACCAGGCGAGGAGCTAAAGCTCGTCCTATTCGAGGCGCCGTGTGCTTTCCGCTCGGCCGCGCTGGAGAATCTCGGAGACCAGCCATGGCGACGAACCTTTACCAGTCCAAGCTTGTCCGGCACCTGGGCCGCCGTGGAAGCGGGGCTCGGTGTCACGGTGCGAACTCCGCTGGCTGTTCCCAAAGGTTTAACCATGAACAACCGGATAACCGGCTTGAAAACGCTTCCACTCATCCAGTTGTATATGCTCTCGCGGAAAAATGAAAAATCGCCGATCGTCAGACTCCTGAGCGATCTCTTGGTTAATACATTGCAGAGAAGTATGGAATTTGGGGGAGCCGTCTGGGAGCGGGCGACGGAAGCAGCCCAATAGTTCGGTGAGTGAATTGCGTATCGGCGTATCGGCGTAGCGGCGTAGCGGCGTATCGGCGTAGCGGCGTACCGGCGTATCGGCGTATCGGCGGAACCTTCGGAGTTTTGCATTTCCCGCACAATCCGAGCTAAATTGGCCCAAGCTTACTGACATGCTGGCCAAAAGAATCATTCCATGCCTCGACGTCACCGACGGACGCGTCGTTAAAGGAACCCGCTTCCTGCAACTGCGTGACGCGGGCGATCCGGTGGAATGCGCGAAGGAATATAACCGGCAAGGAGCGGACGAGCTCGTGTTCCTCGATATTACGGCTTCTTCTGACCACCGAAGGACGATGATCGACGTGGTTGAACGCACTGCGAATGAATGTTTTATGCCACTGACTGTGGGAGGCGGGATCCGGAGCGTGAATGATGTGCGTGACATGTTGTTGGCTGGCGCTGACAAGGTGAGTATAAACACTGCTGCCATTCAACACCCGGAGTTGGTTGCTGAAGCGGCGGAGACGTTTGGCGTGCAGTGTATTGTGGTCGCGATTGATGCGAAAAGAGAGCGCAATGGCCGCTGGCGCGTATTTACGCACGGCGGACGAAACCCGACACCGCTCGACGCGATTGAATGGGCCAAAGAAGTAGAGGCTCTTGGCGCAGGTGAGATTCTCTTAACCAGTATGGATGCGGATGGCACCAAGGATGGCTACGACCTAGAGCTCACGGCGGCGGTTAGTACCTCGATTCGCATCCCGGTGATTGCTAGTGGGGGAGCCGGCACCCTCGATCACCTCGAAGCTGTCCTGCGCGACGGGAAAGCCGATGCAGTGCTGGCGGCCAGTATTTTCCACTTTGGAGAGTTCACCGTCTCGGATGCAAAACGCTTCCTGGCCGCGCGCGGTCTCTTTGTTCGTCCTCCTTATGATGAATCCGCTTATTAGCCCGTCAGATTTAGAAAGCGAGCGGCATGGTAATAGTGGCTATGGTCGTAAAACTGCCGGCCTTGAGGACGGGTTGCTTCGCGGGATGATCCAATAATGAGCGCGTACTTGGACCGCGTCTGGCATTTTCCTCCGAGTGATACAGACGCGGGTGCTCCCGCTGTCAGCCTGGCACTTCAACTTCCCGCCTCTCTTTCGCGACTTTTGATTAAGGCGGGATTTGGCGACGTCGGCGCGGCCGAGAAATTTCTTCAACCGAGGTTACAGGATCTTTCGGATCCTTTTTTGTTGTCCGGTGTCCGTGAAGGGGTATACCGGATTCTCCAGGCCATCGATCGCAAACAGAGGATCGTGCTTTACGGAGACTATGACGTCGACGGGGTAACGTCGCTCGCAATGCTCACTCGAATCTTGCGATTGTACGGTGCCGAACCGAGCCAATTTCTACCCCATCGGATCGATGAAGGCTACGGATTGTCCGTGGAAGGAGTAACCCGTTGTTTGCAGCTTTTTCAGCCCGAACTTTTCATCGCGCTGGACTGCGGAACTGCCTCCACCGAGCAGATTGAGCTCATCAAGGCGCAAGGGACAGACGTTATCGTCATTGATCATCACGAACCAAAATCACAGCTTCCGGAGTGTCAGGCTCTTATCAATCCGAAAACGGGTTCGAGTTTTCAATATCTCTGTACCATTGGACTCGTCTTTAAACTTTGTCATGGCTTGCTTAAACAACGTAGGCTGGCCGAAGTCGATCTGAAAGATTTCCTCGACTTGATTGCCGTGGGCACCGTAGCGGATCTGGCGCCGTTGGTCGGGGAAAATCGAACACTGGTCTACCACGGACTTAAGCGGCTCGTTTCCAGCCGGTGGATCGGTTTGCGCGCTCTCATTCGTCGCACGGGAATCGAGGGTCCGGTAAGGGCAACCGACGTTGCATTTCGAATCGGACCGCGGCTCAACGCCGCCGGTCGAATCGGTGCCGCCCAAGAAGCACTCGATCTCTTACTGACCGAGGATGCTTCCGCAGCGGATCGGCTTGCGGAATCGCTCGATCGGCAGAATCGAGAAAGGCAAGCAGTCGAGCAGACCACCGTCGATGAAGCGTTCGCCCTTTTGGCTGATCGGTTCGATCCTTTGTCTGCGGCCATTGTGGTCGGTTCGCGCGGGTGGCACCCCGGCGTGGTCGGCATTGTCGCATCTCGTTTGATGCGGCATTTCCATCGTCCAACCATTGTGATCGGCTTCGACGAGGATGGAATCGGAAAAGGCAGCGGCCGGAGCATTCCGGGCTTTTCGCTCGTACGCGCTCTGGAGGTGTGCAACGGCGCATTAATCCAGTTCGGCGGCCACGAAATGGCTGCCGGAGTTACGTTACAATTCGATCGGCTCGCGTCGTTTACGGAAATGTTTTTGGCAGCTGCACGCGAAACTCTACCGAAGGATCTCTTGAGTCCAAAGTATGTCATTGACGCCGTAGTTTCCGGGCGGGAGCTGAATTTTGAATTTTTAACCGGGTACGAAAGGCTGCAGCCGTTCGGGGTCGGCAATCCAGCGCCACTCTTCTGTCTGCGGCGAGCTGAACCTGGCGGAGAGCCACGTCTTCTGAAAGAAAAGCATCGAGTATTCAGCATCCGGCACGACGGGAGGCTGCTTCGGGCCATTCACTTTGGGGCTGGAAACATCCCGGTCCCACCGCCACCTTGGGATATCGCATTCTACCTAGAAACTAATCGCTTCCAGGGCCGTCTAGAGTTGCAACTGCAGATCGAAGCGATTCGCTCTTGCCACTAGAAGGCCATCGATAGACTCCGCCAATGGATCCTCTAGAAACTCCGATTCGGGACCTAGCTTGGGTCAATCCGTCGCTTGGCCGGGGATTGACGCGGCTCGGAATCGAGACCTGGCGGGATCTTCTCGAACATTATCCCCGCCGCCACGAAGATCGCTCGCGCTTTGGCCGGTTTCCGACCGCTAGCTCCGAAACACCTACCTGCATCCGCGGGGTCATTACCAAAATAACCGGCCGTTACTTCGCGAGGCGAAAGATTGTTGAGGCTACGGTAGAAGAAGATAACGGCACTGCGCTTAGTGGTCGCGTCACCTGTCGCTGGTTCAACCAATATTACGTTCAGCGGATGCTAGCAGCTGGTCAGACAGTCGTTCTTTTCGGTCGGCCGAAAGAAGTGCGAAACCGCGTCTACTTCGATCATCCGGAGTTTGAAATTGTCGAGGAGACTGACGAAAACCTGATCCACCTCGACCGAATCACGCCAATTTATCCGCTCACCGAGGGACTGCGCCAGCGGGCGCTGCGAGAATTATCGTACCGAGGTATTGAGCAACTGGAAACGATCCCGGATCGGCCGGTTCTTCCCGGGTATGTTGCCTCGCTGCGATCGGCACTCCGGCAAATACATTTCCCCGAATCCTGGGAAGAACTGGAGAAATCCCGGCAAACTTTGGCCCTGGCTGAGTTGGTCGGAATGCAGCTGGTGGTGGAACAACGTCGCCGGACTGCTCGAAGCGGAGTCGGTGAATCCCACGCAGGCACCGGAAAGATCCTCTCGAAGTTTCTCGACCAGTTACCCTTCGAACCGACCAAAGCGCAGCTCCGGACAATGGAAGAGATTCGCCGCGACCTGGCTGCGCCTCGACCGATGGCTCGTCTGCTACAGGGCGACGTTGGCGCAGGAAAAACATTCGTCGCGGTGACTGCGATGCTGTCGGTCATCGAAGCTGGGTTCCAGGCAGCTCTCATGGCGCCTACGCAGGTGCTTGCCGAACAACACTATCGAGGGCTGACGGAATGGTTGCAGCCCCTGGGCGTCAAGATCGCGCTGCGGACCGGCGTTCGAAAAGAAGAAACCTTCCTCCCTCTCGAAGGAGAAGCCAACGCCGTTGTTGGTACCCACGCTTTGCTCTACGATGCCGATTCTTTTTCCCGGCTCGGATTGGTCGTTATCGATGAACAGCATAAGTTTGGCGTACTCCAGCGCGCGCGACTGGTGCAAAGAACGCCTGTACCTGATCTTCTGGTTATGACTGCAACGCCCATTCCTCGCACGCTAGCAATGACGGTATACGGCGATCTTGATGTTTCGATCCTCGATGAGAAACCGGCCGACCGCCGGCCAGTGGTTACCCGAGTAAGATCCACGGCAAAGCTCCCGGAGGCGACCACATTCTTGAAAGAGCGACTGCAAGCCGGTCGTCAGATCTACATCATCTACCCGGTCATCGAGGAATCGGAATCATTGAGCGTCAAAGCGGCAACCACCGAATTTACTCGCTGGAGCCAACTTCTAGCACCGGCCGCATGCGGTTTACTCCATGGACGGCTGACCCTGGAAGAGAAGGAATCGGTAATGGCCCGATTTCGTTCGAGAGAGGTCGAAGTACTGATCTCAACTACCGTCATCGAAGTCGGAGTGGACGTTCCCAACGCTACGGTCATGTTGATCGAGAATGCGGAGCGTTTCGGTCTGGCACAACTTCATCAGTTGAGGGGCCGCATCGGGCGGAGCAATCACCAGAGCTACTGTGTACTCCTGACCGATAGCGAAGATCCAGTTCCGTTGGCCAAATTGAGAATCCTGGAAAAAAGCGACAATGGATTCGAAATCGCGGAAGCCGATCTTCAATTTCGCGGTCCGGGCGATCTACTGGGCACCGAACAGAGTGGACTTCCGCCTTTGCGATTGGCCGATCTGCTTAAAGACGGACATTTGATTGATGAAGCCAGAGGTATTGCCGGCGTCATTCTCGACCAAGATCCTGATCTGCAAGCGCCTGCAAACGTCGTTTTTCGGCGTATGATAATTGAGAGTGGAAAAAGGGCCGCAAATTTAGCTAACTAGGCCCAGCAGTAACATGAAGAGCTTTCTCAAGTTTCTCGTCTTTGTGCTTCTCCTGGCGCTGGTCATTTCATTGATCTACGTCTGGCAGGCCAAACAGTTCGGAGCAGTCGAAACGAGAGCGGAAAAATTTACACCCGCGGACAAATCGAAGATCGAGCTGGGATCGGTCCCCCTACTTGAACGCCTTAACGAAGAATACACGCATCTCGCTGGTACGGTTGTACCTAGCGTGGTCAGTATCACTACGATGAAAACGGTGGTGCAGCGGCAATGGTCGGATCCCTTGGAGTATTTTTTTGGCGGTCGCTCCCGACGTCGAAATTCGAATGAGCAACAGGTCACCTCGCTCGGCTCTGGCGTGATTGTCTCGCAGGAAGGCCATATCGTGACGAATAATCACGTCGTCAACGGCACCGATGATATTATGGTGGAACTGAACGATGGACGTCAGGCCAAAGCCAAGGTGATCGGCACTGATAGCCAACTCGATCTGGCTGTACTAAAGATCGATTTGCCGGAACTCACGCCTTTGCCTCTGGCCAATTCCGACTTGGTAAAAGTGGGGCAACTGGTTTTTGCGATTGGTAATCCGTTTGGACTGGAGGAGAGCGTAAGCCAAGGAATTATCAGCGCGAAAGATCGTCGGGCAATCAGCGAAAGCTCTCTGGAATTCTTCCAAACCGATACCGCTATCAACCCGGGCAATTCGGGCGGCCCTTTGGTCAACATCAAAGGGGAGGTAGTCGGAATTAACAGCGCAATCTATTCGGAGTCTGGTGGTAACCAGGGTATTGGGTTTGCGATTCCCGCCAACGTGGTAAAGCGTGCGATCAAGAACTTCGTCGAAAAAGGAAGAGTGGTACGCGGATACCTTGGCGTCAGTGTTCAGCCGATAACCAAAGAAATCGCCGAACAATTCAAACTGGACGGTAACACTGGCGCCTTAGTTACCGATGTGACGAGAGGTTCGCCGGCAGAAAAAGCCGGAATCATTCGTGGCGACGTCATTCAAAAAATCAATAACCACGACATCAAAGATACCCTTTCGCTCGGCAATCAGATTTCGGACGCGGATATCGGTTCGAACCTTAATGTCGCACTTTCTCGTGACGGCAAAAAGCTGTCGGTGACAGCTCAGGTGGCCGAGCAGCCAGCTGAACTAGCTACCCAGGGCACCCCGGGAAACAGTCCGGACACCAATTCCAGCAAGGTGTTTGCCGGGATCGAGGTTAACGATTTGAATCCACGGTTACGCTCGGAGGCGAACGTTCCTGAGTACGTTAAAGGGGTCATCGTCGTACAGGTAGATCCAGAGGCGTCGACCGCGCAAGATTTGCGCGTCGGCGACGTAATTGAAGAGGTGAACCGGCAACCAACTCCCAACTTGCAGGCATTCGCTCAAATCTCTAGTCAGCTTGATCCAACAAAACCGGTCGTGGTCGGTCTGACGAGAAACCGCCAAAGATCATTCTTAATTCTTCAACCCAATTGAAACTTAAGGGCAATCAACTTTGTTATTCATGGAGGAGATAACTATGGGACAAGGATCCACCGGAAATGTGCTGGCTGCGATATGCAGCTTTTTCATCCCTGGCCTCGGCCAGTTGGTACAGGGCCGTATTATCGCTGCTATTATCTTATTCCTCGTTAGCGGTTTTCTATGGCTAGTTTGGCTCGGATGGCTTGGCCATATCATAGCCTGCGTCGATGCTGCGCTTTGGAGAGGACCTAGACGTGATTAACTCTGATCCGTCCGGCTAAAATGATCGACCCGGTCTCCACCGAATCGGTGTTGGTTCAATCCGTCCAAAGCCTTGAACCCGGAAACGCGGTTCATCTTCCCTAACCGGAGCGCTGATCATTGAGCCCGTACACCTTTGTGCTACAGGAACAGGTCGTCGTCACCCTTCTAGCGAACACCGCGCTTGACCCTTTTCAGACTTTGCGTGAAGGCGTTGGTGACAACGAAAACCAGTTGCGCTTCTTACGAAGCGATTATTTGGTCTACTCTATTTTCGAGGCCATGCTGGAACCCTATGCTGCTTCGATCGCACAATTATCCGATCATCGCCAGAGTCTCGAACAAAATATCCTGCGCGATCCTAGCCAGGAATTATTGCCGATTATCAGCCACACGCAAAAAACGGTCGCCACGCTCCGGCAAATCGGTCTTACCCAGGCTGAAGCCTGGCGAAAATTGGCTGAGGACCGGACCGGAGCAATCGGAGAGCGCAGCAAACCGTTCTTCCGGTCCGGACACTTGCGTTTGCTGGAAATGATCGAACGGCTGGAGAGCGAAGCGTCAACCGCGGCGAATCTGTCCCCGTTGTACCTAGGAAGTTTGAACTCGCGAACCAATGAATCGATTCGAAGGCTCACGCTCGTTGCTTCGATCTGCCTGCCTATCATTACCATCGCAATTCTGTACGCGATGAGCTTTTTCGGCCGTTCCCCTCGTTCGCTGATACATCGATGGCATGATACCTACCCAATTGTCATTTTATTGATGCTGGTCTGTGTCGTGGTAACCTTTTGGCATTTCCAGCGTCGGCGCTGAGGTCTTAATCTGCCCATGAATATCTCGATATTGGCGACTCGACAGACAAGCTCGATATGAATGAGCCCGACCAGCTCGGAATGAATGATCTCGAACAGGCCCGACAAGTCTTGCAGATCGAGATCCATGAATTGGAACAGCTGGCCAGGAGACTGGACCGGCGCTTTTCCGAAGCAGTTCAGCTTTTACGCAAAACTGTTGAAGCCGGTCGAAAGATCATTGTCCTCGGGGTCGGTAAATCGGGTCAGATTGGAGAGAAAATTGCGGCAACTCTCACCAGCACCGGGTCGCCGGCGGTAGTGCTGAATCCGCTCAACGCGCTCCACGGTGATCTCGGAATCGTCGCCACCGGAGACACTGTTCTCGCGATGAGCTATAGTGGAGAAACCTCGGAATTGCTCAACATACTGCCGGCATTGAAACGCTTTAACGTGCAAATCATCGCGTTTACCGGAGATTTGAGTTCGACCTTGGCCAGACATAGCGACGTCGTGCTGGATTGTTCGGTCGAGCAGGAGGCTTGTCCGCTGAATCTGGCTCCAACTTCGAGTACGACCGTCCTGCTTGCCCTGGGCGATGCATTGGCGATGGTGCTTTTGCAAGCGCGCGGCTTCCAAAAAGAAGATTTCGCGAAGTTTCATCCAGGCGGCAGACTTGGCCGCGCCTTATTACAGCGGGTCACCGACGTGATGCGGGGAGGTGACCGCATGCCGACCGTAACACCTGATACCGAGGTATTGGCGGTGCTGCACGCGATGAATCAGTGTCGCGCTGGAGTTGCGGTGGTAGTGGATCGAGCCGGAGTATTGAACGGAATTTTCACGCATGGTGACTTCGTGCGTGCATTTGAAAATCGACCGACGATGGTTCAGGAACCAGTCGGCAGCTATATGGTGAAGCACCCGATTACGATCCGTTCGGACCGTTTGGCCGTCGAAGTACTCACTATTCTCGACCAACATCGGATTGACGATCTCATCGTGGTCGACGAGTCAAATCGGCCAGTCGGGATTATTGATTCTCAAGATTTGACGAAAGTGAAGCTTCTGTAATCGTACCCTCTCCCGTAATCACCTAACCGCGGGACCAGCTTTATGGCAGCAGCAAACGATCTTCGGAAAGGAATGGCAATTCGGTATAACGGCGATATTGCCGTCGTGCTCGAAGTACAGCACCGGACTCCGGGCAATCTGCGCGCATTTGTCCAAGGGACGCTCCGCAGCATTCGGACCGGAAAATCTAGTAACGTGCGCTTCAGCTCGACTGAAACCGTCGAACTAGTTGATGTCACTCGGCGCACCTTGGAGTTCAGTTACAAGGATCAGGACGGTTTTGTTTTTATGGATCCGGAAAACTACGAGACGGAAACGCTACGGCCGGAACTGCTCGGAAGTGCGCAAGAGTATCTTTCTGAGAATCTAAAAGTAGAAGTTCTGTATGCGGAAGGTAAACCGGTCGAAATCGAGCTTCCTTCATCGGTGACACTTAAGGTCGCTGAAGCGCCGGAGGGAGTGCGGGGCGATAGCGCGACCAACGTACAAAAAATGGCCAAACTGGAGACCGGGAAAACTGTCCAGGTCCCACTGTTTATAAAAGAGGGCGAACTCATTCGCGTTGACACTCGGACCGGTGCTTATATGGGAAGAGCCTAGCGCGAAAAACTCCACAAAAAGGGTAGCAAAGCGGCATCCTTTTTGTGCAGGTTCACTTGTTCATCACGAAAATGCCGCTTTGCTATCCTTTTTGTGAGTTTTTCGCGCTGTGGCAACGACAAACCGAAAACGCCGGAAGCTGCGATCGGAAAGTTCAGCCACGGAAAAGATCCGCGAAGCAGATCGGGAAATAGCGGTTCCAATTCGTTGGCTAAAACAGCTAATCGCTGTATTTCTGATCCCGCCAGCCTGGATTCTTACTCGCGCTTTCTTTTCCTGTTTTTCCCAGGCGACAGTGAATCACTCTTTTTGGACTTCGGAAGAATTCTGGTTTTTTGCGCTTGGGGCAATCCTTTGGCTGATCACTTTTTTCGGATTACCGAAGCCGGTGCTCATGTACGTCTTCGGCCACGAGCTCACGCATGTGCTTTGGGTCTGGATTATGGGGGGCCGGGTCATCCGTTTTCGCGTGGGTAGCGACGGCGGACATATCGTCACCGATACAAACAACTTCTGGATCGCACTCGCTCCTTATTTTTTTCCAATTTACAGCTTGATTGTGCTCGCTCTTTACGGCGGCGTCAGCGTGTTTTGGGACCTCTCACCGTACCACTGGTGGCTGTTCGGATTGATTGGCTTCACCTGGATGTTTCACGTTACCTTCACCGTTTGGATGCTCTGGAACGGGCAGACCGATCTGGTCGAGCATGGAACGTTTTTCTCCATGATGGTGATTTATCTGATGAACTTCTTGGGATTGAGCCTCATGCTCATTCTCTCCAGTCGCGACGTGACTTTTTACTCCTTTGGGGCGGAGCTCCTGCAGGGCGCGATGGATTTTTCCGATGCGGTTTTACATCTGGTTCATCTGAAGGTCTGAGCATATCGAAATCTTAGAGCGGCAACGGCTCACAGATCCTTTCGCCGGATCTGCCGATCCCTTAGGACTGCTAACCGCTCACTGCTTACTTCCTCAATTCACTCTCTCAGCTGTTCCCAAGCAGTATTCCAGAAAGCCGGCAGCCGCTGCACCTTCATCTCCGGCAATTTCACCACGACCAACGTCTGGCGGCAGGTAATCAACACTTGACCATCATTCGGACGGGTGATCGTGAAAGCGCACCAGAATCGAGTTCGCTCAAATTTGTCCAGCCAACCGCGGACAACCAACTCGTCCCAAAGACGTGCGGGCCGGCGATAATCGATCTCTGTCCGGACGACGACAGGGCAATCGCCTTGAAGCAATCGTTCGCTCATTTCCCAACCAAGCTTCTCAGCTAATAGGGATCGGTTGGTTTCGATGAATCGGAGGTATGCAATGTTGTGTACCACCCCGCCAGCATCAGTATCGAAGAACATGACGCGAACGGAGGTCTCAAGGCTCGGCGCTTCCATGGTATGACCCACGATATGCACCGGCCAGATTGCGATGCCAGAGAAAAGGGCGAGTTGGCAGGTGGTGCGAAATTTCGGCTCGATCTGTCCGCGGTAGTCCGGATGATGAGCCCCTTAACAGACTCATTGGCTATTGGCACGGCTTATCCCGCCCAGCTTCGTTGCCAACGCCTCCGGATCAATGATCGGTAGTTCACAAGTGAAGTTGCGACAGACGTAGGCAGCAGAGCGCCCATCAATCAGATCCATGCCGCGCAACTCCGGAACTTGTTGGGCAAGCCCCTGTTCTCCAGCTAACAACAATATTCGGCGTGGTTGATAGGCGGCCTGAGCGATCCGCAGCAGCGGATCGTCTGCCGGATTGCGGGTCGCAATCACAATCTGGAGTGGATTTGCTAACAGGGCATCCGCCGCGCTTAACATTTGCGGCATCGCGGCCGGATGACGGTCGAGCATTTCGTGAAAGCTGTTAATCACCTTTCTCGCGGTCGATTCGAGATCTGCCCGTCCTAAAATGCGGCTTAGCCGGATCAGATTCATTGCCGCCACCGAATTGGCAGAGGGCTCAGCTCCATCGTGATCATCTTTTAGACGGAAGAGAATATCCGCCGCACTCCCTTCGGTGTTAAAGAATCCGCCGGCCGGATCAGCGAACCTTTTTTCGAACTCGCTCTGAAGTTCGATCGCCCATCGCAGCCATTGATAGTCGAAATCTGCCTCGTACAAATCGAACAATCCCTGGATCAGGAACGCGTAGTCTTCCGCGAAACCAGGAACTGTGCCCGGTCCCTGGCGATAGCTTCGCAGCAAACTTCCGGAGTACAGTTG
>Ga0137401_10000489_pt1 | contig 15508 bp, 7 predicted proteins | sample CZOMad1_1_16fung_FD_108286 | JGI IMG/M metagenome (GOLD analysis project Ga0137401, IMG submission 108286) | Vadose zone soil fungal communities from Angelo Coast Range Reserve, California, USA - CZOMad1_1_16fungal (Illumina Assembly) | ecosystem: Environmental > Terrestrial > Soil > Vadose zone...
GGCTCTTTGCGCATGGCGAGTGTCCTGCGGATACTCGCCGAGTTTGCCGACGGCCGATACCGTCATCACGCCGGGTACATTGCCCGGGAATTGCACGGCTCCGCCGGAGTTACCGGCTCCGGCCATGCAGGCGATTCCGTTCAATCGTGCCTCGGTGATCTTCCGTGCCACGAGTTCGGAGAAGTGCTCGCTGGTGACACCGATCTGCACGATATCCAGACGTCGCTCGATGCATTGATCCAATGCATCAATGAGATCACTGAAGTGACCGCCCGGCACTACTTTAAATATGTGCAGCTCGGAGCCCGGCGCACAACCGATGATGCCGGAGGACGCGGCAAGAGCGGAGGCGGCGACAATGCCGGCGCAGTGAGTGCCCTGTCCCAGCTCGTCCGATTTCCAACTCTGAGGGTCCTTGTCTCGGGTGAAGTCCACTCCCCGGACGATATGACGAAGGAGCGGGTGCGAAGTGTCGCAGCCTGAATCGATGATGCCGATCTTGGTGCCCGCACCATTCCAATCCATGGGTACTCGATCGAACTTCATGTTGCGCTGACCCCAGCTGTAGGAGCGCTCGCCCGGCTCGCCCGGAAAGCTCCCCGAAGTTCGATCCAGCGGATTCAACCGAATGACATTGACCTGTCCGGGTTCGAGGGATGGATTCTGAATGTACCGTTCCCAGTGGTCTGCCGCGGGCCGCACGTAGACGGCATGGATGCCCGAGCCATCGACGGCGTGGGTCTGCAAGCTTGCCTGTCCCGATGAATCCGTGATGGCTTGCACGGGAAAACCGGGACCATACAAATTGACGACCGCGTTCGCGAGCGGCCGTTCGCCTTCGCCGAGAATGCGGAAGCGGATTTCGCGGCGCGGACGAGGAAATGGCATCACCTGCACAGCGTGCTGCCAGCTCATGGGCTCCGTGACGGCCATATCGGAATAGCCCAGAGGCGCGTCGATTTCGACGATCACATGAGGAGGCGCATTCAGGCGCAACGCCTCGCCGCGCTGTTCGTCCATGTGAGCCACCACCACCTCCGGTGCCGCCGCGGCCGGCGCTCCAGCGATCGGGGTCATCCCAGCGGCTTGCAAACCACGGCCTTTGAGACGGCGAGTGATTTCCACGCCGTCCATCTGGCCGAGCCTCTCGAGAAAGGGATCGCTGCGCAACGATGCGATTCCAGGCAGCGATCTAAACCCGATCAAATACCGCTGCTTGCGGCGCACAACCGTGGCAGGATTCTTGTCGGCGGTGCCGGTACGCGATCCGGACCTGTCGTCTTCGGTAACCCGATCCTGCGCGGTCCCATTTTGAGCGGTGAGCGGTTCCGCCGCTGCGCCCGCCTGAGTCGCTCTCCTGGATTGGTTTAGTTTGGCCGCCTGGCCCGGATCATCTTTATGCTCAGCCATGACAAGTCTCCTGCCTCGGTTGTGGAATCACTTTGCGCTCGCGATCCCTCGCATCGTCTTTTCTTGCATCAGCCAACGCAGGTCAATGCATCGTGATACCGGGCACGAAGTTCGCTCCCAGTTGACCTGGTATGAATTGGCCGGCGCCCTGGAATTGGCCGGCGTAGGGATTGACGGAACTTTGGAAAGCCTGTTGCGCCGCCAACTGCGCAAGCTGCTGTGCGACCAAGTAATGGTATTGGGCGAGTTGCTGCAGCAGGTAATGGCGCGGCGTCATCGCCGGATTGATCAGCTCCGGGTTTGGCTGCTGCTGCGTCCACGCGCCGATGGGTTGAGCCGCTCCGTTCGATAACCCCGTGAAAGGATTCATGGCCGAGGGCTGCTGTGCCGCGAGCTGTTGCGCCAGAAGCTGCTGGATCGCCTGCTGCTGCAGAGCCGCCTGTTGTTGCGCGGCCTGTTGTTGCGCCGGATGTTGCCAGTTCGGCCATTGCGGCAGACCTTGAGCGAAGGCGGGTGTCTGCTGAGGATAACCGTACGGCGTGTTCGCGAAAGGAATGTAGCCCGGGTTGCTCTGGAAGGCCTGCGGGCCGAAGGTTGCCTGGGGATAAAAGTTGCCTTGCGGGTTGCTCAGGAAGGCCTGTGGGCCGAAGGCACCCTGGGGATAAAAGTTACCTTGTGGATGAAGCATATTGAAAAACCTCCGTCTTGATGGCCTGTAATGTGCCGGTACGCGGCACCCGTATCGCACCGATGGCGAATTTCGCGGTCGACTACCGCTTCGACGTGGGGAGAGGCTAGATCCGGCCGCTGCGTGCGTACATGACTCGATGGTGCCGGCAGGCCTCAGCCCTGGGAGGGCTCAGAAGCGCTGATCTCTTTGGCCTATTGCGCCCAATCGACTTCTATGCAGGCGCTCGGGACGAGACTGGCACCACCGTTCAGCCGATTCTGGCCCTTCTAGGCCGCGGCCCTGTGTGTTACGAATGGCCATCTCACTCGCGGATTCACGGCACGCGCAGCAACATGAACGCCATACCTTCTCCGTCTGAACTGCGTCCCGTCATCGAGGCCGATCGTGCACATGTCTGGCACCACCTGACCCAGCACAAGGCCTTCGAAAGGACCGACCCCCGCGTATTCGTCGAAGGGCGCGGCCTGAGGCTGTGGGACGCCGACGGCAAGGAATATCTGGACGGCCTCTCGGGCGGTGTCTGGACGGTGAACGTCGGCTATGGGCGGGCCAGCATTGCCGAGGCAGTGCGTGATCAGCTGGTGCGCATGAATTACTTTGCCAACTCCGCGGGCTCCGTTCCCGGTGCGCGCTTCGCGGAGCGCCTGCTCGAAAAGATGCCCGGCTTCGATCGTGTCTATTACGCCAACTCCGGCTCGGAAGCCAACGAGAAGGTGTTCAAGATGGTGCGCCAGATCGCGCACCGTCATCACGGCGGCCGCAAGCACAAGATCCTGTTCCGGGAGCGCGACTACCATGGCACCACGCTCGCAACCCTCGCTGCCAGTGGGCAGCCGCAGCGCAGCGCGCAATATGGGCCACTGCCCACCGGGTTCGTGGAGGTTCCGCATTGCCTCGAGTACCGGAGCCAGTACGGCTCCGTCGCCAACTATGGCGAGCGGGCGGCGAGGGCGATCGAGGAGGTGATCCTGCGCGAGGGCCCCGATACGATCGGTGCGATCTGCCTCGAGCCCGTGACGGCGGGTGGGGGCGTCATCACTCCGCCTACAGGCTATTGGGAGCAGGTGCAGGACATCTGCCGGCGCCACCGTATTCTCCTGCACATTGATGAGGTGGTTTGCGGTGTCGGCAGAACCGGCAAGTGGTTCGGCTACCAGCACTACGGCATCAAGCCGGACTTCGTGACGATGGCCAAGGGCGTGGCGTCAGGCTACGCCGCCATTTCCTGCGTCGCCACGTCAGAAGCCATATTCGATCTGTTTAAGGATGATCCCGAGGACCCGCTGTCTTATTTCCGCGATATCTCGACCTTTGCCGGATGTGCCTCGGGACCGGCTGCGGCCCTGGAAAACATGCGCATCATCGAGGATGAGAAATTGCTGGCGAACACCCTGGCTATGGGCGAGCGCCTGATCGGAAATCTCAGGACCCTGCAGCAGCGTCACGACGTCATCGGCGATGTGCGCGGCATTGGGCTGTTCTGTGGCGCTGAGCTGGTTCGGGATCGGGCCACGCGCGAACCCGTGGGGGAAAAAGAGGTACAGGCCGTGATCGCCGATTGCAGCTCACAAGGTGTGATCATCGGTGCCACCAATCGCTCCATTCCGCGCTTCAACAATACGCTCTGCTTCAGTCCCGCGTTGGTCGCCACGGCGGAGGAGATCGACCGCATCACGAATGCGACGGACAAGGCATTGACGAATATATTCAGTTCGAAGCGCTAGCCGACGGCCTAGGGAAACACTCGCCATGAAGATGACCACGGAAGAAGCCTTCGTGAAGGTGCTGCAGATGCACGGCATCGAGCACGCCTTCGGCATCATCGGCTCGGCGTTCATGCCGATTTCCGATCTCTTTGGGAAGGCCGGAATCACCTTCTGGGATGTGGCGCACGAGTCGAACGGCGGTCTCATCTGCGATGGCTACACGCGCTCGACCGGGAAGATGGCGATGGCGATCGCGCAAAACGGGCCGGGCGTCACGGGGTTCGTGACCGCCGTCAAGACCGCTTATTGGAACCATTCGCCGATGCTGCTGGTCACCCCGCAGGCGGCGAACCGTACCATCGGTCAGGGAGGCTTCCAGGAGCTCGAACAGATGGCCCTGTTCCGCGATATCGTCGGCTATCAGGAGGAAGTTCGCGATCCGAGTCGCGTACCGGAGGTTCTGAATCGGGTCATCGCCAAGGCCAAACGTCTCTCGGCACCCGCGCAGATCAACATTCCCCGCGACTTCTGGACCCAGGTCATCGACGTGCCGCTGCCGACGTCGTTGGAGTTCGAGCGACCGGCAGGGGGTAGCAGGGCGATTAGCGAAGCCGCGCGCCTGTTGTCGGAGGCCAGGTTTCCGGTGATCCTCTCGGGGGCCGGCGTTGTGCTCGGCAATGCGATTCCCGAGTGCATGGCACTCGCGGAAAAGCTGGAGGCGCCGGTCTGCAACAACTATCAGCACAATGATTCCTTCCCCAGTGACCATCCTCTGAGCGTCGGGCCCTTGGGCTACAACGGCTCGCGCGCGGCGATGGAACTGATCGCGGAGGCCGACGTCGTGCTCGCGCTCGGCACACGCCTGAATCCTTTTTCGACACTGCCGTGCTATGGGCTCGACTACTGGCCAAAGTCTGCGGCGGTGATTCAGGTCGATATCAATGCGGACCGCATCGGTCTCACGAAGCCGGTTACGGTCCCGATCTGCGGTGACGCCAAACTGGTGGCGGCGCAGCTACTGAGTCAGCTGTCCGCCAAGGCAGGGGACAAGGGGCGCGCGGAGCGGCACATGAGGATCGCAGCCCGCAAGCAGGCGTGGACCCAGACTCTCGCGACGATGGATCACGAAGACGATGATCCCGGCACCGTCTGGAACGCCGACTGTCGCTCGCGGGAGCCGGACCACATGTCCCCGCGTCAGGCTTGGCGGGCCATCGTCGCGGGTCTGCCCCGCGATGCCATCATATCGAGCGACATCGGCAACAACTGTGCGATCGGCAATGCCTATCCGATGTTTCAGCGCGGGCGCCAGTACCTTGCGCCCGGGCTCTTCGGACCCTGCGGCTACGGCTTTCCCTCGATCATCGGCGCCAAGATCGGCAATCGCTCGACTCCGGTCGTAGGTTTCGCCGGTGACGGCGCTTTCGGCATCTCGATGAACGAGATGACCTCGATCGGTCGCGACGAGTGGCCGGCCGTCACGATGGTGATCTTCCGCAACTACCAGTGGGGTGCGGAGAAGCGCAACGCGATTCTCTGGTACGACAACAACTTCGTCGGTACGGAACTGGACCCGAAGCCGAGCTACGCGCGGGTCGCCGAGGGCTGTGGCCATCGTGGTGTGACGACTCGTACGCCCAACGAGCTGACGCAAGCGCTGAAAACGGCCTGCGCGGCGCAAGCCGACGGCATCACGACCTTCATCGAGGTCATCCTCAACCAGGAGCTGGGCGAGCCATTTCGACGCGATGCCATGAAGAAGCCGGTCGTCGTCGCAGGCATTCGCAAAGAGGATATGCGCCCGCAACAGCCCGCATGAGCGTGGCCCGCGAACGGTGCGTGCTGGTCCTGAACGCCGGCTCGTCCTCGCTCAAATTTGCACTGTTCGCAGGCGACGAGCGGCTCCATCACGGCCAGGTCGAAGGCATCGGCACGCGTCCTCGGTTCCTGTTCGGTGGGGAAAGCTCTGCCGCGGATTTAGCGCCCACCGCGCGCCATGGCGAGGCCCTGGCGCGGATACTGCCGGCTCTTCGCGCGCGCGGCATTGAGCCCGCCGAACTCGCCGCCTGCGGCCACCGGCTGGTGCACGCCGGCACGCGCTTCATCGCTCCCACCGTGGTCGATGCGGAACGGCTTGCCGAGATCAACGCCCTGCGGGAACTTGCGCCGCTGCACAACGGTTTCGGGTTGGATACCATTGAGGCGATGACCGCCGCTGCCCCGGGCGTGCCGCAAATCGCCTGTTTCGATACGGCTTTTCATTCGACCGTGCCCGAAGTCGCCAGTCGCTTCGCCCTGCCGACGGAGCTGCACGCGGCCGGCTATCGCCGCTTCGGTTTTCACGGCCTCAACTTCGAGCACGTCACGGCGACGCTCACCGACCGGGCAGGGCCGGCGGCCACGGAGCGTTTGCTCGTGTTCCACCTGGGGAATGGCTGCAGCCTGGGCGCGATACGGGACGGACGCAGCGTTGCCACGACCATGGGGTATTCCACGCTCGACGGTTTGGTGATGGGTACACGCTGCGGATCGATCGACCCCGGCGTCTTGCTGGCGCTGCAGCGGAAGCAGGGGCTGTCGCTCGACGCACTGGAAGCGCTTCTGTACCGGGGCTCGGGACTGCTGGCGCTCTCAGGCCTCAGCTCCGACATGCGGGAGCTGGAGCGACGCGATACGGAAGCCTGTCGATTTGCCATCGAGCATTTTTGTTACTGGGCTGCGCGCCACGCGGGGTCGCTGGCGGTCACTCTCGGGGGCGTCAATTCCATTGCCTTCACGGGCGGCATCGGCTGCGGCAGTGCCCGCGTGCGCGAGGGCATTGTCTCTCACCTCCAATGGCTTGGCATCGAGCTCGATCCGGAGCACAACGCACGCCATGCGGAGATGATTGCGACCCGGCAATCGCGCTGCCCGGTGTGGGTCATCGCCGCCGACGAAGAACGCGCCATTTTGCGGCACGTACAGGCGTTACTCGAGAGATACCGTGGGTGAGATCCCGGTCGAAACCTCGACTCGTTGACGATCCTGCGCGCCGTCCTGCATGGTATGGTAGGGCGCATTGCGCGGCGCCGGAGACGCCGACCAGCGCCCAGCGTTGCCCCCGGCGCTCGGATCGGAGTGAAAACCGTGAGCGGAGGACGGCGACGTACCCAGGTGCTCTGGCGACAGCTGCTGAGTCTGCAGCCCGCCTCGGCCGTCACGCTCCAGGCCCAATTGCGCGCGCAGCTGATCACAGCGATCGCCGGCGGCAGCCTGCCGCCGAGCCGACCACTGCCCTCGAGTCGCGCACTTGCCGTGCAGCTCGGAATCGCCCGCAATACCGTGATGATTGTGTATCAACAGCTGGCGGATGACGGTTATCTGATCGCTCGGCGCCGGCAGGGCTACTACCCCAATCCGGCGGTGATCGCAGCACGGCCTCAGGTCGTAGTACCGGATGGACTTGCCGCGGCCGCCTCTCCCAACTGGGCGACCCGGATGAAGCGGCAACCGTCCCTGCAGCGGAACATTTCCAAAGTTGCCGACTGGGAGCGGTACGCATTTCCATTCATTTACGGGCAGCTCGACAAGACCCTGTTTCCCGCCGCCAAGTGGCGCGCGAGCTGCCAACAGGTGCTCTCCGGTGCCGAGGCGCTCGATTGGGCCAAAGACCGATACACACGCGACGATCCCGGGCTCATTGAGCAGATCCGCGACAAGGTACTGCCGCTGCGCGGTATTTGGGCGACGGACGAAGAGATCCTCGTCACGATCGGCGCACAACAGGCGCTTTATCTGCTGGCCGATCTGCTGTTCGACGGCAGAACCACGGTTGGCATCGAGAACCCAGGCTACCCGGATGCCCGCAACATCTTCGCGCAGCGCACGGCCCTGCTTCGCGCGCTGCCGCTCGACGAGCACGGTCTATGCGTCGCAGACCGGCTGTCGGGCTGCCAGTTCGTGTACGCAACGCCCAGCCACCAGGCCCCGACGACGGTCACGATGCCGGTCGGGCGCCGACTTGAACTCCTGCGGCAGGCCGAGAGCGAAGACTTCGTGGTCATCGAGGATGACTACGAAACGGAAGTGAGCTTCTCCGGTCTTCCGAACCCGGCGTTGAAGAGCCTCGACCGCAGTGGTCGTGTGATCTACGTCGGGAGCCTCTCGAAATCCCTTGCGCCGGGGCTGCGGCTCGGCTACATCGTCGCACCGGCTCCGCTGATCGCGGAGCTGCGCGCACTGCGGCGGCTGATGATCCGTCACCCGACCGCATTCATCGAGCGCAGCTTTGCCCAGTTTCTGGCGCTGGGATACTTCGATACCTTCAACCGTCGCCTGCTGGCGGCGTACCGCGAACGGGCCACGGTGATGGCCGGCGCTCTGGCCCGCCACCTGCCCGAGGCGCGCCATCCCCCGGTGACCGGCGGCTCCTCTTTCTGGATTGAGGGGCCTCGCTGGCTCGATAGCCGACGCCTGGCCGATGAGGCTCGTGCCGAGCGGGTGCTGATCGAGCCCGGCGACGTGCACTTCGCCCAAGATATTCCGCCGCTGAACTTCTTCAGGCTCGGTTTCTCATCGATCGGCCCGGCTGCGATCGCCGAAGGCATCCGCCGTCTCGGCGGCGTGCTCGAACGGCAGCGGCCCAGGAGGTAGAGGTTGTCAACGCATCAGCCCGCCGCGTCATGAACCGAGCAACCGTGATCGGCGATCGCCCGTTCTAGGCGCGCGGAAAATCCTGCGCCCGCCGGCGGCCGTCACAAGTCTTCGTATAGATGGGGCTCCATCGCAAGCTTCGTGATGTCCTGCCTTCTGCCGAAACGGACGCGTGCACTGAATCCCAGAAGCAGAATACCGAGGCTGATCAAGCCGAATATGAGCGGCGTTCGCTGTTCGGGGATGAAAGCCATCGCCAGAAGGATGCTGAGCATGCCCGCGATCGCCAGATAGGTCAGGTAGGGATACGCCCACATCCGTACGCGGAGCCGCGCCGGATCCTCCTTTTCCAATCGCGAGCGCAGGCGCAGCTGCGAAATAGCGATCAACACATAGACGAATATCGCCACCGTTCCATACGAATTGACGAGAAACGCGAATACCGTGTCGGGCGAGACGTACGACATGACCACAGTACCGTAGCCGAACAGGGTTCCCAACAGAATGGCGCGGGAGGGCACGCCGTTGCGGCTGAGCTTGGCGAGGCCCCGAGGAGCATCGCCGCGTCTGGTCAGTGCGAACAGCATTCTCGACGACGCATAAAGCCCCGAATTCAGGGCCGACAGCACGGCGATGAGGACTACTGCGTTCATGATCTGTGCCGCGGCGGGAATGCCCATCGCCCTGAGGGCGCTGACGTAGGGCGTACTGATTCCCGCCGAATTCCAAGGCACCAGGCACACCACGAGGAGGATCGAACCCACGTAGAAGAGCAGGACGCGTGTGATGACGGAATTCGTCGCCTTGGCGACCGCTTTCGCGGGCTCGGCCGTTTCTGCCGCTGCAATCGTGACGATCTCGGCGCCAAAGTAGAAACCCGTGGCGGCCACAGCGCCGGTCAAGATCGGGAGTACACCGTTCGGGGCGAAGCCGCCATGCGCCGTGAGGTTGGCCACGCTGGGTCCGACTCCCGGCCACAGGCCGAGGACGAACAGGCCCGCAAGCATCAAGAAGACGACGATCGCAGCCACTTTGATCGAGGCGAACCAGAACTCGAACTCGCCGAACGATCTCACCGAGATGAGATTCGTGAGGGTCAGCAATAGCATCACCGCCAAGCTGATGAGCCACGCCGGCTCGTTGGGCAACCAGAAGCGAACCAGTCCCGCGCCGGCGACCGCCTCGAGCGCGACGACGATGACCCAGAAATACCAGTACATCCACCCGGCCAGGAAACCCGCGAGCTCGCCGAGCCGCGGCTGGTCACTAAAGGCCAGGCGGGCGTATTCGTAAAATGAGCCGACCGCCGGCAGTGCCACGGCCATTTCGCCGAGCATGCGCATGACCAGCACGACCAGCAGCCCCGTGATCACGAATGAAAGGACGGCGGCAGGTCCTGCCGCTTTGATGACCACACCGCTGCCGACGAAAAGACCCGCGCCAATGACACCCCCGAGGGCGATCATGGTCATGTGCCGCTGCCTAAGGCCATGGCGCAGTCCGCTCGACGGCGGGGGGGTGCTCTGTATCCGATCGTTGCTCACGGTATCCTTAATCCTTGGCGAGAATCTCACGGACCCCTGGAATTGGTAGTATCCCATGCGGACAGGAAGTCTCACGGAGCGTTTATGAGCGATGATGCCGCGGCCAACCCGGTAAAAAACGACCCCCCCGACGCAGATCTTGCATCCATGCAGCGGAAGGTGCGATTCGGCTTCGCGTTGGCTCTCGCCTGTTTGGCTATCGTCGGGGTGGTTTCCTATCTGAATGTGGTGCGCCTGAACGAGGATGCGGCCTGGGTCGAGCACACGCACGAGGTTCTGAGCCGCCTCGAATTGCTGCTGGCCGCGGTAACCGATTCCGAGACTGCGGAGCGGGGGTACGTCATCACGGGTGATGAGAGCTATCTCGAACCCTCCCGGAACTCTGCCAATGTCGCCGACGTCCAGGCGAGTCGGCTACGCGAGCTGACGGCGGACAACCCAGTCCAGCAGCAGCGGCTTGCCTCGGTGGTGCCGCTCGTCTCCGATCGACTTGCGACACTGCAGAAGGTCATCGAACTGCGGCGAACTTCGGGTTATGCAGCGGCGCAAAGCGAGATTCTGACGGGGAAGGGCAAGCAATTTCACGATCGGATTCGCGGCCTCATCGATCAGATGAAGGGGACCGAGACCTCCTTGCTCCAGGAGCGCCGTCGACTGGCCGACCGGAGCGCCACGACGACTCGAGAGGTCATTGTCGGGGGTGGGTTCCTCGCATGCGGACTGGTGGGTCTGGCACTGTGGGCGATCCGCCGCGACTTTGCGGGCCGAACGCGAGCCGACCGAGCATTGCGCGACGCCAAAGATCAGCTCGAAGTGCGCGTTCAGCAACGCACCGCGGATCTTGCGCGGCTCGCCTCCATCGTCGAATCCTCCGACGATGCGATCGCCAGTAAGGATCTGGACGGCATCATCATCAGTTGGAACCCCGGCGCTGAGCGGCTGTTCGGCTATTCGGCACAAGAGGCCGTGGGCAAGCCGATGGCCATGTTGATCCCGCCGGATCATTCGACCGAGGAGCCGACCATCCTGGCTCGAATCGCGCGCGGTGAAACCACCGATCATTTCGAGACGGTACGCATTGGAAAGGATGGGCGGAAAATCGATGTTTCCGTCACCATTTCCCCCATCCGGGACAGTCAGGGCCGAATCATCGGCGCCTCTAAGATCGCTCGTGACACCAGCGACCGCAAGCTCGCGGAAGCCAAGGTGCAGGCGCAGCTGGCACGGTTGAGCCTGCTCCAGCAAATTACCCGGGCCATCGGTGAGCGCCAGGACATCCAGAGCATCTTTCAGGTCGTCATCCGAACGCTCGAAGAGCATCTGCCGGTGGATTTCTGCTGCATCGGTCTGTATGACCCGGTGGAGAATTGCCTGATCGTCACGAGCGTGGGCGCCCGCAGCGAAGCGCTGGCGATGGAGCTTGCGATGACCGAGCAGGCTCGCGTCGAAATCGATGAGAACGGATTGTCGCATTGTGTGCGCGGCCGGCTGGTTTACGAGCCGGATATCGGTCAAGTCCGTTTCCCGTTTCCCCAACGGTTGGCGAGAGGCGGGTTGAACTCGATGGTAGCGGCTCCTCTTCTGGTCGAAAGCAAGGTGTTCGGCGTCCTCATCGCGGCACGCCAGCAAGCGGGCAGCTTCAGCAGCGGTGAATGCGAGTTTCTGCGCCAGTCGAGCGAGCACGTCGCACTGGCAGCCCATCAGGCGCAACTTTACAGCGCTCTGCAGCAGGCGTACGACGACCTGCGCCAGACGCAGAAGGCGGTGATGCAGCAGGAGCGTCTGCTTGCCCTGGGTCAAATGGCGAGCGGTATCGCGCACGACATCAACAATGCAATCTCTCCGGTGGCGCTCTATACCGAATCGCTTTTGGAGAAGGAGCCCGGCCTCAGTCCACGCACCCGAAGCTATCTTGAAATGATTCAGCGCTCCGTCGATGACGTGGGGCGGACCGTTGCGCGCATGCGCGAGTTCTATCGCCAACGTGAGCCGCAGCTGATGCTGATTCCGGTGGACCTGAACCTCCTGGTGAGCCAGGTAGTGGACCTGACGCGCGCCCGCTGGAGCGATATGGCACAACAGCGCGGCATCGCCATCGAGGTGCGAACGGAGCTGGCCCCGGACCTGCCGGCGATCATGGGCGTCGACAATGAGATCCGCGAAGCGCTCATTAATCTGATCTTCAATGCCGTCGATGCCATGCCTGACGGCGGGCCGCTGACGTTGCGGACCTGTGTCGTGGAGGAGAAAGGACCCCATTCGGCAGAGTCTCCGGCCCGCAAATTCGCTCAGGTCGAAGTTGGCGATGCCGGCATCGGGATGGATGAGGATACTCGGCGCAGATGCCTGGAGCCGTTCTTCACCACCAAGGGTGAGCGTGGCACGGGGCTTGGGCTCGCGATGGTCTATGGGACGATGCAGCGTCACAGCGCGGACATTGAAATCGAGAGTGCGGTGGGAAAGGGCACCACCATGCGCTTGAGTTTCGCGATACCGACCACGCCTGCCGTTGCTGCGGCGGCCGCGGCCGGCGCGGTGCCGCCGCCGCTGCGTATCCTGGTGGTGGACGATGATCCCCTGGTGCTCAAATCGCTGCGCGACGCCCTGGAGGGGGATGGTCACGGCGTGACCACGGCGGACGGCGGCCAAGCCGGCATCGACGCCTTCCTTGCGGCACAAACGCAGGACAATCCGTTCCCTGTCGTGATCACGGATCTCGGCATGCCTTACGTCGATGGGCGTAAGGTCTCCAGCGCCGTGAAGACCGCTGCTCCCGGGACGACGGTCTTGATGTTGACCGGTTGGGGGCAGCGATTGGTTGCCGACGGGGACATTCCGCCGCACGTGGATCGTGTTTTGAGCAAGCCGCCCAAGCTGCGCGAGCTGCGCGAGGCATTGGCGCGATTCGTGGGTGTTCAAGCCGGACCCGACGCATGAAAGGCGCCGGGCCGGCCTGGATTTGCCGCTCGATCGGAAAAGCTCGTCAATAGGTGGCTAGAACGGACCCATCTTGACGCACCCTGGGCTTCGACTGGGCATCGACTATCAGCTCGAATTCCGCTGAGGGAACCGGTCTGCTGAATAGAAATCCCTGAAATTCATCGCAGCGGGAGCGTCGTAGAATTTCCAGCTGAGCCGCGGATTCGACGCCCTCCGCAACCACCTTCAATCCCATCGAATGCCCCAGCGCGATGATGGCTTTGGTAATGGCAAGATCATTGGGGTTCGCCGCGATTTCATGGATGAACGTGTGATCGATTTTGACGCTGTCGACCGGGAATAGCTTGAGGTAGGCGAGCGAGGAGTGTCCCGTGCCAAAATCGTCGATCGCGATGGTGATTCCATGCTCCTTGATCTGCTTGAGCAGCAGCAGGGCTTTGTCCGGACTCGTCATGACGACGCTCTCGGTGATCTCGAACTCCAATGACTGCGGATCGCATCCGGTCTCGCGCAGCACGCTGTCCAGATCCTCGAGGAGGCGGGAATCCGCGAATTGTTGAGCAGATAGATTGATGGCAACCCGAATCGGGGCCATCCCTTGATCGCACCAGCGCTTGGCATCGGCACAAACCGTGTCCAGAACCAAGCGGCCTATCGAGCCGATGAGTCCCACCTCCTCGGCCACACCGATGAATTCGCCCGGCAGCAAGGTACCCCGCTGCGGATGCCGCCACCTGACCAGGGCTTCCGCTCCCGCGATGCGGCCGGTTTGGATATTGATCTTCGGTTGATAGTGAACCTCGAATTCGCGCCGCGCCACCGCATGACGCAGCTGATTCTCGAGGGAAAGTCTCTCGACGCTGTGCTCATTGATGTCGCTCGAGTAGAACTGATAGTTGTTCCTGCCGGAAGTTTTTGCCCGATACATCGCGATGTCGGCATTCTTGAGCAATGAGGCGCTGTCCGCGCCGTCTTTCGGGTAGATCGCAATGCCGATGCTCCCCGACAGATGGTATTCCTGGCCGTTGACCGTCAGGGTCCTGGCGGCGGCCGCAAGGAGCTTCTGAGCGATGTCGCCAAGGTCCTGGGGATCGCGGAATTGCTCGACGAGCACGGTAAATTCATCTCCTCCAACACGGGCCAGGGTGTCCGTTGCGCGCACGCATTCGAGCAGATGTTTCGAAACCTGGCGAAGGACGTCGTCACCCGCACCGTGCCCCAGCGTGTCATTGATGATCTTGAAGCGATCGAGGTCGAGAAATAACACCCCCACCGCGCCTCCGGCTCGTTGTGCGCGAGCCAGCGCCCGGGGCAGGTGATAATTGAAAAGCAGGCGATTCGGCAGCCCCGTCAGATCATCATGGTGCGCCAGGTGCCGGATGCGATCGGCGGCCCAGCGACTCTCAATGGCGATGCCGGCGAGGTCGGTGCAAATGCCGACCAGATGCACGTTCAGCCAAAGGGGGTTATCGCGCCGCCGGCTGTAAATCGACAGTGCACCCAAGATCTGGCCCGTGCTCCCGAGAATAGGCCAGGCGCTGACCGAATGCAGACCGGCCTCGCGCACTAGCTCGCGCAGGGCCGCATCGAGGGGATAGCCGGCGAGATCTTCAATTACGACGGGAGAGCGGTTGCAAATAGCTTCGGCGCAGGGTGCCGAAATCTCTTCATGCGAGGCACCCACGACCGCGTGGTCGAACCCCGCAGGCAAGGACGGAGCTACACTCAGGGCATAGCGCGATACTTTTTGATCCAGCGCCACCAACGTGCAAAAAACACCGTCGGACTGAGCCTCCACGAACTGCGCCAGGGTCGTGAAAATCACCTTGAGATCTGCGCCCGAGGCGACCAGATTGAGAATACGATTCTGGTCGGCGAGAATAGCCGCTTGGTAGCGGCGATCCGCCTCGCGCCGGAGGCTTTCCAATGCGAAGGATGCTTCCATCGCCAGTTGCTCCATCAGGTCGATGATGTCCTTCTGGAAAAACTGTTCCTCCTTCGAAAAAACGCACAGCACTCCGACGACCTCGTCCTGGCATCGCAGCGGAAACGACGCCAACGCGCGAAACATGCTGCCGGACGCCCGTACGTCGTTGAATACGTGCGCTCGAGGATCGCGCAGCGCGAGACGCACCACCTCGAAGTGAGTGGAAGTATCTGTTGAAACCGCGGCTGCGAGTGCCTGCAGGTGCCGCTGGTGCTCGCCGTGCGACGCGATGAATTCTATGGTGGGACTGTCGCGCTCCAGCAGACCGACCGCGGCAAGGCTCAACCCGCTGGTGCCGACGCAAATGCGGCACAGTTCATCGAAAAGATGGCCCCGATCGCTCACACGCGAGATCAGCTGGCTGGTCCGGCTCAACGCGGCATACAATTCAGTCAGGCGCGCCAGTCCGCGCTCTTTTGCTTCGCGCTCGCTCACGCGCGCGTGCGTCACGCGGATACATAAAAACCCGGTCACGAAGGTGCCGATGGTCAACGCAAGGATCAATAGGCTGCGGGTCATCCGCGCAAGCTCGCCCAAGGTCGACGAGAAGCGAGCCGCCAAGGGAGTGAGCTCGCGGTTGATGAGGTTCAATTCCGAC
>Ga0137401_10000490_pt1 | contig 15495 bp, 14 predicted proteins | sample CZOMad1_1_16fung_FD_108286 | JGI IMG/M metagenome (GOLD analysis project Ga0137401, IMG submission 108286) | Vadose zone soil fungal communities from Angelo Coast Range Reserve, California, USA - CZOMad1_1_16fungal (Illumina Assembly) | ecosystem: Environmental > Terrestrial > Soil > Vadose...
TCCCCAATGTTCCACTCCGTCACTTCTGCCCCGCGAGCCATAATCTGACCACTTACCTCTAAACCGAGGATCGGAGAGGCCCCCGGCGGCGGTGGGTATTTGCCGGCACGTTGCATCACATCCGGACGGTTAACGCCGGCGAACTTCACCTCAATTAGTACGTCGCGTGGTCCAGGCTCTGGTTTTTCTCGCTGCTCGATTCGCAACACTTCCGGCCCTCCGCCAGGCTCGTGAGCGACGTATCGCATGGAGTGCGGTATCATAGTTAAATCCCGAAAGAATCAGTGGAAATTACGGTGCCTGTGAGCATATCAAAAATGATTTCCTGGTCTGCTCATGACGTTACTTGGCGAAACTGCTCACGTAATCGCCGGAAACGGCTTTCATAAATTAGTTCATAGAGCGGAATCTTGTCGGGGAATAAATGCATTGCTTGGACTCGGAGATGAAGCCTCTCGATTTCGATCTCGCGTTCTGAGCAGTCGGTCGCAACGATTAGAAAACAGAGCCGATCGACGTGGCGTTGGAAGCTCCGGTAAGCTTGCTCGTTGGATTCCATTGTTTCAATTTAACACAGAATCTCGGCTATCTATTTCCGACTCTATGCCCTCCCAGAATCTGGTTATAGTAGGCGCACCGTCCCGGTGCGATCCGGTTCCGTTCGCAGCTGGAAGCTGCGGCTACTGTCCCCGCGCGATCTTGTGACCTACAACTTACAACCGGGAATTCTATGTCCGAAACCGGCCAGACGATCCGTATTGATGGGCTTATATGACAGGATGAATGCGAGCCCCACTTACCCGTTTCGTGTCTCCGGAATTTCGGTCGACGTGATCGATCAATACCGCCATCTTTCGGACCAGGAACTCCAAAAACATCGTGTCGTCCGACAGATCGCAGACGAGAAGCCGGGATTTCCGTGCCGCGTCAGCTTGGCGGATGCCGAGATGGGAGAATCGGTGTTGCTGCTTAATTTCGAGCATTTATCTGGATTATCACCCTATCGGAGTGTCGGTCCGATATTTGTGCGGGAGTCGGCGACTGAAACCTATTCGAAGACCAACGAAATTCCGGAGGTGCTCCGGGTTCCTGGTCGGTTACTATCAGTGCGGGCCTATGATGACAAAGATATGTTGGTAGGTGCAGACGTGATAAACGGTGGAGATATCGAACAGTCGATTCAACGGTTTTATGGTGATGCACAGGTGGCCTATATCCATGTGCATAACGCACGCCCCGGCTGTTATGCTTGCCGCATCGATCGGGCGTGAGCGATAGGGGGACTATCAAAAATCGGGCGTGACGGCTGGACTGCGGCTGGTTACGAGCACGTTTTTGCCTAGCAACTGCTGGCGGCACCCTCGCTCCGTGACCTAGCTCCAGAGTCTACCTATTCGCCGCCAACGTCGCTCAAATCCGACGCGGGTGGCCGCAGTTGGTAAAATGCCCCAGAATCCCGCACCGAGATTTTCGTACCTAGCGATCAAGAGCGAGCTAACAAACTTGTGGTAGTGGTCCGCGACTGCCGCCGCGAACCGCCAACCCGCAAATTGTAACCTGTAAGCTTGTTACGGCTCTAAGGTCACCTTTACGGACGTTAGCCCCGAAATAACCAGGTCGATACCTTTCTGGTAGTCGCTCAGAGGCAAACGATGGGTGACGATTTCGTCCATCGGCAGACGACCTTGTTCGATCATCCGAATAGCGACCGGATAACAGCGTGGACCCAGGTGAGAGCCGTGAACGTTCAGTTCTTTCGAGTCTCCGATGATTGTCCAGTCGACCGTCACTTTCTCCCGCATAACGCTGAACTCTACAAACGTCCCAAGTTTGCGGATCATGTGCAAACCTTGCTCTACCGCGCTCGGGTGGCCTGTCGCCTCAATATAAACGTCGCAGCCATAGCCCTCGGTGAGATCGCGTACCGTTTGGACCGCATCCTGTTTCTTCGGATTGATACCGATGTCGGCACCGCACCGCTTAGCCACTTCGAGGCGCTCGTCGCTGAGGTCGAGCGCTATGAGTCGTTCCGGACCCTTCATTTTCGCTGCCGCCACCATACCCAACCCAAGTGGTCCGCAACCGGCGATCACAACCGTATCCTGGTATTGGATATCGCCGCGTTCCACCGCATGGATGGAGCAAGCAAGCGGTTCAATGAAGACTGCGTGATGCAACGGGACATTCTTGGGCACTTTATAGTTCAGGGCGCCGGCTGGAAATAGCATGTACTCGGCCCAGGATCCGAAGGTGCGCTTTCTGAAGCCATAGATGTCATGGACATTACACATCCAGTAAGCGCCCATCTTACAGTAGCGGCAGTTCCAACACGGCACGATCTGCTCGCTGATCGCGTGATCCCCGATCTCTAGGCCGTAAAGCTCCCCCGCTCCGTCGCCCAGGCCGACGACTTCGCCCACGAATTCGTGACCAGGGGTTACGGGTGCCTGGCAATAGCCGACCCGATGTTCATCACCCCAGAAGAGTGCGGCACCGGTGTAGCACTTAATGTCACTGGCGCACACGCCGGTACTTTTGACTTTGAGGAGCACCTCCCCGGGTCCTGGTTTCGGAACGGGACGCTCTTCCATGCGGTAATCGTGCGGGCCATGCGCCATCACGGCTGGCATCGATTTCGGTAGCTTGTCCACCACACTGCTCGAGGATTTAGCCGGTACCGACTTTGGTAATTTATCGACAACACTGCTCACGGATCGATTCTCCTTCTGGTTCGGGGGTTTAATTTTCTTAGATACATTTTATTCAGGCACATTTGGTTACAAATACAACTTCCGCTATCGGCCTGTCAGATTTGTGTGCCCCGCAGCGCTCAATTCCAAGCCGGACGGGCTGCTACTTGATCGCTCCCATGGTTAAGCCTCGCACCATCTGTCGCGAAACAATCAGGCTGAAAATAATGACCGGGAGGGCAACTAGCGTCCCGGTGGCCATGATTTGGCCCCATGGGACCTGGTAGCCACTCATGAAGCTGGTCGCCACTACCGGAGCAGTTTGGGTCTCCCTCCGCATCAAAATGAGCGCGTAAAGCAATTCGTTCCAGGAGAAGATAAAACAGAAAATGGCGGAAACAGCGATGCCTGGTGCGCCGAGGGGAAGAGCAACTCGCCAGAAGATGCTGAACGAATTGTAGCCTTCCAGGGTGGCAGCCTCGTCCAGCTCCTTGGGAATTCCGCGAAATTGGTCGGAACAGATCCAGACTACGATTGGCACATTGAACGTCAGGTAGATAAAAACCAATACAATCGGGTTGCCGATCAAATGAAAGTTGCTCGCTAAAAGGAAAAAGGGAAGCGCCAATACGATTGGGCTTACCATCCGGTTCGTGATGAACCAGAACCAGATATCTCGCTTCCCTCTGAAATCGAAACGAGCCAAGGCGTAAGCGGCCGGTGTGCCCAAGAGCAACGAGAGCGCGGTGGTCGTCAACGCTACAAACAATGAGATTCCGAGGCTGCCGCCAACATTCCGCTGGAAGGCGTCTTGGTAATTTTCGAGTGTCGGTTGAAAAGTCAGCGTCGGCTTTTGTGAGAGAATGAGCTGTGGATCCTTTAGTGAAGAAGAAACCATCCAATAAAACGGAAAGACGCAGAAAAATAGAATGAGCAGTAGTCCGACGAAATGGGCAATACCGAACCTTCTCTTGCTGATGCGAATGGCAGCCATTTCAAATCTCCCGATAGAAGTAGCGAATGTAAATGCGCGAAAGAATGATGGTGATGATCAGCAGCACGATCGCTTGCGCCGAGGCAACGCCCTGGTCGACTTGTCGAAAGCCGATCCGTTGAACGTAGACACTGATTAAGTCGGTCGCGTTACCTGGGCCGCCCTGGGTCATCGTGTAGACCACGTCGAACATTTTCAAAATGTCCGCGGTTCTCAGAATCAAAATTGCGGTGATTCCTGGCAACATAAATGGCAGCTGCACTCGCCAGAGGACTTGCCACCAACGATCCGTCTCGAGCTTGGCCGCTTCTTCAATTTCTGGCGGTACGAGGGTCAGACTGGAGAGTAAGACCAGCGCACAAAACGGGGTCCACTGCCAGCAATCCATTATCGACACGGTAGCAAAGGCCAGGTTTGGATTCCCCAGCCAGTCGATCATGTTCGAGGGGACCACATGCCGCCAGAATCCATGCAGCACTTGAAAGTGTCCCTGGAGCAGCGGTCCGATCGAATGGAAAAGCGATATAACCGTGGCCACGGCATAGTTCACCACACCAAAGCTGCTGTTGAACATGAGGCGCCCCATTAGACCGACGACGGCAAGGGTCGTAGCGAGAGGGATCACCAGCGACACGCGACAGATGTTCTTCAACCACTCGTGGCCAACCTTGTGCAGCAATAGCGCGATAAGCAGTCCGAGGACGAGTTGGATAGGAAGATTGATAAGAAGAAAGACAAATGTGCGAAAGAGCGATTCCCTGAATCCAGCGTCGTTCACCAGGCCCAGATAATTTTGAAACCAAAGAAACGGTTGGCCGTGTAAGGCGTAGATGCGGGCTCGGCTCAGAATAAACTCGTGCATTGAGTTCCAAACCGCGAAAAGCAGGGGAAATATCCCGACCGCCAAAAGCACGATGACTGCCGGAGCAAGAAAGAAGATGACTCCGTTGGAATAGGTCTTTCTAGGTACAGCCCGAATCGGCATGAGTTTCCCTTTACCGGATAGGCGCGCCTCGGATCGAGTCCTAAGCGCGCGTCCAGATTTCCTCATTGCGCTAGCGGTTTCTTGCCATCGTAATAACCCGCATCTTTCAGTACGGCCTCGGTTCGCGTACCGATCTCATCGGAACCCTGTTTCACCGAAACCTGATTCAACATCATCTTCGTACCCCATTCAGCAATGATGTCTGTCAGTTTAGACCATTCAGAAAATCGCGGCCGATACTCTGGTACCCCCTGCTGCCACGAGTCGAGCATCGGTTGGATAAACGGATATTTCGCCAACAAAGCGGGATCTTTATAGGTCGATTGCCGGCCACTAATACCGCCGGCCTCGACGTATTGCTTTCCGATCTCTTTGCCGGTGGCCCATTGGATGAACAACCAAGCCGCTGCCTTTTGTTTGTCGTTGGCCTGACTGGCGACTGCGAGCGAAAAGCCACCGAGCGCCGGTTTTCGTCCGTCTGGTCCTTTTGGTTCGGGCGCAACGCCGAGTTTATCCACAATCTTGGAGCTCTTTGGATCAACTAATGTCGAATAGAATGCCGACCATTCGGTAATCATCGCCACGTTTCCTTGGGCCAGAGCGTTAACCGCATCGCTGTGGTCGTAGTCCACGATTCCCGGCGGCATATATTTCTCTAAGGACTGCCGGAAGTTCAAGCCCTCCTGGCTCTTTGGGTTGCCCAAATTCGAGTGGAATTTGGCATCCAATAGGGATCCACCCCATGGCCAAAGGAAGCGCATAAAGCTATCACACGATTGCGTCTCTCCTCGTCTGGATTGGAGGGCGAAAGCGTACTTGCTGTTTTTGGTCAGCTTCGGAGCATAGGTATTGATCAGCTCGTCCCAGGTTTCCGGCGGTTTGTCGAAACCGGCCTCCTTGAGCATGTCCTTGTTGTAGTAAAGGAGCCCTGAGTAGTTGTCGAAGGGGGGACCGTAGACTTTGCCTTGCCAGGTCCCAAAAGCGTTTAGGATCAGCGGGATAAAGTCGTTAATGTCAAAATTCGGATCGATGATATCGGGATACTTCTTTTTGATTTCTTCGAACGGCACGATCCAGCCGGCCTCAGCAAATTCACCAATCCAAACGAGGTCAACTAAGGCAACAGTCAGCTCACCGTTGGAACTGAAATCGAGTTCCTCTTTCTCACGTGTATTTTCGTAAGGAACGATCTGGTACTTGATTTTGATGCCGGTTCTCTTTTCAAAGTCCGGAAGCAACTTGATGATTGCGTTGTAGCCGGGACGATCGAGGAAAATCAGTGAGACTTCCGTGCCGCTGTACGGTTTAGCCGCTTCTTCGAGCGACCAAGCGCCGGCAAACTGAGTGCTGGCAGATAGCAGGAGGAAAATGAAGTTACAGAAAAATCTTCTCATGGATAAAAGGGGGAAAATTGGATGTGCAGCGGTTTAGCTGCTTCTCTTGCACATTGACCTGTGCTGATTCGTAATCCGAAGCGTTCGACGTGTTTTCCCATTTCGGATCAGCAGTGACTTCGGTCACAAAGACCGGCCGAGCATTTTAAAAATCTGGATGCTTGAGTGGGTGATTTTACCTCCTTTTTTCAAGATGAGCCGCAATACAGTATGAACGTTCATTCTGCGATCGGGAATCCGTGTTTTTAAGTGAACTAGATCGTTGCAGTATGCATAGTTTTCGGAAGACGGGAAAATGGTTTGTGCAAATTTTTGCGACGATGTCGCATCCGCGGATTGGTTGGCATCGATGACCAGGGGTGTGGCCCGATATGGTGCAAGAGATCTAAAAGTCGGATAATCGTGGGACGAAACCCCGACTCCGCAAGCTACATCTGGCTGCGGTTGCTTGCATCGATCTGGCTCGACGAATCCGGTATGCGTGCTTCCCTGTAGAATCATACCGTTCCAACCGAACCGCATCGTTTCACGGGAACATGAATATTATGCCTAATTCCATCACCGAAGCCGAACAGTTCGAAAAGATCCGGACCAAAGTCTTTCATGGCTCGGAAACAGCCGTCCGCGAATTAGCATCAATTATCTCGGACGTTATTCGACAACGCCAAAGTGACGATCGTCGAGTCGTACTTGGCCTGGCCACGGGCTCCACGCCGGTGAAGCTGTACCAGGAGTTGATTCGGCTACATCGAGAGGAGGGACTTTCATTTCAAAACGTTGTCACCTTCAATCTCGATGAATATTACGGTCTCTCTCCCGACCATCCGGAGAGTTATCGGCACTTCATGGAGGTTCAGCTCTTCCGTCATGTGGATCTGCCGCCCCAGCAGACGCATGTGCCTGACGGCCTGGTCGAACGCGATAAAGTATTTGAATACTGCGCTGATTATGAGAGCCAGATTGAGGAAGCGGGCGGGATCGATATTCAGATCGTTGGAATTGGTCGTACTGGCCACATCGGATTTAACGAGCCCGGATCGGGTCCCGACTCGCGGACTCGGATGGTAGCCCTTGATCGCTTGACGCGACGGGATGCTGCTCGGGATTTTCGTGGCGAAGCCAATGTCCCGGCCTATGCAATTACCATGGGAATTGGCACCATCCTCCAGGGCCGCCAGATCCTGTTACTTGGTTGGGGCGAGTCCAAAGCGCTCATTCTCCGTGCTGCAATCGAAGGACCTGAGACCGATGCAGTACCGGCCAGTTTCCTGCAGCGCCATCCCGATTGCGGCTGTTATATCGATCAAGCCGCCGCGAGTGAATTATCGCGTTTCCGAGCTCCTTGGAAAGTTGGTCCGGTAAAATGGGATCGAAACCTCGCCCGAAAGGCTGTCAGTTGGCTTGCTGGCGAGCGCAAAAAACCTGTCCTCCGACTTGGGGACGAGGATTATACCGAGAACGCCCTTGCTCCCCTTTTGGTGGAGACCGGCTCGGCCTATGGTTTGAATATTCGGATCTTCAACGAGCTTCAGCACACGATCACTGGTTGGCCAGGAGGTAAGCCGAATGCTGATGATACCAATCGTCCTGTCCCGGCTGAGCCGCCGTTTAAACGAGTGTTGGTGTTTAGTCCGGAGCCGTTGGATGCAGAGATCGGGATGGCCGGAACGCTTCATCGGCTCGTCAACCAACGACACGAGGTTACGCTTGCTTATCTGACTTCAGGTAATCTCAGCGTTCCCGACGGAGAAGCCCGAATGGCCTTCAGCCTTTTGCATGAGCTCGGAGTATCTCAACCAGATTCCCTGGCTCGTCTCGGGGCGCTGGCCGAGGAGACCGAAAAGAAAGCCCCTTTTGATGAGGACAGCCCGGAACTTCGTCGCTTCAAGGGTCTGATTCGCAAAGCAGAGGCGCGCGCCTCCTGCCAAATCCTTGGTTTGAATCTGGAGCGAGTTCGCTTTCTTGATTTAGCGTTTTACGAGCAAGGGCGGTATCGGCAGTTCCGATGGGGTACGGATGATGTTAAGTCGATTGCCGCCCTGATCTGCCTGGTTCAACCGCACCAGATCTATCTGACCGGAGCTGGAGCAGATCCCAGCAGTATAGCGGGTATCGCCTTTCAATTGGGTTCTGCGGCGTTGCGGACTTGCACCAGCGAGCCGTGGTTCCCTAACTGTCAGATCTGGCTTTATGCGTCCAACGAGCGGCCATGGCCTCCGCACGAGATCGACATGGCGGTGCCTCTGAGCCCGGCTGAACTCGCCATCAAGTTGGATTGTCTCTATCATCACCGCTCCCAGCGGAGCCAAACGCCGTTTACCGAGACCCAAGCAGGCGAAGGCTGGCAGCAGGCTGAACAGATAAACCGGGAAACCGCGCAACATTACGACCGTCTGGGACTAGCTGAATACGAGGCGATCGAGTCGTTTCGAGTGCACAAGGAAAGCGCAGTACATACCAGGCTTCGGTAGGGGCGCGTCAGAAATTGCATCACGATACGACGGAATTTCAGCAGCGTTTTGTTCCCCGGGGGTGCTGAAGGCCTCTGCGCGCCCTTGCGCTTAATGCCGTTCTCGGTATGTCGATCGCCTATGCGAATGGTTTTCTTGGTTCTCCCAGTTTGCTTGTGTCTTGGAATGTCGAGTGTGGCCAGCGAAACGACAGAGCATCCCGAATGGAAATCATATTTCGAGGCCAGCGGCGTTGCTGGAACAATCGTTGTGACCGATCTCGCGAAGGAAGAGACTCATGTTTACGACCCGCAAAGGGCGGCAGAACCGTTTATCCCCGCATCAACTTACAAGATTCCCCATTCGTTGATTGCTTTGGAGAGGATGCACCGAAACCGATGATCGTCGCGCGCCAATGCTTGGATTCGCTAGGTATTTTGCCCGCGGCAAACTAGGTGACCGCAAGCCACGCAAGGGTTACAGGTCACGAGTTACAAGTTGGTTGGCCAACTTGCACCCTGTAAGCTTTAGACCCGCGCAACCCTCATTCTCGCTTCGAGGTGCTCCGGCTCGAGTCGGTCGAATGTATCGATGAATCGAATCCGGAAGCTCCCTGGACCTTCGCTACGGGAATGTTCCGCGGCGAGTTCTTCGACGATGTCCGTCACGATTATTGCCGAAATAGCAGCTGCCAGGGGATTTGGATTCACGGGTAAAAAAGCAGCAATCACGGCGCTTGCGACGCATCCTGAACCAGTGATCCGCGCCATCATGGGATGCCCGTTATCGACGGCAATCACCGTTTTGCCGTCAGAAAGGTAGTCAATTGGTCCAGTAGCGACTGCGACGGTTCCTAGGCGCTTCGCCAATTGACGAACGGCGACGGGAGCTTTTTCTGATGATTCGGCTGCGTCCACCCCGCGAGCCAGTGCAGGAAGGCCGGCAAGGACGGCGATCTCAGCCTGATTTCCACGGATTACCGACGACGGCGCAATCTCTAACAGACGGTCGGCTAGACTGCGCCGCAGCTTGGTGGCGCCCACCGCAACGGGATCGAGCACGATCGGAATCCGCCTGGCTTTAGCCGCTTGGGCTGCCAACGCCATGGCTTCGGCGCTCCGTGGAGTCGGCGTCCCAATATTCAGGTTGAGAGCGTTGGCGATGTCGACCAACTCCGTGATCTCCTCAAGCGCATCAGACATGATGGGCGATGCTCCCAATGCCAACAGGGCGTTTGCGGTGAACTCTTGCACCACAGAGTTCGTCAGCGACAGGACTAGAGGGATAGTCTCTCGTACCACTCGGAAGTCAGCCCAAACGCGTTCAGCCGTTATTTCCATTGGCGGAATAAACTCGTTTTTCCGAGGAAAGCGCTCATAATCATTGGCCCGCCTCGAAGGCCGGAGCCAAAAAATTTGTGCAATTGGGCAGCTAGTAAGACGACCCGCAAAAACATGCAACCTCCAGAATCCGCACCCAGCCCTGAGCGTCTCACGCAGTTCGCATTTGGTTTCGCGCCACCACTGCTCCTGCAAACGGCCGTCGAATTACAAATCTTCGATTTGATTGATGTATCTCCGACGAGTTTGGAAGAGTTAAGTTCTGAGACTGGAGCATCTTTCCGGGCGAGCCCGTCTAATCGTTGTGGATCGCTCGACAGAGTCCGCTGCCTGTGAAAACGTTCTCGCGTGCATATTTGTGTTTTCTGTGGTTCAAGTCCCGGTAACGACTCGGCCTATGCGGACGCGGCACGAAGCGTAGGCCAAGGACTCGCGGAGAATGATTGCCAGCTGGTTTATGGCGGAGGCCGCGCCGGCCTTATGGGAGTTGTCGCCGATGCGGTTCTAGCTGTCGGAGGCAAAGTGATCGGAGTGATTCCGCGCGCGTTGGTGGATCAGGAAATTGCCCATGCCGGACTCACGCAATTGCTTGTCTTTGAGACCATGCACGAACGAAAAGCGAAAATGGCTGAACTAGCCGACGGCTTCATCGCGTTGCCTGGTGGTGTCGGTACCTTGGAAGAAATCTTTGAGCAATGGGGTTGGGCTCGACTCGGTATTCATCAGAAACCGTGTGGTTTCCTGGACGTAAACGGATTCTTTGAACCGATTCGGGCCATGATCGATCAAATGGTTCGAGCCGGCTTTATGCGTCGAGAACACATCGACCTGATTACTTTTGCGTCGGACCTTGAACAAATGTTGTCCGCATTCCGAAGTTATCGGAGGCCTTCCAGCAGGTGGTTTCCCCCTCAAGTAGTTGGTAAATCCGAAGACACACGCTGAGCGGATGTGGGATCGTCCATTTATCCGTCCCATGGGTTCCCGGCGGGTGCGTCTCCCATTTACATCTGCCGAACTCCGGCCAGCCCTATTTCCCGTGTTGAATTAATTCCACTTCGTAGCCTTCGGGGGCATCGATAAAGGCGATCAAGCCGCCGGAGCCTGTCTTGGTTGGACCGTCGCTGAGCGGGTAACCCTTGGCGGCCGCATGTTTAGCAAATGCTTCGAGATCGTCGACCTCGAAAGCGAGATGAGTAATGTCGGTGCCAACATTCACCGGACCGCTCTCGTCAAATTTACAGAGCTCAATTTCTTCTTCGCTGCCGGGTGCTTGTAAGAACACCAGTTGCGAGCCGCGCGGCGAGGTATGCCGGCGTATTTCCTTCAATCCGAGGACATCCTTATAAAAAGAAACAGTCTTTTCCATGTCAGAAACGCGATAACGGGTGTGGAGAAGCTTCTTTACCATTCAAAAAAGTCGCACGGACCCGAGAAATTCCAACCTTCCATGTAGCAGAACTACCGAAATTCCACTACCGCGGTTTTGAAGGACTCGATTCGCGGACTCAAACCATGGTGCGAGCCATAATAAATTTTGGTCCCTATACTAAATAGGCGTTTGTAGGAGTTGATTGATCTGTGGCAGTCTTTGGAACTTCTATGCTCTATCTCGGCATCGATAGCGGAACCCAAAGCACTAAATCGATCGTCCTGGATCTCGAATCCGGTGAAATTCTAGCGACGGCTCAACAATCCTACGATCTCGTTCCAGATCTTCCGCCGGGTCATATGGAACAGGAGCCGCACGAATGGATCAATGCGACCGAGGCGACCATCCTGGAATGCTTGCAGAAGATCGGTTCACGCAAAACCGAGGTGCGCGCCATCGGAGTCAGCGGGCAACAACATGGTTTAGTCGTTTTGAATGATGCGAATGAGGTCATTCGTCCGGCCAAACTTTGGTGCGATACGTCGACAACCAAACAGTGCAACGAGATTATCGAGGAGTTCGGCGGCGATGCCGCCCTTATCAAGCTCACGGGGAACATAATGTTACCCGGCTGGACTGCGCCTAAGATCCTCTGGTTGAAGGAGAACGAGCCGGAAAATTACGAGTCGGTAAACAGCATTCTGCTTCCGCATGATTACATCAATTTTTGGTTAACCGGCGAAAAACGCATGGAGTATGGCGATGCTTCCGGAACCGGACTCATGGATATTCGGACACGCCGGTGGTGTGAGCCGATACTGGAGTTCATCGATCCCGATCTTTTGGAAAAACTGCCTACCCTAGGCTCATCTCGCCAAGCCTGCGGACTCTTGCGAGAAAACTTGCGAGAAGATTGGGGCCTCCCCAACTCGCCAATCGTTTCCGCTGGTGGCGGTGACAATATGATGGGCGCAATTGGGACCGGCAATGTGCAAAGTGGCGTGGTGACGGCCAGTTTGGGCACTTCCGGCACGATATACGCCTTTTCCGCTCAGCCGGTGGTCGACCCCCAAGGAGAAGTCGCCGCTTTTTGCGATAGCACAGATAACTGGTTGCCCCTGATCTGTACGATGAATGTGACCGTGGCGACCGAACAGGTGCGTAAGCTGTTCGGCTGGGATATTGCCCAGCTCGAACAGGCCATCGGCGGTGTTGCTCCCGGCGCGGATGGTATCATTTTCCTTCCTTATCTGAATGGGGAGCGGACACCAAACCTTCCGAATGGAGTCGGCGTATTCCATGGGCTGAGGCCGGCAAATTTGACTCCCCCGCATTTAGCTCGAGCCGCCATGGAAGGAGCGACCTTAGGATTAGCCTATGGCCTTAATCGTTTCCGGCAGCTTGGGATCAAACCCAACGAAATCCGGCTCATTGGCGGTGGGAGCCGTAGCGGCATTTGGCGCCAAATTTGTGCCGATGTTTTCCGGGTACCAGTTGTCTCTCTCGCGACCGCGGAGGGCGCGGCGCTGGGCGCAGCATTACATTCTGCCTGGGTCGATCATCTGGTGAACAACAAATCCAGCAACCTGAATGACTTGGTCGCAAAAAGTGTCAAGCTGGACGAAAAATCGCGCGCCCTGCCGGTTGCCGCATCCGCCGACCTTTATCAGGAAGTATTTGGTCGATTTAAAGGGTTAACGCAAAGGCTTGCGACCGGAGGTTACCTTTGAGGGCTACAGGTTGCGCGACTCGCATTCGTTTGGGTTCCCCTGCTCCTTTGAAACGTGTCGCAACGAGAAGAGCGGCTCCCAGCTTGTAACCTCCAACTCGTAACCCGTAACTTGTAAACCTCATGAAGCTCGTGATTGCCGCGACCGGTGCAAGTGGAGCGATTTATCTACAGCGCCTCCTCGAGCAGATCGATTGCGGAAAGAATGAAGTGCATTTGGTCTTGAGTGCCTATGCCAAGCAGGTAGTAAGCGACGAGTTAGGGAAGTTACAGGTTCCGGTGGGTGTTCATGAACACAATGAACGCAGTATGAATGTGCCGTTTGCCAGCGGTTCCACCTTTTTCGATGCGATGGTGATCGTGCCCTGCTCGATGGGTACGTTGGGACGGATCGTTGCCGGTACCGGCGAAACCCTGGTTCTTAGAGCGGCCGATGTTTTTCTAAAAGAGAAACGGAAACTGCTTTTAGTCTTACGGGAAACCCCCTGGAATTTGATTCACGCACGGAACTGTTGCCAGGCGATGGAGGCCGGAGCAGTGATCTTGCCGGCAATGCCCTCCTTTTATGCTCGGCCGGCCACCATCGAAGATCTCGCAGACACCGTTGTGCACCGGATTCTCGACCAGATTGGTTTGCCATCCGCTAAGACTTTCCGCTGGTTCGAGAATCCAGAATGATGATGCTAGTTTCCTCGCGGTAGCGCAGCGGAAATTCGACCAACGTGAGCAGCCTCGCGTCGGCTGCCTGCGGCCTGAAATCTGCAACCTGAGACCGTGAACAACCCCATCGACATCCACGTCCATCTCCTTGGCAATGGTCTTGCGGGATCCGGTTGTCGTGTTCAGAGCGTGTGGTGGCAAGCTCCGTTCATCCGGGCGATGGCGCATAGTATTGGACTGAAGGTCGATCGCCGAAGCGCCGATCTGGATGAAGCCTACGTTCGCCAGCTTATTACTTGGCTTGATAGCTCGTCGCTGGCGGGATTGGTTGCGCTTGCTTGCGACGATATCCACGACGAGGGTGGCACAGCTCGGCCCGATCTTTCACGGCTGTTTGTGCCGAACGATTACGTCTTCCAGATTGCCAAATTGGATCCTCGGATACTTCCCGGGATATCAATTCATCCGGGTCGAAAGGATGCTCTCGATCTTTTGGAAGCGGGCGTGGAGGCCGGCGCCGTCCTGTTGAAACTCTTGCCTTGCGTCCAAATCGTCGATCCTGCTCTGCCCAAGTATCGGAGCTTTTGGAAACGGATCGCTGAGCTCGGGCTGCCGTTACTGGCTCATACCGGCGGGGAGTTTTCGCTCCCGACTTATCGTCCGGAGTTGCAGGACCCAAACTGTCTGCGAGCGCCGCTCGAGCTCGGAGTAAAGGTCATCGCCGCCCACTGTGGTGCCCCTGCTCTGCCTTGGGGCAAAGACTATTCTCTTGAGTTCCTTAAGCTTCGCCGGCAGTTCCCGAATCTCTACGGAGATATATCGGCGCTATCTCAACCGACGCACCTGAAAACACTCGCCCGGTTACGCGACGATCCGGAACGGATTCTGTATGGGAGCGATTATCCGGTGATGACCTCCGTAGTCTGGTCGAGAATGACGCGTTGGGTCTCAGTGGAAGAGTGGTACCGGATTCGCCGGATGAGAAACCCCCTCGAGCGAAAGCTGCAGCTCTCCAGGGCGCAGGGGTTTCCTGACACAATCTTCAACGATGTATGGAATGTGCTCCGGATGCCGAAGCCTTCCCCTCTGCCGGATTCTAGGTTCTAGATTCTGGGTTCGGGTTTTCTTGGTCGGTCGGCCTTTTTCGTCACGGGCCCAAAATTTCTCAGAAACTCGTTTGACGTCAGGATCGCCCCTGCTACTGTGTCGGCCCCGAGAAACCGGATGGCGGCTAAAGCGGGAAAGGTTGGAAAGAGATTTCCAAATTTCTGCTTGCGGTGATCGAAATGATCGCTACGGTTGCCGGCCCGAGTTCTATGGGTTCCTTTGGGAATGTCGCGTAATTTTTGCAAAAATCGCGTTGACCAACTCAAAAGAAAAGTTAGATTAAATTTCCCCGTTGAAAGCGGGGCTCGCTAATAAGAGCGAGTGGCGTTCTTCCAGTTTTAGGGACTTCAAATTGGCTCAATTTTGTCCCGGTTGAATAGATGGGGAGAGATCCTGATTTACCCTGTTTGGCCGGAGGCGGATTGAGTTTTTTTGTCGCCCAGAACAAATAAGAACCGAGTTCATTGAAAGTTTGGTTCTGAGTTTTGAAGCACTCAGAATGGTGAAGTCAGCGAAGACTGTGTTGTGCGTTATACGTCAACACTTTTTGGTTTTAATATTTATTAATGACCGACAACCTTACGCTTTCGGACGCGAGTCCGAGAGAGTAGTAAGATATGAATGGTCAGAATCTCTTTGGTCCGGCAGCTGCCGGACACCTAACTCACGTTAGCGAAAGATTTTAACGGAGAGTTTGATTCTGGCTCAGAACGAACGCTGGCGGCGTGGATAAGACATGCAAGTCGAACGAGGTTAGTTTTGTAGCAATACAGA